>Ga0105046_10010651_pt1 | contig 14307 bp, 10 predicted proteins | sample MAT03_FD_78385 | JGI IMG/M metagenome (GOLD analysis project Ga0105046, IMG submission 78385) | Freshwater microbial communities from Lake Fryxell liftoff mats and glacier meltwater in Antarctica - MAT-03 (megahit assembly) | ecosystem: Environmental > Aquatic > Freshwater > Ice > Liftoff... | reverse complement strand
CGACCGTGCGAGGGCTAACGGCACCTGGCCGGGAAACTTGAGTCGGCGCGACGCAGTGCGCCGTCAGGGCGGCGTCCCAGCGCGCCTTGCGCGGCTAGCCACTGACAGCGCGCAGGGCGTGCGGAGAGTCCATGGGTGAATCTGCTCGTAAGCGCCACCCGATCGACCGGGCCTGCTTCCTGCTTCAAGCGGGAAACCGGCGCCCTGCTTGCGCCGGTTTCTCATGTGCCCGCTAAAGGAGACGCAACTTGATGCCCCATGGCTCCACTCGCCGGCTGCGGCCGATTACGCTTCACGTGCGTCCGAGCCCTTGCTCACTGGTCCTTCTGGTCGCCGGCGCCGCTGCTCTGATCTCGCCCGTTATGGCCAGCGCACAAACCTGGCCGATCCGCCCGGTGCGCATCATCGTGCCCTTTGCGCCGGGTGGCGCCTCCGACACCTCGGCACGCGTGCTGTTGCCACGGCTGTCCGAGACCTTCGGCCAGCCCTTCGTGATCGAGAACCGGCCCGGGGCAGGCGGCACCATCGGTGCCGACATCGCGGCCAAGGCCTCGCCCGATGGTCACTCGCTGCTGATGGGCTCGTCCACCGAGATCGCCCTCAATCCGAATCTGTACGCCAAGCTCTCCTATGACACGCTGCGCGACTTCGCGCCGATCACCCTCGTGGCCTCGACCCCACTTCTGCTGGTGGTGCACCCGGTGGTGCCCAGCAAGACGGTGCAGGACCTGGCGAAGATTGCACGTGCCAGTCCGGGCAAGCTCAACTTTTCAAGTTCCGGCAACGGGAGCTCACCGCACATGGCCTCCGAGATGTTCCGCTGGCTCAGCGGCAATCTGGAGGTGGTACACATCCCGTTCCCCACCGCCGCTGCCGGTGTCACCGGCGTAATCAACGGTCAGGTCGACTTCATGTTCGTTGCCATGCCGAACGCGATCGGTCAGGTGCAGGCGGGCAAGCTGCGCGCACTGGCGATCTCCACGACGCGGCGCTCGCCGGTACTACCCGATGTGCCGACCATGATCGAAGCCGGCGTGAAGGACTACGAGATCGCCATCTGGACCGGCATGTTCGCGCCCTCGGCCACGCCGCGCGAGATCATTATTCGGCTGCATGCCGAGCTGGTGCGCATCATCGCCCTGCCCGAAGTGCGCGAGGGCTTTGCCAAGGTGGGCGCCGATCCGATCACCAACACGCCCGAGCAGTTCAGCGCGTTCGTGAAGAGCGAACTGGCGAAATGGGCCCGCGTGGTGAAAGCCTCCGGCACGCGTCTTGAGTAGTGCCTCCGGCCCGCGGCCTGTCACCGAGTGCGATCAACGCGCCCCAAGCCCGCGTGCCGCGCGTGCGGCAATCCAGTCAAGTCGCAATGCCTCGCACTCCTCGCTCAGAATTCCCGTGACCAGATCGATGCTGCGACCGGTGAAGTCGAGCATGGTCTGCACCGAGTAGCTGCCCAGATCGGTGCGCCCGATGCCGGCATGGCGCCCGCCCAGCACCAGCGTGCTCACCTTCGCCTCGAGGATCGCCCAGCAGCACATCGGGCACGGCTCCATCGCGGTGTACAGTGTGCAGCCAGACAGATCGATCGACCGTAACTGGCGCGCTGCCTTGCGAATGACCACCATCTCGCCATGGGCGGTCGGATCGAACTCGGAGTAGACCTCGTTGCCGCCCTGGGCGAGTATCTTGCCATCGGCAGCGACCAGCAGCGAACCCAGTGGCCGATTGCCCTGACGGTCGGCTTCACGCGAGAGTTCGAGCGCGATCGCCATGTAGTGCTGATGATCCAGAGCCATAGAGGGAACCTTCGCCAATCTGCAGGAAGCGCATCTCCGGCCGACATGGAGGCCCGCGGCACTGACTTGCAGACGCCGACCCACAGACCTGGCTACGGAGCATGATGTGGCGATGCTAACATCCAGCGTAGTATGAGTTTCCGCGGTGGGTGTTTTCGGAATGCTTGTGGCAGCAATGCCTGTTACTGAAGTGCGTGCGTCTACTGCGCGTGCCTTTGCTGTGCGTGTGTCCCCCCCGTTCCGATCGCTGCATGGAGGCTTGAAGCGATGAACGCCCAGATCGAGTTTGCGGGTTCAACCGGTGTCCGGCTTGCCGGCCGTCTTGACCGTCCCGCCAGCGCGCCCAGAGCGTTCGTGCTGTTTGCGCACTGCTTCACCTGTTCCAAGGACAGTCTGGCCACCTCGCGCATCAGCCATGCGCTGGTGGCACGTGGTTTCGCCGTGCTGCGCTTCGACTTCACCGGCCTGGGTGGCAGCGACGGCGATTTCGCCAACACCGATTTCTCCTCCAACATCGCCGACCTGCTGGCTGCGGTCGACTGGCTGCGCTCTACCCATCAGGCGCCGAGCATCCTGATCGGACACAGCCTGGGCGGTGCGGCAGTGCTGGCGGCAGCGAGCCGCGTGCCGGAAGCGGTCGCCGTGGTCACGATGGGTGCGCCGTTCGAGCCCGCGCATGTGACGAAACTGCTCGCGCCGGCGCTGCCCGCCCTGGCGGCGAGCGGGGAAGCGGAAATCGATCTGGCTGGACGGCGATTCCGCATCCGGCGCGAGTTGATCGAAGATCTGGAGCGCAGCCGCAACGACGATGCGATCGGTCATCTGAACAAGGCCCTGCTGGTGATGCACTCGCCGGTGGACGCCACGGTCGACATCGACAACGCGCGCCGTATCTTCGAGGCAGCCAGGCATCCGAAGAGCTTCGTTTCGCTCGTCGATGCCGACCACCTGCTCACCCGCAAGCGCGATGCGCAGTATGTCGCCGACGTACTGGCTGCGTGGGCAAGCCGTTATCTGCCGGCGGAGGCCGCGCTGTTCACCCTGCAGCCTCCCGGGAGTGCGGTTCCCGCGCCTGCCGATACGCAGCAGCCGGCGTTGATGGCTGCGACCGCGCTGGTGCCCGGCGTGCGCGTGGACAGCGTGCAAGGGGCCGCGTTCGCCCAGTCAGTAGCAAGTGGCCGGCATCGGCTGCTCGGCGATGAACCGCCAAGCGTCGGTGGCACCGACCTCGGTCCGTCGCCCTACGACTTCCTGCTCGCCGCGCTGGGCACCTGCACCAGCATGACGCTTGGCATGTACGCGCGGGCCAAGGCGCTGCCGCTTACAGCAGTCAGCGTCGAACTCAGCCATTCGAAGATTCACGCCGCGGACTGCGCCGCCTGCGAGACCCGGGACGGCAAGGTCGACCGTATCGAACGCATCGTCACGCTCGAGGGCGATCTGACCGATGCGCAGCGCGCGAAGCTGCTCGAGATTGCCGACAAATGCCCGGTGCATCGGACCCTGCATGCGGAAGTGTCCATCGTGACCGTGCTTGCCGCGGACGCCTGACTCGCCTAGGCTTGGCAGGTGTACACAGGGGACTGACCCCGTATGGGGTCTGTCCCGGGTCTGTCCCGGGTCTGTCCCGGGTCTGTCCCGGGTCTGTCCCGGGTCTGTCCCGGGTCTATCCCCGTTTCCCTCGGTCTGCCCTGTCCCGGTTCACCCTTGGAAGCAGCCCGGCGTACTTTCCCCAAAACTTTCCTGCAGGCCACTTCATGACCCAGTTGACCGGCGCCGAAGCGATGGTTCGCATGCTCCAAGCCCACGGTGTGCAACACCTGTTCGGCCTGTGCGGCGACACCAGTCTCCCGTTCTATGACGCCCTGGCCACGCTCGACCATGGCATCACCCATGTCCTCACCCGCGACGAGCGCCATGCCGCCTACATGGCCGATGGTTATGCCCGGGTCACCGGGCGGGTCGGCGTTTGTGAAGGCCCGAGCGGCGGCGGTGCCACCTACATCCTGCCCGGCGTGGTCGAGGCCAACGAGTCGTCGATCCCGGTGCTGGCGATCAATTCGGATATCTCGGTGGCAACCAAGGGACGTTTCACCCTGACCGAGCTCGACCAGAAGGCGCTGTTCCGTCCGCTGACCAAGTGGAACACGGTGATCGCCAGCGCAACCAAGCTGCCGCAGTCGGTGCGCGAGGCTTTCTCGCAGATGACCACCGGCCGGCCTGGAGCCGCACATCTCGCGCTGCCCTTCGATGTGCAGACGCAAAGGGTCGATGCGAGCGAGATCTGGGCCGATCCGGCACTGGGCATCTACCCGGCGCGGCGGCAGGCAGCCGACCCGGCGCCGATTGCCGCAGCGGTCGAACTGCTGCGCGCGGCGAAGTCTCCGCTGATCCTGTGCGGTGGCGGGCCGGTGATTGCCGGTGCGTTCGAGCAGGTACGGTCACTAGCCGAGCTGCTGGGCGCACCGGTGGCGACCAGCGTCAGCGGCAAGGGCATCATCGCCGACAGTCATCGGCTGGCGGTCGGCGTGGTCGGCAGCAACGGCGGCACGCTGCCCACCCGTAACGTGGTTGCCGAGGCCGACCTGGTGCTTTTCATCGGCTGCCGCGCCGGCTCGGTCACCACCGAAAAGTGGCGTCATCCGGCGCATGGCAAACAGAAAATCATCCATATCGATGTCGATCCGGCCACCGTCGGCGCGAACTATCCGGTCGATGTAGGCATCGTCGGCGATGCCCGGCTGGTGCTCGACCAGTTGCTTGCCGCGCTGATCGCCAACGGCATCAAGGCCGGCGATGCGGCAGCAAGCGCAGCCGCCCAGCGCGTGGCCCAGGCAAGGCGCGAGAAGTTCGAGGTGTTCGACGCGCTCGCCCGCGCCGAGGCGGCGCCGATCCGTCCTGAACGCATCGTTGCCACACTCAATGAACTGCTGCCGCGCGATTCAATCGTGGTTGCCGATCCGGGCACACCCTGCCCCTACTTCTCGGCCTACTACCAGCTCGCCGACGCGGGTCGTCACTACTGGTCCAACCGCGCTCACGGTGCACTGGGCTACTCGATGACTGCCGCCATGGGCGCCGCCATCGGCCGGCCCTCGGCCAAGGTGGTGTCGGTGATGGGCGATGGCAGCTTCGGCATGACCTGCGGCGAGCTGGAGACCATTGTGCGCATGAAGCTGCCGATGACCATGGTGGTGATCTCCAACGCCACCTATGGCTGGATCAAGGCCGGCCAGAAATCCGGCTTCGGCGAGCGCTACTTCTCGGTGGACTTCAGCCGTACCGATCATGCGAAGGTGGCCTCGGCATTCGGCGTGAAGAGCTTCACCGTGAACGACCCGACGAAACTGCGCGACACCCTGCGCCTGGCGCTGGAAGCTGGCGAGCCCACCCTGGTCGATGTCATCTCGCAACCGCTGCACGAAGCCAATGCGCCGGTGTCCGAATGGATCGCCTGATGCTCGGCAGGGATGGTCAACCGCAGGCCGACGCGTCATGACCAAGCTGGGGGACCTGGTGGCGCGCTCGGTCGGTCAGGCCGGTGCGGCTGCACGCTCGGTCGCCAAGTCGACCGGAAAGACCGTGTCCGATACCGTCGGCGACCTCGCCTCGCGCTCGGCCGAAGCCATTGCGCACCGACTTCCGGACGCAGGCACGGTCCGCCGTGGCGTTGGCGACGCGCTGGTGTTCGGCGGCAAACTGCTCTATGACCCGCGCGCCACCGTCGGCGAACTCGCCATCGGCCTGGGCCAGGGCATGCGCCCGGACAAGATCGAGGACACCTGGCTGCTGTTGCGCGTGGCTGGCCAGGCGTTCGAAGTGATCGGACGCGGCGGCGAGTCCGAGATGCGTATCGCGTTCGAGCAGGCCCGTGGTACCCAGCCGGTGGTGCTGTGCCAGGCGCGGGCTGCGAGCGACCTTCCCCGGCCGGAGGGTTGAAGCGGCGTCAGCAGCAGATGGGGACAGACCCAAGGGTCCGTCCCCGCAGCGCGCAGTTCTGAGTCGGGTCGGATGGGGACAGACCCTCAGGGTCTGTCCCCGAAGTTCCCGGGCGCGGATGGGTGGTTGGGGACGGACCCTCAGGGTCTGTTCCCGGGGTTCCTGGTCGTCAGCGTCTGTCCCCGACATTACTCCTCGCCCGCCGCTTGTTGATCATTCGCTTTTTCGCGCGCTTGATTAGTCCGAAAGGACTAATGTGCAATGGTTTCAGGGTAGCGCGCGAGTGAGTCGTGCTGTACCTTTGATTTCATCGTTATTGCCAACCCGCTTACCCAGATCGCCGTTCATCGCAAGGAAACAACCATGACCCGAGTGACGCGTCTAATCGCGGCCGTTTGCCTCAGCGCATCGTTGCCTGCTGTCGCAGCGACCATCGTTCCAGGCAACGCCAACCCGAATCTGGCCGGACGCGCCGCAGGCTACTTGTGCTGTTTCGGGGACAGCGTCGCCACAGAGCCTGCGACCCTGCTCAGCGGCGTCCCGTTCGTGGGTGGAAATCGGCTGACGTTTTCCGTGACCGGCACGGTGAGTAACGGTCCGGGGCAGACCACCGGCGTAATTCCGGGAATCCCTGACGGCAGCAGTTTGATCAACATGACCAACTATGGCGACGGAATTTCGGCCCCGTCAGGGGTGGGCTTCAATTCGCTTGTAGGGGTATTCCTCGACGCGAGCAACCCCACTGGAATGACTACCCCGGCGGAGCTTGATTTCAGCGGTGGCTTGGGTTTCACCAACCTCTCGCCAGAATTGAGGCAGATCTTTTTCATCGGCGACGGGCGAACCACGTTGAATGCAGGACCGAGCGCCGGCAGCGCCCAGGAGTTCTTCGTACCGACCGGCGCGACCCGCTTGTTCCTGGGCACTGCCGACGGATTCGGCTGGTTCAATAACAGCGGCGACTTCAACGTGACTGCATCAGTGGTGAACGGGACGACGGTGATCCCGCTGCCGCCATCAGCGTTGCTTTTGCTGGCTGGGCTGGGTGTGTTCGGCCTGAGCGCACGCCGCCGGCGGTCCGCATAGATTCGAGCCAGCCCGTGCGGGTACTGATCCCGGTCAATACCCGCGCGCCGGATCGACGACATTTGCTAGCGCGCCCCCGGCCTGCCACTGCTTCAGATTCTGCATGACCAGCGCCGCCGCAGTCGGCAGGCTGGTGACACTCGCGGCATGCGGGGTCACCAGCACTCGCGGGTGAAGCCAGAACGGGTGCCCGGCCGGCAGGGGTTCGGGTTCGAACACGTCGAGGGTTGCCCCGCTCAACCGTCCACTGTCGAGCGCCTCGACCAGATCGCGATCGATGACATGACCGCCGCGGCCCACGTTGACAATGCAGGCGCCGCGCGGCATCTGCGCGAATGCCTCTGCGCACAGGATACCGCGGGTCTCGGGCGTCAACGGCAGCAGGCAGACCAGAATCTGGGTGCCTGAGAGAAACGCGGTGAGGCCGGCCTCGCCAGCGAAGGTCTCGATGCCATCGAGCGCATGTATGCCGCGCGACCAGCCGCGAACGTCGAAACCGAGCGCCGACAGCGCCAGCGCGGCGCGCGCGCCAAGTTTACCCAGCCCCATCACCCCAACCACCCGGTCGGCCGCGAACGGACGCACCTGCTTCTGCCAGAGCGCCTGCTGTTGCTGGCGCTGATACAGATCGAGCTCGCAGTGATGGCGCAACACGGTCGCCAGCACATACTCGGTCATCAGCACGCCCAGATTCGGATCAATCATGCGCACCAGCGGCACCTGACGCGGAAACTGCGGGTCGGCAAGCAGGCCGTCGACACCAGCGCCAAGCGAGAACACCGCACGCAGCTTCGGATAGCGCGCCAGGTCGCCCGGCGCGGTGCGCCAGGCGACCACGACATCGATCTCATCCAGGGTGCCGGTGTCCGGCCAGACCCGGACCTCGAGTGCAGGGTCGAGCTTGCGAAACTGGGCACGCCATGCGTCGCCGTTCTCGGTCGGGGTGTTTACCAGCAGAACCATCGGCAATCTCCTTTGGGAACAGACCCTCAGGGTCTGTCCCGATGTTCACAAGGCGGATGTCGGCGGGAGGGGGACAGACCCCGAGGGTCTGGCCCCGACATCCCGCTTTTGGGACAGACCCCGAGGGTCTGGCCCCGACATCCCGCTTTGGGGACAGATCCCGAGGGTCTGGCCCCGACATCCCGCTTTGGGGACAGAACCCGAGGGTCTGCCCCGACATCCCGCTTTGGGGACAGACCCCGAGGGTCTGGCCCCGACATCCCGCTTTGGGGACAGACCCCGAGGGTCTGGCCCCGACATCCCGCTTTGGGGACAGACCCTCAGGGTCTGTCCCGAAATCCCGCTTTGGGGACGGACCCTCAGGGTCTGTCCCCTCAGGCTCATCCCCGATGTTCAGGCTCGTCCCCGATACTCATGCTCGTCCCCGATGTTCAGGGCAGGTGCGGCTCAGCGAGGTAGTGTACCGACTGCATCTCGACCAGCCGGCTCACTGTGCGGTCGAATTCACCGCTGCCCTTCTGTTCTTTATACACATCGTCAAGCGGCACCCGCGCGAACAGCCGGTCCACCGGTACTGCCGCCGACAGGATGAGTTTCACCCGCCGGTCGTAGAACTCGTCGATCATCCAGACGAACCGGCGTGCGATGTCGCGCTGGCCGGAGGTGAGTTCGGGCACGTCGGAGACGATGATCGTGTGGTATCGGCAGGCCAGTTCGATGTAGTCGGGCTTGCCGCGCGGTCCGTCGCACAGCATGCGGAAGTCGAACCAGGCGATGCCGTTGGCGGCGCGCCTGGCGACAAACACCCGTGACTCGACCTCGATCTGGACATCGGATGCGCCTTGTGTTCCGGCGATCGCCTGGAACTCCGCGCCGAGCCGCGCCTGCAGTCCAGGCACGATCGGCGTGTGATACACGCCTCCGGCGTGCAGGGCCTGAAACCGGTAGTCGATGGCGGCGTCCACCTCGATCACCTGCAGGTGCTGCTTGAGCAGCTCGATGGCAGGCAGAAAACTGCTGCGCTGCAGGCCATTGCGGTACAGGTCGTCCGGCCGGGCATTGGAGGTGGTCACCAGCACCACGCCCTCTTCGACCAGCCCTTCCAGCAGATTGCGCATCAGCATGGCATCGGTGATGTCGGTGACATGGAACTCGTCGACACAAAGCAACTGCGCCTCGCGCGCGATGCCGGCAGCCACCTGACGCAGCGGGTTGGCCTGCCCCTGCAGCGCACGCAGCGCGTGATGGATCTGCAGCATGAAGCGGTGAAAGTGGATACGCTTCTTGCGCTCCACCGGCAGCGCAGCGAAGAAGCTGTCCATGAGAAAGCTCTTGCCCCGGCCGACCCCACCCCAGAGGTAGATGCCCTGGATCTGGCGCCGGCGCGACAGCAGGCGAAGTAGCGAGCGGGCGAGCCGCGCCTGCTCGGTCAGTTCGTCGAATAGACGCGCGAACGCTGGCAGCGCCGCTTCCTGCGCCTCGTCCAGCATGTAGCCCTGATTGGCTGCATGCCGGCGCATCCATTGCGGCAGATCGCCGCCTTCTGCAGGCTGCGGCTCGGCGACCGCCGGTGAGGCGGATTGCGGATCTCCGGACTCCACCCCAGCCCCCAGCGACCCCAGCGCGCCCGACCCGTCCGCTGCGCCGCTCAGAAGTGCAGCGACCGCTTGTCGACGGCGAGCGCCGCCTCGTGCATCACCTCGGACAGTGTTGGATGTCCGTGCACGATGCGCGCCAGGTCTTCCGAACTTGCCGAGAACTCCATCGCCACCACCGCCTCGGAGATCAGCTCCGAGGCATGCGCCGCAATGATGTGCACCCCGAGGATGCGGTCGGTCTTTGTATCGGCAATCATCTTGACGAAGCCGGTGGTGTCGCCCATGCCCATCGCCCGGCCGTTGGCAAGAAACGGAATCTGCCCGACGCGATAGGCCACCCCTTCGGCCTTCAACTGCTGCTCGGTCTTACCGACCCAGGCGATCTCGGGCGAGGTGTAGATGATCCAGGGCACGGTGTCCAGATTCACATGTCCGGCCTGTCCAGCGATGATCTCGGACACCATCACGCCCTCTTCCATCGCCTTGTGCGCCAGCATCGGCCCGCGCACCACATCACCGACCGCGTACACATTGGGCAGGGTGGTCCGGCAGTGGCCGTCGACTTCGACGAAGCCGCGTGCATCGAGCTTCAGACCCACCGCTTCGGCGTTCAGACCACTGGTGTTGGGCACCCGGCCGATGGACACGATCAGGCGTTCGCAATCGAGCGTGGCAGCCTTGCCGTCCTGCTCATAGGCGATCGACACACCGGCCTTGTCTTTCTTCACTTCGCCGATCTTGCAGCCGAGCTTGATATCCAGGCCCTGTTTGGCGGTGAACACCTTCCAGGCCTCTTTGGCAATCGACTCGTCGCAGGCACCGAGGAAGTTCGGCAAGGCTTCGAGAATGGTCACCTCGGCACCGAGCCGCTTCCACACCGACCCCAGTTCCAGACCGATGACCCCGGAGCCGATGATGCCCAGCCGTTTGGGCACGGTCTTGAACTCGAGTGCGCCGACGTTGTCGACGATGAACTCGCCATCGACCGGCGCCATGGGCAGAGCGCGCGCCTGCGAGCCGGTGGCAACAATCACATGCTTTGCCTCGACTGCCTCGCCACCGACATCGAGCTGCCAGCCGGCACTGCCGGCGGCGACGAACTTGCCATGGCCGGGCAGGAAGTTGACCTTGTACTTCTTGAACAGGCCCTTGATGCCGCTGGTGAACTGAGTGACGATCTTGTCCTTGCGCCCCAGCATGGTCGCGATATCCATCTTCGCGCCGGTGACGCTGATGCCATGCTGGGCGAAGCCCTCATGCAAAAGATGGTAATTCTCGGAGGATTGCAGCAGCGCCTTGGACGGAATACAGCCGACGTTCAGACAGGTGCCGCCCAGGCGCGGCTCGCCCTTCGGATCGGCATAGGGGTTGGATTCGGCGCAAGCCACCGACAGGCCGAGTTGTCCGGCACGGATGGCTGCGACATAACCGGCCGGACCGCCGCCGATCACGACCACATCGAAAGTCTTGGCCACGATCAAACCTCCAGCAGGAGGCGGGAGGGATCTTCCAGTGCGTCCTTCATCGCGACCAGGCTCAGCACCGCCTCCCGGCCATCGATGATGCGGTGGTCATACGACATGGCGAGGTAATTCATCGGCCGGATCACGATCTGACCGTTCTCGACCACTGCGCGCTCCTTGGTCGCGTGCACGCCCAGGATCGCGCTCTGCGGCGGATTGATGATCGGGGTCGACAGCATCGAACCGAACACGCCTCCGTTGGAGATCGAGAACGTGCCGCCGGTGAGTTCCTCGATGGTGAGCTTGCCATCCTGTGCGCGCTTGCCGAGATCGTTGATCTCCTTTTCGATCTCGGCCATGGTCTTGCGATCCGCATCACGCACGATCGGCACCACCAGCCCACGCGGGCTGGCCACCGCCACTCCGATGTCGAAGTAACCGTGGTAGATGATGTCGGTGCCATCGATCGACGCGTTGACTGCCGGGAACTTCTTCAGCGCGTAAACCGCCGCCTTGACGAAGAACGACATGAAGCCCAGGCGCACGCCATGTTCCTTCTCGAAGCGGTCGCGGTACTTCGCACGCAGGTCCATCACCGGCTGCATGTTCACTTCGTTGAACGTGGTGAGGATCGCTGCGTTGGCCTGCGACTGAAGCAGGCGCTCGGCGACGCGCTGCCGCAGGCGCGACATCGGGACCCGCTGCTCGGGACGGTTGCCCAGGATCGCGGCCATGCTGACCGGCGCATCGACCCTCGGCAGCGGCGCCGGGCTGGCGATCCTGGCCGCAGGCGCAGCGGCAGGCGCCGCGACGCGGGCCTGCACTGCACCCAGCACATCTTCCTTGGTCACCCGCCCCCCGCGCCCCGAGCCGGCGAGACTGTCGGTTGCGACCTGCTGTTCGGCCGCGATCTTCTGAGCCGCGGGCATCACGGCGGCCGAGGGCGACGCGGCTGAAGCGGAGGCAGGTGAAGCGGGCGCTGCCGCGGAAGCGGGCGCGGCTGCCGGAGCGGCTGCAGGAGCGGCAGCAGGAGCCGCAGAGGATCCAGCATCGGCCTTGGCGTCGGTGTCGATCGTGGCGATCACCTCCTGGCTGGCCACGGTTGCGCCATCGACCTTCTCGATCTTGACCAGCACACCGGAATCCGGCGCCGGCAGCTCGAGCACGACCTTGTCGGTCTCGATGTCGATCAGGTTCTCGTCGCGCTTGACATAGTCGCCTGGCTTCTTGTGCCAGACCAGCAGCGTCGCTTCGGCTACGGACTCGGACAGCATCGGGACCTTCACTTGCACCAACATGATCGTTTCACCTTGTCATCGTTTTAGTATTGTTGTCACGCCGTGCTCGCGGATCGTCCTGCTGCGGGCGCGCGCTCCAGCCTGGCAGCGTGCGATCCGAGTCTCACTCCCGGTCCTTTTCGTTGCTTTCGCCGCCACCCAACGCAATAGCGGCACCGACCAGCTCTTTCTGCTGGATTGCGTGCAACTTCTTGTAGCCCACCGCTGGAGTCGCGGACGACACCCGCCCTGCGTAGTACAGCTTCTGCCCTTTGCGCATCGGCCGGCGCAGGTAGTGCTGAACCCAGTACCAGGCACCCTGGTTGCGCGGCTCTTCCTGACACCAGACAATCTCCTTGGCCGCCGGATAAAGATCGATCTGTTCCTTGTATTCGTCATGCGGGAACGGATAGAGCTGCGAGATTCTCACCAGAGCAACATCCTTGATGCCCGCTTCGCGCCGAGCGGCCCGCAGGTCGAAGAACACCTTGCCGCTGCAGAACACCACCCGCTTCGCCCGCGCCGGATTGATATCGGCATCCCATTCGCCGTTCACCGGGCGGAACTTGTCCAGGGCGAACTCCTCGAGCGGGGACACTGATTCCTTGTGCCGCAGGATGCTCTTTGGAGTGAAGATGATCAATGGCTTGCGGTACGGACGGATCATCTGCCGACGCAGCAGGTAGAACATCTGCACCGGCGTGGCCGGATAGCAGACCTGGATGTTGTAATCGGCGCACAGTTGCAGGAACCGCTCGATACGCCCGGACGAGTGCTCGGGCCCGGCGCCCTCATACCCGTGCGGCAGCATCATCACCAGCCCCGACATGCGTCCCCACTTCACCTCTCCGGAGGCGATGAACTGGTCGATCACCACTTGTGCGCCGTTGACGAAGTCGCCGTACTGCGCCTCCCAGATCACCAGCTCGTTGGGCACAGTCGAAGAGTAGCCATACTCGAAACCCAGAACAGCTTCCTCGGACAGCAGCGAGTCGATCACCGTGAAATCAGGCTGTCCCGGATACAGGTTCTGCAGCGGCAGATAGGTGCCCGAGTCCCAGCGCTCGCGGTTCTGGTCATGAAGCACGGCATGGCGATGAAAGAACGTGCCCCGCCCCGAGTCCTGTCCGGAAAGGCGGATAGGGAAACCGTCCTTGAGCAGGGTGGCATAAGCCAGCGTCTCGGCCATGCCCCAGTCCAGCGGCATGCTGCCCTCGGCCATCTGGCGCCGGTCCTCCATGATCTTCTGCACCCGGGGGTGCAGCTTGAAGTCGTCCGGCACGGTCGACACCAGGCGGCTCAGTTCCTTCAATGTTTCCAGTGGCACCTGAGTGTTGTCGTTCTCGTTCCACTTCGTACCCTTGAACTGGTCCCAGTCGGGAGCGTAGGGCGGCTTGAAGTTGGACAGCACAGTCTTGTTGGTGTGGTAGCCACCGTCCATGGCCGTCCGGAAGGCGCTGATCAGTTCCGCCGCAGCACTCTCGGTCACCACCCCCGCAGCCACCAGCTTGTCGGCATAGAGCTTGCGGGTGCCAGGCTTCTTGCTGATCACCTTGTACATCAGCGGCTGGGTGACCATCGGCTCGTCCTGCTCGTTGTGGCCGGGACGGCGGTAGCAGACCAGATCAACCACCACGTCCTTGTGAAACGTCATGCGGAAGTCGAGCGCGGCTTCGACCACCAGCGCCACCGCCTCCGGGTCATCGCCGTTCACATGGAAGATCGGCGCCTCGACCATCTTCGAAACGTCGCTGCAATAGAGCGACGAGCGCGAATCGCGCGGATCGGACAACGTGAAGCCGATCTGGTTGTTGATGATCAGATGCATGGTGCCGCCGGTGCCGTAGCCCCGGGTCTGCGACAGGTTCAGGGTCTCCATCACGACCCCCTGCCCCGCATACGAGGCATCGCCGTGGATCAGGATCGGCATCACCTCCACGCCGAGCTTGTCGCCACGGCGATGCTGGCGTGCACGCACCGAGCCAGTGACCACCGGATTGACGATCTCGAGATGCGACGGGTTGAATGCCAGCGCCAGATGCATCGGCCCGCCGGGGGTGGTGATGTCGCTGGAGAAGCCGTCGTGGTAGATCACGTCTCCGTAGAGGATCGCCTCGTCCATCTTGCCTTCGAACTCGGCGAACAGGTCCTTGGGCATCTTGCCCAGCGTGTTCACCAGCACGTT
>Ga0105046_10010647_pt1 | contig 14309 bp, 14 predicted proteins | sample MAT03_FD_78385 | JGI IMG/M metagenome (GOLD analysis project Ga0105046, IMG submission 78385) | Freshwater microbial communities from Lake Fryxell liftoff mats and glacier meltwater in Antarctica - MAT-03 (megahit assembly) | ecosystem: Environmental > Aquatic > Freshwater > Ice > Liftoff... | reverse complement strand
ATGATTCGGAAACCGCAATCTTCCCATCGTGAATCGTGGACTGAAACTCGATCGCTTTCATTGTTTGCCTCACCGCTTCCGTATCGAATCACAGAAACCAACGGGAACCGACACTCTAGAATTACTTCAAAATCTTCTGGCAGCCAGTTTACCTTTGCGGACAAGACTGCCGGAATTCTGTCGTTTACAAACGCATCGTTCCAAATCGTGACAGCTATCCGAAAGGCCGGACGTTCCCGGAGAGCGTCACACACGGCGCTCGCTGTGTCGCTCTCATCGCGAGTCATTGAGGCTATCACGCGGCAAACGTCCTGAGCATGCTTGATCGCCTGCTGTTGTGCGAAACTCCGCGTTTCCTCGTTCGCTTCAGAGTCCTGAGAACCGGTCCATCTGTCATGCATTGCCGTCAGTTTCATGACGCTCCACGTGACGGGATTGACGACCGTCGCCTGAATTCCACCCAGAGAAAACCGAAATGGAAACAGATCACACCCGGCGGCCTCCGGGTTCGTGCGACCATGAATTCCTGCTTCTCCGAGCGATGGCTTATGTTTGACTCTCTGCCTATCTGCGACTATTTGCGGATTCCCGTCTTCTGGCAATGGTGCATGCAGCTCAACAAGCACCAAACGATCATGTTTGAGGAGTTTCACAAACTGCCATCGTTTGCCAGACGGTTTCTCACTGACCTGAAAATCGTTCTTCTCCAAAGCCTTCAGAATGTTCTGATGACGTTCCGGAGTTTCTATCAGATCAAGGCTAAGAACAAGATCCAGGTCCTTAGTTGCTCTTGGACGGTTATCTCGCCATCGCTCAAGAGGAATCACAATCGGCACATCGCGATTCTCGATCAAGAATCGCTGCTTCAGGAACAGTCCATAGCCACCTGCGACTTGCAGTGCTTTTGCCTCGGTCAGCAACAGATCTTTCCAAAGCGGTTCGAAATGTGGCCACAGCGGATCATCAAGTACAACCTTGCTCAACGGGGAATCTCCTTGAGGATTTGTGTCCGCAAGTCTCTTGCCGCGTCTTGCTGGCGGGCGTCTCCGTTTTGAAGTTCCAGCCATGTCTGCAACCGACTTGCCCATCTGATGCCGTCTTTGTCCGTCTCGCTGCTGAAATAGATTCCAGGGGAATCTGTCTCCAACAACTCGATGTCTGCAAGGCTTGCAATGGTCTCTTCCTGCGCTTGGCCTCTCAAAAGAGCTTTCGCCAAAGCCACGCTCGACACGGCAAGACGCAGTGGCCCGGCTTGTGAAAACGTGGCGTAGTTTGCGACAGAAGATTCACCAGTCACGGACCATCGGAGTATTCGTTCCGAATTGTATGACCGAACCCAGTCGAAGCCCTTTAGGATCCTGAAGGCGAGCCTTCCCTTGATTTGCGGTTTTCGCCAGTTTTTCCCGAGTTGGTCAAGCAAACGCAGAGGATCGACTAACTCGATAGCGCCATCACGTTTCACGACCATTAAGTCTTCCTTCAGCGCCTTGACTGCCTTGGAGACCTGGGCGATAGAAAGTGTTTCACCCGCAACTTCCATCGCGGAGGCCAGTTCATTCAAGGATCTCCATTGCGGTCGCTGCAGCAACATGCGCGCGACCATTGCTGAGCGTCCTCGGTACGGATTACTCAGCGGTCTCGAATCAGGATATTGATTCGGCTGGCCAGAGCGAATAATGTATAACCGCCCAGGAATGTTGATAACGCCGTTGCCACAGAGATCAACACCACTGACGGCCGCTTTTTCAAGTTCATCCAGTTGCAATGGTGACAAGTACGGCACCTGAATCATGGGCCACTCATCCGCCATCGTCCTGGATTTCACTTGAGCGACTGCCGACCGGAACATCTCCGGCGTCGATCGTGACTTGCTTTCCAGTACAAAACAAAACGTCTCCTGCTGCCCAGAAATTCCCGCTTCGAGTCTGGCATCTACGCCATTATCGCCCCGGATTGGTGGATCCAGTTGGGCGTCACGCACCACCAGCGGCGCAAGTAGAACTGACCCGACCTGGAATCGGTCAATCATTGCGGATTCGTTGATTTTCCTGCTTCGCATTGTTTTCCTGAGTGGGAAATCATTTGATTGCAGGAAAAGTATCCATCAATTTTCTTAAAAGTCAACTTTTTCCAGTTCAGGAAAACATGCGATTTCAAGAAAATTCGCCAGTTACAGCTCCTTGGTAAATACCTTTTTGCAGAACGAACTGCCGGAGCGACCGGCACGCGGGGGATTGGCTGACAACACGGATTCGTTCATCGCCATCCAGCTTCAGCAGAGCACCCCCAGCCGTAGCCTTTGGGAATCGGCGACGTCTTATTGAACGGCGGCTTCGCCTGTTCATCTCCCATCTTCAGTAACAGCAGAAACGTAAACTGCTCGACGTAGTCGCCATACGACAATCCGTCAGCGCGCAGGATGTTGCAGTAGTTCCACAGCTTTTGCACAAGGGCGTTGGGGTTGGACATTTCAACTTTCGAGTCAATGGCTATCGCTAGCCAAAACAGTCAATTTAAGACGCGGACGCTTCGGCTTGTTCGGTAAGCCCTGCTTTCGAATGGTTGCGCCTTCGCAACCAACTTCAGAATTGAATTTATTCAACCGTGATGCGAACCGTTTTGCCAAGGGCTTTGGCGTAGCGTCGCAATGTGGCTATCGTCGGATTAGCGATTCCCTTTTCCAGCCGAGACAGATTGCCGCGCGAAATGCCCGTTGATACTTCAAACTCCCGCAGCGAGATCCCAGCCGCTTCACGCGCGGCTTTCAATACGGCCATGACCTGTTCCGGAGATTCAGCCAACGCCTGCGCTTCTGCTTTGCGAGCCTGCTGAATCAGGTCTTCACGGTCTTCACCTTCAGCCGCTTTTCTGGCTCGATCGACACGAGCCTGTTGCTCCGGGTTCAGTTTTCGGTTTGTGCGATTCATCGGTTTGGCTCCGGAACTTCAAAGGCTTTGACGGGGTAAACTGAGAACTCATCAATCTCAGAATAGACCACGATGATGTAACGACCGTCTGGCGTGTAACCGAATACGGCGGGGTCTCCGGTCGATCAACTTTCGCCGTATCCAACCGGGTTGTCGAACACAAACTGAACATCGTCCTGAGTCAGCCCGTGTTCGGCGATGTGTTCGATATTGCCGTTCCAGATGAGATCCATCGCGCCTCCGTTGTGGTTGTCGTATATGATAACCAAGGCGAGCCGGTTGTAAACAGCAATCCATCCGGACTCAGGAACGCCTTACAGCCGCTTTCGGAAAACGTGTCGTTCTGTCGCTTCAGGATGCCGTGTAGAAATCGACGTTTCATTCAACAGCGAAAATATGCGGGCGGAAAATATGCGGGTGCACGCGGGTGCCATGCACCTTGAAAACATCCGCTTCCAGCACCTGGCAGAGTTCTTTCAGGAACGATTGGCTGTTCGCCATTTCCGCCCCGCCGCTTCGCTGCCAACGGGTGATGAATTCTTCGTGGTTCATGTTGGTTCGGGGCTTTGCGGTTGTCTTGCGTTTGTTTGCGGGATTGTCTGAATCCTGATGGTTTTTAGGGGCCATCGGCTTTCTTTCGCAACGTCTCATTCAATTCCGAAAGGAGCCTGTTTGTCTCACGCGAAACTTCCATCTGTTCTTTCGTGATTTGAATCAATTCGATATTGATGGAAATTACAGCCGAAGTCTGAGCAGCCGCTGCCCGCAATCTTCGCACCAGCCAGATGACCGTAGGTATAAATAGCAACAAAAGGACTAGTGATAGTACAATGTCAACCCATAACGATGAGCGACGGTCCGGAAGAATGTACGTTTCAGCAAGAATCAGCCAATTCATAAATGTCGCCCTTCGTCAATCAGTATCAAGTCAAGTCCGCCCAGCGATTCGGCTTCAACGGGCATTCTGCGACGGCTTTCATTTCAATTCGGCTAGCGGCTAGCGGCAACGGCATTCGGCAATGAAAGCCCGAACTGTTTTTTGCTAAATCACTTCTGCGGAATCAGGGTGACTCGCAGATTCAGCGCGGCGGCGATGCGTTCTACGGTTTCGAGTGTCACGCCGGGTTCCGACTGGTTCCAGAGTCTGGACAGATTGCTGCGACCAATACCGGTTTTGCCTTCAAGGTCAGCGAGCGAAAGTTGCTGGCGTTCTTTTTCGTCCAGCAATGTTTTCAACACAGCAGCCGTCGCGGCAACCGCTTCCCGTTTTTTGGCCAGGACTTTACGTCCAAATTCGCGATTGGCTTCCATCGCTTCCGGGCGTGATTCTTCTTTGATCGCTTTTCGAATTCGCTCTTGCTCCGCTGCTGTCGCTGTTCTGCGACGAATCGCCGGTTTTTCTGCCATGACACTTGCCCTTTGCTTCAATCGACCTGGAACGCCGTGACCGGATAGACCGTGATTCCACCTTCGAGCCACTCAAAGATGATGCAGACATTCCGGCCGTCTTCTGTTTCTCCGAACCTGATCGGTCTGCCGGTTGAGCGGCTGACTGTTTCAGATCCGTAGTTCAAAAACATGGACTCAAAATCGTCTGGCGTCAGTCCGTGTTCTGCGATATGCGCAACGTTCCCGTCCGCTTCAAAGGACCAGACGAATTCGAACCACGTCATTTCGGAAACTCCGGTTACGCTGGCAGGCTCATTCTACACCACGGCAGATTGTTGTCAATTCTGATAACACCCACAAATGAACAGTCAACCCAACGGCGGAAAGAAAGTGGGTCTCTAAGTCTGTTCGTACCTCCTGTGCCGAGGAGAAATGCGCCCGAGAAGAACCTACAGCGGGGTGGCGTTCCGTTCGGCGATTCTGCGGAGTTCCGGCGCTCAAATCATCGTTTGAACCGAACCGCCCGGAAAAATACAGCCCCCTGCCCTGGTGGCACTTTTTTTAGGGTGTTTGGCTGGCATATTCGGCCCGCAGCTGTAATCTCTCAGTCACTGCGGACGACCAATCCTTTTAATTCTGAATCTGTGGAGTTCTGCCATGCCGTTGCTGAGAGGTTTTGCTGTTGTGTGTCTTGCATCAGGACTTCTGACTGCATTCTTTCAGGTGCATCGCACCGGAACTTTTTTTGGCATTTTGCCGTGAGTTCCTGAAACTGTTGAAAATCCTGTAAACTACGCCGCTGCTCTTCCCGATTCAAGAAGCCCTGCTTTTTTAAAAAGCCGGGCTTCTCGGTCACCTTCCTGGTCGGAAAGGAAATATGCCATGAGAATTGCCTGGGGTTATCGTCTGATTTGGGTACTCTTTACTGCATGGCTTCCGGTGTTGGCAGGGGCTCAGGATCCGTCGCGGAAAATCGATTTCAGTCGGGATATCCGGCCCATTCTTTCCGACAAGTGCTTCACGTGCCACGGTCCCGACCAAAATAAGCGAGCCAGTGAACTGCGACTGGATAATCGGGAAAGTGCGTTTGCTCAACATGACGGGCACGCAGCCATCGTGCCCGGAGACGTTGCTGGCAGCCTGCTCCATCAGCGGATCACATCGACAGATCCGGAAACAAAGATGCCACCTGCTGCATCCGGGCATGACCTTTCAGCCACCCAGGTTGAGTTACTGACTGCCTGGATTCAACAAGGCGCGAAGTGGACCGAACACTGGGCCTTTCTGACTCCGCAACGACCTGTCGTGCCATCCCTCCCGGGTGACAAATGGAGCCGCAGTGAGATCGATCGGTTTATTCTGGATCGCCTGCTGCAGGAAAATCTGAAGCCCTCTGCTGAAGCCAGCCTCAGAACTCTGATTCGTCGAGTAACGCTGGACCTGACCGGACTCCCGCCGACTCCGAAAGAAGTCGATGCGTTTCTGGCGGACACTTCGTCGATGGCATACGAAGCCCTGGTGGATCGACTTCTTTCATCACCTCGTTATGGCGAACACATGGCCGTCGCCTGGCTTGATGCGGCGCGGTACGCCGACACCAGCGGCTATCAGAACGACGGACCACGCGATATGTGGCGATGGCGTGACTGGGTGATTGATGCGTTCAACATCAACAAGCCATTCGATCAGTTTACGATTGAACAACTGGCCGGTGATCTGCTGGATCACCCAACGCTCGATCAACGGATCGCTACGGGATTTAATCGCAATCATCGGGGTAATGCCGAAGGCGGAATTATTCCGGAAGAATACCAGGTGGAGTATGTCGTCGATCGAGTCGACACCACTTCAACTGTCTGGCTGGGCCTGACCCTGGGATGTGCTCGCTGTCATGATCACAAGTATGACCCGATTCGGCATCAGGATTTCTACCGGGTCTTTGCTTTCTTCAACAACATCCCTGAAAGCGGTCGAGCGATCAAGGAAGGCAATTCACCGCCTCTCATCAGGGCACCGCTTCCCGATCAACAGGCGAGGCTGAACGAGCTGGACCAACAAATTGAAGCCGCAGAAGCAAAGGTGCTGGCGTTGCAAAGTCCTCTCACTGCAGCTCAGCAGAAATGGGAAGCGAATGAGAATACAGACCAACAAACGGACTGGTCAATCGCAGACGGGCTGGTCAGCCATCTTGGTTTTGATGGCAATCTCACGGATGATTGCCGGGCAGCAGCCGGAGTGTTTGAGAATTCTCCGGGCCGGTTCAGCGGAAGTCCTCACGGTCAGGCCGTCAGTCTGGCGTGCGGATCGTTCGTCAATGGCGGGGACATTGCCAATTTCGGTTACTTCGACAAGTTCTCCATCACGGCCTGGATCAATGCGACCGACCCCAATGGAACCGTCGTCTCACGCATGACACCGGTTGAAGAAGGTGCCGGTTATTTTGTGCATCTGCAGAATGGTCGACTGCAGGTGAATTTTGTCAAACGCTGGCTGGATGATGCCATTCGAGTGGAAAGTCATGAGCCGATTCCGCTGAACCGATGGTGCCACATCGCAGTGGTTTACGATGGTTCTCGAGTTGCCGAAGGAATCAGGATCTACATCAATGGTCGCCTGGTTCCAATGGACGTCAAGCTTGACCGGCTCAATCAGACATTTGCTGCAAAGACTGAGCCGCTGCGAATCGGCAAGGGCCACAGTTCATTCACCGGATCAATCGATGACGTTCGGCTCTACAAACGTGATCTGTCGTCGGCCGAGGCGGAGTTGCTGGCCGTTCCGCAGAAGGTCTCTGAAATCCTGTCCATTGACCGCGACGCTCGCACCGAGGCGCAGCGCCACAAGTTGACGCAGTATTTTCTGGCCACCCAGGCGTCCGCCGAAATGCTTGATACGCATGAGAATCTGGTGCGGCTGCTACGCGAACGTCAAGCGTTTGCGGAGTCGCTGCCGACCGTCATGGTCATGCAGGAAATGGAACAGCCTCGAGCTACGCATGTGCTCGTTCGAGGCCAGTATGATCAGCCTGGCGAAAAGGTCGAGCCGGGTGTTCCATCCGCATTTCCACCGCTTCCGGCGAACACGCCGCGTAATCGGCTGGGATTCGCGCAGTGGCTGGTGAGCCCCGAACATCCACTGACCGCTCGGGTGGCTGTCAATCGGATATGGCAGATGCATTTTGGTCAGGGTCTGGTTCGAACATCGGAAGACTTTGGAGCTCAGGGCGATCTGCCCAGCCATCCGGAACTGCTCGACTGGCTGGCAACGGAATTTGTCCGGTCAGGCTGGGACATTAAAAAACTTCACCGGCTGATTGTGACAAGCGCAACTTATCGACAGGCTTCCGATGTCTCGCCCGAACTGCTGCGATTCGATCCGGAGAATCGCCTGCTGGCACGTGGACCACGTCGCCGACTTTCTGCTGAAGCTGTTCGTGACCAGGCACTGTTCGTGAGCGGACTTCTGACCGAAAAGATTGGAGGGCCTTCCGTGAAGCCGTACCAGCCGGATGGACTGTGGCAGGAGATTGCGACAGACACCGATTATATCCAGTCTCAGGGGGACGATCTTTATCGACGCAGCCTTTACACGTACTGGAAACGCACAGTGGCGCCGCCCACCATGGTTACCTTCGATGCGACCAGCCGCGAAGCCTGTACCGTGCAGCGATCACGCACCAACACCCCACTGCAGGCGCTTGCTCTGATGAATGATGTCACGTTTGTCGAAGCCGCACGTGTGATCGCTCAGCGATTGAGTTCCACCCCAGCACGATCAATGACAGAACAGATCACTCAGGCATTTCAGGCGATCACTGCAAGGAATCCGTTACCAGTCGAGCTCACGATTCTGCAGCGGCGATTTGAAGCGAGTCTGCAGACGTTTCAGGAGGAACCTGAATCGGCGCAGCGACTGATTCATGTGGGCGAGTTTCCGGTGAATGACGAGGTGGATCCCTGCGAACTCGCAGCCCTCACCACAGTCATGAGTCTGATGCTGAATCTGGATGAAGTTTTGACCAAAGAATAAATCGGGGTCAATCCCACATGTCCCCTCGCTCTGAAATTTTTACGTGGTTGCTCAAGGCTTAACATGACAGCGTCGCCGCAAAGCACTCACGCCCCCTTCATCCGGCCATTCGGCCACGTTCTCTCCCGAGGGGGAGAAGGGACGTTTGAAAGTCTGTGAGTCCATCTTATGACAATCCTTAAACCACTGTTGGCAGACACTCGTCGCCGTTTCTTTTCACGCGGTGTGCATGCCGCTGGCCTGGCCGCTCTGTCGACGCTGCTAAGTCAGGATGCAATCGCCGACAATCCTGCGGCGACGCTCGGGCTGGCTGGATTTCCGAATCTGCCGGTGAAAGCGAAGCGGATGATTTCGCTGTTTCAGTCGGGAGCCCCTTCACAGCTGGATCTGTTCGATTACAAGCCGGGCCTGGAAAATCTGCGAGGCACCGAGTTGCCTGATTCAGTTCGCCAGGGACAGCGACTGACCGGAATGACCAGCACGCAATCCAGCTTTCCGGTGGCACCCACTCGGTTCAGGTTTGCTCAACAGGGAGCCGGCGGCGCATGGATCAGTGAGCTGCTGCCGTACACTTCGAAGATCGCTGACGACCTGTGCTTCATTAAGTCGATGCACACGGAAGCCATCAATCACGATCCTGCGATCACCTTCATGCAGACGGGCGCTCAGTTGGCCGGTCGTCCGAGTCTGGGAGCCTGGCTGTCTTACGGCCTGGGCAGTGAGAACAGTGATCTGCCGGCATTCGTGGCGATGATTTCCGGGACCGGCGATCAGCCGCTGTATGATCGATTGTGGGGTAGCGGGTTTCTGCCAACGAAGTATGCAGGAGTCAAATTTCGATCGCAGGGAGATCCGGTGCTGTTTCTGTCGGATCCGCCAGGAATGTCGCGAGAACTGCGTCGCGGCCTGCTGGATGATCTGGCGGCGATGAATGAACTGAAGCTGCAGAGATCCGGCGATCCGGAAATTGCGAGTCGCATTTCGCAGTACGAAATGGCTTACCGGATGCAGGCGTCGGTTCCTGAACTGACCGACATCGCGGGCGAACCTGCCAGCACCTTTGATCTGTACGGGGAAGATGCTCGCACGCCCGGCACCTTTGCCTGGAATTGTCTGCTGGCTCGGCGATTATGCGAACGCGGAGTTCGCTTTGTGCAGCTGTTTCATCGCGGCTGGGATCAGCATCTGGAGCTCCCGAAGAATATCGCCCTGCAATGCCAAACCACCGATCAGCCCACGGCCGCTCTGGTGCAGGATTTAAAACAACGTGGCCTGCTGGAAGATACGCTCGTGGTCTGGGGCGGTGAATTCGGGCGGACGGTTTATTGCCAGGGGAAAATGACTCCGGACGATTATGGACGCGATCATCATCCGCGCTGCTTCACTGTCTGGCTGGCAGGAGCAGGCATCAAAGCGGGCACAACGATCGGTGAGACCGATGACTTCAGTTACAACATCACTCGCGATCCCGTTCACGTTCACGATCTGAATGCAACGTTGCTGCATCTGTTGGGTATCGATCACTCAAAACTGACCTTCAAATTTCAGGGCCGCCACTATCGTCTGACGGATGTGCATGGCGAAATTGTCCGCGGCGCATTGGGCTGATTCATGACGATCGGTCAGGGATCAGCTCATCGGAATGACACGTCGCAGCAGGGACGCCGGTGCGACCAGCATGATGACTCGCGCCGCCAGCTTTGCATCCCCAGTCATTGCGAAGACCATAATCGCATCAAGGAAGATGATGCACAGCAGCAGCAGCAGGCCCACTATTTTCTGAATGCGCTGCGGTTGGGGGGAAGGCACCACCGCCGCCGCAGCTCGCATCAGCAGGTTCAGAGACAGAATCAGCAGTGCCATCCGGCTACCGTTGATCGATCCCAGCGTTGCCCCTGCATTTCCAATGAGCCATGCGTCGAGTGCATTCGGGTGTCTGGCAGTGATGTCATCAGGTCGCTGTTATCAAAGTCCCGCAGCCCAGGACAAAGAAACTGCTACAAGGGAAGCCACTCTCGCAGTCCGGGAGGCCGTCCAGGCCGCAGGTGCGTCCGGTGCAGCCAAAGCTTCAATCTTACCAACGAAAAACGGACCACCGTGATGGTCGTCCGTTTTGATGGTTGGCTATTATGAGTGACGAGTTAGGCCGTGGCTTCCTGGTTCTTCTCACGACGGCGGCGACGAGCTGCCCCGACGCATGCGACACATCCACCGATGCCGAAGAGGGCAAGGGAAGATGGTTCAGGGACGCTGGCGACGCTGCCGCCGACCACTCCCATCGAAAAATCGTATGGCTGACCCAGACTACTCGTCGGCTGAAAGAGATGAAGGTCGATCCGGTGCATGGTCCAATGGCTTCGTCAGCAAGCTGCTGCTCAAACGCGTCTACATCGGCCTGCCAGCCTAAAATAACCGCACTACGTCTCCCTGAAGATGACCGACTTCATCACGGCCAATCTGGCCCAGGGCATCCGTTATATCGACGACAGCGAAGTCATCATCGACATGGACACGATAGACGTGTTTGGGGAAATCACTTTTAATCAGCCGCAGTGTGTGTGTCGCTCCAAGTCCATGCGGCCCTTAACTTGTGCATGGGTGATTGTTGATTTGCGGCTCACCAAAATGTATGACGGACTTCCAGTCCGTCATTTTTCGGACGGACTCGAAGTCCATCCTACGGCGAATTACAGGAATTCTTACAGGCCAAATCCTAAGGACATCGCAATCAATCGCAGGCTTAAATCATTCTGCATCTTGTGTTCACAACAGCGGTCCCATTTTTTCATCGAACTCGCGTTTGGCATTGGCCAGCAGGATTGCCAGCGGAACAATCACGGTGACTAATCGAATTGCGAATTTCGCTGTGGCAGATCGTTTGCGTAGCAGAGGCAGTTCCGTGATCCAGCAGAGTAACGGTGTAAGAAACATCAAGATCGCATCAGTACTTGTCAATTGACCGAAGAAGCGACCGATCCAGACCAGACTAAACAGGCTCATAAGCCCAATCCCAATCGCTGCCGTTCCAAGGGCATGGCGATTGAAATGCTTGTCACTATCGACTTGACTGCTGACCCAAAACTGCGACGCCATGGCTGATACCATCAGTACGGTCGCCACCGGGAACGCGGCAGCGCCACCTTTGATGTAACCAGCCATCATTATCGTGCAACCAGCACAGATCAACGACAGGCCGAGACTCATCACGATGCCGTTCGAAGCCCTGCGTGCTGCCAGTTGGGTCAGCGCGAACCACATGGCCATCAACACCAGCGAGCTAATCAGCAAAAGTCCTGGCATGTTCTGAATCAGCCATGCTTCGCGAGTGCTGCAGTGCGACGCGTCCAGGTAGATCGAACCGTGCATCAGAATTCGACCGATACCGCAGCCCAGGAAGCATCTTGCGATCCACAACCACACGCGAGTTGTGCGACTCGCCAAGGCAAGATTGTTCGGATTACTTGCTGCTGAATCCGTGGCTGAGCAATCGCCATTGATCCCTGAAATGAGCTCGATGATCAGGATGGTCGGCAGCACGATCGTGAGGAATCGATCCAGTGCATTCGCAGGCGGCCAGGGCCATGAAAAATTCAGCGTGGAGTAACCAGCCAACTCCCCGCATGCTATTGCGACGACATTTGCTGTCTCAGACATCACTCTTCCGCGATTCCGTGAAATAACGCGGAAGGCCAGCAGAATGGTTGTGCTGGCGACAAACGCCGCCAGCACAGCTTTCAGGTATTCAAACGGATCAGGCATCCGCTATTTTCGAGTCCCTTCGCAATCGATGATGATAATCGCTTCGTCGCCAATTCCGTCCGGACTAATGGCCTTTGGATCGAACCCATAGTCACTGCGTTTCAATTTCAGCTCGGTGGAAAAGCCAACTCGTTTGACATCCCGCGTGACTTTTTCCTTGCCGCCCATCAAAGTCAGCTTGATCTCGTTGGTTTTGCCGTGCATCGTGAAGTCGCCCGTCACTTCGTAACCGCCTTCGATGACTTTCACAGCAGTGCTCTTGAATTCAATTGTTGGGAACTGCCTGGTGTCAAAGTAATCCGGCTGACGCAGATGTTCGTCGCGTTTGACGTTTCCTGTGTCCACGCTTTCCGCTTTGATGGTCAGCAGGAACGTTGACTTCGCTGGATCGTCCCGATCCAGTGAAAACTTTCCGTCCACTTCATTGAAGCGACCGTGAATCCAACTGATATCCACATGACGAGCTTTAAAACTGACGGAAGAATGCACCAGATCGTAGGCATATTCATCGGCGCTGAATGCGACATTGCTTGTCGTACAAAACGCCGCCGCCGCCGTGAACAAAGACAGCAGACTGACAGATAGAATTCGACGCATCAATGTAATTCCCTTGAAAGTGATCTTGGAGATATCCCGCTGCCAAAACTGCGCTCGCAGCCAGCAGCCCGGGGTGCCATGGTACGGTTTGTCGAGTTGACAGTAAAGTGACTGTATTGATCCTGAGTGAGACAAAATGCTTGCCTGTTTCTACAATCTCTCCAAATCAGTCTTGCCTGCTGCACTACAAATTATTCCGGAGAATTTCATGTCCCGTCGTTTGATCATGCTGTTTGCATTAACACTGTCCTCCCTGTTGCCGTTACTATGCACGCATTCGATTGCAGCAGACGAAAAGACCGGCACTGCGACCATTGAACTTCAAACCCGAACCATCAATGGCTGGACAGTACACATCGACAAACGCTTGCTTCAGAAAGAACCGAAAGCAACAAGTCATGCGATGAACCTGCTGAAGAAGCAGTTGGTCGAAATCATTCGAGTCGTTCCGAAGCCAGCGGTGGCGGAATTGCAAAAAGTGCCACTGTATTTCTCCCCGGAATACGAAGCAAAAAAAGGCCGTGCTGAGTTTCATCCCGGTGAGGAATGGCTCAAAGAAAACGGCCGCGATCCTGCGATGGTCAAGGCTGTAGAATTCAGCAACGTGATGAGTTTCGAACAGGAAATGCGCCGCATGCCGAACTTCGCACTGCACGAACTGGCTCATGCGTATCACAACCTGGTGCTGAATGAAGGTTTCGGAAATCCGCAGATCGCAGCCGTCTACGAACGCGCGAAGGAGAGCGGCAAATACGACAACGTGGAACGCTGGCATGGTGTTCCGAACAAGAACACCTTCGAAAAAGCGTATGCGATGACGAATCCGATGGAATATTTTGCTGAAACCACGGAAGCATATTTCAGCAAAAACGACTTCTTCCCTTTCACCAGCGCCGAGTTGAAGAAGACCGACCCTGAAATGTTTGATCTGCTGACGGAGCTGTGGGGAGTCAATGAAAAGTAGCGATAGTTTTCGACGTCTTGCAGACAAGCTTGACGGCACACGAATTTCACATGTCATTGTAAGTTCACTGTACCCTGTGTTTAGGTTTTGCCTCACGTACAGCCACAATAAACAGTCGCGTTGCGCTCCGAAGAGTATTTTTGCCATCCGAGCACGGTGAAGCTATTAGTTATTTGTCGATCTACCACATTAACGCGGATGCCGTGCTGTACTGGCGGGCGCAGAGCCCTGTAAACTCCCGGAGCACGCTTATACTGGTTGGCAATCGAAACTGCGCGATCTTCAGGAAAGGACCGCACGGCAATCGTTTGGTGAAGAAGTTTTTTACAAATGCCACAGCAGCCCGTACCGATTCATAGCAACTTTGCCCGCCGTGGCGATCATGAGGCGCAATCAGCACCAAACCATACGTCTCAGTCGAAAGTCCGATACAGCAATGAGTACCCGAACACGTGGCAAAACAATCCCAAACGCGGAACCGTGTGCGGATTGCGGCAACCTTGTGCCGCTCGACTGGGAGGCATGTCCTCACTGTGCCAGGCCTGGATTGTTCCCAAACGTACGCCTTGCAAATCAGACTGTTGAAAGATCAAAGCTCGATGCCAGGTATCAAGCGGCATTGAGCGATGCGCAGTCGCGCGGAT
>Ga0105046_10010646_pt1 | contig 14310 bp, 6 predicted proteins | sample MAT03_FD_78385 | JGI IMG/M metagenome (GOLD analysis project Ga0105046, IMG submission 78385) | Freshwater microbial communities from Lake Fryxell liftoff mats and glacier meltwater in Antarctica - MAT-03 (megahit assembly) | ecosystem: Environmental > Aquatic > Freshwater > Ice > Liftoff... | reverse complement strand
GATTTGTAGCAGCGAAGCGGCGCCGAAGCAGCTCATGTGCAAACACATGAGCGATACAGGCGGCTTACAAAACTGAGGATGATGGCGCAGTCAAAAACCAAATTTTGAAGTCTCTTGAGTATACTGGCGTCACGGTATATCACGCCGCCAGGGCGGGACGCCAATGTCGTCAAAATAAGCGCAAAAAAGGTAGCCAGGCCGTCCCGGCCTGGTAAAGTATGTGCCACGACGTCAGTGCGATGCACATGACCAGGGCGAGACGCCCTGGTTACTCTTTTCGCACACCTGTTGGACGAAATTAAAAACAATAACCGATTCTAGACAGAAGCTTCAAGAAAACGGCATCAATAGTGTCATCAATAATGGCTTCGCGGTTTCCGGAAGCTCGATGCTCCCAAACAACAGGCTCTTTCCCACGCTCCATCACCGCGCACCACACCATGCCCACAGGTTTTTCAGGTGTTCCCCCGTCCGGGCCGGCAATCCCCGTCACTGCAACACCATAATCACTGCCTGTCACTATCAACAAGCCGCGCACCATCTCGCCAACCACTATAGCACTCACAGCACCGTGTTTTTGCAAAGAATCGGCTGTAACCGTTAACAATTTCTGCTTAAGTTCATTAGAGTAAACAACAAGAGAGCCAATAAAATATTTAGAAGATCCAGGAATCACCGTTAGACGAGATGCCATTCGTCCCCCCGTACAAGATTCCGCCAAGCTCAACGTTTTCCCCTTGGAAATCATGGTGTCATGCACGGCTTGCTCAATCGACATCGACTGTAATCCCTTTGATCACAAGGTGAGGATGATGATTAATCCAGGAAAGACATTTTTTGCCTAGCCGGACCGGAACGTTCATTTTTTCTTCACCCACAATAAATGGTGTAGGTATTGTCGCTTTGCGGACCCACCGCTGAAACTGCTTCCACAACTTCGTGTTGGGGAATAATTCGGTATCGTGCACGGGTTCCACATTTTTGGAGTCAGGATCGCGATAAAGCTGAGGATAAGAAAACTGCAACCCCCAAGAAATGCTGTCAGTTCCAAAAACCATCGTGTGAAATTTGTTATCCAAAGGTGAGTAATTCATTCGATGCAGCTGAAGTTGAATAACGGGCTTTTGAACTCGGATGACCTGCTGGTTTTCACCAACTGGCAAAGCATACAAGGCTTCCGGATGATTTGTTAACACGGAAGAAAAGACGGATCGATATTTGGCCTCATCCGGAGTTTGCCCTTTTTGCAACTGATGGACGTAATCAGAATACTTGTCCACAAATACCTGATGAGCCATTTCTCCTTGACCTCTGGGACTGACTCCGCTGGGGGTAAAGATAAAAAAATCTCCCAGATTCGTTATGAGATCCCGCATTTCATCTGCATCTACAAGAATCTGGATCTTAAGCCACTTAGAGGCTTCTAACGGCGTTTGGTCATTCAAAGAGCGGATTGGTAGCATAATCAGGCGTGCTTCTCTTCTTTTGAGGGGATCAATACAATAAGCCAAATGATCCCAATCGTAATGGCCGAATCTGCCACATTAAAGATAGGGTAATCCCAGCCGTAAAAGGACATAAGAAACATGTCAATGACATGTCCATAAAAAAAATAATCAAGAATATTGCCTAAGGCTCCAGCGAAGATTAGAGATAATGGAACAATCCATTCTTTTTTTTTGTTATAAAAGAACAAATATACGCCCAGTCCGATTACCAAAAAGATCCGCAGAATTAAAAGCCAAACTTGGTAGTCGGAAAAAAGACTCCAAGCTGCGCCCCGATTTGTCGTATGAACAATTGAAAAATCTGTGCCAAGCCAATTTTTGAAGAGGCCAATTCCATTATAAGGATACCAAAGTGCAAATTGATCCATCACTGGAATGTTTTCCACAATCCAGAATTTTGAAAAAATATCAACTGCTAAAACAGCAGCTATAACGACTAAAGCCCAAATGGAGTTGGCAGTTTTCAATTTAGATTAATCCCTTCTCAACTTGCTCCTGCGCCTTGACAGTCATTGTTGCGTACGGTACAGCATCCAGTCGTGCTTTTGGAATAGGCTCGCCCGTGACATCGCATACACCATAAGTATTGTCTTCAACTTTTTCCAGAGCCCGTTCAATTTGGCGTAAAATGCCGTATTCCTTTGAAGTCACTTCCAAGCTAATGGTACGATCAAAGTCATCGGTTCCTTGATCGGCTTGGTGCTGCGAATAGCCGGTCCCTTCATCTGGTTTCTTCACCTCAGCTGTCGACCCTTTCAATGAGTTGGTCAGACTGCCGCGAAGCTCCTCAAGCCTTTTTTTAAATTTAGCGACTTCTGCTTTTGTAAGTGGTGTTTTGACCATTTTGTTATTTCTCCTGTAATTGACTAAGAACTCGTGTGCTCCGGCGAAGAAGGATCTACTGTACCAATCGCATTTACTAGTTCTTCTATATTTTTAAATCTCTTATAAACACAAGCATAACGTATATAGGCGATTGGATCGAGCTGCTTTAAATGCTGCATCACTATCTGTCCTAATTCACGCGTGCTAATCTGACGCACCTGACGTTGCAACAAATCTCCAGTAATTCGGGTCGCTAATGTCATCACTTCATCATGCGAAATTGCGGTATGACGACATGCCGCTTGCATTCCCTTAACCAGTTTTTCTTGCTGAAAGTCTTCATAACGCCCATCTTTTTTATGAACTTGCATCGTCAGTTCAATCGTTTCAAATGTCGTAAATCGACGCAAACACTCCAAACATTCACGACGCCGTCTAATGGCATTCATTTCAGTGCTATCGCGTGAATCAATTACCCGTAATTCCTCATGATGGCAGAAGGGGCACCGCATGATACTAAACCTTCACAGTTGTAAAATATCGACACTCTATACTCTATTAGGATTTCCCTATGCAAGATGAAACCACGTCTGGTTTTTATCATCCGATATAAAGCGCTTACCTTACGTATTTTGACAAGCTCAAAAAAACTTTTGAGCTATTGAGGCAGGCTAGCCCCGATAGCTCTTATCCCTCTCTAATTACAAAAAGGTGGTTTAGCGATTATGCAACCAATCGGTATTTTTTTCCAACCCCTTGTTTTTGGTTTGAAATAAACTTTATTAAAACTATACCTATGCTCAATCTCCTTCTCTTTTAACCATTTTTTTGCTAGACTACTCACTTTTGTTGTTTATACTATAACTCCCAATCAAGTCAAAAGGTTTTATATAGATTATGAATTCAGACCGTAATTTAACTAATAATAACCCCGATTCTTTTTTTAATAATGCAGAAAAAAGAATTTGCGATTTTAATTATAATGACCGTCGGAATTGGGATTGGAAGGTTTTTGACGACTTGGTCTATTCCAATTTAGTTTCCTCTGGGGTCTTAGAGGGTTTGTCTGCAGCTTATGAACCACAAAAAGTCATTAAAGTCTTGTCTGGCATCACAAAGTCGATATCCAATGTCTATGGACGAGCATTCGATGCTGGCCTTCCTTGCTCGGGATTAACGGTAGAAGAACCTCAAAAAATTATAAAAAAAACTCAGGATAATTATAAAAGAGTCATTTCGAAAAGCGGTATAGATTTAATCGAAGTCCCTATTTCCGAAGAGCAAACTTGTGATCAATGGATTGATCTCCTCACGCGACATATAAAAGGGACTGTTCAATCAGCTCAAGCTCTTAATAAGGCGTGGAAAAAATTTCTTGAAATAACAAGTCTGTTTTCCCCGCTTGACCAAATCCTACCTTTTTCTTGCTTTCTTCAGTCAAAACCTGAGTTATATCAAAAAGTACTCAATGTCTCGCAAATTATGCAAATGATGGGTAGTGAGGACGCTGTTTTTAAGATTGATCAAGAGATGTATTCACAAGAAGAATGTCTTGAACTGACAAGCTATGTCATTGCTTGCAAGCTCATTAATCAAGCATTAGTAGTCAGCAAAGACAATTTTTTTCAATTTGTTTTTAGTTCATGCCTAATGATACCTGAAACCCACTGCAACTCTATTTTGAAAACAATTTGCCTCTATATCAAAAAGTCAGAGCTGCCTCTTGCAAATGAAAAAGATCAAAATATTAACAATTTTCTGAAAAATTTGCCCATAGACCAAAACTGTTCCCTTGAAAAAATGCTTTCTTATTTTATTCTTGGTGAAGCTCTTTCATGCGGTAACGAACAGTTTTTCCCCACCCTGATCCGCGGATGTTCGCTTTTGCCAGCTGTCGATCGCAATGCCGCTTGGAGAATGATTCGCTTATATCTTATAGACAAGCGGGTTGAAATCCACAGCCAGGAAGAAAACAGTTTCGAAGAAATAATAGCCGCACTTCTCTTAAATGAAAATTATTCCTTCAATGAGATCTTTGCAATTCTGCAAACTATTGGTTTAATTGCCTTAGCAGCTCCTGCTAATCAACGCACATGCAAATTCGCCATGGAAATGGTTCAAGGCGAGCGTTTATTGTGTTTATCAACACCTCAAAGTGAATACTCCTTTTTATTCTCATGGCAACCGCACGCCGATTTAAAAACCGGAACAGCTTCGTGGAAAGAGATGATGCCCATTCAATTCAAGTTGAAGTTGTTGTTAGAACTGTTGCTGCCTTACCTGGACCAGGCGGAAAAACCGTGTGAAACGTTTAAAAAGACCTTCGATCTTCAAAATATCAAAAATTTGTCTGTTATCAGCTTTGATTTAATGAGAGCGAATAATCCCTTTATTGTGATGCTTGGTTACCGTTTATACTTTACCGAACGTTTACTAAATAGCCGTCCAGTGGTTATGGACATGAAAACTTACTTGGGACAGTGTGCGATCCCCTTAAGTTATATTCCCGCTACAAAAGCAGATAAAAGACGTCAGTTTTATGAACTCATCGCCAAGTATTCTGGAGCTGCTATTTTTACTGACTATCTTACCAAGCTGACAAAGACTGTCGATTGGTCATCACTTTCCCTTGCAAAAACGATCACCGAACTCATCACTCTTTTAGCAAAAGAAAAAAATGGAGTCTTCAGACCGGCAGCTTGGGCGCTTTGGAGCAATTTCCGTATAAGCAACTCCTTGACTGAACCTTGGACAAATGCCTTAAGATCTCTTCTAGAACACCACAATTGGCAAGACAAGGAAAAATTTACAGAAGCACTTCAGCTTTTGAAATCTCATTGCGAGACTAAGCGATTATACCCCTTGCAAGCTATTGATGTGTATCGAGTAATGATAGAGTATGCGAGTAATCACGAGGAACTTCAGCTTGAAATTGCCAAAGACGTTTTGAAAGATTACTCGACAGTTCCAAATGAATTAATCCGCTCGATAAACATGTTCCACTTCATTGCGGATATTGTTAATCCTTTGTTGAAACCAGAACATTTATCTCTTTGCACAGAACTCATAGAAATCGTGACACGGGTTTGTGAAAATATTCCCGATGAAAAACTTTCTTCGACCATTTTACGCGTTTGCTATTTACTTGATGCGCGCCATCCAGAACGAGCTTTCGCCCTTTGGACTCGAATTCAAAATCGTTTTCGTTCTGAAAAAGAGTCTCCTGATATAGGGTTTGTGATTTCCTCAACCCGTCGCATGTATCACGCAATCATTTCTGACACTGTCCCTCAACCCCAATTTCCTTATTTGATTCAAATTCTCGAAAACAGTCAAACGACTCAAATTTCACAAACGGAATTGCGCAAGTGTAAATTAGTTCTTACGGGAGACATAATCGAACAAGATATTGCAACCGCGTGTGAAATTGTTCACGAGTCTACCGCTGAAAATCACGATTTTAACTTCACCCTAAGATTACGGCTTTTGAAAAAACAACTAGAAATCTGTAAATCTTCAGGGGCGTTAGAAAAATTGCTGCCTGACTTCAATTATTTATTGGACATGGCTTCTTGCCCGGAGGAGTTTATTCTCCTTCAACAAGCTTATCATCAATTCTTCTGCGCGAGCTGTACAGAAAAATTATATAACTTAATTGTCATTGATCGCCTAATGAATGGTTCCAACTGCATTGCGGCTTTTAGAGGAAGTTATGACAACAATTTAATTAATTTAATCAAATTAATTCAACGAACAAAAATCCCTCTCCAAGATGAAGATTTTTTATTAAAACAAGTCTCCACCGCCATTTTTATTCTTGCCAAAAACGCCTGTCAACATGCTGTGATTACAATCGTCGACACCTTTATTATTTTAGATAATCGTAAAAAACTCATGGGTCCTGCTATTTACGGCTCGATTAGCAGTACAGCCGAATGGTTAAGCAAAAGTTTGGAGGGGCATCCGACGGAACAAAAACTATTTCTAGGAGTGTTAATTAATCGCGTACCTGAACTGTTAAAAACCTCGCTTCTTTCGCTGTGGATTCCGATACTAACGTCTTTGTTGAAAATGGAGTACGCAGAAACGCTTCTGAAGATTGTCGAAAAACTACGTACAAAAAATATTCTGATTACCAATAGCGAAACAGATCAACTTCCCCTAGTCGAGACTTTAATTGATGAGTGGATTCTCCATCCAGAAGTCCCTTGTGAAATCGATCGATGGATCGAACATTTCTGGTGCCTCGCTCCTTCACTCGAATATTTGTCCGTCAACGCGAATAAGATATTAACTTGGGTGAATGGGCTTATTAGCAGCAACCATGCCAAGAGTGCAGTTGCCTTACTCAAATTAATCAAAACTCATACCACAGGAGAACACTGGAACGGGGTGCTAAACCACTACTATGAAACCGAAGAATATGATCTATGGATACAAACCCTTTTATCTCACAAAGACGTTTTCAAAGATAGTACCTGCATACAAGACTATGCTCAGAGAGCTCCTGTAATCCTAGAAGCCCTTTTAGACACGACCAAAGAAAAACAAACGATCTATAAACGAATATTGCAGTTCCTTTCACGATATCCGTTGGATTCCGTGGCAATTTGGAGACAACTTTTAGAAAACATTCGCCTTTTAGGAAATCCTGAACTCAAAAATGATGTCGTTAAAATAGTGATCGCTAAGGATTTTAACGTGGCATTATTTTCAAATGATGGGGAACATGGATTAGCATGCTGGACACATGTTGTGACATTCCTATCGGATTCAGACAAATTTGAACGTTCTTGGTTAATCACGACCAATTTCCTTAAAAAACCCTTTCTCAAAGGTAACGCACAGGACACCCCATTTTTAGTATCTCTTCTTACCTTATTCTTGCAAGCTCCTAAGCAAGAGTCTGAAAAAAACATGCGGATCAGATTAAAGGAAGCCCATAATATCAGGGATTGCCTTTCCGCACGGAGTGTATCCAAAGAGCAAATTCCGGCAAAGCAGCGACCTCAAATCGTGCAGCTAATCGAACAATCTTCCCGATGCAAAACAGCAGAACTTTACATCAGAGGATGCGGGTTAGCAGAATCGATTCATATTGATAAAGAAACAACGGCTCAAGCAGCAAGTGCGATTGAGAGTCTGTTTACTCACGCAGTCGGCTTTTCGAATGCTGACAACTTCAGACAAACAGAAGTCGCACGATCCCTAAAGTGCTTGAAATCAACAATTATAGCTAATGCAGGCACATTTGTTAATGTTTACATAGTGAGTAGAGAATTAAGCCAGTGTCAATTGTACAGGGAATCTGTAGATGTTCTTATGTTTGCCATGGTCAATCAAAAAATGAATGCTTCCTTTGGAGAGATCAAGAAATCCAGAGAACAGTTGGAAATCCAAATGGAACGCTTAATTAACGTAAAAATGATATTTACTGATGGCGAGGAGGAATTAACTTATTTCACCGACCTTCTGTGGTGTTTGAACAATAAAACGATTGAAGCTTCTCTCGATAGAGTGAAGTATCGCTTGTGGAAAGAAATGGTATTATCGCGCATTCTTTCATTGATTCAACCCAAAACAAAAAACTTCCAGTTACCCAGAAACATTGTACCAAGCACAAACCTATTATTAGAAAGCTATCTCACTCATCTAAAATCTAACATAGACAATCAAGTCAATGGGGCTTTGCTTAATGAAGTGATGGCGTTATTGGCAATCTATGCACAAACTTCAACCACATTTTTCAAAAGCTCTATCAGCAAAATCAATGAGGCGCTGTGGTTTCATTTGATCAATACAAATAGCAGAAGCTTCCGCAATGCTCCAGACAAACATGCTGATTTCTATTTGGACTTTCTAGTTAACGCAGGTCTAGCAATTCAACGCTTACATAAGGAAAATCCTGACGCTAAAGGTGTCGCAGAGTTGCGTAAATTCTATAAAGAAAGGGTATTTTGTTTCTGCAAGTTAGACTCCATCTATCACAGAACGAAAACAAAACTAATCTATCATTTTTCTTTTTTGATGATGACGACAAACAATTTCGATACTTTTGAAGACCATATGTCGGACATTCGCGCTTTACTTGCTTTAGCAATAAAGAAAGGGTTATATGCAAATCCAGAACAGAGTATCGAATATACGACCTTGCGTTTAGTTTCCTATGCAGAAGACAACGATTCATTTTTCGAAAATCTCAGTCTAAGCGGTGCTCAGATTGAAGATGTACTTGAAAGAGCTACTTTGCTTCTTATTAACACGTATTCCCCTTTTGCCATCAATCGTGGTCTTGAAATGATGGATACCCATATTTCTTTCATCTCTTCGCAACGATTCAGAGAAAAAATTATTAGCCAAGTTTTTGTTGCAATTAGCGCATTGAACCTTGACTCCCTTCTGATCACAGGTAGTCTGTCCCTTTTGGCACTAACACTTCGACAGCTCTTTGAATATGAACGATCTAACAAAATGAATCTTGAACCATCGCAGGACGGCATTCTCATGCATTTACTGATGGTGATGAACCAAGTCGCTCAAAACACATCCTTCAATGGATCTTCCCACTCTCAACAACTTCTTAAAAATTACATGAATTTGTTGGATGCTATTGAAATCATGTGGTCAGATGCGGATTTTTTGGACGCCATAGAACGCATTCTTGCTCAACTCAAAATGCATGAAGGTCACTTTGATTACATCTCAAGAAAAACGATTGCTTTGTATTTAGCCGGTAAATTGAAACGAAAATTTAAGGTTGAAAACGAAATCCAATCGACGAGAATACAGACGATAAAGGTTGCATTACTCTCACTATTACTAAGCAGTTTAAAAGAACATCTTTTATTACGAAGCAACTTACATGAACATCCCCTAACTCTTTCCGATTACACTCAAGTCTTTGCACATTTTGGCAAAGCTGCTGAAAAACTTTTTGGTACCTTAATAAGTACAAAAAATTCTGACCCTCAAGCGCGCTCGCTCTTAGAAGATGACGAAGAGGAAATTGAGTTAAATTCTCCTGCCGTTAAACCAGCTGCAGCGGGAGCGAATCTTTCGATCCCTTTAGAAGATAACGACGAGACAAAAGAAGAACTGTCGAGCGGTGAGGAATAGAATGTTCTATTACAATTTGCTAACGCCCCGTGTCCAGCGCTTTGAGTCTTCTTCTTTACCATCTGAAAAAAAAGAGGCAGAATGTCAATCCACTGAGGAGATCTTCAAAGGAACGTTTGAGGAGGAAATGCTGCACAAGCTTCGCGATAAAATAGATGCTAATGGATTAGTCAAGGTCTCTGCCCCCTATAAGAATCGCTGCATAGGCAAAGAAAGCATTGGTTATATTAAGCGTTTTTTGAATAGCCCGTATATAGTCCAAAAATCATTTGATAAATATACCAGAAGGAAGATCAGAAGTATTCTAGAATCTCGCTCCACAATGGAATTAGCAAAATCCAAAGGAAAACTAGATAAACTTGAACAGTTTCTAAAATTACCGCTATTGATTGAAGATAAAGATGTTTTGTTAAAAGGAACAGTTCAGTTATCACGACTGTTTGCTTTGTTCTTAACCAAAGCCAAGCAGAAACATCTCTATCTGAAGGGGGGGATGGCTCGCTATCTTGTTTTACCTTGGGTGCTGCAATCCTTGCAAGAACGTCTTGACCCTTCATTAACAATCTCCCCTAAACGCAAACAGATAGTAAGCAGTGACCGGCCAGACTGGGATTTCGTGATCCATACAGCAGATTTAGAAAAGTTTTTGGAAAATTATCAGGCGCTTTATGAGGAGATAGCAAAATCTATATTCGGTAATTTTGATCCAGATCATCTTCCCTATTACGCAATGATCGTCGAAAAAATTGTCTGTAGATCGGGAGAACATCATACAGGGACAGACCTGAGCGCTAATATTTCTTTTGGCGATGGCGGCAAAAATAGAGTGGACATTACTCAACATCAAATCATACGCAGCACTCAGCTTTTCGAATTGCACGGTCTTGACATTTCTATTGATATAAAAGCTTTACAACGTTGGGCTAAAAACCCTCACGATGAAAAAATCACCCAGCAAGATTTAGAAGAAGTATTAGTCAATACCGATCGCACAAGCGAAGATGAAGGGTTGCAGGCAAGCTTAGATTTAGCCTATGGCATGCTACATTCAAAGCAGTTAAAGACCCAAGACAAAAACTTGTTTTCACGTTTTATCTACTGGATCACTAATCACTCCCGCTATTATGAGCCTGAAATACGCCTTATTGCCCTACACACCTTGATTAATTATCAAAAAACAGGGGTCGCTAAGCAAATTGCGGAACAAATCATCAATTGCCATGAAAATCATGGAATGAACCAACCCATTGCCCTTCAGGCTATGTGGGTAAACACTTTTATTACTTTACAAGAAGAATTGGGCTTAGCTGGAGGCTCTCTATGTCAAGAACTGATGCCCTATGCATTGCGAAGCATTTCTTCCTCAACAGAAGTATATTCCACTCAGCCTCAAACTATGAAATTTGAGGCCAAGTGGGGTATAACTGTATTTAACCGCATCCTTTCCCCTCATCAGCCGACAAATGAAACCTTACAAGCTTTCACACTTTTTGCATTCATCAGAGCAATAGGTGTCAATGATCAAAAAAGTATTCAAGTCTATTTGACAAGAGACTTGAAACGATTACAGGTATTTGATGCTTTTTCCTGTTTAATTCAATTTAATCCCGATCGCGTGATTGATTCGATTGAACAGCTTCCTATTGAAAACTATGTTTTTCTTTATCAACATTTGCTAGAAGGCACATTGTTCGATTCAACTAGTTTCAATCCGCTTAAGCTTTCCTTTGAAATTGATTGGAATAGAATCGAAAGATTGGCTCACATCTTCTTACAAGACTCCTCCTTATTTAAGCAGCAATTCGGCTTCACTTTGTTGTTAGCGTGTCATGCGGTACACGAATCCTTTGCCTCCTATCGAACACTCGTAAAATACTTCCCGCAAGTCATGATGGATTGCCCCAAAGAACATCGTATGACCCTCAAAAGCAACTTTGAGTTAGCGATGGGCCAATCCATTTTTCGCGAATCCTTTCACGAATGCTTTAGTGGTGTTGAATGGGAAACCCTTGAAAATGAGAGTATGTTAAACCTAGAAACGGCAGTTGAAGACGACAAATTGACGCAATCTTTTGAGTCAGAATTGTTTCTAATGGGGGGCGATCATTCCCAAAAGGTGAAGGCGCCCCCCATCAGAAGCAATTATGGCTCAAAAGATTGCGTCAATTTGTCGTCTTCAACTGCCGTTTCTAGGTTAAAAGAACAGTTAACGATTGCGATTGCTCCTTGGGACTGCAAGCAAGCGTTAGACTATTGGAATGAAGTGCATTCTTCCTTACCCCCTAATAAACGTGTAGAACTGGGTAAACGCTTAATTAGCAAGATCCTTTCACCCTCTTCACGCTCTGCATTAAACATTTTCATGAGTATAAGCGAACATCTTTCACATGAAGCAGAAACGGAATTGTTTTTATCGATTCTATTAAGCTGTTATTCTCCTGGCAGCATTTCTTTCAAATGGAATGATGTTGTCTCTTTACAAGGAACGCTATTAACCATCTTGCGACGTCCAGACCCCCAAATCCCTTTTGAAAGACGAAAAGCTCAAGTCAAACGGAAATTGAAATCACCCGTTGTTCCTCAGGGATCCCCTTTACTCCGGGCTAAAGAATCTCTTTCCAAACTAGTCTTCTGCAGTTTACAACTCTGTCCTGATGATGATGCATTAGAACTATTTGCACTTGCAGCTAAGAAAAATCTCATTGATAAGTCCCACCAAATCTATGAGTGCTTTGAAATCATTCTTAGACATCCTCAAGGTCAAAAAAGCAGTATAATTAAGCTATGGCTGCTTTGTAAAAAACATCATATTGAGCTGCCAAACGACGTTAACCGGACCATCGGATTAAAGATTTGTGAAGACTTATTTGAAGAGATGGATGGGGAATGTGTGGAATTAGTCAACCAGTTGTTACGCGTCCTATGGAACCAAGCGAGTGATGAAAACCATGAACGTTGTGTCGAATTGTTGATGAGAAGTTTAAAACGCCATATGATTTCTGGCGAAACAAGTGAAGTTGAACATCTGATTAGTACTTTCCACCATTTACTTTCACCAAGTGTCCTTAATCACTTTCGGCAATCCCTGTTCAGTAAATATTTAGAACAACGGGATTACCCTAGCGCTTTTGGACAACTACTTCTTTTAGGAGAAAAAGGAAAATCTGAACTGGAATCCCTGATGCAAGTGTTACGTGATAAACTCACCCCATCTGAAGGAAGCGAATCAAAAGAAATACGCTTATTTATGGAAGACTTAATTGCGTTAGCTCTAAATAAGTTTTCAGATTTCCATTCATCTCAACTGAGCAACTTTATAGTCCTTTGTGGAAAACTACTCGATCAGCCCGCTTGGAATAGCGAACCCCTCAGCAAAGCGATACGCGAAAAAATTCGCTGTTCTCTGCCAACTATCTTAGCAGATGCAGAAAAACACTCTCTTCATAGAGAATTAGCGGGATTCATGCAGGCTCTTCTTTTTCGACAGTTGCTTCCTCCGTGCCCTACAAAACTTGTCATAAAAATATGTGAGACTATTCTAAATACAAATGGAGAAGATCGTGATCATATCGAACAGGTTCATCAGATTCTGGTTTTTTATAAACTTCTTCAGCTAACTAACACACCCGGCCACTCCCAAGTGCTTCTCCATAGCATCGCGATCACGTTGAAGGAGCAGATTTCTGATTCAAAAGGAAACCAGAAACTATTCGACAGAATACTCAACTGCCTTGAGTATTCCGCCCACAATAAAACCCCAATTGTTTCCCCTGATCTCCTCTTGGAATGCGTCGATTATTTTAAAGACATGCGTGAAATAGATACAGAACGTTTGCTCGTTACTGCTCAATATTGCTCTGATTTAGCAGATACACCGAAATTTAAAATCGCCTACGTATTGCTTTCAGGATGTCATTCAAATCTAGAGCGAAGCAGCAAAATCCTAATCGAACGGAAAAGCGATTGTTTGTCTTATGGGATACCCTCTGTGCAAAGTAACGTCGCAGGGATTATTGATTCTATCATTAAGAAGCCTACATTCGAATCTCTCAAAAATGCCATTACTTGCTTGTTCGAATACGACCTCAATCAAGACGATGCTTTAGCTGACCGCCTCTTAACCGCAATTGGATCGAATCCCGATTTGATATCCCACGCCTGGTTGGAATTCGATCGATATTATAAGAGGTCTAATGAATGGCTATTCCTTGCTCATATGCTCTCCAAACTCGTTTCTTTAATCGCTGAAAAACAGCATGGCAGGTTGGATGAACTCGTTTCACGTTATGCCGAGTTTTACGACTTTAGTATGCGTGCAGCTGTCAATCCGTTGGATGTGGAGCATTTCAACGCATTCAAAGGATACCTAAGTGCAAACTATCCATATTACATTGAAGAGATAACTTCACTTGATTTCAGTCAACTACCTGATATTGTTGGAGAGAGACCATTGTTATTAAACGCACCGGGCCAACCAGCGCTTCCCATTTCTGTAGCCTATTCAAAGTACTTGGAAACGACTCCGGTTCGCACTTCGTTTGTTCTTGCAAACTTTTTGTTCAAAGAAATTTTACTCGGTTATATCGATCGTGCGATAAGCGATCCTGCAATTGTCAAAGAACCTAAGGAAAAGCGATCGCTGTCCCGCATTGCCTCTTGCGTCAATGTCACAACCACCCGCTTCCAACAGCCTTATAAGACGTTAAGCCAAGAAACTCTCGATAGAATCGACTACCGAATATTCAGCGAAATGCTTTCTTTTGAAATGGAGCAACAGGCGATTGCCTATTTGGAACTCATTGTTTTGCACAAGAAACAAGATGACAAAGATAAATACCACACTCGGTCTCAAACTTTGAAT
>Ga0105046_10010644_pt1 | contig 14311 bp, 13 predicted proteins | sample MAT03_FD_78385 | JGI IMG/M metagenome (GOLD analysis project Ga0105046, IMG submission 78385) | Freshwater microbial communities from Lake Fryxell liftoff mats and glacier meltwater in Antarctica - MAT-03 (megahit assembly) | ecosystem: Environmental > Aquatic > Freshwater > Ice > Liftoff... | reverse complement strand
TCGTTTAGCGGTAGCCCCAGCGGGGCACCGCGGCGTCACTTCGCGTCCAGGCGCGGTGCCCCGCTGGGGCTACCGCTAAACGAAGCGACTCGAACGTCTCAATCCTGACCGCTCGCAGTATAGCCCCCGGCTTGCCGGGGGTCTTATTCCGTCTCAGTCCCTTAGCTTCCCAGTTCACGGCGGCGATTCCGGCCACTGAGCCATAATCCGCCCATCACGAGCGCTGCGGTCAGTGCCAGACCGGCGACCCATACGCCGCCACGCGGCGCGAACGCAACCGCATCGGTGCCAGGCTCATCGGATTCCTGCGGGCTGGGCTTCTTCCCCGATTCCTTTTCCTTCGCGGCGCTCTTGAGCACGATGCCTTCCTTCGCATCGATCTTCTCGAACGTGTATTCCTCGACGACGACCTTCCGCGTGTCGGTGTCCTTGACTGTGGTGAAAGCGCCAAAGCCATTTTTCGCTTTTACAAGCCCCTCGACTTTGCCGGAAGCAATCGCGGCAAAGAACTCCTTTTCGGTGCCGTACTTCTTGGCCGAATCCGTGGGCACCGCGACCAGTTGAGCAAAGGCGAACCGCCCGCCGCGACCCGCTCCCGAGATGACCAGTGGGGTCTTCGCGTCGAGCTTCACGGCTTCGACTTTCTCACCGCCAACGACGGTGAACAGGGAGTAATCGGTGATGTCCTTCTCAGTCGTGATCTTTTGATCGAGTTGGACTCGCTTCAACCCTTTGGGTGGCGGGATGTCCGCGTTTGCCGAACTCGCGGCCAAGAGTCCCAACAGGCCCGCTAAGAACAACCGATTCATGGGCATCTCCGGTACACGGAAGGTAAACTACCAAGCGTCAGGATACACACGGCGGCGTGAATGGAGAAACGGAATTTGTCCGCTTGTTCTTGCGTTTCGGTAAAATGCCATCCGCAGCAATCGCACCCAACACCATGAGGGCCGCCGGTGTCAACCGACCGCTTCACCGATTACCTGAATCAGTTCGCCGCCGACCGCACGGCAATGCTCGACCAACTTCGCCGCGTTGTGGTGGGTCAGGGCGAAGTTATCGAGCAAGTGCTCGCCGCAATTTTCACCCGTGGACACTGCTTGCTCGTCGGCGTGCCGGGGTTGGCCAAGACCCTGCTCGTCAGTTCCATCGCGCAAGTGCTATCGGTGGCCTTCAAGCGAGTGCAGTTCACCCCGGACTTGATGCCCTCCGACATCACCGGCACGACGATTCTCGATGAAACCGCCGAGGGGAAACGCGAGTTCCGGTTCGTCCGTGGGCCGATTTTCTCGAATGTCGTGCTGGCCGACGAAATCAACCGCACGCCGCCCAAAACGCAAGCGGCGCTCCTCGAAGCGATGCAGGAACGCCAAGTGACTGCGGGGCAGGAAACGATGAAACTGCCGGAACCGTTCTTCGTGATCGCCACGCAAAATCCCATCGAACAGGAAGGCACCTACCCGCTTCCCGAAGCGCAGTTGGACCGCTTCATGTTCAACATCAAGGTCGATTACCCCGGCGTGGAAGACGAAAAACTCATCGTCTCGATGAGCACCAAAGGCGACAAACCGGAACTTACCAAGGTGATGACGGGCGAGCGGATCGTCGCGTGGCAGAAGCTCGTGCGGAAGATTGAGGTGCCGGCGTTTGTGATCGATTTCATCGTCAAGTTGGTGCGGGCCACGCGGCCGAAAGACCCCACAGCGCCGGACCTCATCAAACGCCTCGTGGACTGGGGCGCTGGCCCGCGTGCGGGGTTATTCCTGGCGCAAGCGGGGCAAGCATTCGCGGCAATGGACGGCAGGCCCAGCGTGGCCATCGACGACATCAAGAAGGCAGCGATTCCCGTGTTGCGGCACCGTGTGAGCGCGAACTTCCAAGCCCAGGCCGAGGGCAAAACCAGTGACGACATCGTGGTGGAACTGCTGAAGATCGTGAGTGAACCCGAGCCAAGCAAGTACGCCGCGAAGAAGAAGTAAAGCGAAAAGACAAAGGCGGGTTGGCCACAAAAGGGCACAAAAGATCACAAAATGAAGACAAGAAGGAATCGCGTAACCGGTGATATTCTGTTTTCTGGCTTTCTTTTTGTGTACTTTTGTGCCCTTTTGTGGCCAACCTGTCTTCTGTCTTCTGTCTTCTGTCTTCTGTCTTCTGGCCTCAGTCATCCAAAGCCGTGTCTTCAGCGGGCAGCGGGGTCGCCAGCCGGACGGCGATTACGGTGGCAGTGGCGAATTCCCGGCAGAACGCCGTGGTGAGCATCAGTTGCGTCACGCCGCGTGCGGTCATCAGTTCGCGTGTCGCCCCGCTCACGACCACCTGGGGGGCACTGCCGTTCTCGGCTACGATTTCCACGTCGGTCCAGTTGGTGCCGCGTTTCCAGGTTGTACCGAGCGAGCGGAAAACGGCTTCCTTTGCCGCCCAAAGGGCTGTAAACTGTTCTGTAGTCTGCTTCTTCCCGTTACAGAACCGGACTTCGCGGTCGGTGTAAACCTGCTTCAGGAACGCTTCCGCGTGTTGGTCGATCATCTTGCGCACCCGGGCGCAGTCCATGACCTGGCTGCCGAGTCCGAGAATCTCCATGAGCTGCCTTTGGTTCACGAGAGCCTGCCCGGAAAGCCGCGCCGGGTATTTCGGGCGAGTAACGAACGGGGAAATTGTAGTTGGCGCTCCACGATCAGCAGTGCATGCTTAGAATACCGCAACATCTAACCTCCGCGACACGAGGATGCTATGACCCGGTTTTTGGTATTTTTGGTGGGCGTGCTATTCGCGTCCTCGGCGTTCGGGGCTTCGCCCGATCCGAAAGATTTGGTAATCCCGCCCGAAGTTCTCTCGAAAGCCCGCGAACTCGTAGGCAAACTCGGTAACGAGAGCTACCGCGAACGAGAAGACGCGCACGCCGAACTCGTCAAGATGGGTCGCCTTGCCCGGCCGGCCCTCCTGGAAGCCGCGACCAACGACATGGACCCCGAGGTTCGGTTCCGCTGTTCCCGACTGCTCCCCAAGGCCGGGACCGAGGACATGAAAGCCCGGCTCGAAACGTTCCTCGCCGATACCGAGAGCAAGTTCGAGCACGACCTTCCCGGCATGAAGCAATTCCGCAAGACCGTGGGCACCGACAACAAGGCCCGCGAGTTGTTCGTCGAGATGATAAAGTCCCCGTACAACGTCGAACTTCTGCAGGCACTCGATAAGCCCTCTGCCGACGCGGGCCGGGCCATCTCGGACCGCCGCACGTCGCTGTACACCGCGCTGCAGGGGCGGGTCGCGGGCGGCAGGCACATCCCCGGAACGCAAATCACACTGCCGGATATCGCCTGCCTGCTGTTTGCCGAGGCGTTCGTGCCAGGTAAGGACATCCCGCAAGGGGGTGGCCAATGGAGCTACGTCACCGGTGTGATGTTCCTTCAACAGGGTGCTTCGCAGACCGCGCTTAACGGTGGCGGTAACGGCCCACACGTCGAGGCTTTCAAGAAGATTGTTAGCTCGTGGCTCGATACCCGCGACGACCCCCGCGACCTGAACCAGATTGCCCACCTTCTCAGTTCGCAACTCCGCGGTTTTCCTCAATCGTTGCCACTGCTCCGCAAGATCGTCCACCACGAGGGCGTTCAGGGCTACGCGAAGTGCCAGGCGATCACCTACCTCCTCCAACAGCGCCCTAAAGAAGAAATGCCGCTCCTGAAGAAGTTGCTCACGGACGAGGGGATGGTCACGCAAGTGTGGTTCGGCAATGGCGGCCCTGGGCAGCAGCACTCCTGCTTGATGCGGGATGTGGCCCTCGCGTTCCTCATCACCCAGACCGACCAGCAGATGAAGGACTACTACTTCACCTTCGCGCCAGGCAACCCGGCCCACAACAGCCCCGGTTCCTACGGCAGCTATGCGTTCACCTCGGACGAATCCCGCAATGCTGGCATGGTGAAGTTCGGGTTCTGGCAACTGAAGCAGAGTTTCAAGGAACCCGTCGTCAAGCCGGGCCAGGAGTGGTTCCGGAAGTAGAAGGGCCGAGCGCAGAAAACAGTCCCCGGCTTGCCGGGGGGCTTTCGATGCGCAGAAAATGACCCCCGGCAAGCCGGGGGCTATACTTCACGCGGGCTGACACATAGTTAGAGTTTACCGGCGACCTTACGGTGCGCCGCTCGCCAAGAGCACGGCGGGCCAAGGCCAAGGTGAGCGGCGCACCGTAAGGTCGCCGGTTTGCCACGAACAAGGCAGACTGGCAATGTGTCATTCTCGGCCGCGTGAAGCAGCAACTGACTCGGCCACGGGTCTTGTGGGTCGGCGGCCGGGGTTCCCATGTTGGATCGGCGGTCGGTGACGGAATGGGCAGCCTGTTGCGTCGGCAGCCGGGGAGCTGAACCCGGCTTTCCCCCGACGACACCTTGACCACCTCGAAGCCCAACTCCTTCGCACGGCGATGCAGCTGTTTCTCCAATCGCTCCTGCACCTGTTTGGCGTAGACTGCTTCCTCCTGCTGCACATACGCCAGCCCGTAACGCATCAGGTTGTATAAGATCCGCCCCAGCTTGTGGGCCGTTGCCGTGATCGCCTTCAGCGCACCCAGCCGCGACTGCTTTCGCCGGCAGGCGAACTTCATCGTGAGGCCGCAACGTGTTTCGAGATTCATCGGAGCGGTCGGTGCTACTTCACGGGTTTCGCGTAGTCGCCCCGCATGAAGCCGCTGTCGGCCGGTGGGTCGTAGCGGATATCGAGGTCGGGCGTTTCCAGTCGCTTGGAGTCCTTCACCCGCGATTCCAGAACGCAGTCGAGGATGCCGCCAGTGAGTTGCGTGCGTTGCACGGGGTAAGGCGGTTCGCCCGTCGTCAGGAACTTCTCGACGTGCGATGTCAGCGATTCCAGGAATGCGGCTCCCGGCGGTGGTGGCAACAGGAACAGGCACGACAGCGGCGCAGGCTCGCCATCGACCTTCAATCTCGGGTCACGCTCGAACTTTGCCGCGAAAGTCTCATCGGCGACGTGCCCATCGAGTTGCAGCACGGTGGCCCGCAAGCCGTCGCGGTATTCGATCAGGAAGGCAATCGGTCCCTTGACGAAGTTACCCCATGTCGTCGGTCGGGGGAACCGCTTGCAATTCGCTCGCACATCACCCGCGTTCCGCGACTGACTGCGGCCCAGCGCGTGTTCGAGCAAGTCCCACGACCAAAGGCCGTCGTCGCCGGCTTTCCACACCGCGTCGCCTTGCAAACAGGTCACGGCCTTCACCCCTTGCTCCGCAGGCTTGTCGCCACCGGGTTTGACTCGGCGTTCGACCATGCACTGCAACGCTTCCAGCGCGTGAATGCCGTAGATTTCCAGTTCACCACGCGACACAAGCAAGGCTTCGGTGATCTTCGTGCCGAGCTTCAACTCGAGTTCTGGCCGACGCCAGGTCACGGGCAGACTCGACCCGGCCATCAGGGGAAACTCCAACTTCTGCGCGGTCCTGACCATCTCCGCCGCTTTGGTTCGGTCGTAACTGAGGTGCTTGTCGCAGAACACCGGAACCGAGCGCTTCGACTTCTCGAACACGGCCGTGATCTTCTTGAAGAACTCGTGACGCGGGTAGAGCTTCTGCCCCTTCGCGTTGTACACGTAGTCGCCGTGTTCCCCGATGAGCAGGACGCCATCGACGGCCAGCTTGCCCGTGCCGAGCGTGAGGGCGTCTTCGATGGAGTCGGACACGCGGAACCCGTGTTCCTTGGCGAGTTCCCGGCTGAGGTCGTTAGCCTTCACCTGCTCGACGCAGGCGCTGGCGACACCAAAGGTGGGGAAGTGGTGTTCGTCCCCGACCATGTAGCCATCGAGGAACCGGCCCGCGATGTGGTAAGTGTGGGAGAGATAGTGCCAAACGGTACTGATGACCGCCACGTTCTTGGTTGCGGGCTTGGTCCGCTTCGGTGGCCGCGCTCGGGGTGAATCAACTTTGGGCGCATCAGCGGGCGCGAGTTGCCGTGTAGCGAGAAGTGCGGACGAGGCAAGGAATGTGCGACGATCGACAGGCATGGCGGCGGCTCCAGAGGAACCACGACGATAAGGCGAAACCCTGCCCAATGCAACAGCCTGTCTTTCATATAGCCCCCGGCTTGCCGGGGTCTTCGTGGGAGCAAAGAAGAACCCCCGGCAAGCCGGGGGCTATCTGAAAGACGGGGCTATCTGAAAGCAATCCGGTTACTTCTTGCCGCCGATAGCCTTGGCGGCCATGCCGGCCGTCTTGCCCAGGGCGCTCTTCTTGTCACCTGCGAGTTCGCGGAGCGTGGGCAAGGCTTCCTTCGCAGTGGAACCCATAGACGCCAATCCCTTCGCCGCGCCGATCTTCACCGACTCTTCCTTGTCGTCCTTCAACAGCTTCATCAGTTCAGGAACGGCCTTGTCGGCGGGTTCGTCGCACGCGCCGAGGCACTGCGCCGCGGCGGCCCGGATGCTCGCGTCCTTGTCTGCGAGTGCCTTATAGATGTCCGGGAGGGCGTCCGCCACGAGCGGTTTCTGAATCGCGGCGAGTTTGCCCAACTCGAGCAGCGCCGTCACCTTCACCTTGGCGTCCTTCCCCTTCTTCAAGTCCTGGGTATACTTCTTGGCGTCTTCCTCGTTGTTGGCATACGCCACGGGGGTGAGGCTGAAATACAGAACGCCATTGAACAAGGCGACGAGAGAGAGAGCCTTCACGAACCGTGCTGAGAGCATGGTGAACTCCGAAAGGGTGTTGCAAGGAAAAGCTATCAGCTATCAGCCATCAGCCAAGCAACAGAATCGCGATGAGTCGGAGCCATGATCGGGTGGTTTACCACTGTTTCTTGCCGGCCAATAACTGACGGCTGATAGCTGACGGCTTTTAGCCGGGTTACTGAAGTTGAACCCCGCAGCCTCGGCCGCGTACCGTTTCGACGCTTCGAGCCGTTTTTCCGTTCCCCGAATGCCGCGAGTATGGTTCAATAGAGTTCTTGCCTACCACCACCTCGCTCGCCGGAGAAGACGCAAATGCCCACACGGTTGTTCACCGCTATTCTAAGTCTCGTTGTGCTTGTGAGCCTTGTGTCCGCCGAGGATTGGCCTGGGTGGCGTGGCCCACGCTCCGACGGCACCGTCACCGACACCTGCTTCCCGCTCGACTCGGCCGCCACCGAGAACGTGAAGTGGAAGACCGCCCTCCCCGGCACGGGCCACTCGTCGCCCGTCATCAGCAAGGGCAAAGTCTTCGTCGCCGGCTGCGTGGAAGCCGACAAGAAGCGCGTTCTGTACTGCGTGGACCGTGCGAACGGGAAAATCCTGTGGGAACGGACATCTGTCGAAAGCCCACTGGAGTTCAAGCACAACGAGAACAGTTGGGCCAGTTCCACCCCCGCGGTCGACGGCGAGCGCGTGTACATCACGTTCTGGGATAAGCCCCAGATGCGCGTGTACTGCTACGACTACGAGGGAAAGTTGCTCTGGGACAAGAACCCCGGCGAGTTCCATTCCGTCCACGGGTTCAGTAGCCCGCCGATGCTTTATAACGACCTTGTCATCATTAACGGCGATCAAGACGCACCCAAGGGCAAGACGGCGTTCATCGTCGCGCTCGACAAGAAGACGGGCGAGGAGAAGTGGCGAGCCGACCGCCCCACCAAACTGCGGTCGTACTGCCCCCCGGTGGTGGTCGAAGTCGCCGGCAAGAAGCAACTCGTGCTGACCGGCAGCAAGTGCGTCGCCAGCTACGACCCGGATACGGGCAAGCAGAACTGGATCATCGACGGGCCGACGGAACAGTTCGTTTCCAGTATGGTGCTGCACGACGGCGTTCTGCTTCTCACCGCCGGGTTCCCAAAGTATTGGGTAATGGCCATCGACCCCACCGGCAGCGGGAATGTGACTAAGACGCACGTCTTGTGGTCGAAACTTGGCGAAGGTGGCTACGTTCCCTCGCCGGTGGCCCACGCCGGTAAGTTGTACCTTGTGGACGACAAGGGCGTTGCGAGTTGCTGGGACGTGAAGACGGGCAAGCAATACTGGAAAGAGCGATTAGGCGGCAAGGGCCATCACGCCTCGGCGGTCGTGGCCGACGGGCGGGTGTACTTCACCTCTGACGATGGAATCACGTTCGTGATGAAGGCGTCGGGCGAGTACGAAGTACCGTTGTCGAAGAACCCGCTGGGCGAACCCGTGTTCGCCTCCCCGGCGTTCAGCGATGGCGAGATCATCATTCGCGGAGCCAAGCATCTTTGGTGTTTCGCCGAGAAGAAGTGACGGTCTCAGATTACCGCGATGCCGCAAGCGGCAAACCTCGCCGCCTCAGATGGCTACTTCCTGCCGCTTGCGGCATCGCGGTAATGCTGTGCAGCCAAGACTCGTGCCCTCGCTGCCGTTGACCACGCTGCCTCGGACTTCTATCATCCACCTAATTGACCGGTCGTGACGGCTTTGCCGGTGGCGATCACCGGCCCCGGAGCAGCGATGAGTACGGAACAGAAAGAACTTGAGCAGAATGCCCTCGCGTCCCGGCTGGGGGGGGCGTGGACGAACTTCAAGCAGGGCAAGCTCCTCGGCTTCAAGATGATGGCCATCTTGCTGTTGCTCGTCGCGGGCATCGGCTTGTGGTTGTATATCTCGGCCGGGTGGAAGCGCGCGGCCTCGAAGCAATGGGTCGATTACGAAGAGGCCAATACCCCCGAGAAACTCGAAGAACTCGCCAAGGCGAACCCGAAATCCACAGTCGGCCGGCTCGCCTTGCTGCAAATCGCCCGTGCCCAACTTGGTCCCGATGGTATCGATAAACTCGGTGCGTTCGATGCCCCGAGCCGGCAGAAAGCCGCCGACAACATCGTGAAAGCCCGCGAGGGTTTCGGGGCGCTCCTCGATCAGTTCAAGAACGATCCCGTGATTAAGGCCCAATGCCTGCTCGGGCTGGCGAAAGCCGAGGCGGCGCTGGTGGCCGTTCCCACGACGCCGAACCAGGCCATCGAGTTCAAAGGCAAGATTCCCAAAGTGGTCGAATACCTCGACCAGTTAACAGTTGCCGCCGCCGACACGCCCTGGGGCACCGACGCCAAGAAGATGGCCGATGCGTTGCGGGATGAGCAATCCGCCGCATCCGAGGAGTTCCGCCGCATCCAACGGGCACTGTTCCGGCTCGATTCGCTGTTCAACCCGAAGGAAGACCAGCCCGGGCCAATCAGCCCCGAGAAGAAGTAAGGCAGTCGCGTACCATGAAGGCGCGTGCCGCGAAGCCGCGAGCGGCGGCGCATAAACCGATCAAACAGGTTTGGTATCATCCGGTGTCCGATGCAATCGATGAACCTGACGACATCGACGACACCATTCCGGAACCCGCCGCGATCGTGTCGAGCGTGCGCCTCAGCGAACCACTAAACCTCCTCGTGATGATTAAGTCCGAGGGAATGCGGCTCGACCAGTACGTTCAGCTTCACCTTGGCACCGATTTCAGCCGCACCGACGTTCAGAAGTCGATTGTCAGCGGCAGCATCACCGTCAACGGCAAGTCGAGCAAACCCGGCTATAAGGTTCGCAAACTCGACAAACTCCACGTCGCGATGCCGGAGCCGACGCACGAAATCCCCGTTCCCGAAGATATTCCGCTCCACATCCTGTACCAAGACGATCACCTCGTACTCATCAACAAGCCGCCTCACATGGTCGTTCACCCCGCGAAGGGGAACTGGTCCGGCACGCTCGTGAACGCGCTGCAGTGGCACTTCCGCGAACACCTCAGCACGGGGAACGGCCACCTCCGCGCGGGCATCGTCCACCGCCTCGACAAGGACACTAGCGGCGTGATTCTCGTGGCCAAGGACGACGTCACCCACCGCGAACTCTCGATGCAATTCGAGTCACGGAAGGTCTTTAAGGAATACGTGGCAATTGTTGCCGGGGAACTCGACCGAGATTCGGACTACATTGAGGGGGCACTGAAGATGCACCCGCACGACCGCCTTAAGATGGTGGTTTCGACGGACGCGGACGCCAAGCACGCCCTGAGTTACTACGAGGTGCTGGAGCGATTCCGAGGGTTCACGCTCGTGAAAGTGCAGCCCCGCACCGGCCGCACGCACCAGATTCGCGTCCACCTGCTGCACGTCGGTTGCCCCGTTCTCGCCGACAAGATTTACGGCGGCCGCGTCTCGGTGAAGCTCTCGGAACTGACCCCCGAACTGCCCGACGGCGAAGACTCGGTGCTGATCGGTCGGCAAGCGCTGCACGCCTTCCGGTTGCGTTTCCAGCACCCGCGAACCGAGCAGTGGATCGAAGCCGAAGCCCCGCTTCCACCCGACATGCGCTGCCTCCTCGAAGCACTGCGGCAATACCGGCCGTATCGGTAAACCCCACAAGGTCAAAGCATGAGCGTGGGTATCACCGCCATCGACCACGTTTCCGTACTCATCACCGACTTGGTGAAGGCCCGGCACTTCTACCGCGACATCCTGGGGTTGCCCGAAATCCCGAAGCCCCGGCCGTTCGACTTCGTGGCGCTGTGGTTCGATCTTGGCAACGGTCAGACGCTGCACTTATTGCAGAAGCCACAAGCGGATACGCGAAGCCCGAGGCACTTCGCGCTGCGAGTGCCCGACGCGAACGCCGCCCGCGAACACTTCCGGGGTCACGGCATTGCGATGCAAGAGACCGGGCCGATCCCGCACTGCGACCGCTTCTTCGTGAGCGACCCAGATGGGAACCGGATCGAGTTGATTTGCTGGCATGAGTCGTACAACCCCGCCGAAAGCGGGGCCGCGGAACTGGATTGATCGTCTTCATATAGCGGCGGGCTTGCCCGCCGTCTTTTGCTTGAAGAACGTCTTTATTCTTGAAGAACGGCGGGCAAGCCCGCCGCTATATGGAGGATCAGTGCGGGATCAGCACGGTGTAGACGTACTTCATCTTCTTCTCTTCGCCGGACTTCAGCGGCAGCGTCCAGAGCAGTTCGTTCCGCTTGTTAATCGAGAAGACGCCCTCTTCGCGGAGTGACGACTTCGGCGAACCCTCGGCGGAGGTGAGATCGCCCGAGAAGCGGCGGCGGATCACCATCGACACGGTTTCCTTGCGGTGGTTGCTCACGGCGACTTCACCCTCGACCGTACTCTTGCGGTACTGCCGGCCACCGATCCACACGCTATCGCGGTTGCCGTCTTTGCCCACCACTTCGTTCTCGGTCGCGCGAGTGCGGACGCTCAACGCTTTCTCGACGCGCAAGACCGTTTCTTCGCCTGAGTTCACCCAGAACGTCGTGCGTTGGCCGTTAAACTGACCGCCGGAAACGACCGTGACCGGGCCAGTCGTCATCGGGAATGTCAGCGGGTTCTTGAACTTCAAGGCGTCCCAGGCGTCGTCCTCGTGGGCTTGTCCCCGAGCGTCGTGGTAGCCGTATTCATTGCGGTGGTCGGGGATGAGCCATTCCACGATGCGTTCGTACTCGGCCTTGCCCTTGGAAACGGTCAGCGCGAGCGTTTCGCCTTCCGCGAGCGTCCGCTTGCCGATGCTCTGGTAATGCAGGTCCACGCCCTCACCCGCCGGTGTCGCGCCGAGACTCAGGCCGTGGGCGCTGGGGTTGCGGAAGTTGCCGAGGGACTGCTGGGTGACGATGGAATTGTTCAGCACGGCAATGTCGCGGCCCACGCTGCCACCCAGTTCGCTGAAGAACGTGGCCCAAGTGGTGCGAGGCGAGAGCAGCGAACGGACGTGTGCGAACTGCACGCTGGGGAAGCCGGAGATGAGGCGGAAGTCCGCGCCATCAAGGTCGCCGAGTTCGTTCCGGATCGTGGCGTGCTGTTCGAGTGTGAGCGTTTTGGGGTCGCTAATGTCGATCTTGTAACTGGGTGCCCACGCCAGCCCGTGCGTGAGGTAGCGGAGTGTGACTTTCGTGTCGGGCTTGTCGGTTTCCCCCAGGGTGAGAATGAGACGCGGTTGACGACGTTTCACGGTGTCGCCCGCATCATCGCTTTCCACCGACGCGACTTCGGAAGCCTCGACGTAAGCCCGGCCCTTCGCGGTCTGGATCACGAGGAATCGACCCGTGGCGATGTGTTCGTCGGCCTTCGCGGGCTTAAGTTTCACCATCGTGCCCACGACCGGCGCACGGGCGGCCCCCTTGAACGTGATGGTCACCTTCTTGCCGGCAAGGTCGTCTTGCAGGCTTCCGGGCGTGGCCTCGGCGAAAGGAACATCGACTTCACGCATCTTCACGCTGGTCTCGATGGTGCCAGTGCTCTCGACGAAGTAGGTGCCGTGAACGGGGTGCGGCACTTCGTCCAGAACGTAGGCACCAGCCTTGGGCAGCGTCACTTCTCGCTTGACGACAACCAAACCGTTCTTGAACAGATCGACAGCGACGATCTTGCTTTTCATGGGGGTTTCATCCGCGGCGCGGACCGGGACACACAACAGGCACGCGGCTAACGCCAGGGCAACGACTCGACTCGTGTTCATGCTCGGCTCCGTGGGAAAGGGGCGAGGCCATCATAACGCGGTCAGGTCGGCAAGGCCGTTTCCGTTACCAGCTTGTGACGGGCCACGGTTGATGCCGGGGAACACAGGGCGCGGGTCGTCACAGGGCGCGCGCCCTGTGGTGACGGGCCACGGTTAATGGTGTCCCCGCGTTCACGAGCGCCTACAATAAGTCTGCCACATCTGGAGCGAACGAAATGAGTGACGAACCCATCAGCCCGGCGAACCCGCCGTCCGACCCCGCAGTGAAGGTCCGCACGTTTCCGACCACTTCCGGTGTGTACCTTATGAAGGACGCTGGCGGCAACGTCATCTACATCGGCAAAGCGAAAAACCTCCGCAACCGGGCCGGTTCGTACTTCTCCAAGGAAGCCGCCAACGACCCGCGTATCCGCGATTGGATCGGCTTCATCAAGGACATCGACTTCATCGAGACGGCCGACGCCGTCGCCGCGATCTTCACCGAAGCCCGCATGATTAAGGACATCCGGCCCAAGTTCAACAAAGACTTGCGCGACGACAAGACATTCCCTTACTTGCAGATTCGCGTTCGAGAAGAGTACCCACGAGTCGAGATCACCCGAAAGCCGCGCCGCAAAGGCGTGCGCCTGTACGGGCCGTTCACGAGCGCGAAGCCGCTGAAGATCGCCGTGGACGTGCTTCAACGGCTGTTCCAGTTCCGCAGTTGCAGCCTCGATATCAAGTCTTCCGAAAAGAAGTGGAAGTGGTTTCGGCCTTGCCTGTTGCATAGCATCCGCCGCTGTACGGGGCCATGCAACCTGAAGGTGAGCCGCGAGGATTACCGCCGACAGATCAAGAAGCTGATCTTCGTGCTGGAAGGCAAGAAATACAAGCTGATCCGCAGCATGGAACGCGAGATGCAAGCGGCGAGCGAGGCACTCAACTTCGAGAAAGCGCGGCGGGTGCGCGACGAGATCGCGGCGCTCAACAAGCTCGACCTGCGAGGCAACACCAAGACTGACGTGCAACCCGAAGTGTTCCCCATCGACCCCAAGAAAGGGCTGCACGGCCTTCGCAAAGTGCTGGGCTTGGCCACGACGCCTCGCACCATTGAGGGCATGGACATCGCCCACATCAGCGGTCAGGATACCGTCGCGTCGCTCGTGTCGTTCCTGGATGGACTGCCGTTCAAGCCCGGTTATCGGCGCTTCAAGATCAAGAGCGTGGAAGGTGTGGACGACTTCGCCAGCATGCGCGAAGTGGTTACGCGGCGCTTCCGTCGGCTGAACGCCGAGGACGAAATCTTCCCGGACATCCTGCTCATCGACGGCGGCAAAGGCCAGTTGAACGCCGCACTGGACGCTTTCAAAGCGCTCGACCTGACGCCCCCGTGTCTGATTTCGTTGGCGAAACAGGAAGAGGAAATCTTCCGCCCCGGCGAAAGCGAATCGATCAAACTCAGCCGACACTCGGCCGCACTGCGATTGCTGCAATACGTCCGCGACGAAGCCCACCGCTTCGCCCAACACTACCACCACATGCTGCAACGCAAACGATTGACGGGGGAGTGACGGGCGGAGCGGTTCGTAGTGCTGCTTGGGCTTTCTGATCGGTTACCGACTCCCGTTCACGCCCACCGTGCCGCAACCGGCCGGCGACTCAATCTGCGGTAACTCGGTCGGCTTCGCGCACGCCGCGTTCACATATTCCTGGAAGTGGTAAATCCGCTCTTCGCGGGTGCCGATGACGCCACGGTGGGGGCTTGCGTCGAGGCCCTTCTGCACCGCTTCGTAAATCGCCCCGTCTTCGGCGAACACTCGTTTGGCCACATAGATCGCGGCCGACCGCAGCACCCGATACACCGCCCACGCGAATGGGTTTCGCCGTTGGCCGCGCACGGCGAAGAAGAGGCTCCGGT
>Ga0105046_10010643_pt1 | contig 14311 bp, 13 predicted proteins | sample MAT03_FD_78385 | JGI IMG/M metagenome (GOLD analysis project Ga0105046, IMG submission 78385) | Freshwater microbial communities from Lake Fryxell liftoff mats and glacier meltwater in Antarctica - MAT-03 (megahit assembly) | ecosystem: Environmental > Aquatic > Freshwater > Ice > Liftoff... | reverse complement strand
GCGACGACGACGCTGGGGGCGGTCGCCGACCGCCAGCATGAGGCGGACGGCCCGAACGGCGGGCTGATTCCGGTTCTCGTCGCGGCGCTGTTGATGGTCGCCTCCCTGCCGGCGCTTGCGCTGATCTGGGGCGCACGCCCTTCGGACGTCGCCGGCATCTGGTTCCTGATGCGCGACGGCGTGACGTTTGGCGGCATGCGCATCTCGATCGGGATGATCGTCAGCTTCACCGTGGTGTTCGGCTTGATCTACGGGATTTTTCGCCTGCTGCAGACGGTGCTGCGCAGCACCGTCCTGCCGCGAACGCGCCTCGACGCCGGCGGCAGGAACGCGGTCCTCGCCGGCGTCGGCTATACCGGTTTCTTCGTCGCGGCGATCGCCGCGGTGTCGAGCACCGGGATCGACCTGTCGAGCCTCGCCTTCGTCGCCGGCGCGTTGTCGGTGGGAATCGGCTTTGGATTGCAGAACATTGTCTCGAACTTCGTCTCGGGGATCATCCTGCTCGTGGAGCGGCCGATCAAGGAAGGCGACTGGATCGAGGTCGGCGGCTTCGCGGGATACGTGCGCTCGATCTCGGTCCGCTCGACCGAGGTCGAGACCTTCGATCGGGCGAGCGTGATCGTGCCCAACTCGGACCTCGTGGCGGGGACGGTGCTAAACCGGACCCACGCCGGCCTGTCGGGACGGCTTCAGGTTCCCGTCGGCGTCGAGTTCGAAGCCGATCCCCGGCGCGTCGAGGCGCTGTTGCTCGAGATCGCGGAAGCCTATCCGCTGGTGCTGACCGACCCGTCGCCTCGGGTGCTGCTGCTCGAACTCGGTCCGGACGCACTGCTGTTCGAAATCCGCTGCTGGCTCCGGGACGTGAATTTTCTGCTTTCGGCGAAATCGGACATGAACTTCGCGATCCTCAAGCGTTTCGCCGAGGAGGGCATCCGCATGCAGCCCTATCTGCGCGAACTGCGGCTGCCGCCCAACCCGCCCCCGGTCGACGGGTCGCCAACCGTGGAGGCGAAGCAATCTTGACAGTCGGGCGCGGTTTCGCGATATACGCGCACTCCGGTGGGCGAGCGCCCGGCGGCGTCAGACGTTATCAGACATGCGCTGTCCGAAGGCGCGGGGGGTATCCTCGCGAAACGCCGGTTCGTCCGGGGCCGATGGACGCGGAGGCAATGAGGAAGGACGCGAATGTTCGCGGTGCTCAAGACGGGCGGCAAGCAATACAAGGTCGCCAAGGACGATATTTTCCTAGTGGAGAAGCTGCTGGCCGAGGCTGGCGACACCGTGCGCTTCGACGAGGTGCTGATGATCGGCGGCGAGACCGTGACCGTCGGCGCGCCGCGGATCGAGGGCGCGTCGGTCATGGCCGAAGTGCTGGAGCAGACGAAGGGACCCAAGGTCATTTCGTTCGTCAAGCGGCGGCGCAAGCATTCCTCACAGCGCAAACGTGGCCATCGGCAGAAACTGACGCGCGTGCGGATCATCGAGATCCGCGCTGCGGGCGTCGCCGCGCCCGACGTAACCGCGGCTGCGGAAGCCGCAGTGGCCGAGACGGTGGTGGGCGAGGCCGCATTTGTCGAGATTGCGGCTGGTGAGCCGGAAGTCATCGTGACGGCTTTGCCCGAGACTGCCGTGGCCAGGGTTGCGGCGCCCGATAAAGACGTGGTCGAGACGGCCAACTGAAGGAGAGAGCGCGATGGCGCATAAGAAAGCAGGCGGCTCGTCCCGCAATGGTCGCGACAGCGCCGGCCGGCGGCTCGGCGTAAAGAAATTCGGCGGCGAGCTGGTCATCCCCGGCAACATCCTTGTACGACAGCGCGGCACCAAGTGGTGGCCCGGCGCGAACGTCGGCCTCGGGCGCGACCACACGATCTATGCGGTGGCGGAGGGCCATGTGACCTTCCACAAGGGTCTGAACGGCCGGACGTTCATTTCCGTGCTGCCGGCGGCGAAGGCCGCCGAATAGGCCGCATCCGACCGGCGTTCGTTTCGCGAAGGCCGGCGGTTCCGCCGGCCTTTGGCCGTTTTCGGCGAACGTCCGATCACAAGGCGGAGATTACAAGATGACCGTGCTCGGTTTCGATCGGCCCAATCTCGTCACGCGGCGGCTCCGGCTGCGCCGACTCGAACGCGGCGACGCCGCCGTGATCCATCTCTATGCCAGCGACGTGCGCGTGGCGAGGATGACGACATCGATCCCGCATCCCAACCCGCCGGGCAGCGCCGAGGCGTTTGTCGCGCGCGCGACCGCGCCCGACGCGATCGAGACGGTCTGGGGGCTCGACAGCGGCGAGGATCGCGAGAACGGCCTGATCGGGCTGATTTCGCTGAAGCCCGCGGGGTCGGGCGTCGCCGAGATCGGCTATTGGGTCGCGCCGGCGTTCTGGAATGCGGGCTATGCCTCCGAGGCGGTCGACGCCGTTGTTCGCGAGGCCCCGTGGCGAGGACTGACGGCGCTGACGGCGCAGGTTTTCCAGGACAACGTCGCCTCCGCCCGCGTGCTGACGCGCGCCGGTTTTACCTATGTCGGCGAGGGTGAGGCGCATTCGGTGGCGCGGGCCGGCATGGCGCCGACGTTCCGTTATCGCCGCGAGCTGGGGCGGCCGGGATGAGGTTTCTCGACCTCGCCCGCGTCCATCTCCGATCGGGCGCGGGTGGGAACGGTTGCGTAAGCTTCCGGCGCGAGAAGTTCGTCGAGTTCGGCGGACCGGACGGCGGCGACGGTGGAAGGGGCGGCGATGTCTGGGCCGAGGCCGCCTCCGGGCTGAACACGCTGATCGACTATCGCTACCAGCAGCATTTCTTTGCGAAGAACGGTCAGGGCGGTTCGGGCAAGCAGCGGACCGGCAAGAGCGCGGACGACGTCGTTTTGCGCGTGCCTGTCGGCACCGAAGTGCTCGAGGCGGATCAGGAGACGGTGATCGCCGATCTGACGGTGCCAGGCGAGCGCGTGTTGCTGGCGCACGGCGGAAACGGCGGCTGGGGCAACCTGCGCTTCACGACCGCGACGAACCAGGCGCCGCGCACCGCCAATCCCGGCCAGGACGGCGTCGAACGCACGATCTGGCTCCGGTTGAAGCTGATCGCGGACGCAGGACTGGTGGGTCTGCCGAACGCCGGAAAATCGACTTTCCTCGCCGCCACCTCGAACGCCCGGCCCAAGATCGCCGACTATCCGTTCACGACCCTGCATCCTGGTCTCGGCGTGGTCGGGATCGACGGGGCCGAGTTCGTGCTCGCCGACATCCCCGGGCTGATCGAAGGCGCCAGCGAGGGCAAGGGTCTGGGCGACACGTTCCTCGGGCATATCGAGCGCTGCGCGGTGCTGCTGCACCTGATCGATGCGACTTCGGCGAGCCTGGCCGAGGACTACCAGGTGATCATGGCGGAGCTCGCGGCCTATGGCGGCGGTCTTGCCGGCAAGCCGCGGGTGACGGGACTGAACAAGATCGACGCGCTCGACCCGGAGGAACTCGCCGCCGCCGTCGCCGTGTTGGAGGCCGAGGGAGCCGCGGTGATGCCGCTGTCTGGCGCGACCGGGCAAGGCGTGCCGGAGGTCCTCCGGGCGTTGCGCACCCGGATCAACGCCGAACGCGGCGCGCTGGGCCGGGTCGAGGAAACCGAGGCATGGCGCCCCTGACGTCGGCGGCGATCCTCGGTGCGGCGCGGCGCGTCGTCGTCAAGATCGGCTCGTCACTGCTGGTGAGCGCGTCGACCGGAGGGTTGCGCCACCCCTGGCTCGAGGGCCTCGCGGCGGATGTCGCCGATCTGACCGCCCGGGGCAAAGCGGTGATCCTCGTGTCCTCGGGGTCGATCGCGCTGGGCCGGCGCGTGCTCGATCTGCCGGCCGGCGCGCTGTCGCTCGAAGCGAGTCAGGCGGCGGCGGCGGTCGGCCAGATCAGGCTCGCGCAGGCGTACGAGACGGCGCTGGCGGTCTACGGGATCACGACGGCGCAGGTCTTGCTGACGCTCGAGGACAGCGAAAACCGGCGGCGCTATCTGAACTCGCGGCGGACGTTCGAGACGCTGCTCGATTTCGGGGTCGTCCCGATCGTCAATGAGAACGACACGGTGGCGACCGACGAGATCCGCTACGGCGACAACGACCGGCTGGCGGCGCAGGTGGCGGCGATGGCGGGTGGCGAGGCGCTCGTGCTGCTGTCGGACGTCGATGGGCTCTATACGGCCGATCCGCGGCACGACCCGGTCGCGCGGCGGCTCGACTGGGTGGCGACGATCACACCCGAGATCGAGGCGATGGCCGGCGGCGTCGGGTCGGCGGTGTCCAAGGGCGGGATGAAGACCAAGATCATGGCCGCTCGCGCGGCGACGCGGGCAGGCTGCGCTATGGCGATCGTCGAGGGCGACCGGCCGCGGCCGCTGCGCGCGCTGGAGGAGGGTGCGCCCTGCACCTGGTTCGCGCCGGACGGCGATCCGCGGGCCGCGCGCAAGCGCTGGATCTCGGGCATGAAGCCGCGCGGCCGGTTGACGGTCGACGCAGGCGCGATCGGGGCGCTGGCGCGGGGCAAGTCGCTGCTGCCCGCCGGCGTCACGCGGATCGAGGGCGCCTTCTCGCGCGGCGATCCGATCGAGATCGCGGGGCCGGACGGGCAGGTGGTGGCCAGGGCGCTCGCAGGCTACGATGCGCGCGAGGCGCAGATGATCATGGGCCACCGCTCGGACCGGATCGCGGCGCTGCTGGGACATCAGGGGCGCGCGGCGCTCGTGCATCGCGACGACATGGCCTTTTAGGCAGGGGCAGCCCAGGTCGAGGACTTGCGTGAAAGATACGGGCCCCGCGGCGAGGCGGCGGGTGTCCCCGTTCCGGCGCTGCGGCTCGGGGGCTGACAGCGCGGCATCCGGCATTTATGTCTGGAGCCGCAAACGAAATCGGCGCCGATCGTCTTCTTGCGAAGACGGCGCGATAGCGGCTGACAGGTTGGGGACAACGGTCAAGGAGGCCGGGATGGAACTGAGCCCGGACGTGCAGGTTCTGATGCAAGAGACAGGCCACTTGGCGCGCGGCGCGTCACGCGACCTCGCGACCGCTTCCAGCGCGCGAAAGGACGCAGCACTTGAGGCCGCGGCGGCCGCGATCTGGCGAGACCGGGCGGCGCTCGCCGAAGCGAATGCGCGCGACATGGTCGCTGCCGAGGCCAAGGGACTGTCAGGCGCGCTGCTCGACCGCTTGCGGCTCGACGAGGACCGCGTCGCCGGGATGGTTGCGGGCTTGCGCGCGGTCGCGGCGCAACCCGATCCGGTTGGGACGGTGCTGGCGGAATGGGACATGCCGAGCGGGCTCCACATCCGCCGGGTGCGCACGCCGATCGGGGTGGTGGGAGTGATCTTCGAGAGCCGGCCGAACGTGACGGCCGATGCGGGCGCCTTGTGCCTGAAGGCCGGGAACGCGGCGATCCTGCGCGGCGGGTCCGAAAGCGTCCATTCGGCGCGGGCGATCCACGCGGGGCTGGTGGCGGGGCTGCGGGTGGCCGGGCTGCCGGACGCGGCGATCCAGCTGGTGCCCACGGCGGACCGGGCGGCGGTTGGGGCGATGCTGAGCATGACCGAGTTCATCGACGTCATCGTGCCGCGCGGTGGCAAGAGCCTGGTCGCCCGCGTCCAGGCGGAGGCGCGGGTGCCGGTGTTCGCGCATCTGGAGGGGATCGTCCACATTTACGTGGACAAGGCGGCCGATGTCGAGAAGGCGCGCAAGGTGATCATGAACGCGAAGACCCGGCGGACGGGGATATGCGGGGCTGTGGAATGCCTGCTGATCGACGCGGAATTCTTCGCGGCGCGGGGTGCGCCGTTCGTCGCGGATCTGATTGCGGCGGGGGTGGAGGTGCGGGGGGACGAGGCGCTGGCGGGGTTGCCGGGGGTCACGCCTGCGGGGCGCGAGGACTGGGGGCGCGAGTATCTCGACATGATCATCGCGGCGCGGATCGTCGACGGGGTGGACGGGGCGATCGACCATATCCGGGCCTATGGGTCGAACCACACCGACTGCATCCTGACCGAGGACGACGCGGCGGCGGCGCGGTTCTTCGCGCTGCTCGACAGCGCGATCCTGATGCGAAACGCCTCGACCCAGTTCGCGGACGGGGGTGAATTCGGGATGGGGGCCGAGATCGGGATCGCGACTGGCAAACTTCACGCGCGCGGACCGGTGGGGGCCGAGCAACTGACCAGTTTCAAGTATCTGGTCGACGGTGACGGGACGGTGCGCGCATGAGGCGGGAGGCGATAACACACCGTTATCCGCGTAAAGCATTGAAAATATTAAATTAAGCTGCGCAGTTTTCGGCGTGCGCGACACGGTGTGGCGCCGGGGCGCGGGAGCAGGCGGGCGCGTGGCGACGCGCGCGATACGGGATCAATTGGCAATATCGGGCTGAAGCGGTCGGCGGGTGCCAGCGCATACGTGACCGAAATGCCTGTGCGCGCGGAGATGACCGCCGGAAACGGCTGCGTCGCCAGCTATCCGATGCTTGTTCGGCGTGCTCCCTGCGGTTGGTCAACGCCGGCTGTCACGCCCAACTTTTTATGGTGGATTTGTGACAAACGGGCGGTTTGCGGGGTGCCGAGACGCCGTGTTGAGCCACACGCCCGGCGGCGCTCAGGGCGCGGCGCGGGGCGCGAGGCGTTCGGCCCTGTCGGGTCCGGGCGACGGCGGTCCGGGGGCGCCCGTGGGGCGGTTGCTCAGGCGCAGGGCCTCGCCCGCGGTGATGCCCTGGCTGATCTGCAGGGCGAGGCGATCGGCGTCGCGCAGGCGCACCTCGTCCAGCAGCGCCTCGACCGCCTCGTGGTCCTCGCCGAGGCGCGCCAGCGTCCGCCCGCCGAATTCCAGCGCGGAGTGAAAGGTCTCGCGGATGTAGTCGTCCGCCCCGGAGCGCATCAACTCGATCTGGTGGCCGCGGTCGAACGCGCGCGCGAGCACTGGAACGACGGGGAACGCGTCCTTGATCAGCCGCACGATCCGGGTCGCGGCGGACTTGTCATTGACGGCGACGACGACCGCGCGCGCCCGCGCGGCGCCCGCCGCCTGCAGGATATCGAGCCGCGTGCCGTCGCCGTAGTACACCTTGAAGCCGTACTGGTTCGCGGTGTGGATCATTTCGGGATCGCTGTCGATGATCGAGACCTTGTAGCCGCGGGCGAGCAGCGGTTGCGCGACGATCTGGCCGAATCGGCCGAAGCCGATTAGCAGCACCGTTCCCGACAGCCCGTCCGGCGTCTCGAGACCGTCGGCGGAGGGCTTGGGCGGCGGGAGCAGCCGGTCGTGGGCGAGCACGAACAGCGGGGTCAAGGCCATCGAGACGATGATGATCGCGCTGAGGACGCCGTTCGCCTGCGCGTCGATCAGCCCGACGCCCAGTGCCGCCGCATAGAGCACGAAGGCGAACTCGCCGCCCTGCGTCATCAGCACGGTGCGCTCCAGCGCCTCGCGGTGCGGGGCCCGGAACGCGCGGGCGATCAGGTAGACCGCCGTGGCCTTCAGCACGGTGAACGCGAGCACGCTGATCGCGATGACGCGCCAGTTCGCCGCGATCACGTCGAGATCGACCGACATGCCGACCGCGAGAAAGAACAACCCGAGAAGCACGCCGCGGAACGGCTCGACATCGGCCTCCAGCTGGTGCCGGAACGAGGACTCCGACAGCATGACGCCGGCGAGAAACGCCCCCATCGCCGCCGACAGCCCGCCAGCCTGCAGCGCGAGCGCGGCGCCCAGAACGACGAGCAAGGCCGCCGCCGTCATCACCTCGCGGGCCCGCGCGCGTGCGAGGATCGCGAACATCGGATCGAGCAGGTAGCGCCCCGCCAGCAGCAGAGCGCCGATCGAGCCGAGCCCGATCGCGACCGAGGTCATCCGTTGCGCGAGCGTCGCCTCCTCGCCGCCGGGCGCGAGAAAAACGGCGAGGGCGAGCAGCGGCACGATGGCGAGATCCTCGAGCAGCAGGATCGCGACGATCCGCCCGCCCTCGGGCGTCGAGATCTCGCCGCGCTCCTCGAGAAGCTGCATGACGATGGCGGTCGAGGTGAGCACGAACCCGGCGCCGGCGATCAGCGACTGCGCCATCGGATAGCCGAGCGCGACGCCGACCCAGGCGAGCAGCGCCGTGCAGACCAGAACCTGCGTCAGTCCGAGCCCGAAGATGTCGCGGCGCATCGACCAGAGCCGCGAGGGCTGCATTTCGAGCCCGATGATGAACAGGAACATCACGACGCCGAGCTCCGCGACATGCAGGATCGCCGCGGGATCCGTGAACAGGCCGAGGCCGAACGGGCCGATGGCGAACCCGGCCGCGAGATAGCCGAGCACCGAGCCGAGCCCGATGCGCTTGAAGAGCGGCACGGCGACCACCGCCGACCCGAGCAGGATGACGATCGGCGCGAGTTCGCCAGCGGTGGATTCGACGGCCATCGGGTCTCCTGGTGCAGCGGCCCGGCGCGGGGCCGGAGCCATCGAACCACAAGACCGGTCGCTGGCAAAGCGCCACGTCGCGTGAAGCGGATCGCACGACCGGTGCGGTCGCGCACGCACGGTTCAGGGATCGAGGCGGGCCTTGGCCGCGTTGATCAACGCGGCGAGCGCGTCCGAGCCGCCGAGGTCGGGATGGACCTTGCGCATCAGCCGGTGGTGCGCCGAGCGGACGTCCTCGCGGCTGGCGCCGGGCGGCAGGCCGAGGATGCGGCAGGCCTCCGCCTCGGTCATGGCGGCGCCGTCGGCGGCGGGCGGCGGCTCCGCCGCGCGCGGGCCGCGCCGCCGGTCGAGATAGGCGAGGACGAGGCCGAGGCTGTCGGGATCGCCGCTGAGTTCGCCCGCGAGTTCATCGAGCGCTTCGAGCGTCATTTGCGACAGCCGTGCGCCGGCGAAGGCGCCGCGCAGCACGTCGCCATCCATTTCGCCGGTGTCATGGTCGAGATGCATGGCGACCGCCGCAGTGCGGACCTCCGAACGGCGGCCGGCTTGCGGGATCGCCCGCGCCTCGGCCAGTGCGCCGCGCAGCATGTTGACCGCGAGCAGGCCGATCGGCAACGCGAAGACGAACTGTCTGATCGCCGTGAGCCCGAGGGCCGCGGCGATCAGCGCGACGCCGCCGACGAGGCGAGCCGAGGGCGGCGGCGTGCGGGTCGCCGCGTAAAGGCCGGCGAGCGCAAGCGCCGCGCCAATCCCCAGAAGCAGGAGCGGGCTCATCCCCGCAGATCGGCGAGCAGCCGTCGCGCGGCGGAGGTTCCGGCGGCCTCGAGCGCCTTTCGCCCGCCCGCGGCGAAGGTGGCGACGGCACCGAGCAGCGCGCGCAGCTCGCCCGCGGCGCCGCGGTCGAAGGGCAGCATCGCGCCGCCTGTGAGCCGGGCGATCTCGCGAAACGCGCGTTCGGCGGCGGGGTCGCGGCCTTCGAGAAACATGAACGCGCGCGTGTTGCGCAGCGCCAGTTCGCCGGCCTTGGCGCAAAGCGCGTCGACGGCCTCCTCCGACGCGTCGCCGACGAAGGCGAGTGCGGCGACGGGCTTTTTCGCCGCTTCCTTCGCCGCGTGATCGAGGACGCGGCCGATCTGGGTCAGGCCGCCGTGGCAGGCGATGCCGGACATGATCCGCCCGAGGTGGGCGGCGTCGCGGACCCAAGGCGACGCGCGCGCTTCGTCGATGCCGCGAAAATACACCAGTTGAACCGCGAGGCCTCCTATCGACGCCGCCGCGCGAAACATCTCGCCCTGAAGCGCGCAGGCGGCGTCCCACGTGGGTTGGCGGCTCATCGTGGCGTCGAGCGCGAAGATCAGCCGGCCTTCGGCGCCGTCGGTGCGCGGGGCGCGGACGCGGGCTTCGGCGAGAAAGGCCGCGATCTCGGAGGTCTCGGACGTCGTTCTGACGGCGGGCGTCGGGCTGCGGCGATCGAGATCTGAGTTACCGGACATGTGCGCTCCTCGAGTTGAAACGTGGCGCGGGGTGGCGGATTTGCAACCCCGCCGGTGCGGGGTCCGCGGTCGGCTCAGCGCCGCAACCGGGGGTCGTTCGCGGGGTGCGGCACGAGACCGAGCGCCTGCTGGCGGCGAATTTCGGCGGCGGTCGCAGCGACGACGGCCTGGCGCTGGCCCGAGGCGGGATGCGAGGACAGCAGGCCGCCGCCACCGGCGAGCAAGGGGCGGGCGAACACCTGGGCGCCGCGTTGCGGGTCATATCCGGCACGGGCGGCGACATAGGCGCCGAGCGCGTCGGCCTCGAGCTCGTAGCTCTGGCTGTACGCGCGTCCGCCCAGCGAGGCGCCGATGTCCATCATGTCGCGGATCATCGCGTCGGACGCGTTGCCCAAATCCGCGATGGCGCCAAGGACGAGCGCTCCGGCGACGGCCCGGCTCTGGGTTTTCTGAATGTGATCCGCGATATGGTGGGCGGCCTCGTGACCAAGGACAAAGGCGATCTCGTCGACGTTTTCGGTCTGGGCCACCAGTTGCACCGTCATCGCGACCACAGGCGCACCGTCGCGACCGACCGTCTGGAAGGCGTTCGGACCAAGCCTGGGATCGTCGATGAGGCGGAAGTCGAATGCGCAGTGGCGCGGCGGCCGCGCGGGATGGGCGTCGCGGCACATCGCGGCGGCGACCGGCTCGACGCGCACGGCCGCTGCGCGGTATGCGGCGACATTTTGCGCCCGGGTGGCTGCGGCGGCGGGGAACTGCGTTTGCGGCTGGCTCGATGGGTATCGCCCCGCTTGCGGCGCGGCGACGCAACCGGCGAGCGCCAGAAAGAGAAGTGCTGCGGCCAGGGCTCTGGACATTCGGGGGCCTGAAAATGCGTTTGCGCGCAGTTTCACGGCGGCGGGCGGCGATGTCCAGTGACGGCGCCGTGATGCGCGTCAGGCGGCGGTCGGTCAGGCGGCCGACTGTTCGGGGACGCCGTACGCGGACTCGATCATCGCGCCGGCGATGACGTCGTAGGCCTTGCGCCAGACGGCTTCCATCTCGGGGGTGAAGTCGGCGTCGAGAACCTCGGTGAACGTGATCATGACCGCTTCGCCGACCACGGAATAGTGCCAAGCCTCGACGCCGTAATCGACGTGGCGGATCGCGAGTTCGCGGCTCATGGCGCGGCAGGCGTCGTTGCTCTGGATCTGGGCGACGATCGCGCCGAGCGCGATCACGACCTTTTCGGTCTGGGCGAGGATGTCATCGCCGAACATCGGGCGGACCTCGGGGAGGAACTCGAACAGCCGGTCATAAAATACGTCGGCGTCCAACGCCTTGCGGGCGTTCATCAGGCTCAGGCCGTGACGCAGCAGGTCGAATTCGTCGTCCGACATCGACATGGCTCCGGTCTCCGTTAAACCGACCGTCGGGAAATCTTAACCCATTTCGCGAAAACCGGCAAGCGATCGAGCGGATCGCCGCCAGATCGAGCAGCAAGGCCTGCGCCTGTCGTCCGGCGATCGGATGCGCGACCTTTGATCCAGGTCCGGCGATCACCGCTCCACGTCGGATACGAAAACGCCCTCGACGCTCTCGCGGAGCCAGCGGATCACCGCCTGGACGCGCTGGGTCTGGACGGTGTCGGGGTGCATGTGCAGATGCAACGCGCGGACGAGTTCCGGCTGGCCATCGGTCGTGCGCACGAGACGGGGGCTGCGCGCGGAGAGGCACATCGGGAGGAGGCCGCGCCCCACGCCGGCGGCGACCGCGGCGACGAGCGCGCCGGTGTCGCCGGTGGTCAGGCGCAGCCGTTCGCCGCGCTTGCGGATGCGCTCCAGCGTGCGCGCGGGCGCGAGGCGCGGAGCGTCCTCGTCGTGCAACGAGACCCACGGCAGCGTTTCGGGATCGACGCCCTCGGGGCCATAGAGCGCGTAGGGCACGTCGACGAGCTTGATCGCGAACTCCGCGTCGCGGGGATTGGCCTCGAACCACAGCGACAGCGTCGCCTCGGGGCGCGCCGGGTTGCGCGGGTGGGTGGCGATCAGGCGCAGGTCGAGCCGGGGATGATCGGCGAGCAGCCGCGCGGCGGCGCGCCCGGCCAGCAACTCGAGCGTCCACGGAGCGCCGACGAGCCGCACGACGCCGGCGGGGCCGTCGGGGCCGCGCGCAAGATCCTCGGTCAGGCGATCCATGCGTCGCTCGACCTCGACGGCGCGGGCGATCGCGGCCTCGCCGGCCTCGGTCGCGGTGAGACCGGTTTTCGAGCGCATGAAAAGCAGCGTGCCGAATGCGGCCTCGAGTGCGGCGAGGCGGCGCCCGCAAGTCGACTGGTCGATGCCGAGCGCCTCGGCGGCCCGGGTCAGCGAGCCCGCGCGACCGACCGCCAGCGCCACCTTCAGATCGTCCCAGTTCGCCGTCAATTGCGTCTACCCGCAAGTTCGCATCGGCATGATGCACCCGTGCGGGGTTTGCGCCAAGGGGGAGCGGCGTCTCCCGGCACACGGTCGCCCGCCGGCCGGGATGCATGGCCTGGGGTCCGAACGGCGCGGCGGCGGCGGCCTTTCGACGTTGGTCGCGACGCGCGGTTTCGTCGCGTGCGCGCCGTTTTTTCTGCGGGTCTGCCCTGCGGGCGGTAGCGTTCCGGTAAAACTGCATGGGGGGCATGCGGTCCTGCGGGTTCGCGGCAGCCGAAACGCAGCGTATCTCGTCGGGCGTCCCCCGGCGTTCGGTCGGCGGGGCCTTGTGACATCGGTTTTACTGAAGAGAAATAATGTCAACTCACATCGAGAATGGTACGGAATTTGGCGATATCATGTTCGTTAACGCGGCCGAGATCCCGGTCGTCGATACGGTGACGGTCAACGGGCGCGGCGGTGACGACGTCATCATCCGCGACCGGACCGGCGGCTACAAGGTCGATGGCGCGAGCTATCCGAACATGACGATCTACGGCGGAACGGCGACGGTCGATTTCGGAACCGACATCGTCAGCTACGTCGGCGCCTCCGACCGGCTGGTCGCGAACCTGGAGCGGGCCTTCGCGAAGGTCGATCAGGTTCTCGCGAAGGACTATGGCTATGACCATCTGTTCGGGGTCGAGGGGCTGGTGGGGACGGTTTACGGCGACGACCTGACCGGCGATTCCAAGGACAACATCTTCTATGGCCACGACGGAAGCGACGAGCTTTGGGGCCGGGACGGTGACGACACGCTCTACGGCGGACAGGGCAATGACACGGTCTATGGCGAGGCGGACGACGACGAGATTTACGGCGAAGGCGGCGCCGATTCCCTCTACGGCGGGACGGGCGTCGATCTGATCCATGGCGGCAACGAGAACGACACGATCTATGGCGGTGGACAGGACGACACGATCTACGGCGGCAGCCATCACGACACCATCTATGGCGGGGACGGCAAAGACCTCGTCTTCGCCGGCGGTGGGTCCGACACGATTTACGGCGGGAACGGAAACGACCGGATCCATGTCGAGGCGGGAAACGACCGCGCTTATGGCGGGGCGGACAACGACCGGGTCTATGTCGCTGGAACCGGGGACAATAAGCTCTACGGCGGCAGCGGTCTCGACTGGCTCCACTACGAACTCGCGACCGATGTCGTGGTCAATCTGTTGGGCGAGACCGCCACGCATGCCGGCGGGTTGGACGAGGTATTCTTCTTCGAGAACGTCCGGACCGGGACCGGTGACGACGTCGTTGTCGGCGGTGTCGGGTCCAACCATATCGAGACCGGGGGCGGCGCCGACGTCGTCTACACGGTGGGTGGCGAGGACACCGTGGTGGCGGGCGGCGGCAGCGACACCGTGGTCGGATATGACGGCGACGAGCGGCTGTACGGCCAGTCCGGAAACGACTTTCTCTACGGCGGCGACGGCGAGGACCGGCTCTATGGCGGGACGAACGTCGACCGGATCGATGGCGGCGACGGCGACGACGTGCTCTGGGGCGGCTCGGAGGCGGATGTCTTCTACTGGGGTTCCGACGACGAGGGGCTCGACATCGTCAAGGACTTCGACGTGAACGCCGACGAGCTGTCGTTCGAGGCCGGATACTTCTTCGGGCAGGACGAAGCCTGGTTCGACGTGGAGGATGCGCTGTTCGCGGCGCAGGCCTTCGGCGAAACGCGGCTCCTCGCGCACCGCGACGATGGAGGGTGGGATTACATCGCGGTCTTCGAAGGGGTAGGGGTCGCCGCGCTGAACCAGCGGATCGCGAACGGCTCGATCTTCGACGTGAACCCGGATGGCTCGGAGGGATTCGGCGATCTGGCGGGTGCGGGAATTTCGGTCGCCCCGACCGGCTGGGACATGGTAGCCTGAGCCAAGGCGGATGCGGCGCGGCGCGCCCTTCGCCAGACCGGCGGGGGGGCGCGATGCGGTTGACCGATC
>Ga0105046_10010642_pt1 | contig 14311 bp, 10 predicted proteins | sample MAT03_FD_78385 | JGI IMG/M metagenome (GOLD analysis project Ga0105046, IMG submission 78385) | Freshwater microbial communities from Lake Fryxell liftoff mats and glacier meltwater in Antarctica - MAT-03 (megahit assembly) | ecosystem: Environmental > Aquatic > Freshwater > Ice > Liftoff... | reverse complement strand
TAATAGTGCTCAGGAAAGGCTCTGCGACTGCTGTCTTGCAAGGAGTCTCCAGCATATTTTTCAGCATACTATCAGACCACTCGTCGTAGCTTTTATTGAACATCGTGATGTCCGCCCCTCGTTCACCCGGAAAATCCAGAAAGTGAATCACGTCCCGCATCCATCTTTCGTTAGACCGATGGAACTCGCATTGAAACATAGAAACATAAGTCGTTTTGCCTGGCCATCTCTTCTTCTGCGCAAGGTATTTGCGCAAGACAGTGTAATCGAACGGGCGCCGTTTACCGTTGGCTTTTGAGTCCTCCCTGAAACGGCTTATCGTTGTTTCCCCCCAGCTTAAGCTTGCCCGCCTTGAGTTGGTTAATCATCGAGAGCAGAAATACCGTTTTACCCGCCTGCGCTGAACCGATAATTCCGATTCTGTGAAATCGCCTTAGTATCTTCATTTTCGACCTTTAGTGATTTGTTTCAGCCGCTCCAAGACCTAATTCTCAGGAAATACCGTAGAACCCTTGCGAGTTGTTCGCGATCGCGAAAATGCGCGAAAAATGATGCCGCACGACCTCTCCACGGATGAGCTGGCGCCTTGTGCCCGATCTCCAAATCCCGAGAACTGGCAAGCCCGAGCGCCCGTTCTTTCGTGGTCCATGTGCTCTTTGTGGTAATTTCCGATCCGTTCTTTGTGGCGAAAGGAGTTAAGCCCCCAAGAACATTCGCCTACTTGCCCGTCTTTCTAAGCATTGCAGGCGGGTCACCCCGCCAATGTCCCACCCTGGAAGGTAAGTTCCCGTTTCAAAGCATGATTCCCGGACCTGATCTCGTTCTCAAACTTCCCGACAACGGATCGTTGGTTAAAATCCGTTCTATCCTTTCAGGCAACAACGTTGGCGCAAGATTATGGACCGACAGTAGGCAGATCGCCCCCATGCTTCCCGACCAGCCTCCCTTTCGATTCGATCCGCAAACCAACACACTGTTTTGGACCTTTGAGTGTCAGGAGGTGGGTTCGATCCGGTTCGGGCGGGCAAAAAACAAGAGGCCCTTTTGGGCAAGCCTCAAACATCTCTTCACCCGGCGCAGGCTGCCCGAAACTTTTGAGGGTGTGCCTTACGCCGAAACTCCAACCCTCTCACAATACCGCCAGGCTATCGAAAACGGCATGGGCACTGATCCACAGAAGGAGGTGTATCTGCGCACTCGTTTCTGGTGGGCCAGCAACGACCCCGCCCGAGGTTCACAAAACGACTTTTGGAACGACGCTTCTGACTCTCTTGGCAGCAATGCCCAGGCTGCGGATAATACTCCAGCGTCATCTGTCGGCAACACTCCGCCTGTTTTAGACACCTTCGCTCACGCCAATCTCATTCAACTGAAATCATTCCTTAATCTGGATGACCCGGCAGCACGCCTCAAAGCCATCGAAATCTACCGGCAACTTGAAGACTTCAAAGAAGCCGAAGCGCTCCTCGACTTCCCATTTCCCGAAGACATGAACTTCTTCGTTGAGTTCCTTAAAAAGCTCGTCTCCGAACGCAGTCCTGCACTGTGTAGGGTTCTGCGTTCACGGTAATTTTCGATGAGTAAATCCCCATCTGAATTGGTTCACCCTCCCTACGTCTGACGCCTCCATGAAACTTCTCCTTTTCTGTATAATCCTTTTCGTTGTAGCCGCTCATGCGGAACCCAAGCTGCAAGTGCTCAAAGGCACCAATGGCACCGCGCGCGATGCCTCCGGGCGTATTGCAATCACTGCCAGTAGCAGCGGAAGTTCAACCACCTATCGTGAAAGTAACGGACGCATCGCCACTACTGCCACTGAGTCAAAGTCAGGACATACCACCTATCGCGATTCCAGCGGGCGCATCACAGGCACCGCGTCCCAATCCAACAACTCCACCACCTTCCGGGATGCCAGCGGACGCATCAGCGGCTCTGCTTCACAAAGTGGAACAACGACAACCTACCGCGACGCCACCGGCAAAATAGTGGCGACCGCTGCCCGTTCCGGAACCAACGTCACCATCCGCGACAGCTCCGGCCGCATCACCGACACTGCCATCGTCGGAAAATAATCAAATCCTACCAACTAAATTATGCATTTTCGTTCAGCTTACATCCCAGCGTAAATTGGGAGGCTCCCTGATTAGTGAATGACGCTCGGGATCAATTCGAAGAACAGCAGTGTTGCCGTTGGAAGGGGATGCAAAATGAGACAGCCCTACGTCATCATCGGTGACATTCACTGTCACGCGGACTGGGAAAACTCGTGACGGGATCGGTGAATTAAAAACCACTGATGCTGGTTACATTCAATAGGGATCCCCCAGTTGGCTGCGCATGAATTCTATGTCGCGTTGAATGGTCTTCATGGAAACTTCCAGCCATGCGCGATCTTCCGGCAGTTTGGAAACTTCCCTGCCTGCAAACACTGGTGGACTTGGAGCATGGGCGAAAAGAAAAAGTTTAAAGACTTTGGTTTATTGGACAGCCGTTGTCCCACCCCATCCGCCACATTGCGCCCATGAAATGCCTGATCCAAAAACTCACCGGACTCTTTCGCCGGGAGCCGTTCCTAGCTCACTGGAGACAAACTGAGTTTATTTTTCTTCCGACCGCAAAGCGAAGACGCAGCGCATTAGGAATGCGTGATCCTTAGCAAAATTAGCATCTTATAGAATAATTGATTATTGCTCGCTAATAATTTCGGAAACAGAGTTCCTTGAAATCGTTTCCATCGCCTTAAACCTGATTTCATGAGCGTCACATTTCTCCACACGGCCGATTGGCAATTGGGTAAGCCATTTGCCAACGTCGATGATATTCAAAAGCGTTCCTTGATTCAACAGGAGCGGATCCATTGTCTCAAGCGGATCGCGGTGGCCGCAAAGGAGCAGCGGAGTCAATTCATCGTGGTGGCCGGCGACCTGTTTGATTCCCCCAGCGCCACCAAGGCCACGGTTTCCGCCGCGTGCAGCGCGATTGGGGCAATGAGCGTCCCGGTATTTATCATCCCCGGCAACCACGACCACGGAGGTCCCGGCAGCGTTTGGGAGCAGTCGTTTTTTCAACAGGAATGTATTCAGCTTGCTCCGAATTTGCGCGTCCTGCTGAAGCCGGAACCCGTGGAACTTGAGGAGGCAGTCCTGTTCCCGTGCCCCCTCGTGCGGCGACATGAGGCGGCGGATCCAACCGCCTGGCTACGGACTATTGAAGGGAATCTGGATCACTTTGAGGACAAGGCCCGAGTAGTCATCGCGCATGGCAGTGTGCAAGGGTTTGCTTCGCAGGACGATGATGAGGGCGCAGGCGGCGGAGCACCCAACTTCATTGATCTATCTCGATTGCCGGAACAGCTTTTCGATTACATCGCGCTGGGCGACTGGCATGGGATGAAGCAGGTTGGTGCCAAAGCTTGGTATGCGGGCACTCCCGAACTGGATCGCTTTGCAAAAGGCGAAACCAATCAGCCAGGCCACATCCTAGCGGTCACTGCCCGGCGCGGCGAGGTCCCGGAGGTTAAACCGGTTTCCACGGCGAGTCTGGGATGGCACCGTTTGGGATTCGATTTTTCCGACGATACCGGACTCACTCAGATGGAGGAGAAAATGAGTGCGCTCCTGGGCACCCGCACCAGTCAGGATTTGCTCTTTCTGGAGTTGCGTGGGTCGCTCGGGATCGAGGCCACGACTCGTCTGGAAATACAACTGGAGTCCTGGAAGGCTCGTCTGCTCCGGCTTAAATTATCCAATCAAACCGTCGTGGCTCCTTCAGCGGAGGAGGTGGATGCGCTCACCCGGCGGGTGGCGGATCCGCTGATCTCCCGAGTGGCCGCCGCACTGGTCACTCAGGCGGAAGGCACGGACGAAAATGCGTCGATCGCCCGCATCGCCCTGCGAGAACTTCACGCCGCCTGCGTCGCTCATTAACGGGAACTCCGCGATGCACATCACCTCGATCACCGTTCGCAATTACCGGGTCCACCGCGAGCTGAAGGTGGAACTGAACCGCAACCTCACACTGATTGGCGGCCCTAATGAAACCGGCAAGAGCACGCTGGTGGAAGCGGCGCATCGGGCGCTTTTCTTAAGAGCGAAAATCACGGGCGAGACCCAGAAGAGCATGGTCTCAAACTGCCACCCCGGCCATCCGGAGGTGGAGGTCAGCTTTGATTCGGGTGGTCAGGCCTACGTCATTTCCAAACGATTCAGCGGCACCAACGGAACCGCCACGCTCACGGAGGTGAATGGCCCGACCTGGCAGGGCGACGAAGCGGATACCAAGCTGGCTGAGATCCTCGGTGTCGAGGCCATGGGTGGCGGACGCGGAGCCGGGGATCGTGTGGCGGTGCAATGGGCGCACCTCTGGGTCTGGCAAGGTCAGGCGGGCACGGACCCTTCCGAGCACGCCAACAATCAAAGGGTATCCCTGCTCACGCGATTACAAAACAGCGGGGGCGCGGCAGCCATGCAGTCCGACTTGGATGCCCGGGTAGCCCGCGCCATAGCAGAGCAGCACGACAAGCTTTTCAATAAAAACGGCACCCCAAAAAGAGAATCAGATCTTGGCCGGGCCATTCAAGATACGGATGCAGCCACCTTGGCTCTTGAGCAGGCACAAGAAAGTTTCCAAAAACTCCAGCAGGCCATTGCGGATTTTCAGGATGCCCGGTGTGCGATTACCACCAGTCAGAATGTCCTGGAAATGCTTCAACCCGAGAAGGCAAAGTTGGCGATCAGGTTGGACCGCGTCACGCAATTGCGCGGGGACGAACAAACCCAAAAATTGATCCTGGATACAGCCATCGCCAGCCATGAAGCCTTGGCGCGTGGGCATGACCAGATTCTTGGGTTGCGCACGGAGATCCAGATTCGCACTGCTACCCTGGAGCCGAAGAACGCAGCGATAGATCGTCTGGATGCCGATGAGTCGGCCTGCAAGGCGGCGCTTAAACAGACCGATGAGTCCTATCAGAAGGCCCTCGATGAAGTGCGCGCCAGACGTTTGCGCCACGAGCTTGCCATGGCCTACGGCACCCGGTTTGAGAAAGTCGCCGAGCGGGACAAACTGCTCGGCAAGCTCCAGCAGGTGAACGAGGAGAAGGGACGTCTTTCCGAGATCGAAGCCCAATTGGCGAAGCTGCCCGAGATCAGTCCCGCAAAACTAAAGGCGCTCCAAAAGCTGGAAGCGAAATGCTCCAATGAGGAGGCCGCGCTTCACGCCATGGCAGCGGGCATTGAGGTCGTGACCTCCGATCTGGCCATACAGGTGGGAGGTAAAGCGATTCAGGCAGGCCAGTCCGAAATTCTAACGGAGGACACCGAAATCACCATCGGCTCCAAGACCCGACTCCGGATCAAGCCCGGTGGTGGCACCAGCCTTGTGGATGCGCGGAAGCTGTTGCAAAACTCCCGCAAGTCCTTGCAAGCGGGACTTGATGAGTTGGGGATCACTTCCATAGCCGAGGCCTCCGAGGCCTCGACCCGGCGACAGCAATGGGAGGCCGAGGCAAAAACCCGGCAGGCGGTGCTGACCAGTCTCGGCGCGGATGCAGTCGATCAGGAACTGGCGAATGCAGAAAACTCCCTCACTGCTGCCGAGGCGGAGGTTCAACGCCGCACTGCTTCAGTAAAAGATCTGACTCCTCCCGCCACCGTGGCTGATACGCAGTCCATGGTGGCTCAAACTCAAGTCCAACTCAGTGAGGTCGAGGCGGTGGAATCCAGCAGCAAGTCCGCCCACGATGCCGCCGCTCGAGCGTTGAAAAAATCCAGCGAAGCTCACGTGGCCCATCGACAGACGGTGCAGGAAGAGCAACAGACCTTGAACGCGGTCATTACTAAATTGCGCGTTCTGGTGGACATGCAGGGAGAGGACGCCGAGCGGGACCAAAAGTTGGCCGCCCAGCTCACTGCCAGAACAGACGCCGAAAACCTTCTGACGAGCACGCAAAAGACTCTCGCTGAACTCCAACCAGAATTTCTCTCCAGCGACAGTGAAAGGCTGCAACGAGCGTTTGACCAAGCCACCACAGCCAACCACGAGGCGGAAACGAAACTCGCGGTTGCCAGGAACACCCTGCAGAGCGACGGTGCGACCGACCCTCAAGCCGTCCTCGCCCAAGCCGAGGCCCACTCGCGTTCCGCTGAAGAGCAGCGCATGAGTGCCTTGCGCAAAGCCTCGGCAATCCAGCTCATCCATCAGCGCTTCCTCGAAGAGCAAAGCGCTTTGGCGGATCAATTCACACTTCCACTGGCGGATAAGATTTCCAGCTATTTGCGCTGCATCTTTGGTGCGGAAGCCAAGGCGGCTCTGAAGCTCGAAGACAACGTCTTTGTAGGCGTGGAACTCATCCGGCCAGGCCAGAATCTCGGAGCCCTCCCGTTCGCCAGCCTCAGCGTCGGCACGAAAGAACAAGTGGCCTCCGCTGTTCGCCTCGCTATGGCCGAAGTGCTCGCAGAAGGGCATGATCGTTGCCTGCCCCTGGTCTTTGACGACGCTTTCACCTACTCCGATCCCGATCGGGTCGCAGCTCTCCAGCGGATGCTGGATTTCGCCGCATCCCAAGGTCTTCAAATCATTATCCTGAGCTGCAACCCCTCCGACTACGCCACCCTCGGAGCTCGCACGATTGCACTTCGAGCACAAGCCGCATCGCTTAAAACTCCGTCAGAGCAGCCTGCGACTTTTGACTCCACTGATTCTCCACCTTACTCAGAGGAGGAGTTTGCAGCCGCGGTCGAGGTCACCGACGAGCTGCGTCAAGCCCTGCTCTCCGCCCTCCGCTCAGCAGGTGGATCGAAGGGCAATGGAGCGCTTCGGCAGGACTTGGGTTGGAGTGCCCCCACTTACGACGCAGTAAAAAACGACATCGTTGCCTCTGGAGAGGTAATCCCTAGCCGGGGGAGAGGCGGCAGCATTGCCCTCGGAACCAGCGAGCCTTCCTCCGCTGATCGTATTGATTGACCTCACGTCTCCAGAATAACAGTTTATCCTCCTCGATTTTCCCTAACTTGTGACTGGTTCCACCCCGCGCATCATTCTATCTCTCGCCGACCTTTGACCACCATCGACAATCCAACCTCCTACAACCTGAGCTTTACCGCAGCGTCACTCCGTCCGGATCTGGCGAGGATTGTGGCTGAACACTACCTCGCCACGGGCGATTGGAACCTGGCGAAAGATCGTATTCTTTCCACCAATGCGCTCCAGTCACGGAGTCCAAGCAGCGCGATTCGTATGGAGCGGGAATTACGACGCAGGTTTGCTACTTTGACGCCCGATCAGCTCGCCATTGCTGCCCAAGCCACTTCTGAAGATCGCGCCGCGATTGCCTGGCTTGCAGTCTGCAAACACGCCCCGTTTGCCTTCGAATTTGCGGCCGAGGTTCTCCGGGAAAAATTGGCGGATCGGGATCCTGTCCTGCGCCCATCCGACTACGAGGCCTACGTGGAGAGCAGGAGCCTGTCCCAACCGGAGCTGGCGCGGTTGACGGTTTCCTCGAAGGAGAAAATCCGGCAGGTTCTCTTGCGCATGCTCGCCGAAGTCGGGCTGCTGCAGGCAGGAACCGCATTAGGGACAATCCAGCGCCCGGTTTTGTCTCCGGGGGTAACTCACGCCATTACTGCGGATTCCACCCATTGGCTGGCTGGGTTTCTCGTTCCGGATGCCGAAATCCATTTCCCTTGAACGTCATGAAATCGAACGACCTTCCCGAACGGCTTTTTCAAATTTTCAGTCGCCCGAACTTTCTCACCATGGAGGGTCTGGCCAATGAAATGCCCATCTATATCCAACCTTACGAGCCCGCAGAGGAAGACGCCATCCGGCGTATGGTGGCGAGCCTCACGATCCGGTTGACCAATGCCGGCATCATGCTCACCTCCCTCGATCTACTCAGCCTCGTGTTGGGGGAATTGGAGGATCACGACATCCTGGATGATCTTTTACGAAACGAAGTCAGTTCGCAAAAAATTGAGATTCTGGAGACGCTTCAGAATTACTCCGACCCCAAGACGCACCTCGTCCCGCGTCTGAATCGTGAGATTGGAAACGAGGGCACTCAGTTGACTCTCATCACCGGCTCAGGGCGGATCTTTCCCTTCCTCCGCACCCATACCATCCTAGAGTCGCTCCAGCCTGCGATGTGGCATCATCCAGTGGTGATCTTCTTCCCCGGTGAATATGCCCAGGATCCGACCGGCGGCTCGCACCTGCGCCTCTTCGGATCCATCCCCAGTCCCCGGATTAATAATCCCTACTATCGAGCGATGAATCTCGATCAATACCGTCTCTGAACCCCATGAAAATCCACGAGCTTTTTGTCAAACCTGTTGATCGTCCCATTGATGGTGTCATCAAGGCCGACGACGACCGCAATCTCCAGATCGAGCTCGAGGAATATGTGGTCACCCGCGATGTCGCCAAAGGGCTGGGCATCTTCACTGACCGTTATCTCACCGAACTGACCGCCAACGGCGTGTGGATCTCCGGCTTCTTTGGCTCCGGCAAATCGCATCTGCTCAAAATCCTCTCGCTGATTCTGAATAGCGAACCTCTCACTACGGGAGTCCGCCCGTCCGACATCGTACTGCCCAAGATTGAAGACGAGATCGTGAAGGCTAACTTGCGCAAGGCCACGGCCATTCCTTCGCGCAGCATCTTGTTCAACATTGATCAGAAGTTCGATGGCATCGGCGGCGATCACACCGCACCGATCCTGGAAGTTTTCGTCAAGGTCTTGAATGAGCTGCAGGGTTACTATGGCAAGCAAGGTTACATCGCCCGCTTCGAGCACGACCTGGATGTGCGCGGCGACTTCGTCCCTTTCAAGGAAACCTATCTCCGGCTGAATGGTGCCACTTGGGAGAAAGACCGCGAGGCCATCGCTACAGCCCGCAAAGGCGCTTTCGCCAAAGCTTACGCTGCTCACTTTACCGTATCCGAAACCGACGCCACCGATCTCATGCGCCAGGTCCGCGAAGATTATCGCGTCTCCATCGAGAGCTTTGCACAGATGGTCAAAGACTACATCGCCCGGCAGCCTCCCGGTTTTCGTCTGAATTTCTTCGTCGACGAAGTCGGCCAGTTCATTGGGCAGGACTCCAAGCTCATGCTCAATCTCCAGACCGTGGCGGAAACGCTGGGCACGGTGTGCGACGGCCGGGCCTGGATCTTTGTCACCTCCCAGGCTGATCTAGAGGGCGTGCTCGGCACCTTCAAGGGGATGGGAGCGCAGGACATCACCAAGATCATGGGCCGTTTTAAGACCCAGCTCACCCTCGCCAGTGCCGATGTTCGCGAGGTTATTCAAAAGCGACTTCTGGCCAAAAAGGAGGACGAACCGGAAGTCCTCACCGACATCTACGACCGCGAGAAGGACAACTTCCAAACGCTTTACCGCTTCGGCGACAACTCCATCAATCTGCACGGCTGGCGGGGTAGCGATGAGTTCTGCGGGTTTTATCCCTTTCACCCTTACCAGTTCGACCTCTTTCAACTCGCCATCCAGCAGCTCTCCAAACACGGAGTATTCACGGGGAAATTCCTCTCCGTGGGCGAGCGCTCCATGCTCGCTGTCTTCCAGGAGGTGGCCAAGGCCGTGCGCAATGATGACGTGGGCCACCTGGCAACTTTCGACCGCATGTATGATGGCATCTCCGCCTCCATCCGAGGGGACATGCAGACCACCATCAAGCTGGCCGAGGGGCGACTAGGCGAAGGGCTTCCTATCCGCATTCTCAAATCGCTCTTCCTGCTCAAGTGGGTGCGCGAGTTCAAGGCCACGACCCGCAACATCGCCATCCTCTTGATCGACCGCCCCGATCTCGACATCCGCGCTCACGAGAAAGCAGTCAGCGATGCCCTCGCACTCTTGGAAAGCCAGTCCTATTTGCAGCGCAATGCCGACCTGTTCGAGTTTCTCACCGACACCGAAAAGGACATCGAGGTCGAGATCAAGAATACCGAGATCGACGAGTCGCAGGTGGCCGACCTTCTCTCGAAGGTCCTGTTCTCAGATGTACTCCGCGACCCGAAGATTCGCTATGAAGGCAACGGGCAGGACTACAGCTACGCACGCAAACTCGATGACGACCTGACCAGCAAAGTGGCCGACATCGCCATCAACATCATCACCACCGAACATCCCAACCACACCGACGCCGCCACGCTGGCCGCTCAAAATACAGGCAAAGGAGAACTCCTCGCCGTCCTTCCCCCCGACACCAGACTGAACGAACAGGCCCGGCTCTTCCTCAAGACCCAGAAATACGTCCAGCAAAACACCGGCGCAGGCGACAACTCCCGCAAAGCTATTCTTGACCAGCGCAGCCAGCAGAATGGACTCCGGGCTAGCACCATGCGGGACATGGCCAGTGAGTTCCTCAGCAAAGCCCCACTCTACCTCAATGGCTCCCGCCTCGATTCCGTGGGGGAGGGCGACGCCCGCAACCGCTTCGCCAAGGCTTGTCAGGAACTCATCTCCTTTTCTTTCCCCAGTCTTCGCATGCTCAAAGGTGCTTACGACGAGGCCACCCTCTCCGACGCACTGCTCACTCAGGATGACCTTCTCACCAGCGGAACTCAGACTCCCTCGGAGGCCGAGCAAGAGATCATCACCTTCGTAATGCGGAACCAGAACAGTGGCGATCGCACCTCCATCGAGGAAATCGTCGGCAACTTCGGCCGTCGGCCCTACGGTTGGTATCCCTTGGCCGTCCTTACTCTCGTTGGACGCCTCTTCCGGATGGGTAAAGTGGAACTCCGCACCACCGAGTTACTCGATGCTCGCAGCGCGTTCGATCTACTGAAAAATACCCGCCAACACGGCGGCATCAAGGTCCGCATGCAGGAGCAATTTGACGCCACCAAGGTCAATGCCCTCAAGAAGTTCCACCACGATTTCTTCGACCGCGCCAACAGCGGGACCGAGGCCCGCTCCGTAGGTCAGCACACCTCCGAGGCCCTCACTGCCGAGGTCAGCACCCTCACCGGGTTGCTCGACCAGGCCACGCGCTACTCCTTCCTGGAACCATTGCGCCCCATCGCCACCCAACTCTCCGCACTGGCACAGAAAGACTACACCTACCTCCTCAATCACCTGGCGGACTTTGCCGACGACCTACTCACCGCCAAGGAGGATCTCCTCTCCCCGATCAAAGCCTTCATGCACGGCCCTCAGCACGTCGCTTACGATGAAGCCATCGCCTTCCTCCGGGAAGAAGAGGCCAATTTCGCCGAAGTCCCAGCCGCTGCAGTGCAGCCGCTCCGCGACCTCGCGGCGTCTGCTCATCCCTATCGGGGAAATACCCTTCCCTCCGCTAGGGTGGCCGTGAGCAAGCTGCGCGACCTCCTCGCTGAGTTGCTCCAGGCCGAGCGCGAACAAGCCCTCGCCACCTTGGACGCGCAACAAGCCCGCCTCCAAGCCGCCGAGGATTTCACCTCGCTCGAAGAGTCGGCCCGCCAGCAGGTCATGGCCCCCTCAATCGCTGCTCGCAAGGCCATCCAAACGGACCGCTTTGTCCCCGGCATCCGCGACCGGCTCCAGCGCTCCAGCACTCAGGATTACCCCGCCCAGCTCGCCTTGGCTTCACGACTGGCAGTCTCGCTCACGCCGCCCAACGGCAAGACTGGCGACCCAGCGACGCCCCCTCCGGTCCCTGTGTCCTACACACCCGCCACCAGCCTGCGTCCGCAATGCAGCCTGTCCTACATCGCGAGTGAAGCCGACCTCGACTCCTGGCTCACCGCCCTCCGAGCGGTCGCCTCCGAGGAACTCAAAAAAGGAAACCGCATCAGCCTGTGAGGACCCAATGTCTGCCATACCCCGCAGTGTGGTCTGAAAAACGCTCTGAAAATTTAAAAAATGGACTAAATGTGTCTATAATTGCATATATTAGAGCGAAATGAACGGGGATAAGCAGCTTTCAGCGCAGATTGATGACCTCCAACGCCGGGGCCTTTACGGCTTTGAGCCATCTCAATTGGCGCAGTCGCTTTCCACTTCGCCGGCAGCGGTCAACAAAGCACTTCAACGCCTGGCTGCCAAGGGGCGGGTCAAGCGGATCCGCAAAGGCTTTCGAGTCATTCTCCCGGTTGAGTTTTCAACGGTAGGGATGCTTCCGGTCGATTGGTTCATTGATGACCTCATGCGGTCACTCGACCTTCCCTACTATATCGGTCTGCAAAGTGCCGCCGCGCTCTACGGTGCCGCCCACCAACAGGTCCAGCAGGTGCAAGTCGTAGTTCCCAAGCAGGAGCGGTCGATTATGCGCCCGGGGCTTTCCATCCGGTTCTTCCGTAAACTCAATTTCAGCTCTACTCCGCTGCAATCCCACAAGGGCCACGGCGGCATGTTGCCGGTGTCCTCCCCGGAAGCCACTGCTTTCGATCTCGTGCGCTACGCCCGGCACATCGGTGGGCTTGATGCCGTCCTGACCGTTCTGGTTGAACTTGCAGAGTCCCTCCATCCGGAAAAGCTGGCTGCAGCCGCCCGCGTTGAGCACGAACTGGCGCAGGTGCAACGTCTCGGCTGGTTGCTCGACCATCTCGGGCACAACTCTCTGGCCGACGCACTCCACGCCGCTTTGCCCGCTGACAAACCTATCCGCAGATCCCGGCTGGACGCCGCGGGTTCATGGGGCGGCCATCCTGCAAAAAATCGTTGGCGGGTGGTGGAGAACGCCGAACCACAGTCCGACCTATGATCTCCGCCGCTTACATTACCGAGTGGTCCCAACAGTGCCCCTGGGTTTCGTCTGCGCAAGTGGAGCAGGATCTGGTTTTATCACGCGCATTGGTCGAGATTTATACCGACCCAATTTTGTGCGAGCGGCTGCTCTTTCGCGGCGGCACGGCACTGCATAAAATCGTTCTCCAGCCAGCAGCCCGCTACTCGGAAGATCTGGATTTTGTGCAGATCCGACAAGAGCCTATCGGCGAAACTCTGGACCGCCTCAAAGCACGGCTGGATCCCTGGCTGGGCACACCCAAAAGCGAGGTCGGCGCACGCGGGGCCACGGTCACTTATCGTTTTAACTCCGAGCTGCCACCCATCATTCCGCTGCGTCTGAAGATCGAAATCAATACCCGCGAGCATCTCTGCCTGCGACCGATACAACAAACGGAGTTCACGGTTCAATCACGCTGGTTTACTGGTACGGCCACGCTCCCCATCTATTCCATAGTCGAGCTGCTTGGGACTAAACTCCGTGCTCTCTACCAACGTCGAAAGGGTCGGGATCTCTTCGACCTCTGGTACGCCTACCAGTCGAAATTTTTGTTTCTCACCGACGTGATGGAAGTATTCCTCCACTACATGGAGGCCGAAGGCCACCCCATTACCGCCGCGAAACTACGGGACAATCTCGCGGCCAAAATGAGCCATCCTGGCTTTCTATCAGACACCCCGCCTCTCCTGCGTCCTGGGATTCAATTCGATCCAGTAAAAGCTCACGAATGGGTGGAGTCAGCACTCATCTCCATCCTAGCTGCGGCGGAATCCGGTGGTGCCGAAACTCCCGCCGATATCCAGGCCCTGAAAGTCCTGAAACAGCTTGGGCTTTGAAGCTTCTCCAAGATCCGAAATTTAATGAACACCTCCGCCCTCAAAACCTTCGCCCCGGCCGTTCGCAGCCAGCTCATCGAGGCCGTCACGCGCAAGCTCGATTTCGCTCTTACCGCCCAGACCCCCGACTACCTCACCACCTTCGCCCCACAGGTGACGGCGCTGCGGAAACTGGCAGAGGCGGATCGATCCGGGCTCATCGACCGTGTGGCCTACACTTGGTTCAACCGCCTCGCTGCGCTCCGCTTCATGGACGCCCAGGGCTGGCATCCCTTCCGTGCCCGAGTCCTCACTCCCGTCACCGTCGAGGAGACCCAGCCCGAGCTGCTCAAGCTCACCCGCACTGGAGCTTTACCCGAGGAGCTGCAGCAGCACACGGACCCGAAACGGCTGAACGACATCCTCGATGGCCGAATCCCCACCGCCACCCCCGGAGCGGATGCGCAGGGCGAAGTCTATCGCCACCTCGTCCTCGCCGCCTGCCGTTTTTACCACGCCCTGCTGCCGAACCTTTTCGAGAAGCTCGACGACGCGACCGAGTTGCTCCTGCCCGATGACCTCCTCACCGAGCATTCCGTCGTCCAAGGTTTCCGCACCGAAATCAGCGACGAGGACTGCAGCACTGATTCTTCCACAGGGCAGCGGGCCAATGTCGAGATCCTCGGCTGGCTCTACCAGTTCTACATCTCCGAGCGGAAGGACCAGGTCATGGCCCGCAAGAGCGCCGTGCCCACCGAGGACATCCCC
>Ga0105046_10010638_pt1 | contig 14316 bp, 13 predicted proteins | sample MAT03_FD_78385 | JGI IMG/M metagenome (GOLD analysis project Ga0105046, IMG submission 78385) | Freshwater microbial communities from Lake Fryxell liftoff mats and glacier meltwater in Antarctica - MAT-03 (megahit assembly) | ecosystem: Environmental > Aquatic > Freshwater > Ice > Liftoff... | reverse complement strand
GACGAGGCGGAACTGGCGATGGTCTTTACCGGCCAGCGCCATTTCCGGCACTGATCATGCGGCTGGTTCTCCTTGTCGCCTTGGGTATCTTTGCGCTGGATCAGGTGTCCAAGCGGGTGGTGGTGTTCGGTATGAACCTGATCGAACGCGGCGAGATTGATGTCTGGCCGCCGTTTCTGGTGTTTCGGATGGCGTGGAACCGGGGGGTCAACTTTGGCCTGTTTAGTAGCAACGGCGATCTGATGCGCTGGATTCTGATCGCGGTGGCGATTGCGATTTCGGTCTGGGTCTATATCTGGGTCAAGCGCGAAGGCGCGGGGCGGTGGGCGCAGGTGTCGGCGGGATTGCTGATCGGCGGGGCGCTCGGCAATGTTGTGGACCGGGTGGCTTATGGGGCGGTGGCCGATTTCCTGAACATGTCGTGCTGCGGGATCGAGAACCCTTATGCGTTCAACGTGGCCGATATCTCGATCTTTGCCGGGGCCTTTGGGTTGGTGTTGTTTTCGGACGGTAAACCGGGCGGCAAGGAGCCGGATGGCAAGGCGGCGCGCGCCCGGCGAAAGACCCCGTGACGCCGGGGGGGCTTTGGGTTAAGTAGTCGAAGACCGGGCAAAACGGAGGCGGGCATGCGGGGAGTGGTTGCACTGGCGGGGGTGGTCCTGATGGGCCTGACGGCTTGTGGGAACGGCGACCGTGGACCGCAGTTGATGAACCTGCGGTCGGCCAGCAACGGACCGGACGAGTTCAGCATCCTTCCCGCCAAATCGCTGGAATTGCCCGAGGATCTGGCGGCGCTGCCCGAACCCACGCCGGGCGGCAGCAATCTGACCGACCGCAATCCGACCGCCGAGGCCATTGTGGCGCTGGGTGGCGACCCTTCGGCGGCGGGCGGTATTCCTGCGGCGGATGCAGGGCTTGCCAGCTATGCGTCGCGCAAGGGCGTGTCGGCTGACATCCGCCCGACGCTGGCTGCCGAGGACCTGGACTTTCGTCGCCGCAACAACGGGCGGCTTCTGGAACGGCTGTTCGGTCTGAACTCGTATTACCGGGCCTATTCGGACGAGTCTCTGGACCAGCAGACCGAGTTGGACCGCTGGCGGAGGGCGGGCGCACGCACGCCGTCGGCCCCGCCGCCGAAAGACGGCGAGTAAGTCACATCCCTGTGCCATCCCCTTGCTTCCGCGCAGATGCCGCGTAGCTTGGGGTCAATGTCCTGAGGGAGAATTCTGATGTTGCGCCATTTCGGACTGAGCCTGCTTGCGGGCATGTCTTTTTTATTGCCCGCACGGGCCGAGCCAGTCAGCAGCTTCATGCTGGACAACGGGATGCAGATCGTCGTGATCGAGGATCATCGCACGCCGGCGGTGGTGCAGATGGTGTGGTACCGCATCGGGTCGGCGGATGAACCTGCGGGTCATTCCGGCATTGCGCACTTTCTGGAACATCTGATGTTCAAGGCAACGGATGATATGGCGGCCGGCGCGTTTTCTGATGCGGTCGAGGCGCAGGGCGGGGATGACAACGCCTTCACCAGTTACGACTATACCGCGTATCATCAACGGGTTGCGTCTGATCGGCTGGACCTGATGATGGGGATGGAAGCCGACCGGATGCGCGATCTGCAACTGACCGAGGCCGAGGTTGCCACCGAACGGCAAGTCATTCTTGAGGAACGCAGCCAGCGGACCGACAGCTCGCCCGGTGCCCTGTTGAACGAACAGATGAGTGCGGCGCAGTTCCTGAACCATCCCTACGGCGTGCCTGTGATCGGCTGGCGTCACGAGATGGAGGCGTTGAGCCGCGAGGATGCGCTTGATTTTTACCGCGCCAACTATGCGCCCAACAACGCAATTCTGGTGGTGGCGGGCGATGTGGACCCGGTGGCGGTGCGCGACATGGCGCAGCGCAACTTTGGCCCCGTGGCCCCGTCCGACCTGATCAAGCCGCGGGTGCGCCCGCAAGAACCGCCACAGATCGCCGAGCGGCGGGTGATCCTGCAAGACGACCGGGTGTCTGAGCCCTACATGATCCGCAGCTATCTGGCGGTCGAACGCAATCCGGGGGATCAGCGGCAGGCGGCGGCGCTGACGTTGCTGGCCGAAGTTCTGGGCGGGTCGCCGACCACATCGGTGCTGGCGCGGAGTTTGCAGTTTGACACGCAGGTGGCGGTATATACTGCGGCATTTTACGACGGCACCTCGGTGGACCCTGACGGGTTCAGCGTGGTGGCGATGCCGCAGCCGGGGGTGTCCTTGACCGAGACAGAGGCGGCGCTGGACGGGGTGTTGGCGACGTTTCTGGAAACCGGGATCAACGCCGAGGATCTTGCCCGGATCAAGACGCAGATGCGGGCGTCTGACGTTTATCGCCGCGATAGTGCCCGCAATCTGGCGCAGGACTATGGCGCCGCGCTGGCCGTGGGTCTGACGCTGGACGATGTAGCCGCTTGGCCCGGTCTGCTGCAAGACGTGACGGCGGAAGAGGTAATGGCGGCGGCGCGAGCGGTGTTTGACCGCAAACAATCTGTCACCGGATGGTTGCAGACCCCCGATGCGCCGCAAGTTGTTGAAGGAGCCCAGCCATGATGATGCGTATTTCGGTGATGCTGTTGGCGCTGGCCCTGCCGTTTGCCGGGACGATGGCGCGGGCCGAGATCGCCATTCAGGCGGTGACCTCGCCGGGCGGGATCACCGCATGGCTGGTCGAGTCGCACGGCATTCCGTTTACTGCGCTTGAGATCAGGTTTCAGGGCGGCACCTCGCTGGACGCGCCGGGGAAGCGCGGGGCGGTCAATCTGATGACCGCGCTGATCGAAGAAGGCGCGGGCGATCTGGATGCGCAGGGCTTTGCCACCGCGCGCGATGCACTCGCGGCGCAGTTCCGGTTCGGGTCCAACAATGACGAAGTATCGGTGTCTGCGCGGTTCCTGAGCGAAAACCGCGATCAGGCGCTGGGGCTGCTGCGTTCGGCGCTGATCGAGCCGCGCTTCGATGCCGATGCAGTGGAACGGGTCCGCGGGCAAGTTCTGACCGGACTGCGGAGCGATGAGAAAGACCCGTCCGCCATCGCCGCGCGGCTGATGTCGGCGCGGAATTTTGGCGATCATCCCTATGGCAGCAGCGGCGATGGCACGATTGAGAGCGTAACGGCGCTGACCCGCGATGACATTTTGACGACCCACAAGGGCAGTCTGGCGCGCGACCGGGTGTTTGTGGCGGCGGCGGGCGATATCACGGCGGCAGAGTTGGGGGCTTTGCTGGACGATCTGTTGGGTGGTCTGCCTGCCACGGGTGCTGCGCAGCCGGTTCGGGCCGAGTTGGTGAAACAGGGCGGCGTTCTGCTGCAGGACTTCCCCGGTCCTCAGTCGGTGATCCAGTTCGTGCAGGGCGGCATCCGGTTCGAGGACCCCGACTATTTTGCGGCTGTTCTGCTGAATGAAATCCTTGGTGGCGGGCGATTTGGCGCGCGGCTGATGTCCGAAGTACGGGCCAAGCGCGGGTTGACCTATGGCATCGGCACGGGCCTTGCCAGTATGGATCACGCCGAAATGTTGGTCGGCCAGTTGGAAAGCGCCAATGGCAAGGTGGCCGAGGCGATTGACGTGATCCGGGCGGAGTGGGCCAAGATCGCCAAGGACGGCGTTACGCAGGAAGAGTTGGACACGACAAAGACCTATATGACCGGGTCCTATCCGCTGCGGTTTGACGGGAATGCGCAGATTGCGGGGATATTGGTGGGCATGCAAATGATGGGTTTGACCCCCGATTATCCCGCCACACGGAACGCGCGGGTCGAGGCGGTGACGATGGCGGATGTGAAACGGGTGGCCGCGCGGTTGTTTCAGCCGGACGATTTGTTTTTTGTGGTGGTGGGTCAGCCCGAGGGGATCGTGACGACCGACTGAAGACACGCAGGATCGGGTAGCCGAATCTGTGCGGCGATGCTACGGGTAGTGGCATGACCCAACCTGCCCCCAAGATAAGTGCCGCTGATGGCCGCCCGGTGATCCGTCAACTGGACGAATCGGCGATCAACCGGATTGCGGCGGGCGAGGTGGTCGAACGGCCTGCTTCTGCCGTCAAGGAACTGGTCGAGAATGCGCTGGACGCAGGGGCCGCTCGGATATCGGTGGACTATGCCGACGGGGGCAAGACGCTGATCCGGGTGACGGATGATGGCTGTGGCATGACGGGGGCGGATTTGCCGCTGGCCCTGTCGCGCCATGCAACGTCCAAGATTGATGGGTCGGACCTGCTGGCGATTCAGTCCTTCGGGTTCCGGGGCGAGGCTTTGCCGTCTTTGGGGGCGGTGGGGCGGTTGGTCATCACATCGCGCGCTGTTGGCCATGACGCGGTGTCGCTGGCGGTATCAGGTGGGAGGATGGGGGACGTTCGGCCTGCGGCCTTGGCGCGGGGCACGGTGGTTGAATTGCGCGACCTGTTCTATGCCACGCCTGCCCGGCTGAAGTTTCTGCGGACGGATCGGGCCGAGGCGCAGGCGATCGCGGATGTGGTCAAGCGGCTGGCGATGGCGGAACCGTCGGTCGGGTTCACCTTGCGCGATGTGACGGGGGGCGGCGAGGGGCGGGTGGTGCTGCGCGCCGATCCGGTGGCGGGCGACTTTCTGGAGGCTTTGCAGGGGCGGCTGACCCAGATGATCGGGGTCGATTTTACCGACAACGCGTTGCGCGTCGATGTGGCGCGGGATGGCATGCGGATGCTGGGCTATGCCGGGTTGCCGACCTATTCGCGGGGGTCGTCGGTGGCGCAGTTCTTGTTCGTCAACGGGCGGCCTGTGTTGGACAGAATGCTGTTTGGCGCGCTGCGGGCGGCGTATTTCGATGTTTTGTCGCGTGATCGCCATGCCGCGGCGGTGATCAATCTGGTGTGCGACCCGGACCGGGTCGACGTCAACGTGCATCCGGCGAAATCCGAAGTGCGGTTCCGCGAGCCCGAGGCGGCGCGGGGGTTGATCGTGTCGGGCCTGCGCGGGGTGCTGGCGCAGGGGGCGCAGCGGGCTTCTTCCACGGTGGGGGATGGCGTGCTGGCGGCGTTCCGGCCCGAGTCCGGTTTCGGGGCGGCGCGGGTTTACCAGATGGACCGGCCTTCGGGCGCGGCACTGGCGCGGGGGTTTGCGTTTCAGGCACCGGGTTTTGCCGAGGCGCCTGTCGCGCGGATCGAGGTGGCTGCCGAACAGACGCACCGGCCCTTGGGCGCTGCGCGCGCACAGGTGCATGAGAATTACATCATCGCGCAGACCGACCGGGGCCTGGTCATCGTCGATCAGCACGCGGCGCATGAGCGGTTGGTCTATGAGCGGCTGAAACGCCAGATGGCCGAGGCGGGAATTGCGGCGCAGGCCTTGCTGATCCCTGAAATCGTTGAACTTTCGCCAGGGGACTGCGCGCGGTTGCTGGAGGCGGCACCGGTTTTGGCGAAGTTGGGGTTGGGGATCGAGGCGTTCGGCGGGTCTGCGGTTGCGGTGCGGGAAACGCCTGCGGTGCTGGGCGCGGTCGATGCGGCGGCGCTGGTGGCGGATGTGCTGGACGAATTGGCCGATCAGGGCGAAAGCGGGTTGGTACAGGGGCGGATTGATGCGGTGCTGTCGCGGATGGCCTGTCATGGCTCTGTGCGATCCGGGCGGCAGATGCGCGGCGACGAGATGAACGCGCTCTTGCGCGAGATGGAGGCGACGCCGCTGTCGGGCCAGTGCAATCACGGGCGGCCGACCTATGTCGAGCTGTCGTTGCATGACATCGAACGGCTGTTCGGGCGGCGATGATAACCTTTTTCGGCACCAGCTATGCGTGGAATGCGCCCGAGATTCTGATGCTTGGCGGGGCGGCGTTTGTGCTGGTGCTGCTGTTGCTGCTGACCTTGCGTGCGGCGGGGCGGTCAGTGGCGATGGTCACGCCGCTGTCGCGCGATCTGGGCTGGATGGCCAGCCGGGTTCAGGCGCTGTCGGACGGGCAGGAAAGGCTGGCGGGTGGGCTGCACCATGTGTCAGAGGCGCAGGCGGTCAGTCAGACGGCGATGATGCGTGTGATGGAGCAGCGATTGGCCGAGGTTTCCCGGGTCATGGGCGAGACGCTGGTGGGGTCGTCGACCCGCACCGCGCGCAGTCTGGGGGAGTTGCATCAGCGGCTGGAAACCATCGACCGCGCGCAGGCCAACATCGAAAAACTGTCGGGCAATGTGTTGTCCTTGCAGGACATTCTGTCGAACAAGCAGACGCGCGGCGCGTTTGGCGAAATTCAGTTGAACGACATCGTGGTCAAGGCGTTGCCGTCGGACGCCTATACCATGCAGGCGACGCTGTCGAACGGGCGGCGGGCGGATTGTCTGATCCATCTGCCGCAGCCTCCGGGGCCGATCGTGGTCGATGCCAAGTTCCCGCTGGAGGCCTATGAGGCGCTGCGGCGGGCGGAAACGCCGGGTCAGGTTGCGGACGCCCAGCGGATGATGCGGGTGTCGGTGCGTGCGCATATCAAGGCGATTTCCGAGAAATACATTCTGGACGGCGAAACGGCGGATGGCGCGCTGATGTTTCTGCCTTCGGAAGCGGTCTATGCCGAATTGCACGCGAATTTCCCCGAAGTGGTGCGTGACGGCTTTGCGGCAAAGGTCTGGATCGTGTCGCCCACGACGTGCATGGCGGTGCTGAACACCATGCGGGCGGTGCTGAAAGACGCGCGGATGCGGGCGCAGGCAGGGGCGATCCGGCGGGAATTGTCGGAGCTTTACAAGGACGTGGAGCGGCTGGGCGACCGGGTCGGCAATCTGGACCGGCATTTTGGGCAGGCGGCCAAGGACATCGAGGAGATCAAGATCAGTTCCGATAAGGCAGGCCGGCGCGCGCGGCGGCTAGACAACTTTGATTTTGAGGAACTGGCGGTGCCGGTCATCCCGCCGCCGGCCGCTGAATGAAGCATCTGACGGCTGCGAACTATAAGGTGATGCCGTGGGCCAATGGGCGGGGGCAGACGGTCGAAATGTGCCGGGTTGACCGCGACGGGGCGCTGTTGTGGCGGTTGTCGCGGGCCAGCGTGGTCGAGGATGGGGCTTTTTCGGTGCTGCCGGGGATTGCGCGGAACCTGACGGTGATCTCGGGGCCGGGGTTCGATCTGGTGGGGGATGGGGTGGCGTTGCGCTGTGATCCGTTGGTGCCGGTGGCGTTTGACGGGGGGGTGGCGGTGACGGCAGCGGGGGTTGTGACGCCTTCGGACGATTTCAACGTGATGACGGCGCGGGGGGTGCCGTTGCCTGCGGTGCTGGTGGTGCGGGGCGAGACTGTGATGACGGCGGGGGGCACGCTGTGCGTTTACGCCTTGGAGCCGGTGCGGGTGAACGGGGTGGATGTCGTAGAGCAGGACCTGATCACCACGCAAGGTGGTGTGGCTGTTACAGGTCAGGCTATCGTCGTGCGGATGTTCGTGTAACCTGCCGATCTGGCGGTCAGATGCCCATAAACTGCTGGGCAAGGCGGGGGATCAGGCCGTTGAAGCGCAATTTGGCGTCGGTGGCGGCCAAGCAGATGCAGGCGGGGCCAGCCTCGGCGACCGGGGTATGTTGCAACGCTTCGGTCGCGATTTCCATGTCGCCGGGGCCGAAACGGTCGGTCTTGTCGCGGAACGCGCCTTGCAGAACCAGCGTCAGTTCAAGACCGCGATGGCCGTGATCGGGTACTGACTGTCCCGCGGGGATATAAAGCAGCCGCGCCGACCCCACGCCTTCGGTCGGCAGGATGGCCTGACGGACCCCCATGCCCAGCGAGCGCCATTTGACGGCCGACAGATCGCCGCCGATGTAATCTTGCAGCGGCAGGGGAAGGATGCCTGCGGGGCGGGTTGACCGAGCCTTCACCGGGGCATCAAGACGCGAAAACACCCGGTCCAGACTGCCCTCGTCCATCTCAATCTGATCACTGGCGTCCAACATTGCGCCGCCCACCGCCTCGAACCCGGCCAAGGCCGCGCGGCAGTCGTCGCACATCGACACATGGGTCGCCAGCACCAGCGCAAAGGCTTCGGGAAGCGCACCGGCTGCGTAGGCCATCAACAGGTCGTCAGAGATATGGTGGCGGATCGTCATGGAATTTTGCTGCCTTTAGCTCATCTGATGGCGCAAACGTTCCAGCGCCAATCTTATCCGCGATTTGATCGTGCCAAGCGGCAGACCGGTTTCATGGGCAATCTCGGAATGCGAGAGATCGCCGTAGTAGGCGCGTTCGATCAGCGCGCGCTGCTTTTCGGGCAGGGCGGCCAAAGCCGCGCCAAGCCGCTGATTTTCCTGCGCCATTTCATAGACATCGGCCTGATCCGGCTCAGCCTCGGGGCCCCAGGTCAGATCTTCGGGTTCGGGCCTGCGGGTCCGGCGCAGGGCGTCGATCCGGCGGTTGCGCGCGATGGTGAACACCCAGGTCGCCACCGAGGCACGAGTCGGGTCGAACAGACCCGCCTTTTGCCACAGCGTCGCCATGACGTCCTGCGCACATTCTTCGGCCAGCGTCGCGCTGGCCCCCGATTTCATAAGGAAGGCCTTGATCCGGGGCGCGAAATGGCGGAACAGGGCGGCGAAGGCCGCCTTGTCCTGCGCGTCGCGAACCCGGAGCATCAACGCTGCCCAATCCGTTTCAACCTGTTCAACCGTCACAAAACCCTTTCCCCTGACGTAAGCCACCAGTCGCGGAGGCACGGCACAGGGCAGGCTCCGGCTTGGTGCGTTTGGTTGGTTGGTCAGGGCGATGTCCAGTAACATGATGCATTTACGCCCCGATTGACAGGTTGGATCACCAGCCGCACGAGTTTTCCTTTGATCCGACCCAGTCCGCCCGCCGTAATATTCCCGAACCCACAAAAGGACCCACCGATGCCGTTTGAAACCGCCGCCGCCCCACCCCGCCGTATTGCCGTGATCGGGGGTGGTATCTCGGGCATGTCGGCGGCGCATATGCTGGCCGGGGACAACGCGGTGGTGCTGTTCGAGGCCGAAGGTCGGCTGGGCGGTCACGCCCGCACCGTGGTGGCAGGCAAGCGGGGGGATCAGCCGGTCGATACCGGGTTCATCGTGTTCAACCGCGTCAACTATCCGCATCTGGTACGACTTTTCGAGGCGCTGGCCGTGCCGGTGGTCGAAAGCAACATGAGTTTCGGCGCGTCGATCAACGGCGGCTGGCTGGAATATGGGTTGAAAAGCCTTGACGCCGTATTCGCACAGCGCGGCAACATCGCGCGGCCTCGCTATCTGCGGATGATCCGCGACATTCTGCATTTCAACAAGCACGGGCTGCGGCTGGCCGACGATCCGGCGATGACGGTGGGCGATCTGTTGAGGCGGCTGGGGACGGGCGATTGGTTCCGCGACTATTACCTCTTGCCGATGTCCGGTGCGATCTGGTCGACCCCGTCGCTGGGGATTCTGGATTTTCCGGCGCAGGCGATGATGCAGTTTTTTCAGAACCATGCGCTGTTGTCGGCCAGCAATCAGCATCAATGGTATACCGTGCAGGGCGGGTCTATCGAGTATGTGCGGCGGTTGCAGGCGGCGATGGTGGCGCAAGGCGTCGATCTGCGGCTGGGGGCTGTGGTGCAGGGCGTGTCCCGCGTCGACGGCGGGGTGATTATCAAGGCGGCGGGCGGCGAGGCCGAGGTTTTTGACGAGGTGGTGTTTGCCACCCATTCGGATGATTCGCTGGCGATGCTGACCGATGCAAGCCCGGCCGAGCGGGCTGCGCTGGGCGCGGTGCGCTATCAGTCAAACACCGCCGTTCTGCATGCCGACACTGCGCAGATGCCGCGCAGCAAGCGGGCCTGGGCTTCGTGGGTCTATGCCGAGGATGCGGGCGGGGCTACCGATGTGATCCACCTGACCTACTGGATGAATTCGTTGCAGCCGATCCCGATGGACGATCCGCTGTTCGTCACACTGAACGCGACGCGGGCGATCGATCCGGCGCTGATCCATGACACGGTGACGTTCCGCCATCCGGTGTTCGATCTGGCGGCGCTTGCCGCACAGGGGCAGGTGCGGGCGATGAACGGGACGGCGAACACCTGGTTCTGCGGGGCGTGGATGAAGAACGGCTTCCACGAGGACGGCATCGGGTCGGCCCATGATGTGGTTCAGGCGATGCGCACGCGGGCGATAGTTCCGGATCAGATTCAGGCGGTGGCATGACAGCCGTAGACCATATCCGGGGCGAGACGTTTCACGGCCGCAAGGGGGCGGTCGCGAACAGTTTTCGCTATGGGGTGGACTATGTGCTGCTGGACCCCGAGGCTTCGGTTGCGCCGGGGTTGTTTTCGCGCAATCGGCGCAATCTGACGTCGCTGTGGGATGACGATCACGGCGGTGTGCCGCGCGCGGGCCGGGGCGTGGTGTGGGTGCGCGAAGTGTTGGCGCAGGCGGGGCTGGCGGCGGCGCGGATCGAGCTTCTGGCGCAGCCGCGCGTGTTGGGGCATGTGTTCAACCCGGTGTCGTTCTGGCTGTGCCGGGACGCGGCAGGTGCGCTGCGGGTGGTGATTGCCGAGGTGTCGAACACCTTTGGCGACCGGCATTCCTATCTGTGCCACCGCGATGACCGGGGGCCGATTGGCGCGTCGGACATTCTGACCGCGCAGAAGGTGCTTCACGTCTCGCCATTTCAGCCGGTGGCGGGGGGCTATACGTTTCGTTTTGACATCCGCGCCGACCGGATCGGCATCTGGATCGACCATACCAACGCCGAGGGCGGGATTTACGCCACGCTGACCGGGACGCGCAGGCCGCTGACCAATGGCGCGATCCTGCGAGCCTGTCTGCGCCGGCCGTTCGGGTCGCGGCGGGTGTTGGCGCTGATCCACTGGCAGGCAATCAAGCTGGCGATCAAGGGCGCGCGGTTCCGCAGGCGTCCGCTGCCCCCGGTGGACGAGGTGTCGCGGTGACGGAGGTGGCGACATCGCAGCCGGGCTTGGGACGCTGGGCGCTGTTCGGGGCGATGTTGGCCTCGGCGGGGTTGCCGATTTATATCCATGCGCCAAAGGCTTATGTCGATCAGTATGGCGTGGGGCTGGCGGCGTTGGGGGCGGTGCTGGCGGGTTTGCGGTTGTTCGATGTGGTGCAGGACCCGGTTCTGGGCTGGCTGGCGGAACGGGGCCGGGCGCGGCGCGGGCTGTCGGTGGTGGTGGCGGCGTCGGTGATGGCGGTTGCGATGCTGGGGCTGTTTGCAGTGACGCCGCCGGTCGCACCCTTGTTGTGGTTCGGGATCACGCTGGCCGGGGTTTTCACCGCTTTCTCTTATTTGTCGATCGTCTTTTACGCCGAAGGGGTGGCCAAGGCCGCGACATTGGGGCCGCAGGGGCACCTGCGGCTGGCGGGATGGCGTGAGGGTGGGGCGCTGGCCGGCATTTCGGTGGCGGCGGTTGCACCCCTGGCTTTAGGCGGGTTTTCGCTGTTTTCGGTAGGGTTTGCCGGGTTGGTGGCGCTGGCCGTGCTGGCGATGGCGGGGCAATGGGGGCGGGGCGGGTCGACGCAGCAGGGGGCGGCCTGGGCGGCGTTTCGGCCTGCGTTGGCCGACCGGCAGGCCCGCCGTTTGCTGATCCTGTCGTTTGTCAACGCGACCCCGGTGGCGGTCACCTCGACGCTGTTCCTGTTCTTTGTCGAAAGCCGGTTCCAGGCTCCGGGTAGCGAGGGGCCGTTGCTGTTGCTGTTCTTTGTGGCGGCGGGGATCAGCACGCCGGTCTGGACGCGGCTGGCGTCAGTCTATGGCACCAGGCGGGTGTTGCTGGCGGGGATGGTTCTGGCAGTGCTGTCGTTCCTCTGGGCGGCGGGGCTGGGCGCGGGGCAGGTGGCGGGCTTTGCCGTCGTCTGTGTGGCATCGGGGGCGGCGCTGGGGGCGGATATGGTGCTGTTGCCTGCGATGTTCGCCCGCAGGCTGGACCGGATGGCGAAGGGCGGCGAGGCGGCGGGGTTCGGCCTGTGGTCTTTTGCGTCGAAACTGTCGCTGGCCTTTGCCGCCGCGACCTTGCTGCCGACCTTGCAGGCGGTGGGGTTCGAGGCGGGGACGGTGAACTCCGACCATGCGTTGCGCTGGTTGACCGGGCTTTACGCCCTGCTGCCCTGTGCGTTGAAACTGCTGGCGATTGGCCTTCTGGTCGCCACCCCGAACCCAAAGGATTAGGCGATGTCCCCTGTTTTATCGGCGTTGATCGCCCTGTTGGTCGTCTGCATCGTGGCCTTGGTCAAGAAACGCTATGTCGGGTTCGATACCCAGCGCCCCGCCGATCTGGCGGACCGGGGCCCCAAGTTCGATCCGCGCACCCATCTGTCCGGCCCGATCCTGTGCGAGGGGGTGGTATACGGCCCGACCGGGCGGGTGTCGTCGCGGTTTGTGGCGGATATGGAAGGCGTGTGGACCGGCAATACCGGGGTATTGAAGGAACGGTTCCGCTATGACAACGGCAATGTTCAGGACCGCCAATGGACGCTGCGGATGGCCAATGACGGCTCGATTGCCGCCGAAGCGCCGGACGTGATCGGCATCGGCGTGGAGCGGGCCGAAGGGCCTGCGGTCGAGATGCGCTACCGGATCAAACTCGCGCCCGAGGCGGGGGGGCATGTTCTGGACGTGGTGGACTGGATGTATCTGATGGACAACGGCACGATCATGAACCGCAGCCAGTTCCGCAAGTTCGGGATCACGGTGGCGGAATTGGTCGCCACGCTGCGCCGGGTGCCCGCGTGACCGGGCCGGTGCGGGACTGGTCGGGCAAACGCTATTGGCTCGTGGGCGCGTCCGAGGGGTTGGGGCTGGCGCTGGCGCAGGTGATGGCGCGCGCCGGGGCCGATCTGGTGTTGTCGGCGCGGTCGGCGGACCGGCTGGCAGCGGCGGTTGCAGGTCTCGCGCGCCCCGCGCGGGGGGTGGTGTGCGACGTGGCCGATACCGCGTCGGTCAGGGCGGCGGCGGCAGAGGTCGGGCCGATGGACGGTGTGGTGTTTCTGGCGGGGGTTTATACGCCGACCGACGCGCGCGCCTGGGATGCGGATGCGGTCGAGGCGATGTGCAACGTCAACTTCACCGGCTGCGCGCGGGTGTTGGGCGCGGTGGTGCCGGGGATGGTGGCGCGCGGAGCGGGGCATATCGTGATCACCGGATCGCTGTCGGGCTTTCGCGGATTGCCGGGGGCCGTGGGCTATGCGGCCAGCAAGGCGGGGGTGATGGGGCTGGCGGAAAGCCTGTACTGCGATCTGCGCGGGTCGGGCGTTCGGGTGCAACTTGGCAATCCGGGCTTCATCCGCACGCGGCTGACCGACAAGAACGATTTCGCCATGCCGTTTCTGATGGAAACGGAACAGGCGGCGGCGCACATGTTTGCGTTGATGAATTCCGATGCGTTCAAGGCGAACTTTCCGCGCGTGTTCAGCTGGGTGTTTCGGGGCGCGAATTTCCTGCCGGACTGGCTGTATTACCGGACCTTGGGGGCCAGCAAGGCCATGAAAAACCCGTCCATTCCGCCCAGGTCGGCCCAATAGTCGGGGCGCAGGCGCAGGCCGCCATCGGGCGTGATCCATGCAGGGTCGGTGCCGGGCAGGTCTGGTCTGACCGTTGACAGATGCGGGTGGCGCAACAGAGCGGCTGCCAGTTGCGCCTCGCCTTCCTGCGGCAGCAGCGAGCAGGTGCAGAACACCAGTCGGCCACCGGGGGTCAGCAGGGTGACGGCGTGGTCGATCAGGGCGGCTTGCAGGGCGATCAGGTCGGGCAAATCCGCGTCGGATTTCACGAACGGCAAGTCGGGGTGGCGGCGGATCGTGCCGCTGGCCGAACAGGGCGCGTCCAGCAGGATCGCGTCGAACCGCGTGTCGGGCATCCAGTGCAGGGCGTCGGTGGCGATCAGATCGGCCGCAAGGCCGCAGCGGTTCAGGTTTTCCGCCACGCGGGCCATCCGGGGGGCCGAGATATCGACCGCCGTCACCTGCGCGCCAGAAGCTGCCAGTTGCAGCGTCTTGCCGCCGGGGGCTGCGCAAAGGTCCAGCACCCGCTCGCCGGGTTTGGGGGCCAACAGGGGCACGGCCATCGCGGCTGCGGCATCCTGCACCCACCAGTCGCCTGTCGCATAGCCGGGCAGGGTGGAGACCTGGCCCGCATCGGTCAACCGCAGGCTGCCGTTGGGCAGGGGAATGCCGTCGGGGGCGATGGCCCCCGGTCGCAGCGTCAGGTCGATGGGGGCGGGCCGGGACTGGACCGCCTCCATCACCGCCACCGCCTCGCGGCCATAGGCGTGGACCAGCGGTTGGCGCAGCCAGCGCGGCAGGCGTTGCGGGAGGGCATCGGCCAGCGGGT
>Ga0105046_10010637_pt1 | contig 14319 bp, 16 predicted proteins | sample MAT03_FD_78385 | JGI IMG/M metagenome (GOLD analysis project Ga0105046, IMG submission 78385) | Freshwater microbial communities from Lake Fryxell liftoff mats and glacier meltwater in Antarctica - MAT-03 (megahit assembly) | ecosystem: Environmental > Aquatic > Freshwater > Ice > Liftoff... | reverse complement strand
TTCACTTTTCGAGCGAGTAAGCGAAATAGCAATTGGGCACTCAAAGCAGTAATCACGACAGGACCAAAGACGAAGAAAGACCCATGTCAGAATTCACTCCAACTCAAGGTCGCTATCTCGCGTTTATCAAATCGTACATGGAGGGATTTGGCTTAGCTCCTGCCGAATCCGAAATGGCGACGGCTATGAAAGTCTCGCCGCCATCAGTCAATCAAATGATGCGGATGCTCGAGAAGAAAGGTTTCGTTCGACGAAAACCGGGGGTGGCCCGTTCCATTGAAATCTTGATTCCGCTCGATTCAATCCCGAATTGGAAAGGTAAGAAAATTACAAGAACGGTGCGGGTTTGGACGCAAATGCCTACGCCGCTTTCATCGCGATTTTCAAAAACAGAAAATGCCAACGCGTATCGATTCAAAATCACACTTGAACAAACGAACCCGGCCATATGGCGGGAAATCGAAACGACCAACGTCTCCTTAGCCGACTTGCACGCGCTGATTCAAACCGCTATGGGTTGGGCCAATTCACACATGCACCTTACTGCGTATCCGGCGAGCGAGCTTGTCCGCCTGAAGACATCGGGGGTGTTTCCGGGTTCGTGGATTTCGTCGCCGCCATCAAGGACCCGTCACACGAACAGCACGAAGATTTCATGGAATGGCACGGGCCATTCGATCCCGATAAATTTGACACCTTGGCCGCGACCAAACGCATGCGAAAAGGACTTCCGAAATGGTAAAGAAAAAAGCAATTCAGAAAACAACTAAAGCCAGCCTAGATAAGATCGCTAGGACAGCAAAGATCGAAACGTTGGAGCTATTGTTGCAATCTTGTTTAGCACATAAATCCAGTCGGAACGAAATCGAAGGGCTGTTTTCGATCGTCGATCGTGACTTGAACGATTATCGGTTAAGATAGTCTGTGGTTTTTCCATGTCCTCGTCTTATTCATGGATAACAACGTCGAATGGACGGCGAGGATTTTTTACCTACGTACCTAATCTCGCTCGCTATGGCTCTGGATCGTTATTCGTCCAGTGAAGAATTTCCAGTAGATTCCAGCGAAAAGGTTATGACTAGCACGTAGAACTTTTACTAGAGGTGAGTGAAGAAGATGATCCGTTTCGATGGACTTTGGGGGACTCCTGATGAGTCGAGTGAGCCGGAGGATCCCAATAGTGATTTTCCAATACGAGAAACATATAAGGATTGTGCCGGCCAAGAGCATGTGTTCGTAATTTCTATATTTGCGGTCAGTATTGGATCGGCCCTCCACGCTTCAGAAGAAGGAACAGACCGAGGCTACTTCTTTCGCGAGTTCGATCCGACGAGTCCCTATCTGGCTCTCGGTCGACTTCGCGGACGCATCCGACAAGCTCTTTCAACGCGGCATATCGAAGAGCGCGAGCCAGGTAGTTTCCAAGCCACTCACCGAACGCTACGCGGCCGGATCGGCTACGACGCGCGCGAAGTTGGTTTTGTCATCGACGGCCAATTTCTAACCTTGCAGCAGTTCGGCACCATGGTCGAAACGTTTGAGGGCTTCGAATTTCGTCTCGATATTTTGGACTGAATCAACCCAACTAGGCACCTTGATTGCTGTTGTCGATGACGATAACGATTTCAAGTTCCCTGTGGTTGCCGCACGAAATATTGACAATGTTCCAATGGGGACTTAAAATGTCCACATCATGAAAACTGCTACCGTCCGAGATTTGAGAAACAATTTTGCGATGCTCGAAGCTTGGTTGGCCGAGGGCGAGGAAGTCTGTATCGAGAAACGCGGAAAACCAATCGCTTTGCTGACCGGCTTAGGACTCAAACGTGCGGGCAAGGTGAAGAATCCGGATTTTGGGGCGAGGTTGAAGGCGATTTGGGGCGATCGGGTGTTTTCCGAAGCGGAGGTAGCGGAGATGCGGGCGATGGAGCTCAAGGGCGAAGAGGGATGAATTGCTTCCCGGATACTTCGTTCCTGTGTTCCCTGTATCTACGACAGGTCAACTCGACCCTCGCTATTTCATGGATGAAACAGCGGACAGGACCGTTGCCGGTCTCTTCGTTTTTGCTCCTGGAGTTTCGCCAATCGATACGCTTGCAGGTGAAACTCCGCTCGTCTGACAAAAATAAGGGGTTCGACTTACTTGAAGCCTCGCAGATGCTTCGCGATTTTGATTTTGATTTGCGGAACGGTGTATTGAAGCCGGAACCGGTGGACTGGGCAGTCGTCCATCATTTGGCCGAAGACTTGAGCGCTCGGTATACAGCCAGCGTTGGCCATCGGCTGGCAGACATTCTCCATGTCGCCACAGCGTTGCATCTGGGTAAGACGGAGTTTCTTACTTTTGACGCAAATCAACGACGCCTCGCTGAGGCAGTCGGACTGATTGTGGTTGTATAAAACGCGATCGAGTTTTGGTTTCATGGTTTAACCTTAGCGTTTACTTCGGGAACCTTTCATTCGAGCGTCGCTTGGTCCGAGCGAGAAGAGGATGACTGGAAATGGAACCGAGCCTTCCTTTGGGAAATACACCTTCGCCGGAAACTCTCGTTTGCGTTTCGTGTCAAACCACTCAAGTTTCAAATCGCTCGCCGCGATCAATGGAACTGGTGGAGAGTAAGATTTACATTGTCCCCGAGGCGGATGACGACAAGCTCCAATGATTGAATGATGTAGCAATGCTGCATGCCTTTTCCCATCGCTGCGACGATGTCAATAGGCGCCTTGCTTGCCTCCTCCGATTCTTGTTTTGTGGGACTCGGGCTTTCGTTCTCGCTCTCAAACTCGCTCCTTCGGATTCCGTTGTATCGGCGTTCCCTTTTAGCAACCAAAACGTCATTCCATAGTTTGCATTCGCTCTCGCGGGATTGCAGCACTCCGCGAGCAGTTCCGAATCGACGATTTGCTTTCCATTCCATTGTCCCTTGAGACAAATCAATTCGCCAAACTTGACCCACTCCCGAGCCGTCAAGAAAGCACCCGGGAGCGTTATCTTCGAAAACGATTTCGCCTCGCCAACATATTAACGTTTTTCATCGTTAGCTCCTTCCTGGGTCAATTAGTTTGCGTAGTGCTTCGGTTTGATCGTCCGTCAATCCGCCGTCCATCAGATGCCACAATAGGTTTTGTAGTTGTGCATTGGGAACTTGCTCGTGAGTCAAGATGTTTTACCCTCCAAAGCCAGCTTGCCTTCGATACAACTAAGTAAAGCTTCGCGAATGCGATAGAGCGTTTGTCGAATGGATACTTGCGGACGAGTCAAACATTCGCTTAAAGCTTCTCTTCGATCCTCAAAACTTTGAAGCCGACTTTCCGCAATGGTCGCCAGTCTGTATATTATTTCGTCGTCAAAGACCAGTCGATCTCGACCATACTTGCGAATTTGGTTGAGGGCTTCGAAGCGAGCGATCTGACTCGCCCAAGCCCAAGAGTCGGTTCCCATCTGAAAGCTGTCGGCCTTTTCCCAAAGTGCAGCATTGATCCCTTGGAGTACATCGTCGACGTCCTTCGCATGCACAAACAAACAGCGCACAAATGCCCTTAACCGAGACTAATGTCTCGCGATCTCCTGGGCGATTTGTCGTTGGGTTTCAGGATTTATGATGGAAAAAAATAGTCGGAAAACGGAGCAACAACGCTTTGGTACTAAAGGCTAATGTCCAATGAATGGCAAACGTCAACAATGGACCAGTAATTCTCGACAATTGGGTTTAAGGAAGCGCTAAAACCGCCGTGTTACTGGGAGAATGCACTTTTCTCTAGAGGCACCCGATGGCGATTCCTGACATACGACACTCTTTGCTGCGACGTTCGCCGCCGCGAATTGGATCAGCTGACTGCACCGGCAACTTGGTGGCATCTGTTTGATACGACTCAAATCGATACGGCCTCGGTTCTTTCCGTTCCGTTGGGGCCTCGGATCGGAAAACGCAGCGCATCGAATTGCGGTTGAGTGGGACTTTGATGGCGAACTACGCGAGGGTGTCTATGTACCTCGACGAGATACGAGCTCGATGCTCAATACACTTGCTGGTGGTCGGATTTTCCCTGGCGTTCATCATCATGCTTCTTTTACCGTCGCAGAGTCAATGGACTCGCTTGCGGTTGACTTGACCAGCGATGATCGCGAGACTCATGTTTCGATACGCGGTACGGTAACGGAGAATTTTCCAGGAACCTCAGTATTCACTTCCTTGCCTGCCGCTTCGTAATTTTTCAAGCGTGGCTCGTTGGGCTATTCGGTATCGCAAGTCGACGGAAAATACGATGGCCTTGAGCTTCGATGTAGCGACTGGAAAATGGAAGTGCTCAACATCGAAAAAATTGTTTCAAGCTATTTCGATGACAAATCGCTTTTCCCTTTGGAGTCGATACAATTCGATTGTGCGCCGCTGATGCGTTCGATCGAGCATGAATGTCATAGTCGTGAGGATTTCTGCTGCTCGACATCAAGCGGGCCGTAAAGATGAGGCTTAAGCTCTGGGCGAGCCACCCCTTTTATGGATACCTAAAGCTCCTCCTGGTTCAAAGGGATAGAATCGGGAGATATCGCCTTACAAGTTATCGCCACCCGTGGAGTTCGAACTCGGACTAATAGGCACTTTGGCTGCCCACGTCCAACCGCTGATGGATGGCATGTCGTCGCCGTGCTTCTGAATATACTCTTTGTGATCGACCAACTTTTCATGAATGGCCTGCTTGAAATACGTAGCTCTTGCACCCAATTGCGGCAATCGGTCGATCACATCCTCGCACAGATGAAATCGGTCTAGCTCGTTCATCACAACCATGTCGAACGGCGTAGTCGTAGTGCCTTCTTCCTTGTAACCACGGACATGCAGATTATTGTGATTTGTGCGTTTGTAGGTCAGCCGATGAATCAACCAAGGATAGCCGTGGAAGGCAAAGATGACGGGCTTGTCTTTTGTAAACAGCGCATCGTAATCGTGATCGGAAAGCCCATGGGGATGCAAACTCGGAGGTTGCAATTTCATCAAATCTACGATGTTGACCACTCGGATCTTCAACTCCGGAATGTTTTTGCGGATCAAATCGACGGCGGCTAGCGTTTCAAGCGTTGGAACGTCGCCGCAACAAGCGATGACGACGTCGGGCTCGCTTCCTTTGTCGTTCGAGGCCCACTCCCAAATGCCAAGCCCTGCAGTGCAATGCTTGATGGCTTGATCCATCGTCAGCCACTGCGGTGCGGGGTTCTTTCCCGCAACAACTACGTTCACGTAATTTCGGCTTCGCAAACAGTGATCCGTAACCGAAAGAAGTGTATTAGCATCCGGTGGAAGATAGACTCGGACGACTTCGGCTTTTTTATTGACAACATGGTCGATGAAGCCTGGATCTTGATGGCTGAGTCCGTTGTGATCTTGTCGCCAGACGTGGGAACTGAGGAAATAATTTAACGAAGCGATTGGCCGACGCCATGGAATGTGGTTGCAAGTTTTGAGCCACTTGGCATGTTGATTGAACATCGAATCGATGATGTGAATGAAGGCTTCGTAACAGGAAAAGAATCCGTGTCGTCCCGTCAGCAGGTACGCCTCCAGCCACCCCTGGCACTGGTGTTCGCTCAGAACCTCCATGACTCGGCCATCCGGACTGAGTTTGTCATCCTCGGGATAGATTTCGGCCATGTAGCAGCGATCCGTTACGTCCAGTACGTCTTGCCAACGGTTCGAATTGTTTTCGTCAGGACTGAAGAGCCGGAAGTTCTTGCTTTCCAGGTTCGCTTTCATAATGTCTCGCAGAAACCGGCCCATTTCCCTTGCGGACTCAGCTGTTGCTACGCCCGAGCTAGGTACCTTGACCTCATAGTTGCGGAAGTCCGGCATCTTGAGATCGCGCATTAGCAGGCCGCCATTGATGTGCGGATTATCACTCATTCGGCGATGACCCTTCGGTGCCAACTCTTGCAGGTCAGCATTGAGACGACCGTTAGCATCGAATAGCTCTTCGGGCCGATAACTCTTCATCCATTGTTCGAGAATGCGGATATGTTCCGGCTTGTCCATATCGCCCATCGGTACCTGGTGACTGCGTTAATAGCCCTCTCATTTCTTGCCATCGATTTCGGCCGGACAAGTCCAGCCCTTCGGCGTGCGGAAGATGATCATCGGCCAAGCCGGGCGCTTGATAACCGCGCCCTCGACTCGCGCCTCGGTCCAAAATCGTTTGATCTCGGCCACAGCCGTGTCGAGCGCGCCAGCCAACTGTTGGTGGACTTTCGATGGATCGCTTCCTTCGACGAAGTAAGGTTTGTAGCCCATGCCTTCAAAGTATTTTTGCAGCTCCTCCACGGGGATACGAGCGAGGAAGCATGGGTTGGCGATCTTGTATCCGTTTAAATGGAGAATAGGCAAAACTGCACCATCTCTTGCTGGATTGAGGAACTTGTTTCCGTGCCAACCGGTGGCCAGCGCGCCCGTTTCCGCTTCACCATCTCCGACAACACAGGCGACGATCAGATCCGGGTTATCGAAAGCCGCTCCATAGGCGTGACTCAACGCGTAGCCGAGCTCGCCACCCTCGTGGATAGAACCAGGTGTCTCCGGTGCAACGTGACTTGGAATGCCACCCGGAAAGCTGAACTGCTTGAACAGTTTTTGCATCCCCTCCACATCCTGACTGATGTTCGAGTACACCTCGCTATAAGTGCCTTCGAGATAAGCGTGAGCGACCAGCGAAGGGCCGCCGTGACCAGGACCGATGATATAGATCATATTCAGGTCGTCTTTTTTGATGACCCGATTGAAATGGACATAAAGCATATTTAGGCCAGGCGACGTCCCCCAATGGCCAAGCAATCGGGGCTTGATGTGCTCACGTTTGAGCGTTTCTCGCAGAAGTGGATTGTCGAAAAGATAGATCTGACCGACCGATAGGTAGTTGGAAGCCCGCCAATAGGCGTCCATCTTCTGCATCTCTTCTGTTGAAAGAGTGGCGGCCTTAGCGTGATCGAAATCCAGTTCGGTTTTTCGAATAGCTTGTCCGGCGGAGTTGATCATCAATTTGCCTTTCAAAAGATTATCGTTTGCTTAGGCGTAGCGGTTGATAAACAACTCCGTCTCGCACCGAGTTCATTCGTTGAGCGAAGATTGTAGCTGGTTCTTGACGGAGTCTGGTGTTTGCGCGAAAGATGGTACTCCACAACTCAAGTGAATCTATAGCGGCAGGGCGTGAGCCCTCCGGTTTCGCAGCACTTATCCGGCACTCACCGGACGGCTCGCGCCGTTCCGCTTACGAAGTGAGTGCCATTGGGCGTAAAGCCAGCGGTTTTTTCGGATGGATGACCGAGCAAATCAGCCACCGTTCTTTATCGCCTTAGTGCGATAAGTGAGAAGTACCCCAGACAGAATTCGAATCTGTGACCTCAGCTTTAGGAAAGCCGCGCTCTATCCAACTGAGCTACTGGGGCGGATTTGCTAATTTCGATTGTAACTCCAAATGCAGTTACCTTCTACTCGAAAAATCGCTTCCAATGCGAACGTCCGTTTGCAATTAGGTCACTTTGCCCATCACATCCTTGCCCATCCACGGGCGAAGCACTGCGGGTACGCTTATTGTACCGTCTGCCCGTTGATGGTTCTCCATGACGGCGATGATCGCTCGGCTAATCGCAATGGCTGTTCCATTGAGCGTATGAACGAGCTGTGTGCCTTTTTCGTTCTTGGTGCGCGAACGGATGTTGAGTCGCCGGGCCTGATAATCCGTGCAGTTAGACGTGCTGGTTACCTCTCCCCACTCTCCTGCTGTTCCTCGGCCTGGCATCCACGCCTCCAAGTCGTACTTGCGATAAGCTGGGCCGCCGAGGTCTCCGGTTGCTGTGTCCACCACTCGGAACGGAATCTCTAGTTGATCGAATAAGTTGCATTCGAGTTGACGCAATTCTTCGTGAACCGCATCGCTTTGATTTGGGAGTGTAAAAGCAAACATCTCAATTTTTGTGAATTGATGTACTCGATAAAGCCCCTTGGAAGCCCTGCCTGCCGCGCCGGCTTCAGTACGGAAGCAATGGCTGATACCGACCAGCTTTAATGGCAGGCTCTCCGCTTCGAGCACTTGACCTGCGTACATTCCACCGAGGGTAATCTCGGCTGTCGCGACCAGGTTAAGATCGGTGTTTTCGATACTGTAAATTTGAGTTTCAGGCCCGCGTGGAATGAAACCTATACCATGCAGAGTTTCCGTGTTTGCCACGTCGGGAGTCGATACCGGTACAAAGCCGTGTTTGATTAACATGTGAACCGCGAACTGCTGCAAAGCCAATTCCAACAAGACGGCGTCGTTCTTGAGGAAATAGAAACCGGCGCCTGCAACTCGTGCCCCTGCCTCGAAGTCAATCATGTCATGTTGTTTGCCAAGCTGCAGATGGTCCTTTGTTTGGAAATCGAAGACGGGAATGGGAGTTTTGCCGCGGGCGATCTCCAAGTTTGCTAGATCGTCGCGACCGATCGGTGCCGATGGGTGTGTCATGTTCGGCACACGAGACAGGATGGCGGCGATCTCTTTATCCAAAACATCGTGCTCGCTCTGTACGGCTTCCTTTTGATCCCGGAGCTTTCTACCTTGCTCCTTGATGGCCTCGCGGTCGGCGGGCAATGCGGCTCCGATCTTGGCACTCGTAGTGTTTGCCTGCCGATTGAACTCTTCGGCTTGGCTGAGCTTCGTTTTGCGAAGCAGCTCTAACTCCACAAACCGATCGATTTCCGCTTGCGCGCCGCGATGAACGCAATTCGCTTTGACTAACTCTGCGTTTTCCAGGACAAATTTTCGGTCGAGCATTGGGGGGATACATTAAATCGAAGGGTGACGAGAAATCGGACAGGGCAGAGTTTATCCCAAAACCGGAAATCGTCCAACAAGCCTTGCGGACGAAAGCTTTGACGTTAAGGAAGTTTGTACCGAGGTTTGGAAATCTCCTTTATTTTCCAGTGTTCCCTCTCCGATATCAACCGATGTGCGCTCGTCACAGGAATAGGTGAAGCGAGCAAAAATGCCATGGATGGTCGGCCAATTACCTTTCTGCCAACTTTAATAGGACCATCCCATGCGACTTTTTATTGCATCTTTTTGTTTGACCGGGGCGATTACAGCCTCAACTTCTTTTGCAGGAAATGACGAGCCATTGACTGGGGGAACTGGTTCGCCTGGCCACGCTCGATTCGAAGTCTCCGCAGCTCAGGAATACTTGGTTGCACGTGCGCGGGCTGAAGCGATGCATCGCGAAGCTATCGTCCGTCAATACGACTGGATGGGGTTCAACTTTGGACGCCCAAACATTAACGCCGACGTGTTCAATAATGCCCAGCCTGTTGTGCGGACTCGTCGAATCTACACCTATCCTGGTTACTGGATTGATTCGCGTTCGTCTGGTTTTTAAGGGGATGACAGAGACTTGTTTTGCGCCTAGCGGTTTACTCGAATCTATTATTGTTTGACAGAAGTCCAACCGCCTTACTCCAAGATCTCTGCTATGGCACCAAACCCTTACGAACCTCCCGACGCATCAGCTAAGTGTAACTCGATGAAAAATTGGACGGTACGCCTCCCATCCACATCTGGAAATAGTCGACATTGCGATTGCTCCTAACCGAACGGGGCTATGCCTAGCTCCGTTCGTTTCATTCTGACCAAGCCAGTCGTGCAGCCTAGTTCTTTCGCGATTGCTGGATCTGATATTTTGCCCATCTTGCTCAAGATTTCTTCTGTCCATTTTAGGCTGCTTCGGCGCATGGCTGGAATTCCGAGTTCTAGTCGCTTCTGCCCAATAAATTGATAGGAAACGCCTAACTCTAAGGCTAGCTCATCGTCCGGGATGGTCCCTAACCGTTTGAGAATTGCTGGCTTCCAATCGAATGGCCCCGCAGTCTTGAAAGGTGGAATGCCTAATTCTGTTCTCTTTCGAGCGACGAGTGTTTGCGAGACCCCAATTACCGCAGCCAACTCAGTGTCGTGGATCGTACCCAGCTGTTTCAATTCGCTCGTGGTCCATAGCCTTTCATTGTGGGAGCATGCAGCGATGCCGAGCGACTCACGCTTGGAAGTGACCTTGGATTGTGGAATTTTCAATCGTCGAGCCAAGTCATGGTCTGGGTACTGCCCCAATTGGGCAACGACTGCTTTGGTCCAACGAATGGTCCCTTTTCGATCGAACGGCGGAATACCCAGCGACCGTCTTCGATGGCATACTTGCTCTCGTGGGATGCCCATTTTTCTCGCAAGTGATCCATCCGAAATAGTCCCCAGCATTGCGGTCTCATTTTCTTGCCAGTTATGGAGTGTTGGCACAACGTACTCAGCCAGCGGTATGGCATGCAATGCGCGGTAAAGACGAATACTCACTCTCGAGACACTGCATTGATCGGAAATTTGCTTGTCCGGGACTTTGCCGATCAAGTCAATCACATCCTTAGGCAGATCTGGAGCTGGGTCCATTTCGTTTTTTCCAAAGGGCAAGATCCGCCTTTGGATGCGTTTCAATTTTACCGAGTTTGGAGAAATCTCGTATTCTCTGGCCAGTCGCCCGTCAGGGATTTCACCCAATAGATCGAGCATCCCTTTGGTCCATTCGATGTCTTGATTTTTGGTGAACGGTTCGATTCCTAACTTCTGCCTGTGAAGCGTCACAGTGCCAGCGGCAACTCCCCAGCGTTTGGCAAGGAACACATCCGATGACTTTCCTAGACTGGCAATTCTGCCGGTCGTAAGTTCCAGTTTGTGTATCTTCCGCTCCGACTTAGGGTTTTCGGGAATCACATGCGCATCAATGCCCAATTCGCTTCGTCGTTTGCGCACCCAATAAGGGGACACGCCAAATAGTTTTGCAAGCTCGGTATCGGGCTTGATTCCAAGCTGCTTTTCCATTTTCTTTGTCCAGACCACATCCGTGGCTTGCGTTCGTTCGGTGATTTGCCCCAGTTTTCTTCGTCGACGCGTTATAGATCGAGGGGAGATACCAAACCTTAGTCCTATGATCGAATCCGATTCCAACCCAATGGCGGCGTCAATTTCATCGGTCCACACTACTTCACGATAAGCCAGTAGCGATGGTTTGGCCTTTGTTTTCATTGGGTTGTCTTTTTTAGTGGTCTTCATCTTCGAAGGTAGTTTTTGCAAGTGTTTCGCTCGAACTGGGAGTAAGCGAAGTGGGCGACGCTCAATCCACACGCCCGAGCTTTATGTTAAGCTTAGGAACAGAGTCTGTTTTACTCATCCGAGGTCGCTTCCGCTGCGCGATTGATTTTTTGATACGTAGTGGTGCGTCGGCTACATTGTAGACCAATGTCGTTCCGCCGAGCAATTCTAGCTAGAGACGTTCATGAAGTCATTTTCACTTTCGACACTGCTGCTCGTGGTCGTCATTGCTGCGTTGACGTTTTCACAAATTCTATTGATGAGGCAACTGGGATTGGCGCGTGCGGAAGTGAACGACATACGCCGCAAATATGGCTACATTCGAGTTACGGACAAATCGAAAACCTATGTAGCGCAAATCCCCGAGAACGAAAGTGCTGGTGACGCTTACCGACTTTGGATCCCCAATGGGAGCCGATATCTTTTGCACCTGACGGACTCAAGCTTTGAGACAAACGACAGCCCAATAGATCCGCTCCCCACCAAGACAGTCTCCCTGGACGACTGGAGTCGGGGTGCAGATACAATACTCTCTTTTTCGATCTATTGGGAGAACAAGGCGCCGCGAATATTCGTTCATACCAAGACCGATGAGGTTTTCGATTACGTACCGTCAAACTGGAAGGGAAACAGTGGCCCCAGTGAATGGACTTGGTTGCAATCGGGCGCTCAAACGGAGTATTCGGCGGACCAAAACATTCAGTTCATCTTGTGCCGCGACAAGACAACAAATCGTGGGATTCTGCTTTGGTTGGAACCGCACGCGACCTGGGAGCAACGCCAACGACTGAATATCGAGAATGAAAAGGGCCATTTCTAGCTTCCCATCTTGATTATGGGCAGGTCGGTCCATCATCACATTTTGTTCAAATAGCCGATGCTCTGCTTTATGCTCGCGAGTGGATCTGGCGATTGATCTTGTTCGACATGACAATGCTCTACACCAGTTGCTTTGGCGGCAACCAAGATAGGCTCCATTGGGATGATTCCATCTCCCAATTCTTGGAAAGCATCCTTCGGTACGCCGGTTGAGTAAGTCGGCAATTGCAGGCCGTCCTTTAGATCCTTTAAGTGAACTTGGGTGACGCGTCCCTTTAGCTTGTTGATGATCGCCACTGGATCCAGACCGGCAGCTTTCACCCAGAACACATCGATTTCGAATTTCATGTCCGACGAGAACTCTTTTACGAATACATCGAATCCGCACTTGCCGCCGTCCCGAGGCTCGAATTCAAAATTGTGGTTGTGGTATGCAAGTTGGACGCCTGCCTTCTTGGCCATGGCCGCGGCTTTGTTCGCGTTGGCTGCAATCTTTTTGTAGTCGTCTAGCGTCGCCCGCTCGTTGTCTTGCAAATAAGGAATAACGAGATGCTTTAAGCCAACCTTTTCGGCCTTCTCAAGGATCTTTGCAAAGTCGGACATCGAGTCGTCTTTCGGATTAACAACGGACGCCCACTCGAAGTGCGAGGAGTTGACAGCCAGACCCGAACTCTTGGCGGCTTCGATCATCGCGTCCGCATTCGGAAAGCCATAGAGTTCAACTTGCTTGTAGCCATCGGCTGCAACTTGTTTGATTGTGGCAGCCGTGTCCTTGGCAATTTCGTTACGCAGAGTGTAGAGTTGAATGCCGATGTTCTTGCGATAATTGCCTTCCGCTTCCAGTGCAGCCAGCAAGCGACCGGATTGACTAAAAGCAAGAGTGGCAGCCACGGTGGTTTGAACAAAAGATCTACGTTTCATGAGAGGTCTCCAAAGAGTCTGGTTCGATTCCGTTACGGCAGGTTCAGTAACTGCTGGTAGCAGATTATAGCTCAGGACCGCTCGATAAATAGGAGTCCGATTTGACCGTGGGTCTATCCCGTAGGATCGTTAGCCTCCTAAGCTAGTATTTTGCCCAAAAAAGTCGCCCTTTTATTTGTGCGACCGCAGACCGCTCAATACCATGGCTTCGCGGCTTGCTTCATTTAATTCTGGTTTCCGCTTTTTACTGGGCCTGACCAGCGTGATAATGCGTCACAACAAATGGTTTGGCGTAACAATTGCCGAGCTTTATTTCCCGATACAAAAACGGCTGAACAAGGCGTCGAGTATGTCGTCCGTATAAACCGTGCCAGCGACCAATCCGATTTCTTCTAACGATAGCCTGATCTCGCTCGCGATGACTTCGTCGCCATGCTGCTGCTCGGTCGCTTCTTTGGCATGGCCCAATGCGACCACGGCGCTTCGTAAAGATGCTCTGCACCGCGCTGCGGTTAGCGGAACGACTTCGTTTGTATTCGCCATCTTGGTTTCGGCCCAATGTCCAATCTCGTCCAAGATGCGATCGACGCTAGAACGATGCCGCGTGCTAACCGAAAACTCGCGTTCGTAGTTTCGAGTCAATCGCCGTCCGCATGCGTCGAGATCGCACTTGGTCCGCACAAGCCAAGTCGTCGCTCGATTGCGATCGATCGGCCACTCTTCGGATTCCGCATCGTCCACAGATAGACAAAAGAGCACTAAGTCGGCATTGTCCATTTGCTGCCGAGTGAATCCCTGGGCAATCGCGCGCGGGGATTCTCCCTCCAAAGTTTCGAGTCCAGCGGTATCGAGAAAATCCACCGTTGCACCCCCAAAATCCAGCCGAAGACGGACGTAATCACGTGTTGTGCCCGGCTCCGCGCTGACGATCGAAACTTGCCGATTCGCCATTTCGTTGATGAGCGAACTTTTGCCTGCGTTGGGAGGCCCGACGATTGCAACTTGCAACTCGAATGTTTGCGCGGCGCGCGTTTCCATCTGATGCAGCAGTTCGTTTACGATGGCGATAGCGTGATCGAGGCGACTTAGGATCTGAGTTTGGCTAATAAAGGAAATGTCCTCATCGACGAAATCAAGCCCCGCCTCGATATCCGCTAACAGCTCAACAAGCGAAGTGCGCAACTCACTCAGTGGGCCCGAAAGGCCGCCTGCGAGTTGCGAGAGTGCGACATTGAGCGCTTGATCGTTTGCCGCGTGAATCACGCCGAGCACTGCTTCGCATTGCGTGAGATCAAGTCGTCCGGCGAGGAAAGCCCGCAGAGTAAACTCGCCTGGCTGAGCGAGAACTGCTCCGCATTCGATCAAGCGGGACTGAAGCGATTGCAAGATAACTATATTACCCAAACAATGAAGCTCGACTGAGGGCTGCCC
>Ga0105046_10010634_pt1 | contig 14323 bp, 14 predicted proteins | sample MAT03_FD_78385 | JGI IMG/M metagenome (GOLD analysis project Ga0105046, IMG submission 78385) | Freshwater microbial communities from Lake Fryxell liftoff mats and glacier meltwater in Antarctica - MAT-03 (megahit assembly) | ecosystem: Environmental > Aquatic > Freshwater > Ice > Liftoff... | reverse complement strand
ATTACTTCCGCTGGCGCTGATAGATCTCGGCAAGAATATCTTCGACGGATTTGAGTTTCTTGCCGGACTCCATAATCGTCTCGATTCTGTCGCGGGCATCCTGCGGTGAGTGGCCGACGCTGACGAGAGCTTCGTATGCTTCCGACATTAAGTCAGAAGCACTGTCTGGCGCGTCCGGAATGCGGGCGGCGATCATCAATGCAAACTTGGTCATCTTGCGTCGCAACTTAGCCACAATGCGTTCAGCCATCGCCGGCCCGATACCGGGAAGCGTACTCAACGTCTTAACGTCTTTCTCTTCAATTGACGTCGCGATTTCACGCACTGGTCGCACCATGGCACGCAGCACTTTTTTGACACCCAATCCATCGACAGAACAAACGTGATCAAAGAACTCAAGTTCCGCGTCGTTCATGAAGCCAATCATGCGCGGCGTCAAGCGGCCCTGTGCAGGATTGCCTTCCAGATACTCAATTGTCCGCAGGCTGACTTCAGTGTTGACTTTTGCCTGCAGTTGTCGTCGAACAATATCCGGCAACAAAACTTCGTAATCAAATCCGCCGATACGAATTGTCGCACAGAATTCATTCAACCCAACAAGCAAACCGGAAATACGAGTGATCAAGCAACACCTCTGATGTCAGACTGAGTCTCTGCGAATAATGCTACGCAGCAAAACGCACGGAATGATACAAACACAATGCAACAGCCGAAGCATCGGCGACGTCGTTCGGTTCTGGCAGCTTGGAAAGTCGTAGCGCCGACTGAACAGCAAGCTGCATCTGATCTTTGGGGGCTTTTCCGCTTCCGGTCAACAGGCGTTTTATTTCTGCCGGAGTGTAATGAATCACGGGAATGCCGGTTTCGGCAATCATCATCAGAATGGCACCACGCGCATGTGCCAGCAGCAATGATGATTTGACATTCAGTGCGTTCGAAAATACCTGTTCGATTGCTACAATTTCCGGCTTCAGCTCGGTCAGGACTTCGCGAATACCGCAACCGATCTCATGCACGCGCTGATGAAGAGACAACGTCTTTGTGGACTGAATCACGCCACCTTCCCGCAGGAACGGTCCACGTGAAGTCCGTTCGATCAGCGCGTAGCCGGTGCGATTCAGGCCGGGGTCGATACCAAGATATCGATTCTGCTTCTGGACGTGATTCTGATTGCGTACTGTAAATTCCATGTTCACTTCCGTGTGATTTTCACGACGATCCGGGAGTTAAAGCGAAACGCCCAAACCCTCCACACTGAACTCCATCATTTTCACTTACTTATCAGGACGACGGCATCTGCTGAGATTGATTCACCACGGCCGACTGGGCCAACTCTTTCACCGGACTTCGCTTTCACGTTCACAGCTTCAGACGACACATGCAAAAGTTCTGCAAGTCGTGCGCGAATTTTGGGTTTCCATAACGCCATACGCGGACGTTCTGCATGAATGGTACAGTCAAGGTTGATAATTCTCCAACCACGATTCAAAACACTCTGCAGCACAGCATCAAGCAACTTAGCAGAATCAGCATTCTTCCATTCGTCACTGGTATTGGGGAACCATTCGCCAATATCGCCTTGCCCTGTCGCTCCCAGCAATGCATCAATGATCGCGTGCAACAGTACGTCAGCATCGCTGTGGCCATCAAGACCGAAGACAGCGTCCGCTATATGCACGCCACCCAGAATGAGGGGCCGTCCGACAATTGTGCGGTGGGTATCGTGGCCTTCGCCGACACGCAAATTTATCACACCTTCGTTATCGTCCGTCATCATTAATCTCTGTCTGCACGCGGAGCCGACGTCCGGTCGGCAGACATTGCCGAAGTTTGTTGACCATCAGGCACATAATGTTCTCCAATTCCTCTCAAATTGCCAGCAAGCCCATGTCTTTCCGAGTCTGCCGTTGACTCAAAAACCCCATGTGACATACGGTTCGCCGATTCCCGATGCCCGGAGACTAATGAATTCTGGTCATATTCACGATTCGAATCTGACACCTTTGTCCCTCTGTAAAGATGTCCCGATGTCACATGCACCAGCTTTTGCTGCGGCAACGCTTATGTTGTTGCTCCCGGGCTGCGCGCTGTTTCAAGCGAAGGGTGACACGACCGACGACCGCGGGACAGCGCGTGAACTATTCGCCAGAAGTGACGGGAAACCTGTTGGACCAGTACTCAATACCGCGAGACTTGAAGCCAGCATCGTAGTTCGCCCGGCCAATGATGAACGTGTTCGCAAGCATGTCTGGATGGAATTGGATGAGAGCGGGTTGATGGCACCCGATCGTCGCCAGAGCCTCAATCAACATGGCTTTCGGGTCGCTGTTTCCAGCGGGACCGCACCATGGTCGCTGCAGAGTCTGGCACGCGAAGCTTACGCCGCGACGCAATCGACTGAAGGTCAAGCGTCACTCAGCACCAGCCTTTCAGAACAGGTGGGGCCGATGGGACCATCTTTCAGCGTGATGCAGAACGGCAAGAGCCTGATTGAAGTTCAAAGCCAGCTTGATGCATCCATGCTTCCCTTGAAAGAACTGCCGGAACTCACGGGCGTTCGCGATCAGTCCGGCTTGCGCTGCGTGATGGAAGTTTCCGTTAAAGAACTTTCGAATGATATGGTCCTGCTAAGCGTATTGCCTCAAATTCATCACGGAGCCAATACCCCGCGGTTTAGTGTCAGCGGTGCAACAGAACAACTTCCCGTTCGACAGAACATTGTCCCACTATACGATCAGCAGTTCACAGTTCGTTTGCATACAGGCGACATTGTTGTCATCGGACAGCAAAGGTCTGACGAATGGAATTCAGGGCGTCTGTTCTTTGAACCCTTGACCGGCAGCGCAGCCACGGAGCGACTTCTCATGATTCGCCTGGCTGGCATTGACCAGATGAAAGGTCAGAGTGATTCATCATTCCGACTTGGCGCATATGACAAGTAATGAAAACAAAGACCAGGAAAGTGCAGCGATTCATTCAAAGTCGGCGGCACAAAAACCACTTTTGAACCTGGTTCTGTATCAGCCGGAGATTCCGCAGAACACAGGGAACATCGGGCGCACCTGCGTAGCAATCGGAGCCAAGTTATGGCTGATTCGTCCGCTTGGATTTCGTGTCGATGACAGATCGCTGAAGCGTGCTGGCATGGATTACTGGGAACATCTTGACTGGGAAGTTGTCGATAGCTGGGAAGAAGTACGAAAACGACTTCCGGATTCACAAGTCTGGTATCTCACAAAAACGGCAACGCGACTGGTTTGGGATGCCACCTTTCAGGTCGGCGATATACTGCTCTTCGGCAGTGAATCGCGTGGATTACCCGCTTCCATTCTTAGTCAGAATCCCACCAGCAATCTTAAGCTGCCGATGAGCGACCTTGTTCGCAGCCTGAATCTCGCCAGCACGGCAAACACTGTTGCGTATGAAGCCGTACGTCAATTTGGTGGTATTTGATTGTGATTGCGAAAGCGGCGAAAGATTTGACCCGCGTTCAAATCATACGATCGCTATGGTCGCCAGAAACCTCGCAATGGCAAAAACAGTTGTTTTAAACGGACATCAGGCGAAAATCGCCGAAACCGTGTGAAGCATCTGACTCCAGCGTCCACGCATACCGAAAAAGACAGATGGACGGTCTGCGAATTCGCTCGGAAGCCTCGTGTTGACTGTCCCTTTGGCTGGGAGGCCAAAGTTCGGACGGAGTCACTACATACAAGGACGCGGTCATGTCCCTCAAGCGTTTCGTTGCAGCCGTTGTAGGTTCTTTCGCGACATTGGCACTTTCCACACAGCCACTGCACGGGCAGGATCAGTCGCTCTATTCAGAAACGGCCCCCGCAACAATCTTCAGCGGTGGGGCTCAATATCTGATCATGAGCCGCGACACAAAATTATCCTCGCCAACGCGCGTCATGAATGGCCCCGATGCGGCACTCACCGGATTTGGCGATATGGACTTCCAATACCAGTCCGGCGTCCGCGCTTTCCTTGCGGCCAAAACGGACGGAGTGAAAATGGAGGCAATCTATTCCAACTACGGCAACTGGCACGATCAGAACCAGGGCAGCTTGACTCAGGGACTTGCTTTCGACAACGGAACAGTTGGCCCGTGGGCAGGAGCAAACTCACTCAGTCAATCAACTTACTTTTCTCCGCTTGCGTTCGCATCGACGCCTTTGCTCGGTGGAGAAGCCAATGAGTTCGAGGGGTTAGGCCCCAATACTGGATTTCCGGCAGATGCATTCCCCACGTACCAGACATGGTACAACAGCCAGATGCAGGCGTTCGAAATTAATGTCATCACCGCAGACAGCAGTTCAACGTTTCAATATGGTCTTGGCTTCAGCAATCTTCAGCTCACGGAAACAGCGGGCGTCGCAATCATGGGCGAGTTTCGCGCCGCCGACGTCGCAGGGCCGAATAATGGCATTTCACATGCGAGTCTTACTGGAGTTGGCGGTCTTGCATTCTCCGGCGGATCCGCCAATGGCTTTCAGGATGAGGTGGGCAATGCGTCTGGATTTGCGGACACATTAACACTTTTCCGTCAGGCAGAAACCCGCAATACGCTGAACGGCATGCAGGCCATTTTCCAGCAGGAAGTCATGTACTATCGCGGCATCGTTGTCAACGGTGTCGTTAAGGCAGGGATCTATCACAACTCTGCAAGCGGAGCGATTCTCGAACGTTATACAGGCGTGGACACCAGCCCCGGCGGCGCGACATCTCGCTATGGCCGGTCATTTTCAGACACCAAGAGCGCAGTCGCGTTCGTCGGTACCGTGGGGCTTCAATCCAGTATCCCTGTGAGCAATCACTGGAGCTTGATTGGTGGCTACGAAGCAACCTTCGTTCACGGGGTCGCATTAGCTCCAGACCAGAATTTAACGAATAACGGCACAGCCTACAGCGTCAACACAAATGGCGACGTAATCATTCATGGCGGAAACGCAGGACTGCAATTCGCATACTAAGTTCAGCGTGAAGTGTCTGTTGTGAGCGAATCTACCCCATCACGCATTGCTGGTCCAGAGAATTTCAGCATCCGACGATAATGTCGGGGGCATCGAATTCCCGCTACCATCGCCACGTCGCTTGCCGAACATGTACGGGCACGAAATTGTCGTCTCCTGATTCGTGGAACAGGATTTCACGGGTTAACGCGAAGATGTCCACAACCTTCATGAAGACCTGGTAAATCGGGTATAGAGGCAATACGACAGACAGCAACAAATCGTGTTTCCATCGGTCTGTGTAAAACAACAAAACAAGCATCTGCAGCAGTTCAAGACACAGCCCGCAGCAATACAGCATACCGAGCAACTTCAGGCTGCTTTCCGGGTAAACCGTAAACATCCAGACACCGTAAATCCAAAATAAAAATACGCAGACGATATTAAAGATCCAGCGTTCCGCCATCAGGAAGAAATTAGACCATTGAAAATGGCGATTCCAGGGAAACGCCATATCGCCGTGTTTCCGGCATTCGAATGTAATCACGGTTCGATCCCAACGACAGCGTTGCCAGAACAATCGAGTCCATGAAGTTGGAACATTAGTAAAGCAATTCGCATAGGGAGCCATTTCGATCTTGTACCCGGCCTTGCGAATTCTCAGCACCAAATCACCGTCTTCGCCAGGGCCTACGTCCCATCCGCCTAATTGTCGAAGTACACTGGTTCGAAACGCGCCAAATGCCCCGGAGACGATGCCCAGTACGCCCATCCGCCCACGTGTCATACGACTTACGAATATCGTCTGCCGATATTCATACGCCTGAAGCCACGCAGCAAGACTCGCTAGCGGATTCCATGCCAGGATGGTCGCGGAGACCGCTGCAACGCCAGGGTTCTGCAAAGGCTGCAACAATTCAAAAATTGCGTTATCGCTGAGTTTTGAATCTGCGTCCAACGTGATGACAATCTCCGCTGTTGCATAATGCAGCCCCATATTCAACGCCGACGATTTTCCACCACGGCGGTCACGGCGAATCACAAGAATCTGATCTCGACCTTTGGCAAATGCCTGCGCTGCATCGCTCATCCCGTCCGTAGATCCATCGTCAACGACTATCATCTGTATACGGGGATATCGACTGCACACAGACGCCATCGTGCTGGCAATCGTTTCCGCTTCATTGTGTCCGGCAATAATTACAGTGACCGGAGGGCAATATCTGTATCCCGATGTTTCCGGCCCCGGCATTCGCTGCGTCCAAATCCCCTTCACCAGATCCCAGACCGCCATCAAAATTGCACTGTAGACATAGCGAGGCGCATCAACGCAAAGCAGTATTCCTAATGCAAAGACGACTTCGTCAGTTCGCAGGCTGCTTACCCAATTCAACCATTCGACTAACATCTCGCCGCACTTTCTACGCCGAGCTCAGCTGTAAACGAGCGATTGCGCCCTTCGCGTTTTGAAAAATAGAGGCACTCATCGGCATTTTCAATGATTTGATCGGGCCGTTCAATTTGTTTCAAATCATGAGCCACACATGCACCGATTGAGACTGTCGGTACTGGACGCGGAAGCGAAGGGCTGTTCTGCAGCTTATGCATCGCAGTACGTAACCTCTGAATTGTGTTTTCGATTTCTCCCGGGCGGTAACCACAGCATAGAACGGCAAACTCATCACCGCCAAAGCGGGAAACCAAGTCGTACGAACGGAACGAACTCCGCAACGTCTGGCCGATTGCGTGAAGCACAGAGTCTCCGGCAGCGTGGCCAAATTGATCATTTATTTCTTTAAACAGATCTACGTCCACCAGAATCACCGCGACAGAATGTTGATCGCGACGAGCCCGCATGCATTCCGCTCGAAGATGAGCATCGAAAACCGATCGCGTTGGTAAATCAGTAACATGATCTTTCTGTGACAGTGACACCATTTTTTCGATGGATCGCCAGCTCACAAGTACATCTTCCTGAGTCACAAGTGCCATCAGTCGATCGTCCTGTGTCACCGCAGTGCAGTGCTTAAGATCCGTAATCGATGAAGACGGCACGTGCTCAGCTGGAAAAGTATCAAAGCACAAACGGCCAATAATCGCAGTTTCGACCGGCATGTTCATCCAGCGCTTCCGTTCGGCAAAACTGTGGCTTCCAACGCGACAGCGAATGTCATTCGTTCCGACGATTCCAATCGGATTCCCGTGGCCGTCATCAACGATCAGATAGGCATGTGAACCTTTTTTGTCACGGCTGGCAACGTCTCCCAGAAGTTCGCGGGCGTCAACAATACAATCAGCCCTGACCGACATAGCCGCAGGAACAGTCAATGAGATTGCTTTTGGGACGATATCTACGTGTTGTAAAAACATGACGAGTTCTTAACTTTGCTGAAAACTGGAGTATTGACGAAAGGTTCGCGCCGAACGACTGCAATGCATGGCGCAACGTCGTGCGAAGGCAGACAGTCGTACGCTGAAATGAAAAATTGGTTCACGGAAGTTGACAACTTGGCAGACGAATTCACGCTGAGTATCGATTCCCCAACGGCGAATCCGAGCACGACTAGTTTTTCACAGTTTCACAGACAGAGCGTCGTGCTGTTGGCGTCAAATCGGATCGATGTTCGGCAATCTTGTGAACCCGATGCACATGGTATGCAGTCAGCACCTGAGTCGCAGCTTCATCAGCCGGAAAGCGATGCTGACAACTTAAGCAGTGGCCAATCAACTCCGCCTGGCTGCTCCGTTCGCCGCAGTCTGTACAGGTCTGGCCACCCGAGACCGTTTCAAAATCAGAACTGGCGACCAGATTTATCTGCCGACATTTTGGGCAAACCAAATCATCCCCCTTTCGAAACTCAGTCTCATTGGCAATGTGCGCGCAGGCATAGTGGTGAATCAGCACATCCCGCTCCGTCATCGCGCTGCCGCAACATCCACATCCCAAACGAAATGTCGATACGCCCTCACAGCAGGGACAAACCAGGATTTTGTCGAGCACCAATTTCGTGACAGACGGGTCGTCTTTCCAACGTGCCATCTGACTCTCCGAAGCCTCATACGTAAAACGCTGCAACTGAGGATCGAATTTGGGCGACACGACGCTGGCGTGACTTTGTACTTTTCGAACCGTTTCCAGATAGTTGACCGCTTCAAGGGACGGCGTTTCTTCGGCGACAGCATGCTGATGCGGCTCATCAATTCGACTTTGTCGCGCGTTGGAATTCAAATTCATCCGCATGCGAAGTTCGCGTGGCTCAAACGGATCAAGGATGATTTCAGTAGCCCCCGCATCGACTGCGATGCCTGCCAGTTCGACATGATCTTCCGCAACGATCATGAGAATCGGGAGTGAATCTGCTGATTTAACGCCCCGAATGCGCCGACTCAATTCGCATCCATCAATGGAAGTGGAATTCATTCTGATCAAGACGCAGCTGGCAGATGGATCTGCCTGAAATCGCGTCCAGGCATCTTCCGTATTGAGGCAAACCTCATATTTTGCGTTCGCGTCAGTTAGAGTGTATTCAATGACTCGCAATGATTGCGGATCTTCTTCAACAACCAGTATTCTCTTGATATCCATGATTGTAACCTGCTCTGTCTTAAAGGAATCGAAAATTGAACCTGGCCCGGTTCGATGCTGTTGACAGTTCACGGTGTAGAATCAAGCCTGCGGAGGCATTGAAAACGCGTAAGTTTTTAGAGAACACGTCCAAAATGGGGCAGCTTCGCAATAGAACCCACCGAGAGTTTTTTGTCACTGGAAAACTCGGCTGCTGGCTTCACTCGAATTGGCAATAGCCGCACATGCGAACGATAGTAGACTTCAATGCTGTCTGGTGGACGGCGATGCTCTGCCCCTATTGAGACAACTTCACAGGGCACCAGAAGTTCAAACGGTTCAATTTTCAGTTGAATAGTGTCACCCACTTTGTAGCGGTCTGAAAGATTCTGCGGCAGAAAGAGTTCGACCTCGACCGAAGACTCTTCCATCACCGAAAACAGCGGATCGTTTGACTGGACGCATTCGCCTGCAGGATGGTAGCGACGCAATACTGTCCCGTTGACTGGTGACCTTAGATTTCCCACGGCAATTCGTTCTCGCAGCCGTGCAATTTCATTCAGCAGCATTTCAGATTTGGCAATCATCGGCTGGATTTGTTCAGCACCCAGACGAGGAGATTCTGCTGCACGCTTCGCTCGTTCGGTCAACACCTGAACTTCCTCTTTAATCGCACTGAGTTCCTTCTCTTTCGCCGCTTCCTGAATTGTGAACGAACTCAGATTCTGGTTCGAAGACGCATCCTTTTGATGAAGTCTTTTTGTCCGTTCCAATTGGTCCCTCAATAGATCAAGTGAACCATTTTCCTGTTGAAGTCGGCCGGTGCTTTCATACAACTCGGCAATCGATTTGGTCATCTCCGTATCATCAACTCGCGATTGCCACTGCACTTTGGCAATCTCAGCCTGTATAGTCGCCTCGGCGATTCGCAATTCATCCGTCACACGTGCAAGCTGTTGTTCAAATTCCAGATCGACAACTTTTGCCAACTGAGCATCCTGACGAACAATATCACCTTCGCGGACCAACACAGAGTTCAAGACTCCATCCATCGGTACGGAAACGTCAATAATTCGCCCCGTCACAACCCCGTAGGCCTGATAGCGGAACAGCGCGTCCCAGGCGGTGAAGGCCCCCATGCTGCAGGCAGCGATCATCAGGGTTGCAATCAATATGCGGCCTCGCGGACGGGTTGTACGGACTAGCCCAGCAGGCGCCACGCCCATGGCTTTCACTGGGGTTCCGAAGTGTTGCCGACGATTGCTAAATCGAAATGCACTACGGCCGGATTGTTCCGCAACAGGATCCACAGTTTCTATTGAAGCTTTTGGATACGACGAATTCATGAGCCCGATTTCCTTGTGCCTTGCGGAATTCTTGACGGAAAACAGAAGTCCGAATAATTTTTTCTGCAAGTCCGATGAAAAACATTCGATGACTACAAAAAACATATGTGCTATTCCAACAACGCGTAGCAAACAATCGTTGCGAGTCTGCAACTATCCGGTACACCTGCGCGAATTTGCCGCGCAGGCCGAATATAGCAATGACCCAGGGAGTACATTAAACCCACACGTGCCCATCATTGGAAATTGGACTGAACGCCCGTGAGCGTCGGGCATGTCGCGCAGTCTGATCGTGCCAATGATTCGGCCGTTTTCAGTAAACGGTTCACCCGTCATTGCCCATTCTGGCGGCTGAACAGGCAAACTCATCTTATGTAGCAGCACCAGAAAAACTTCGCTGCTCACCTTTGCCTCGCTGTCCGGAAATGTTTCCGCTATCAGTTCGGTGGTACCCACTTGGGTAAAAAAAACGTTTGCCCGGCACAACGCCTGTTGTTGTCCGCAGTTGCCAGTGTACTTTCACAGAGTGTGGGTTTTCACCATGTTGAAACACGCTCTTAAAGATTGACCAGGCATGAAAAGTAAGTACTACCCTCATTTAACGATTCTCGTCGCGACACTACTCATAGTTCTTCCGCTGTTGGTTTTATCTTTGTCACTGGCGGACAGTTCACCAGATACAGAAATTGCTTTTGACCAGCCCGCTGGCGGGCCGTTGGATGAGCCATCCGGGGCTCCGCGCACACCGATGCAACCGACTCAATCCCGGCTAAGTGACATGGGCTCGCATGAGGCACCTCTCACACTGACAAACAGCAGAACTACGTCGTTGCCTTCAATTCCAAAAACTGCATCCGCCAAACCGGAACCAATCCCGCAACCACAGATTATTCCGGAGGTTGCTGTGGCAAATCCTGTCGTCGTGAATTCGGTTCATAGTGTCCCACAACCGGTCGATGCCATCGAACTCGAAATGTCGGAGTCCGAACTGCACCAACAGGCTGAGTTAGCCAATACTGCACAAGACGCCGCAGTTGTGGCCGACAACGGGATGCAGGAGCCGCCATCCCGTACGGACGCAGGTGCCAGCTACTACGAAGCGACCGGACATCTGGCAATGCGAGACCAACCGCAGATTCCGGACCAGACAACGAATAGCGCAGAACCAACATCGCAGAATGCTCCGGCGCAATCTACTCCAGACACAGGGGACGTCACATCGGCAAAAATCCCGAAGTCGAAAGGCCGAAAGTCAAAAAGCAACGAGAAGGACTCGGGTGAGACCATTGCTGACATAGTCAACTCAGTGTCTCAGCAGCCTCTCGACCTGAACAATCCCAGGACCAAAGCTACGGAAAAAGGCGACAAACTGATTGAAGACGTCGCAATCCAGACACCGCTGGAGTCATCGCCTGTTGGACGCGTCGAAAACGTTGTCGCGATGACGCGAGCCAAAGGTTGGCCGATCGCTTTGATCAAATCGGACTTGCCCGACGATGTTTGGTGGGTGCAACAAGTAGTCGGAATTCAAGGCAATTCCTTCGCAGCCCGCGTCAACTTTGGCAATGAATATTCACTCAGCGGCAGTGCGTTCGACATGGTCATTGTCTTCCTTGATTCTCCGGACGAAGTTCGCCGGTTTCGAATCGCAAAGCAATTCAAAGAGATCCCCAAGGGCGTCAGACATTCGCGCGAGTTTCACTACATTCGCAATTGAGATTTTGTAACTGCCCATTCGCTGCAGAGGACGATTCATCATGACCGCTACAATCAACGCTTCCAGCACTGAAATTGCCAGCGCTGTCGAATTCAATTTTTGCGAGGCCGAGCGGCCACCGGAACCAGCGTATGCCGACTGGTTTCGTGAAAACATCATGCAGTCAAGATGGCTGACACTCTTTGCTGCGTTCTACATCCACTGGATCGCCATTCTCGCCCTCTCTGCAATCTTTCTGCATGCACCGATCGAGTTTCGTTCTGTCACGCTGAATGCAGTGATCAGTGATTCCGAGCTACAAGAAATCAACTCAGTTGAATTCATTGAAACAGAGGCTGAACTTTCTGTGGCCGACGACGTAACACAGAAGACAGACTCGCTCGCATTGGATGCTTCAACATTACTTCCGAATCTGGACCCGCAAAGTCTGGATGTTATGCCCGACGCTTTTGCTGCAATGGCTTCGATCAATGCGGTCGCCGCAGCCACGGAATCTAAATCCCGCAAAGAACCTGCACCCAAGGCATTGAAGCCGATTGCCAATCGGCCACGGAACGCCGTTTCTGCTGGCAGCTTTTCTGTCTGGACCGTGCCTGACAATCCAGATCCCGGCGAACCTTACAAGATCGTCGTTGAAATCCGATTGCCGGACGGAACTCAGAAATATTCAGTGGCTGACCTGGAAGGCGTTGTCGTTGGCAGTGACGGCTATCAGAAAATGATCCCCGGCAATGTCAGCGGATTTTTGCCGGTGCAGGATGGGCATGTGCGATTTGAAGTGCACATCGTCAGTGCCGACGAAAACGTGCAGGACACAGTCTTCGTCCGCTCGAAAGTGCTGCGTGAGGCACAAAAACTTCAACTGCGATTCTGATACGGGAACGTGGTGAACGGGAACGCAACTCAGTCAAATTTAACCTGAAAGCCGGCGATCATCATTCCGGCATCGACCGTCAGTGTTTGTCCCGTAATCAGACTGCTGCCTGTGATAAGACTCACGATGGCATCTGCGATGTCCTCAGGCTGACAAACGCGACCGAGTGGCAATGTCTTTTCATACGCCTGTTTGATTGAATCGAACTTTGTGCCCAATCCTGCTTGAGTCCAGCGGCCATCAATAAAGCCCGGCGCGATGCCGTTGACACGAATCTGCGGGGCCAAAGTGCGTGCCAACGAAACCGTCAGATTGTCCAGCGCCGCCTTCGTGCAACAATACGGAATCGAGCTGCCCTGCCCCAGCTGAGCGGCAACACTTGAGACGTTGATGATTACACCACCGCCTGCAGCCAGCATCGGTTCCCGCACGGCCCGAGCACAATGAAAGACTCCGACGACGTTGACCTTGTAGAGACGGTCCCAGGTTTCATCAGAGACAGCGTCCAGATCATTGAATGGAATGAAATCCGTTGTTCCGGCACAGTTGATCAGCACATCCACTCGACCCAGCGACTCGACCGCAAGCGCCACCATCTTCCGACACGCCGTATCGTCAGCGACATCAGCTTGATATGCCAATGCCTGTACGCCAATCTCCGAAATGTCTTTCACTGTCGCTTCAGCATCATCTCGCGAACGCGAATAATTGACGACGACGTTATATCCCAGCCGCGCCAGTGCCAGAGAAGTGGCGCGACCTACTCCAGTTCCTCCACCGGTCACGATGGCAACTTTGTTCAATGATGACATAGACGCTCTTATGGTAAATATTCTGTAAATTACTCAGCCGCGAATGCAGCATTACTGCTCTTGTGACTTTGCCTCGACAGCGTTGGATTTATCCGCCTGCAACTCCTGTTGCAGAAACGAGTACGCCTTTTCCAAAGCCGCTGGATTCATGGCAGCTGTCAGGTGCCCTGCCCCTTCGATCTCATGCATTTCCGTTTTCACACCATTGGCCTTCAGCGCTTCATAGCAGGACTTTGACCACTCGATCGATACGAGCTTGTCATCTGTGCCGTTGTAGAAGAAGACAGGCGGATCATTCTTATCGACAAACACCGTCGCAGACGCAGCACGAAAACGATCTGGCTGAGTCGTCAGGTCTCCACCCATCCAGTACTCGGCCCATTTGCCGTTGTCTTCAAACTTACGAAAGTCGGTCGGTGCCCCGCCAGCAGCCACAGCCTGCAGGCGCGTATCTACGTTTCCGTTCTGGTCACTCGGAGCTTCGCCGGTCGTCGCCAGCAAGCAAACTAAATGCCCACCTGCCGAATAGCCGATGGCCCCAAGTTTATTGGGATCGACCTGGTAATCCGCCGCATGGGACCGAATCCATTTGACCGCTTCACGGCAATCTTCGATCTGGGCTGGAAACTTATCTTTGGGAGCCAGGCGATAGTCAATGGCAAAACAAACAAGGCCGCGTTTGGCCAAAGCATTGGCATATCCGCGAAGCTGCTTTCGATCGCCAGACCTCCACGCTCCACCATGCACTACCAGTACCGCCGGATGCACTCCATCGCCTTTTGGAATGAAGGCATCCAGAAACAGTTCGCGGTCCGCCACCGTCGAATATACGATCTTCTCACGGACTTCAAATTCCGCCTCTACTGTGTCGGAGACAATAGGCACAAAACAGATAGAAATCAGAATGGGCAGTGTCAGCATAGTATGATCCGATGGGAGAAAGTAACGTCCAATCCCATGGATCGTAGCCGGAGCAGTGAGGCTCAGACAAGCCTCGCTAACCGAAAATGACTTCCAGCGTTCTGATCAACGCACTGGCCATTGTCGGGGTTTCGTT
>Ga0105046_10010633_pt1 | contig 14323 bp, 7 predicted proteins | sample MAT03_FD_78385 | JGI IMG/M metagenome (GOLD analysis project Ga0105046, IMG submission 78385) | Freshwater microbial communities from Lake Fryxell liftoff mats and glacier meltwater in Antarctica - MAT-03 (megahit assembly) | ecosystem: Environmental > Aquatic > Freshwater > Ice > Liftoff... | reverse complement strand
CGGAGCCGCAGAAGCAGCGGGGCTGGCGAGGTTATTGGCTACATACATTCCTCGTGAAGAGATAACTCGGCTCGCGGCCCGATGGAGTGTGGAGGCGGGGCTAAAGGAATCCACACTTGGCCAGAAACGCCGAGCATTTCCCGCGCTCGCGTTGATGCGAAGCGTGAACTCTGCGGATGATCAGCTGCCTCCGAGCGAGCTGCCTTCGGTGCCGCAGCCTTTGCAGTCGGCTGCATTGGAACCGCTGGGAATGGGGAGGAGCGATGGAGGGGCGCGCGGAGGGGTAGCGAGTGAAGAGTCGCCCTTTGCGATGGGTCAACGGGGAGCGTCGGGGTCAGCGGGATCATCGGGGGGCAGCTCGTGGATCTTTCCGACGTTTTACGGTAACGCGATTTACATCAGCGACGGGCTGCGGGTTGGAGCATGGGATTCAGCAACGCTCGCGCCGATCTGGACGATGCAGCCCACGGGGCGGTCGTTATCACAGTTATATAACGTCGATGAGCTGTTTCAGTATGGGATGTCGTCCAACCGGGCGGGTGTTGAGGACAGCTCTACGGTGACGGTCGGAAGCGGGATCGCCGTGATGGTGGGCGGGGTGGCTTACAACAACGGGAGAGTGGGCGACAACAACGTTTATGGGTTCGATGCGCTTACCGGCCGTCGGCTTTGGGCGATGGATGTGGGCGCCATCGACATCCGAGCGGGCGCGGCGGTGGACCGTCAGGCAGCGGCGTCGGTGCGTGGAAATGCTGTGATTGACGGGGGCACGGTGGTGCTGGCACTTCGGCGCGGGGGTCAGACGCGACGGATCAGCAGCTTATATCTAGTAGGATTGGACTTACGTTCTGGCCAAGTACGATGGACCCGGCTGGTGGGGTCCTTCGGCACCAATGCATGGGGGCGAGGGTCGACGCGGCCTGAGGGTTTGCTTTTGTCTCAAGGGGTTGTATATCGGTCTGACGACATGGGCGTGAGCGGGGCTTATGAGGCTGCGACGGGGCGGCCGGTGTGGGTGAGGTTGTCGCCGACGAAATCGATGTTCACGTTCGGCAGCCCCAACGAGGAATCTCCCAGTCCGTTCACGATGCATCGGCCCATCGCGGTGGGAAATGACGTGGTAATTATCGAGCCCAAGGTTTTGAACGAGCCGGGGCGGGTGATCAGGGTGGATGCCCGTACCGGCGTGGTTACAGCGGCGCGAGATGGATCGGCCCTGAACGGTCCGGACTATCTTCTGTTAGTGGGAGATTACATCGCGGCGGTGGGGAGTACTCGGGTCGCTTTTGTCCGCGCATCGATGCTGGGGGATGGGACGGTGCGGTTGAGCGATTCGTACGCGACTAACCGGATAGTCGGGCGTGGGGTGAGCGCGGGGGACAGACTGCTTTTGCCGCTGGCGGACGCATTAATTACGATAGATCCGGCGGACCCATCCGCTTCGACTCGCCTCCCGATCGCGATGTCGGGGAACATCGTCGTGGCTGGCGGGGGTGAGAGTTTAGATGGCGCGCCCGGCCCGCAGATAACGGGCGGACGCGGAACTCACGTGGTAATTGCGGACAATCAGGGGGTTCATTCATACCTGGGTTGGTCATCGGCCCAGCGGTTACTGACGGAACGGATCGCCATGGCACCCCTTGATCCGAGTCCGATATTAACTTATATTGATCTGTGCACACGAGTGGGGAAGGCTCAGACGGCGCCCGAACTAGCGGACCGAGCGTTGTCTCTGGTTGAGAAGATGACGGACACTACGGAGGCATCCGTACAGCGTGGGCGGCTGTTTGACATACTGGCCGAGGCAATCTTAAGCGGCCGGAAGGCGCTGGCCGAAGTTGCGGACGGGGAGCCAGCGCAGGTGAGCGGCTACGGGCGAGTGGCGATCACTGATCTTAACCTATTAGATGAGATGCTGTTGAGGCTTGAGCGTGCTGCGGGAGGGCCAGAGCAACGTGTGCAAGTTGCGTTTGAGCGGGCATGGCTGCGGATTTCGCAGAAGCGTTTTGCCGATGCAGTGGAAGCGTATCAGTCGGTTTTATTAGAACGGGTGCTGGCGGAACAACCCGTATCTGCCGACCTCGTGCTCTCGGGTGTGGGTTCCTCATTGCCATCGGCGGTCCAGCCCGCGGGCGATTTGGCGAAGGCCAGCCTGATTGAACTACTTACGTTGCAGGGGCCGGGCGTTTATGCGGCGTTTGATGAAGAAGCGACGCGCGAGGCGGGGCAGTTACGCCCGGATGGGCCGGGGGTCGCTGCGGCATATGCGGCGCTGGCCGACCGCTATCCAGTCGCGGCTGTCACACCTGAGTTGTGGCGAAGCGCGGGAGTGGCACTTGCTTTGGCGGGGGATGTTCCGGGGGCCCGAACAGCGTTTGGCGCTGGGGTCAGTGCAGCGGAGCTTTCTGCGATCATCGGGCGAGAGGACCAGTCTGCGACACTCTCGCGACTAGCGTCTGATCTGTGCGGAGTGTTTACTGGCGTAAACGACACGGAACCGCTCTATCACCTGATGATGCGATTGGCGAGTGATTACCCATCCACGATATTAACATTACAATCGGGTTCGGTGGCTCCAGCGGATTATGGGCAGCGCCTGGAGGCGCAGTTGGCCACCCGGACCGAGTTGCCCCGGCTGGGGAGCGTCGAAGCTATGAACAGCTTAGGTGCTGGTCGGGCGGCGCAGGGCGGTGCGTCCGCAGCGCGTGAGAATCCTGCGGTTCAGGCCTTGGCGGGGTGGGATCCTATGTTGCCGATCTGTAAACGGCTACCGGGCACGCCGTATGGCTCGCTGGTTATGATCAATCGCTCGCTCTCGCGGATTGGGTACTGGGCCACGGACGCGCTTGACGGCCGACTTCATTTAGTATGGAGCCGCAAGTTTGAAGCGGCGCCTGCGGTTGTAAGCTTGTCTCCCGCGACCTCGGTTTTGTTCTGGCCCACCTCGAGCGGAGGTTATCTTGAGTCGATCCGCAACTCCGGAGGAAAGCGGCAGGTTGGGGTGGTAAAGTGGAAGTCACAAGACTTCGCGTCGATCTTCCCTCCGGCCCAACTGTCTGAAAATCCGGTTAGCCTCACGGATCGCTTCAACACGCCTACCGACGGCAAGGTGCGGCAGGATGATATGTTAGTATTGGCCGGGGGCGAAAAAATTATGCTGGTGCAGCGGCGCGGTGTGGTCGCCGCGTTTTCTGCTGAATCGGGCAAAGTGGAGTGGAGCCAGTCTCTGGATGTCGTGCGTGTCTTTGAAGCGGAAATAGCGGGGGCGCACCTGCTCGTGGCTGGCACCTATCTTAATAAATCAGATGGACGCTATGCGGCGTTGGTTGTTTCGCACGCGTTAGTCGATGGTGCTAAGGGCGCATCGCTTACGGCTACGCAACTGGGCGATCACCCGCGATGGCTTCGGGCTACCGGCAAGGGGGACTGCCTGGTCGCGGGCTCTGAAATGCTGCTGCGGTTTGATCCCGCGACCGGCGCAGTGGCTTGGATGGTTTTGCAGGCGGACGCGGTTAAGTCGAGCTTGGGGGCGTGGGTGGTTGGTGACACGGCATTTGTTCTGGGGAGTGGGCCGCGGCTGTGGGGCGTGCGCTTGGCCGATGGAGAGTTTCTCGAAGCGCCGGTGAATACGCGCGATCACATCAGCTTCCCGATGGCGGCAACAGTCCACGATAGAGCACTTTATGTCACCGGGGGCGAGGGTTTTGCGGTGATCGATGAACGGGGAGCTTTAGTAGGCGTCGATGCGCTGGAATCCAGCATTGGCTTGATCGCACCGCAGCCTTCTGAAAGTTATATCTTCGCGGTGGAGAATCAGACGCTTTTGGGAGGAGGAGACGACCCCGCTGCGGATACGGCGAGGCTTTTCTGCTTTGAGAAGCCGACCGGCCGGCTGATCTCTACGCGGCGTGTGCGTCTTTACGATGCGCCGCAGTCGCTTATACTGATGGATGGGAAGATCATGATCGCGACACCTACGGTTACGCTAATAATAGATAGCCCTTAAGGTGCGGTCGGGCGAGTGCGCATGCCTGCTGATGCGGCAAGCAGACCGATCGGGGTTGGCCTGATTAATGCCCGAGCGGCAACGCGATTGTCTTGCGGGTTGCAGAAGAAGCCTGCCACAGTGTCTGGGCAACGTAAAGGGCTTGACCAAGGAACTTTTTGGGCTGTGACCGGTCTGAAGGAACACTACGCTTTAGCCGATGGAGCGTGCGAACCGACGTTCTATTGGGCCTCGACCTCGCCGTGGGGGTGGGGGCCGCAGCGGCTTTAGAGTTCACAAACGCGGAGCCGTGGTTGGCGAGGGTGTGCGAGCGCGAGGGCTGGACGGGCGCGAGGCGACTTTGGCGAAGTTAACGAGAAGACTATTTTTTATGACAACGAAACTCAATCACTGGCCGCATGCTTTGACGCGAAGCCTGATCTCGATCGTTCTGCTCGTCGGAGCGGTGGGGACGGCGGTAGGGCAGGTGGAGAGCAGTTCAGCCCCGAGTGCTGCTACATCGGCTGAAAAGTTGGTCGTCGGTGGCCCCGCGCCGCTGCTGAAGGTTGAGAAGTGGGTGAAGGGGGAGCCGATCAAGGAGTTTGAGAAGGGCACGGTTTATGTTGTTGAGTTCTGGGCGACCTGGTGCGGTCCGGTCCGCAAGAGCATCCCGCAACTGACGGCATTGGCGGAGAAACATAAGTCTAACTCGCTGAAGGCCATCGGCATATCGATCTGGGAGAGCGCCGCGCCGGATGGGACATCCGCGTTGGTGGGGGTGGAGCGGTTCGTAAGCGAAATGGGCGACAAGATGAAATATAATGTTGCCTATGGTGGCGACAAGGGCGGGATGGCCGACACGTGGATGAGGGCCGCGGATCGAAGCGGGCTTCCAACATCATTCATCGTTGATAAGTCGGGCAAGATTGCCTGGATTGGCAACCCCAACAGCGAGCGCGAGGGGATGCTGGTGACGGTGGAGGCGGTGCTGGCGGGGACGTTTGATCCCAAGGCGGCCGCGGAAGCCGTGCGGAAGGCGGAAGAAGGGAAGGCCAAGGCAAAGGAACTGGGAAATAAGCTAAAGGGTGCGCTGCAGGGGGCTCGGGCGGAAGAAGCGATGGATATCGTGCGTGAGATGTTGCGCGTAGATCCGAAGTTATTCCCAAATGCGGTTGGTGTAACTTTCCAGCAGGTTATGATCAACATGGGGAAGCAGGACGCGGCGTACGCCTTCGCGAGGGAGATGTTCAATGGCCCGGCGAAGGACAGCCCGATGGATCTGAACACAATGGCCTGGGTGATTCTGGACGACGCGGCGGTGAAGAAACGCGACATCGAACTTGCCTTTGAGCTCTCCAAGCGTGCTGTGGAAGTGACCGAACGCAAGGACGGGCCCATTATGGATAAGCTCGCGCGAGCTTACTTTGAAAAGGGTGATGTTGTCAAGGCACTTGAACTTCAGATAACGGCGGTGGAACTGGCGAAGACCGATAAGCGCATTCCGGCGGCGATTATCCAGCAGCTCGAGGCGACGCTGGCCAGATATCGGGCGGCGCGATAGCACGATAGTTGCCGAGTGAGTTTGGCAAGCGAGTTAAGTCTGGTGGTTCAATCTCCTCACCCGTACCTGCCCGGAGAGTTACCCGCGCGGGCAGCCGCGTTCGAGGTACTTTCGCGCCTGCGCGGATGGCCCGGGGCGGGGGGATATACCGCGTACTTTGCCGGTGGTTGTGTTCGTGATGAACTGCTGGGGCGAGAGCCCGAGGATTACGATGTTGTAACTACGGCGACGCCGGCGGAGATCGAGAAGGTGTTCGGCGGGAAGTATGCATCGCACGTTGGGGCGCATTTTGGCGTGATGGTCGTGCGAACCCAGGGCCAGATGATCGAGGTGGCCACCTTCAGGCGCGACGGTGAGTATACCGACTTTCGCCGGCCCGATTCCGTGGTTTTCTCTGACCCCGCGCAGGATGCGGGTCGGCGCGACTTTACGGTCAATGCGCTCTTTCTTGATCCGCTGGCGAGGGGGGCGGGGGCGGGGCCGGGTGGAATCATAATCGATTATGTTGGCGGGCTAGCGGACATGACCGCTGGGGTGCTGCGCGCTGTCGGAGACCCGCACCTGCGGTTAGCGGAGGATCACTTAAGGGCTTTGCGGGGGGCACGGCTGGCGGCGAAGCTGGGATTCACAATCGAGCCCGCGACGGCGGCGGCAATTAAAGTACATTCCGGCGGGCTGGCGGGGGTGAGCCGCGAACGCATCGGCGACGAGCTGCGGCGGATGCTGGCCCATCCGTCGCGCGCACAGGCGGCCGAGCACCTTTTGGCGCTGGGGTTGTTAAGTCCTGCGCTGTTGCTGGGGGAGCTGAAATTGCCAGGGTGGGAGAGCGAGGTTAGCGGGGATGGCAGCGGGGATGGAGGTGGGGGTGGGAGTGGTGGTGGGCGCTGGTTGCACCTGATGGGGCTGGAGGCGGGCGCTGGGAGCGATTCATCCCTCGCGGCGGTATGGTGTGCGTTGGCGCTTGATCTGGGCACGGTGCCTACGGCGGCGGGTGCGGCGGAGCTTACGACGCGGCTGCGTCGCGCGGTGTGCCTTACAAATGAAGAGCAGGCGGGCATACGTCAGGCGTTGGCAACGCTGGAGGAGTTGGAGAATGGTTATCTTGCGTTGAGCGAGGCGAGGCAGAAGCGTATTGCCGCGCGATGGAAGTTTCGCGATGCCTTGCCGCTGTTACGTATTCGTAATAATAACTTAGGGACGGCGGTGTCGGCGCGGGTGGAGGTGCTGGCTGCACGCCATGGGGGCGTTGCGCCGCCGCCGATGATAACGGGAGATGAGCTTATCTTGATGGGCTTGAAGCCCGGCCCGGTCTTTAAGGCCCTGCTCGAGCATTTGTACGACGCTCAGTTGGAGGGAGAAATTACATCGGTGGAGCAGGCGCACGGGCTTGCGATGGAGGAGATGCGGCGGGTGTAGGCGGCGCGGGGTGCGCGAGATTGTGGTTTGATGATGGTGGCCTGGTAACGGAGAGCGTAGCGTGATGCCGTGTTAGTTACAACTTCGACGCGGACCATCATTTGGTCAGGAATGCTTGATCATAAATGCTTGATCGTGAATGATGGTGGTCGCCAGACGGGCTTTGGCCGGGCTCCATCAGCACGATTGGCCAAAGAAACATGACCGCTACCGGTCGCCTGGTCTCAACCTGTTGGCTTGACTTAACGAACGGGCGGGGCCAGCGAAGCGGGCGTAACTGTTGCCGCTTGATCGCTTCTGGTCTTATAAACAAGTACGTCGCTGCGGAAGGTGGGGTTGCATCACCTGCAATGGTTCTGCCGTGTAATGTAAACGATAACACGGACGCAGCTGCCAGAACAATTCGCGGTTTTCGCTTGATTCTTGACTCTTGGGGTAGGCGGATGAGATTCTGTTGCGCACATTCTGTGTGAAGGCTTACGCGACCATGCTTATGTTGTGCTTGAGCGGCGTGTGGGCAGATCGGAGAATCAAAAATATGAAGAAGTGTACATGTTTCGCTGCGGGTAGCCTTGCGCTGCTCGCCGGGGTGTCCAGTGCGGATATCTCTTACTTCAACGACTTTCAAAGTGGGTCTGCGGGCAGCGAGTGGAGCACGTCCACCGTTGAGACCGCGCCGCTGGGGGGCCAGCGGTTTCTCGGTCAGTTCAGCAATCAGGCGGTGTCGCTTACATTGCCGGGCGTCCAGGCGGGTGAACTCGTGTCCCTCGCGTTTGACTTCTGTGCCATCCGGACGTGGGATGGGAACGCGAGCAGCCTGGGTCCAGGGCCCGATGTGTTCAGCGTTCAGGTAAGCGGGGGGCCGTTGCTGCTCTCGTCAACCTTCCGGGTAGGGAATCCGGAGTTGGCGGGGTCAATGAGTTTTCCTCAGGCGTCTGGCTTTGCCAACAACCCCAGCCGCACAGGATCGGTCGCGAATAACACGCTGGGCTATCTGTGGCTGGGCGCGGTGCTGGACGCAACGTGGCGGATGTCGTTTACGTTTACCGCGCCGGGCAATGGGCTCACCGTAAACTTCGGTGCGCTGGGGCTTCAGCCTGCTGACGATGAGTCTTGGGCACTTGATAATGTTTCGGTACAGTCAACCACCGTGCCCGGGCCCAGTGCGCTCGCGTTACTGGGCGTGGGATGGATCGTGGTCCGCCGGCGACAGCGATAATAGCAGTGACTTATGGTTATGATCGCGTCCTCCGCGGCGGTGCTTGAACACTCTCATACGGGCGCGAAAAAGATTTGGTTTCTTTTCCACTGTCGGCGTACCCCGGGAGATGTCCTCTCGGGGTATGCTGTTTTTGGAATATTGACGGCAACTGTGCAAGGCGCTTCGGTCAGCGTCAACGCTTCGAGCGCGAGCCCATATTCCTGCTCTGTGCCGGGCTCACTCGTAACGTTCAAACAAATCTTCGATCGTGGTGAAGCCCGCCTCTGCGAGAAGAATTTCATCTACGGCGACCGATTTGCCCTCCAGGACTTTGTAATCTTCGAAGAGCCAGCGAAGCCTTTTGAAGGACTGTTCGCGAAAGTCGCTGAGTTTCTTGAAGTCGGTATAAACTGGGCCCGCCTCAAGCACGGCAATTATGTGATGGTCGAAAACCCCATGGTCGATCATGGTCGTAAATCCTACAGCGTGGGCTTCGCAGAGGCAGAGAGGGGAATGGCTTCGATGCTACAGACTAGCACATCGAGTGGATCATCGTCCTCAGCGAGTGTCTGCGGGATAAAACCGTAGTTCGCGGGATACTAGACTGCGCTGCTGCGCACGCGGTCGCGTTTGAGCAGCTCACTGGCTTTATCAAGTTCGTACTCGTTTGAGGATACTTTGGGGATTTCGATCACAGCATGAAAACGAATGGGAAGCTCGAGCTCTTCGATACCGGGTGTTACATCATGCCATCCGTGGATCATCGCGGAAGAGGGTATCACCCGCTCGTCCGCCGCCCAGCCCTGCGCAGCCCGAGTGGACCCCAACTGCGGCCAAGAGCGTGAAGTGGGCAAGTTGTGTTTTCAAGCTGCGGCCATCGGGTACAAGCCCTTCAAGCGTCGAGCATGCCCCGCGCTGACCGAGTGTGCTTGAACGCCTCGGAAGCCAGCAGGCCTTAGGCCAGTGTTTTCACTAAGACATTCTGAGCTGCCGGTTAAAATTGCTTTCGTTCCTGGCCGATTTCGGGTATGCTATTAGGCCGCGTTTTGCCGCAGGCTGGGACGCGGCGGGTGCAGCTTGTCATACTCCGTTCACGCAGCGACTCTATCGAAAGCCATATCCGTGCATCCACGATCTTGCCGCCTCTGTACAACAACCATTTTAAGTCTCTTGGCGGCGTCCGCGTTTGCGACGCCTTGTGCGTTTGGGCAGAACGTCTCGCCGAATGCGCCGGTGATAACCGAACCGCGTGAAGGCAGAGTTATCAACCCCAGCGATCTCCACATGGAGACTGGCCCATTCGTTGATGCCAACGCTGGCGATCTGCATCGCTGTACGGACTGGGAGGTTTGGACGGTGACTCCGTCGCAGCGTGTATGGGCGACTCTTTGCATCGGCGGCGTTGAACGCGTGCATACACATTTAGGCGATGGAACCTTTCAGAACTCACACGCCGGACGCCGCACGCTGTTCCCGAATACGCCGTACGTCTTGCGGGTTCGTCATCGCGACAACAGCAACAATGCGGCGACCGACTGGAGTGCGTGGGCCAACCGCCCGCTGGTTACAGGCGATATTGCTTCGGTGTTTCCGATGGAGCTGAGCGATATCCTGACCCTACCCGCCCCTACCTTAAAGTTAAGTAGCGGTGTAGGCGTAACACTCCCGGCGACTAGCGAGATTGAGGTGGCAGGATTGGGGACGGGCTCGCTACTCGAACTTCGGGGCCAAGGCGGGGGCAATCAGATTTTCAATCCGCCGGCCAGGGCGGGAGGCTCGGCCGTGTTGATTACGTTCACTGCGGGTTCGTTGCCGCTGGTGATCAGCGAGAGCGATCTCGCGTTTACCGATGATGACGGCGTGCCGCGCACTATTTATCTGCCTGCGGTGAACATTGCTGCGGGGTTGATCAAGTCATACTGGGTTGGTAATAATGGTGCGACTTATGTTGCACTGATTGGACAGACGCAACCCAGTTTTTCGACGCTGGCACGAGGGGCATCGGTCCCCTGGACCACCACATCGGATATTCGTGTTGAGGTGGTGGCGACGGGGTTTCAACTGCCGGTAAATATTGTCTTCGTGCCAAACCCGGGGCCATTACCACGCTCGCCCTTATATTATGTCGTTGAGCTGTACGGCGCGATTAAGGTTGTGCAGCGTGATGGTGTTGTGAGCGATTATGCGACGGGTTTACTTAACTTCAATCCCACGGGCAACTTCCCCGGTTCGGGCGAGCAGGGCTTGGCGTGCGCAGCGGTGGACCCGGTGAACGGCGATCTTTATGTTACATTGCTTTACAGCTCGGTTCCCGGTGTGGAGGACGCGCCCCATTACCCGGCCGTGGAACGACTGACCAGCAGCGACGGTGGATTAACGATGGCGACGCGCACCCGCGTGCTCGACCTCTCCCCGGAGACGCAGGGGCAGAGCCACCAGATTTCTAAGATAACATTCGGCCCCGACGGATTCCTCTATGTACATGTGGGCGATGGGTTTGACGCGGGCGCGGCGACAAACCTCAACTTTGCTCGGGGCAAGATTTTGCGTATCGGTCGCAACGGACAGCCAGCGCAGGCCAACCCGTACTTCTCCCTGATGGACGGTATCTCGGCCCGCGATTATATCTTCGCTAGCGGTGTGCGCAACCCCTTTGGTGGTGCTTGGCGGCTGAGCGATTCGGCCCTTTACTTTGTGGAGAATGGGCCCAGCGTCGATCGATTTGCGCGGCTCAGCCGCGGCTTTAATTTTGGTTACGATGGCAGCGACCAGAGCATGACCATCGGCGCGCTCTACAACTGGGTGCCCTCCACGGCGCCCGTGAATATCGCGTTCGTTCAGCCCGAGATCTTCGGTGGCAGCGGCTTCCCCGACTCATACAACGGGCGGGCGTACATCACGCAGTCGGGTGGTACTTACGCAGTGGGGCCGGGCAATCCGAACGTGAAATCAATCACCGAATGGATCGTAAACTCACAGGGTGCGCTGGTGTCGGGGCCCAGGGCAGTCGCGTATTACAATGGCGGGGGAGCATCCTCCGCCGTGGCGATTGCGGCCGGTCCGGACGGTCTGTATTTCAGCGATTTTTACGCAGAGAACATCACCGATAATCCAATCGCGCGGGGCAGTAGTGTTCTTCGCATGCGTTATGTCGCTCCGCCACCGCCACCAGACTGTAACAATAACCAGGTTCCCGATAGTGGCGATATCGCCGCGGGGACGAGCACCGATTGCGACTCCAATGGTGTGCCCGATGAGTGCGATCTTTCATCCGGTCGGTCTTCGGATTGTAATCTAAATGGCGTACTCGACAACTGTGAAGTGACGGTCGAGGAGGTTGCGCTCTTCGACAGCGGCCCAGCGCCTTTCACGCTCAATGGTAACGCGGCGTGGGTTGGTGGGGCCATTCGGCTTACCACCACTGGCAACGCGCTGTTGGGTAGCATGGTGAGGGCACCGCTCTCGAACAATCCGATGACCTCGCTTTCGGCATCATTTGACCTTCGGATTGGTGCTGGCAGCGGGGCCGACGGTGCAAGCTTTGCGATGTTTGACGCCGCGAGATATGCGGTTACAGAGCAGTTTGGTGAAGAGGGTCCTGGAAGCCAGAACGAAAGCCCCGGTGGTCCGGGTACTCTGGTGGTGCAGTTTGATACATACGACAACTTCCCCGGTGGTGCCAGCGAAGGTAATAATACGGTCGAGGTTGCTCACAGCGGAATAACCCTGGGCCGCTTCACTCCGCCGTTCACGCTGGTTGATAATCAGACCCGCAGGGTTCAGGTGGTGTTTGATGGCGAGCACGTTACTGTCCGCATGTCCAACAACCAGGAGATCATTACTATTGTTGATCGCTTGGATGTGCCTAATTATGTTCCGTTTGTCGCGTTGCTGGGGTTTGGTGGGCGCACCGGCGGGCTCACCAATGAGCATTGGATTGACCGAGTCTCGTTCGGTGTAGCCGGACCCAACGACCTCAATGCGAACGGCATCCCCGACGAATGTGAATGCGTCGCCGATTACGATGGCAGCGGCGGAGTCGACGGTTCTGATGTTGAAGCATTCTTCATCGATTGGACAGTATCTGCACCTCGTGCGGATGCTAATTTTGACGGCGGCGTCGATGGTGCCGACGTCGAGGTCTTCTTTCTTCAGTGGTCCCAGGGTGGGTGCTAGTCGCGTTCGGGGCGGCCCAAGCTTTAACTAGCTCCCTACCCGAACCGGGGTGGGGGTGCTGCAACGCTCTTCGCCGAGAGTTCGCGAGGGCACCTGGGCAAGCAACTAACCGGTTCAACTTGCGGTAAGGCATGAACAAGGCCCTCAACGGTGTTCGCCCACGCGGGGTGTAACCGATAAAGCAGAGGACCCTCGTGGCGCGGGTGTCAGCCGCGCCGGGTACTCTCATCTGCTTATGCCATTACGCGCTCGCAAACCCACGGCTGCCTCAATGAAATCTTCACACGGCAAGCCCGCGGGATCGCCGCGTAGTGGCGGTCGCCGTTCGGATTCTACTGCCGCGCCGAGCGTCCCAAGCTCACCGGCCCTCCCCGATGGCTCGGCTGTACGGGCTGAAACCGCTAGCACACGCTCAAAAAAGAAAAAAGTGGCCATTGATGCGAGCGGCCTTGACCTCGCCTCGATCCGCGAGCGGATCAATCAACTCGACCAACGGCTGATCGAGTTATTAAATGAACGATGCTCGCTCGTGGTGCGAGTAGGCGAATATAAGCGGGCTCACGGATTGCCTGTGTACACTCCTCATCGCGAAGCGGAGGTGCTCGAGCGAGCGTTGAAACTTAACACCGGCCCCCTCAGCGACCGCTCGCTCGAGGCGATCTATCGCGCACTTATGTCGGGTAGTTTTTCGCTTCAACAGCCGCTGCGGATCGGGTTTTTAGGGCCTCCCGGGTCTTATTCTCATCTGGCTGCGCTCAAGCACTTTGGGGATAGCGTTGAACACGCCGACCTCCACGATATCGCGGGCGTATTTACGGAAGTGCAGCGCGGACATGTCAATTATGGTCTGGTTCCCATCGAAAACTCAACGGGCGGAGGAATCGTGGAGACGCTCGATGCCTTCCGCGATCTGGCCCAGCGCGGTAAGAACGAAATGTTTATTTGTGCGGAGGTGCAGATTGATATCCGTCATACCCTTCTGGCCAACTGCGCCCCGGCCCAAGTAAAGCGAATCTTTTCCAAGCCCGAAGTCTTTGATCAATGCCGCGTGTGGCTCGCACGCCAATACCCGCGCGCGGATCGAATTCCCACCCCAAGCAGCAGCCGGGCCGCGGAAATGGTGGCCGAAGAGTCGCGTAAAGCAGCCGAACAGCGGCGAACCCCCGACGCCGCGGCGATCGGGAGCGAACTTGCCGGCCAGATCTACGGGCTGAATCCGCTGCTCGTGGGGATTGAGGACAATCCGGGCAATATCACGCGCTTTTGTGTGATTTCTAGGCAGAAAGCGCAGCGGAGCGGCGACGACAAAACCAGCGTGATGTTCAACACTGCGGATAAGCCGGGTGCACTTGCCGAAGTTCTCGCGGCGTTTCAGCGGTCCCAAATCAATCTCACTCACATTGAAAAACGCCCGAGCGGAAGGCGGAACTGGACGTACGCCTTCTTCGTAGATGCAACCGGTCACATTGACGATGCTCCCATGATCAAGGCGATCGTGCAGGCGCGCGTCCACTGCCGCGAACTCACCGTGCTCGGCAGCTATCCCCGTTCCAAGAGGATTTTGTAATCGCGATTGGACGCTTGGAATTGCTAGTCCGCGTGCCCGCAGCCAAGGAATATGCCAAGCGGAAACTTGAATCCGCACCCGCAAAAAACCAGCGATATTTGGGAAAAGTTTGGATACATTCCCCTAGAAGTTCAGAGTCTGTTGAAGCATACTGAAACATCCCTGATAAAAGTGCGTAGCGCGCTCATACTCGCGGCCATAATGTGGGTAGCGGTCAAACGGCGGTCCCGGCCATTGGGCGCCTTTTAGGCCAGGAGGAAGGGGTTTTCTTCCTTAGCGATTGAGGCAACCTTGCTGTTGCAAAACGCACCATTGGGTCAGAAGCAGTAGGCGAGTAATGAGAGTCAGGGCAATTTTCGGAATTTTGGCGAGCATCACGGCCGCCCGCAGTTTGGCTGACTGATGAATCACGCCGCG
>Ga0105046_10010631_pt1 | contig 14326 bp, 13 predicted proteins | sample MAT03_FD_78385 | JGI IMG/M metagenome (GOLD analysis project Ga0105046, IMG submission 78385) | Freshwater microbial communities from Lake Fryxell liftoff mats and glacier meltwater in Antarctica - MAT-03 (megahit assembly) | ecosystem: Environmental > Aquatic > Freshwater > Ice > Liftoff... | reverse complement strand
TACCAGCAGTTCCGGCGCGGTAACCGGCAAGGTTTCCGTCAGGACAGGCGCGACGACGGGCGCGATTTCCGCCAGGACAGGCGCGAAGACGGGCGCGACTTCCGCCAGGACAGGCGCGGAGATGGCGGCGACTTTGGTCAGGACCGGCGCGGAGACGGGCGCGACTTCCGTCAGGACCGGCGCGGAGACGGGCGCGACTTTGGTCAGGACAGGCGCGGAGACGGGCGCGGCTTCCGTCAGGACAGGCGCGACGACCGACGCGATTGGCGACAGGAGCGGCGTGATGATCGCCAGACCGATGGTCGCGGATTTGGGCTCGATCAACCCGGTCAGATAACCCCCGACGAGCGTCAGCAGCGTCGTGACCTGCGGCAGCAGCGTCGGCTGGATGGGGCTGGTCAACCAGAGGTTGGTCAACCAGGCCGGAACGGCGCTGGTCAACCAGAGTTTGGTCAACCTGGCCAGAACGGTGCTGATCCAGGCCAGAATGGGCGCGAGTTCCGGGGGCAGGGCAGACGCGGCGGTCAAGGCCGTGGTCGTCCGGGGCTTCAAGAGTTTCCGCCGCAGGCCCAGCCGCAAGGTCAGGTCCAGGCTCAGCCCGAGACTGCACCGCAGCGCGCCGAACGCGCGCCGCGGCCCGAGCGCCAGCCACGCATCGAACGCGCGCCGCCCGCCGGCAACCCCGGTGTTGCCGACCGCGACGGGGTACGCCCGCAGGATGTGCGCGAGGATTGAGCGATCGGTTGCGTGATCGCGCCGTCCGATATGACCGATTACGGCGCGGCACCCAGCGCTGGGGGTTGTGAGCCGCCCCAAATGCCCTATCATTCAGGCCATGGTGCCTTTTTCTCTGCTTGATCAGTCGGTGCGTTTTGCCGATGTGCCCGCCAGCGCAGCTTTGGCCGGAACATTGGAGGCTGCAAAGCTCGCCGACAGGCTCGGCTATCGGCGCTTTTGGGTGTCCGAACACCACGCCAGCCGCTTCTTGTGCGGCAGCGCGCCCGAAGTGCTGATCGCCGCGTTGGGCGCGGTGACATTGCGCATTCGGCTGGGGTCGGGCGGGGTCATGCTGCCGCATTACAGCGCCTATAAGGTGGCCGAACAGTTTGCGGTGCTGAGCAATCTTTATCCTGATCGCATCGATCTTGGGGTTGGCCGTGCCCCCGGCGGTGAAATGCGTGTCGCAGCGGCGTTATCTGCGCCGCACCCGCCCAGTTTTCGCGAGTTTCCGCAGCAGGTCGCTGATCTGGTCGGCTATCTGCAAGGCAGCCTGACCGACCCCCGGCTTAGCCCCGAACCTGCAGGCGATGTTCCGGTCTGGATGCTGGGCACCAGCCCGGACAGCGCGATCCTTGCTGCACGGCTGGGCCTGCCTTATGTGCTCGCGTTATTTATCAATCCGACCGCAGAGCCTGGCCTCACCGAACTTTACCGGCACAATTTCCGCCCGAGCGCGACGCTTGATGCGCCTTGTGTCATGCTGGCGACGACAGCCTTTGTCACCGACGATGCTGACTATGGCGAACTGCTGCGCAAAAACTATTTCCTCAACATCGCGCGGCTTCTTGGGGGCGGCCAGCAGCCTGCGCTCTCACCCGAAGAAAGCCGCGACATCGGCTTTACCGAGCGCGAGGCGATGATCGTTGGTGCGCAGGCGCGGATCGCCGCGTTTGGCACCCCCGATGTGGTGCGCGACAAGGTGCTCGCTTTGGCCGGGGCATTTGGCGCTGACGAGGTGATGATCTCGTGCAACGCCTATCACCACGCAGACAGGCTGCGCGCAATCGAACTGTTTGCGCAAAGCTTCGCCATGGCAGAGGCGGCCTGAAGCGTTATGGGATTTCACACGCCAGCCTTTTGCGCCGCCGACGCGCTGCCGTTCATCGATGGCGAAGCGGTTGTCATCAACAAACCTGCTGGACTTCCGGTCAGCCAGCCGCGACGCGGCGGGCGCAGCCTTGATGATTACCTGCCCGATCTGCGGTTCGGGTTTCAGCGGCTGCCGGTGGCTGTCCACCGGCTCGATCAGGACACCTCGGGCTGCCTGCTGCTTGCGCGCAATGTGAAGGCGGTCAAGCGGTTCGGCGATGCGTTTGCCAATGCGCAGGTCGACAAGGTCTATCTGGGCATCGTGCACGGCGAACTTGCAGAAGCGGGCGGCACGATCGATCTGGCACTGGGCAAGACCAGCACCGCCGAAGATGGCTGGCGGATGGTGCCCGATGCGGCGGGCAAGCGCGCGGTCACACACTGGCGGCAGGTCGGCGTGACAGACGGCATGACATTGGTGGAATTTCGCCCCGAAACCGGGCGCACCCACCAGATTCGTGTGCATGCGCTGCATGGCATCGGCAGGCCGCTGATCGGTGATCCGTTCTACGGCCAACCGCACCCGTCAGGGCTGATGCTGCACGCATCGCGGCTGACCATGCCGCGTCCGGGCAAGGCCGATATCGTCGCGCACGCACCGCTGCCCAAACGCTTTGCCGATATGGGCTTTGCCCCGTTGGAGCCGGTCGGTGGCTGATATCAATATTCCCGAAGACGCGATCGTTTCGGAACGTTTTATTACCGCATCGGGACCAGGCGGGCAGAACGTCAACAAGGTGGCGACAGCGGTGCAGCTGCACGTCAACATTTATGCCCTGGGTCTGCCACCGCTGGTCTATAACCGGCTGCGCACGATTGCGGGTACCAAGATCAATCAGGTGGGCGAGCTTGTCATCCTGGCGCGCAACCACAGCACGCAGGAAGCCAACCGCCGCGTCGCGCGCGAACGGCTGGCAGCGATGCTCGCCGATGCCTATAATCTGCCCGCGATCCGCGCCCGTTCGCGGCTCAACCGGATCGGCAAGACCCAGCGGCTGGCGGGCAAGAAAAGCCGCGGCACGATCAAGAAGAACCGGGGCCGTGTTGACCTCGACTGATTTTATCAACGATGGAATTGTGCGCCGATGTACGCTTTTGAAATCGACCCCAACACCCCCAAGCCGCAGCTGTATGATGACCTGCAGTCTGCCGCGAGCGCGCTTATCGAGGGTGAGCGCGATGGCATCGCAAACATGGCCAACATCGCCGCGTTGATCTGGCAATATCTGCCCGGCCTCAACTGGGCGGGATTTTATCGGGTGATCGAAGGCGAGCTGGTACTTGGACCGTTTATCGGCAAGCCCGCATGTATTCGCATAGCTTTGGGCAGCGGTGTGTGCGGCACCGCAGCGGCCAACGGCGAGACGCAGATGGTCGACGACGTCCACGCCTTCCCCGGCCACATTGCCTGTGATGCAGCCAGCCAGTCCGAACTTGTGGTGCCGGTCATCTGTGACGGCAAGGTAACCCATGTCATCGATCTCGACAGCCCCGGCCTTGCCCGGTTCGACGCCGAGGACCGGGCGGGTATCGAAAAGCTGGCAGCGCTGCTCGCAGGACGGATCTGAGCGACCCCTTAAGACTTGGCGCGCGCGCTGCCCCAAATTGAAACAGTGGCGCATCTGATGCCTGGTTATCCATCGGCCTGATGGTGCAATCTCCCGCTAAATGCTAACAAACGTTTAACCACGCCAGACAGGCGCAGCGGTGATTTCATCGCACGCACAGTCTGGCCGGTCGGACCTTGAGGGAATTAACCATGACGACGCGCCGTTTTGCTCATCTGCGCCACGCTGCGCTTGCCGCCTGCATGGGCAGCACCTTGGCTATGGCCATGCCCGCTTATGCTGCCGAGTCGCCGCTGGCGCGCGGAATTTCCGCCTCGATCGATCTGCTGACCAGCGCCTCGTTGCAGCGCGGCCCGGTGCTCAGCCCTGGGTTCGGGGCGCGTTTTCCGGTTGGCGCGCCTGCCTATGTGCGTCCGTTTCGCGGGTTTGTTTTGCCGCGCGTCTGGATTGCACCGACATATTACATCGCAAACTGGCAGGGCTATGGCCTGTCGCGTCCGGCGCAGGGCTATGGCTGGTCGCGCTATTATGACGAGGCCGTGCTGACCGATCGCGATGGCCGCGTGTATGATACGGTGCAGGGTGTAAACTGGGCGGGCGCGCAATCTGCCTCCGGCCCGGCCCGGCAGGTTTATTCGCCCGATTATGATCCTTATAATTATGATGGCGATCTGTTGCTGGGCAATGACGATGTCATTCACGGCACCCACTGGCAGCCACGCTATGACGACAGCGCGCCGCGGATCGACTACGATGATAGCTTTTATGCAGATGACGCTCTGCCGCCGCCTGCCGCCAGCTTTGATCGCGATTACGATCCTGCCTTTCTGGAAGCATGCCGCCGAGACAGTGGGCTGGGCGGGGCAGCGATCGGTGCGGGCCTTGGCGGCCTGGCCGGCAACCGCATCGCCGGGCGTGGCAACCGCACCGGTGGCACGCTGATCGGAGCCGGGGTTGGCGCAATTGCCGGACTGGTGATCGACAAGGCCGAAGACCGCGAGCGCTGCAGGCAACTGCTGGCGCGCTACGATGCTGGTGGGCGCGGCGTGGACTTCGCACAGCCGCAGCGTCAAGGCGGATATTACAGCCCGCCCCTGCAGCCGGCCTATGCGTCCGATTATGACCCCGCCTTCCTTGAGGCATGCCGCCGTGACAACGGGCTAGGCGGCGCGGCGATCGGGGCAGGGATCGGCGGCCTGGCAGGCAACCGCATCGCCGGGCGCGGCAACCGCACCGGTGGCACGCTGATCGGTGCCGGGGTTGGCGCGATCGCCGGACTGGTGATCGACAAGACCGAGGACAAGGAACGCTGCCGTCGCCTGCTATCGCAATATGGCGGCGGTTTCCCGCAACAGGGCCAGCCGGGTGGCTTTCCGCCCCCACCGCCGGGCTATTATTATTACTATCCGCCCCCGATCATCACCACGGTGACGATTACGCCGGGCCATTGCACCGAAGAGACGGTAACCACCGTTGCGCAGCCAGTGCATCACACACCACGCGTCTACCGGTCAAAGAACGTGCGCGTTTACCGCAAATAAGGGTGTTCGGTTGCCCGCGCCCCGATTGCGTCCGGCGCTATCGGGGCACGCGGGTGACTGAATATCCGCCGGTGTGCGTTCGTTGCGCGCAGTTCGTTCGTTGCGCGGAATGCGTTCGTTGCGCCAAGTTCAGCGCGTCGAGGCGATCGGGGCTGCGGACCACGCCATTTCGCTGGCCAGACGGGCCTGCATCTGCAGCACCGCCGGACGCATCGCGCGCTCTTCGATAAAGCCCAGCCGTTCGGCTTCGAGCGAAGTTTCCAGCCGCACCAGCCGGTCGAGCAGATGCTGCGTTTCGTGCACCAGCGTCTGCGCTTCGCCGGGCAGCCGGGCGACGACGAACGGATCGCTGCTGGTGCATCTGCCCAGACTGCGGCTGCGACCGCGAAGCTGCGTCATCGACAGTTCCCCTGCAAAAAACGCCTTCTGATTGAGCAGCCATGCGATCGAATGCATCAGCCGGGTGGTGACACGCAATGATTCACACGACATGTCGATGCGGACCTCATCATGCGTATCAAGCCCCTGTTGCTGTGCGCTCAGTTCAAAATACGACCGGACTTCATCGGCAAGCACCATCGCTTCGACATAGAGCGACTCGATGAGTTTGGCGGTGAAAGGGTATTGGGCATTGGGCATGCGGCATCCTTGGCAAAATAGCCGCATGTTGCCCAGTCAAATCATATGGTTAAGCGCTGCAATGCGCTGCGTGTATCATGTCGGAACAGTTGCTGGGCAACTCTTGAGGTCAGGCGATGATGTCCGGGATCAGATAATCTTCGAGTATGTGAATCTGGTCGCGCAGCATCAGCTTGCGCTTTTTCAACCGCGCCAGTTGCAACATATCGGCGGTGCCGCCGTTGCTCAGCGAGCCGATGGCGTGGTCCAGGTCGCGGTGCTCGATGCGCAGCAAGGCCAGCTTCTGCCGGACTTCTTCCTCTGTCACGCGCGAACCCTTTCCCGACCAAAGCCTGGGCCTGAAAATAACCCGGCTTCGCCGATGTGCAGACCAGACCCCTGCCGATCGTCGCGGGTATGCAATGTTTCGCCGCATTGCAAGCGTGCCTGTGCATAAGAACACTGACAACCAGAAAGTTTTGTGATTTAATTTATTTCCCAAGATGAGAAGGAACGAGTCGAAGGAGACCTCAATGCTGCAAGCTAGTCATGTCCGCGCCCTCCAGCAAAAGCATGCCGGTATCGAACGGATGATCCATGACGAAGAGCGCCGACCGGCGCCAGACACCGCTCTGCTCGCCACGCTCAAGAAGCAGAAGCTGCGTATCAAGGAAGCAATGAGCCTGCACTGATCCTGCACGGGTAATGTGCAGCGGGCTATGATCCCGCAGTAAAAGTAGCCCGGCGCGTCTGATGAGGATCAGATAGCGCGCCGGGCGACGGGGGCCAAAGGCCCGCACAATCTTCGCTACCCTGATGACGCATGCATCGCACAGATGATTTATGCCAGCGCCGGGCGTTGTGCACCTGCCTGCCCACATCCACCGATGATTTGACCTTTGCGGCAATGGCGCGGCCCGATGCGGCGTGCTAGACGATTGCCATGTCCGAAGCCCAGATCAACGCCACGCTCGCTGCGCGCGCAATCCTTACCCGGTTGCATGATGTGATGGCCGCGCGGACCAATGCGCAGGCCAAGCTGAACCAGGTCGTGGATATCATCGGCGATTCGCTCAACAGCGAAGTGTGCTCGATCTACCTGCTGCGCGAAGGCGTGCTCGAACTGTTTGCGACACGTGGTCTCAACCAGGAAGCGGTTCACGTTACCAAGCTGGCAATGGGCCAGGGACTGACCGGAACGATCGCCCACAATGTCGAGACACTGAACCTTGCCGAGGCGACGGCGCACCCCGATTTCCAGTATCGGCCCGAAACCGGTGAAGAAAAGTTCCACAGCTTTGCCGGTGTGCCGATCGTTCGGATGGAGCGCGCTGTCGGGGTATTATGCATCCAGCATGTCGAGCCGCGCCGCTATCTCGAGGTGGAGATCGAGGCCCTGCAGACCGTGGCCATGGTTCTGTCCGAACTGATCGCCAATGCCGGGTTGATTGACGAGAACCGCGCGCTCGACGGGCTGGCAGATCGCACCCACCCGGCGTCCGAAACCGGGTTTCCGCTGGTTGCGGGCCTGGCCAGCGGCAAGGCGGTTTTCCATCAGCCGCGGATCACGATCGAGCATGTCGTGGCCGAAGACATCGAGGCAGAGCGCCACCGCGTCTACTCCGCATTCATCAAGATGCGCGAGCAGATCGACAAGATGGCCAACCAGGCCGAGTTTGGCAAAGGCGGTGAGCATGATGAGGTTCTCGAAACCTACAAGATGTTTGCGTATGACGAAGGCTGGTCGCGCCGGATCAACGAGGCGATCGATTCCGGGTTGACCGCAGAAGCGGCTATCGAACGCGTCCAGCAACGTACCCGGATGCGCATGCGACAGATCGACGACCCGCTGCTTGCCGAGCGGATGCACGACCTTGAGGATCTGTCGAACAGGTTGCTGCGCATCGTTTCGGGGCAGATCGGCACGGCGGCGCAGATGGGGCTGCGCCAGGACACGATCCTGATTGCGCGCAATCTGGGGCCTGCCGAACTGCTCGAATACGACCGGCGGCGGCTGAAGGGTGTGATTCTGGAAGAAGGTTCGCTGACCGCACATGTTACCATCGTGGCGCGCGCGATGGGCATTCCGGTGATGGGCCGGATGCGCAACATTCTCCATCAGGTGCGGCAGGATGACCATCTGCTGATCGACACAATCGAAAATTCGGTGCTGATCCGGCCTGCGCCGCAGGTGATCGATGCGTTTGAGGCCAAGTTCGTGCGCAGCCGCGTCAAACAGGCCGCCTACGCCGCGCTGCGTGATGTCGAGCCGGTGAGCAAGGATGGCAAGCGCATCGGGGTGATGATCAACGCCGGGCTTCGCGATGACATCTCGAATCTGGCGGTAACCGGTGCCGACGGCGTGGGCTTGTTCCGCACCGAATTTCAATTCCTGGTGTCCGCCACATTGCCGCGCCGGGAGCACCAGTTGCGGCTGTATCGTGATGTGCTCGATTCGGCAGGCGACAAGCCGGTCATCTTCCGCACGGTCGATATCGGTGGCGACAAATCCTTGCCCTATCTGCGCGAGGATGGTCCCGGTGAAGAAAACCCCGCGATGGGCTGGCGTGCCTTGCGCGTCGCTCTGGAGCGCGATGGCTTGTTCAAGGTGCAGGCGCGCGCGCTGATCGAGGCGGCGGCGGGCCGAACGCTCAACGTGATGTTCCCGATGGTGGCCGAGCCGTGGGAATTCGATGCCGCACGCAATGTGTTCGAAGACCAGCTGGCTTTTTTGAAGGCGCGCAAGAAGATGCTGCCCGAACGCATCCGCTATGGTGCGATGCTGGAGGTTCCTGCGCTGGCCGAGACGCTCGACATATTGGGACCGAAGATCGACTTTTTGTCGATCGGCACCAATGACCTGACCCAGTTTCTGCTGGCGGCCGACCGCGCGCATCCCAAGCTGGCGCAGCGCTATGACTGGATTTCGGCCTCTATCCTGCGCTTCCTGCGCCGCGTCGTGACATCGGTAGAGCCTTACAACATCGATCTGACGGTGTGCGGCGAGATGGGCGGCCGCCAGCTGGAGGCGCTGGCGTTGCTGGCCATCGGTATCCGGCGGTTGTCGATCACGCCGGCGGCGGTCGGGCCGATCAAGGCGATGGTGCGTTCACTGGATATCGAGCAGGCCAGCGCCATGATGGCGCAAATGCTGGCCCACCCTCCGGCTGACATGCGCGCCACCTTGCTCGATTGGGCCACAAGCGAGGGCGTTGAACTGGGGTGAATGCAATTTTGTATCCTACCCGTTCGCAAAGCCTGCCGCGCTGCATAATTTTTCATCTGCCAGATGGCGCGAATCGGCCAAATACGTTGACTTGGCGGCCTGTTCATTGTTTCTATTGACAGTAGGGCAATAATATAACCGGGCAGACCCGGATCGGGAGCGCGCAGTGTCGAAAACGACAGACGAGGAAGCAGCTGGACCTGTGTCCGGCGTTACATCCGATGGGCTTGATGTCGAGTCCGCCAGTGTAGGCGAGCGCCTTGCTGCAGCGCGACAGTCCCAGGAAATGACGCTGCAGGACATAGCCTCGAAGACCCGCATTCCGACGCGGCATCTGCAGGCAATCGAGGCGGGTCAGTTCGCCAGCCTGCCTGGCCGAACCTATGCCATCGGCTTCGGCCGCGCTTATGCCCGCGCTGTCAATCTACCCGAAGAGGCGATCGCGCAAGGTATCCGCGAAGCCTTGGGTGATCCTGCTGCAGCACATTCACGCGAGGCGACCCGGTTCGATCTCGATGAACCCAGCAAGGTGCCATCGGCGCGTATCGCCTGGCTGGCAGCGGCTGTTGGTGCGATCATCCTGATCGCCGGGTTCAGCATCTGGCGCACCTATTTCTTTTCCGGCGCAGATGTCGAGGAGCTGGCCCAGGCTGCCGATGCTGAATCGGTCGCAGAGCCGAAGCCAGCGCCTGGTGTGACCAGGCCCGGCGCACGGCGCGCTGCGCCGGTTGCCTCAGCTGCCGTCGATCCCGGAGCGGAGGTCGTATTCACCGCGACAGAGGACGATATCTGGATCAAGTTTTACGATGGGCAAGGCAAGCAGCTGATGCAAAAGCAGATGGCGCTGGGCGAGCAATACACCGTGCCGGCAGATGCTGTCAGTCCGCAGGTCTGGACAGGCAGGCCCGATGCGTTTGCGATCACCGTTGGCGGTCGCACGGTCACGCCGCTGGGCACGTCCGAAGTTGCGGTCAAGGATGTTCCTGTGACGGCAAGCGCATTGATGGCGCGTCCTGCGCCCACGCCGCCAGGCACATCTGCGCAGCCCACACCGCGCACCGATGCAGGCTGAACGGCTAACGATTTTGGTCAACCAGCGTTCAGCGCGCGCCTGTCATCAACTTTGTATCCGCATTGCTTTGACGAAAGCGCTGCGCGCCGTATAGATTCGGCTCGTTCCGTTTCCGAGTTGGAGAGTGACATGTCTACCCGCCGCCCATCGCGCCTTTTCCGGCAGCCGCTCAGCATGAGCGCGCGCCTGCTTGCTGGCACACTCATGGCTGCGTTCATCGCTTCGGCCAGCCCCGCCTCGGCGCAAGCCGCAGCGCTGGAGCCGCGTGTCAAAAAGCTTGAGACCGAGCTGCGCGCGGTGCAGCGCAAGGTGTTTCCCGGCGGCTCCGAGCGTTTTTTCGAGCCCGAGATCACAGCCCCCGCCGCTGCGCCATCGACCAGCGGGGTCAGCGCCAGCGCGCCGATCACCGACCTGCTGCAGCGCGTCGATACGCTCGAAAACCAGATCAGCCGCCTGACTGCGCAGACCGAGGAGAATGGGTTCAAGCTTGGCCAGTTGGAAAAGCGGCTGACATTGATCGAGGCAAAGGCGGCTGAGGCAACTGCGGCTCCGCCTGCGCCTGCTTTGCCCACAGGGCCAGTGGGCGGCGGGAGCGGCGTTGCCCCGGTGCGCGCGACGCCTGCCAGCGGTGCAGTTGCTGGCGCCGCTGCAGCAGCGCCCAGTGCAGAGCGGATCGCTGCGGTTTCGGCGATCGACAAGCCGCAAAGCGCCGATGCGGGCGAGGACGCCTATCTGTATGGCTACCGTCTGTGGGAGGCCAAGTTCTTGCCCGAAGCACAAGGCCAGCTGCGGTTTGCATTGGACAAGCATCCCAAGCATCAGCGGATCAGCTACACCCGCAATCTGCTGGGCCGTGCCTATCTCGACGATGGCAAGCCCAGCGCCGCTGCCAAGATGTTCGCCGAGAACTATGAGAAGGATCCCAAGGGCGATCGCGCGCCCGAGAGCCTGTATTTTCTGGGCGAGGCGCTGATCAAGCTGAATGAAAAGCCCAAGGCCTGTATCGCTTTTGCCGAATTGGCCGAGGTGTATCCCGAGGTTGCGACCGGCCGTCTGTCCGACCGGGTGGCTGCCGGACGACGCAATGCCGGATGCAGATGACGATTGCCTGGCGCGGGTAAAGACCGCGCTGACCAGCCTGACGCGGTCCGATGATGCTGCGCTGCTGCTCGCGGTCTCGGGCGGGCCGGACAGCATGGCGATGCTCGATCTGGTGAAACGCTGCTGGGCGGGACCGGTTTTTGCCGCAACCGTCGATCATGGCCTGCGTCCAGAGAGCGCGGCTGAAGCGCACATGGTCGCAGGACATTGCGCGAGTATCGGCGTACCGCATACCATCCTGAAGCCTGCTGTGCCGATCACCGGCAACCTGCAATCTGCGGCGCGAGTGGTGCGCTATCGCTTGCTGGCTGATGAAGCTGATCGCATCGCAGCACCATGGATCGTCACCGCGCATCATGCCGATGACCAGTTGGAAACCATGCTGATGCGACTGGCGCGGGGCAGCGGGGTCGATGGGCTGGCCGGTGTGCGCGCGCGCAACGGGCGGGTCGTTCGGCCGCTGCTGGGTTTTGGCAAGGCTGAACTGCAAGGCTATTGCACCGCGCACGCCATCCCCTTTGTCGAAGACCCCAGCAACCGCAACGTTGATTTCGATCGGGTCAGGATGCGCAACGCCTTAGCCACTTTCGATGCGATCGGTGCGTTGCAGGCGGTGAAATCTGCCCAGGCGCTGGCCGATGCCGCCGATGCGCTCGAATGGATCGCGGCGCGCGAAGCTGAAACCGCGATCGGTGCTGGTGAGGGCGCAGCAGAACTGCACCGCACCGACTACCCTGCTGCGCTGTTGCGACGGCTGGTGCTGTTGTGCCTGGAGCGCATCGAGCCTGGCATCGCACCGCGCGGGGCTGCGCTTGACCGGTTGATCGGCACGCTGCAATCTGGCGGTCAGGCGATGGTGGGCAATGTGCTCTGTCACGGCGGCGAGATCTGGCGTTTCGTGCCGGCTCCAGCGCGCAATATCGCACCTTCACCCGGCCATAGCAGCCGATTCACGACCGATAATCCCTGATGTGCGCCAAAAGGCGGACGGATTATATTGTCATTCAGGATTACCTGCTTATCTTGATGACAGTTTACTCCCGCAAAGGCTTTGTGATGAACGACGATCAAGAACCCAATGGCAACCAGACCGGCTGGATGAAGAACATGCTCATCTGGGCAGGGGTCATCATCGGTCTGCTGGTGGTCGTGTCGTTGATCGACACGCGGGGCAGCAACGACCGGGGCAGCTCGATCAGCTATTCCACCTTCCGTGATCGCGTATCGGACGGCCAGGTGAAAAACGTGCTGATCTCGCCAGATCGCGTCACTGGCACCTATGTCAACGACGAGCAGTTCTCAGCCGTACGGGTCGAAAACGACCCTTCGCTGATCCCGCTGCTGGAAGAAAAAGGCATCGATTACAGCGGTAAGGCTGAGGAACAGCCCAGCTTGCTGATGTACATCCTGTTGCAGTCGCTGCCGTTCATTCTGATTATCGCCATCGCTTTCTTTGTGCTGCGTCAGGTGCAGAAGGGTGGCGGCGCGAGCGGCGCGATGGGCTTTGGCAAATCCAAGGCCAAGCTGCTTACCGAAAAGTCGGGCAAGGTGACGTTCCAGGACGTTGCCGGGATCGATGAGGCACGCGAAGAGCTTCAGGAAATCGTCGAGTTTCTGCGTGACCCCACCAAGTTTTCGCGGCTCGGTGGCAAGATCCCCAAGGGAGCGTTGCTGGTTGGCTCGCCTGGCACCGGCAAGACGCTGCTCGCCCGTGCGATTGCCGGTGAGGCCGGTGTGCCGTTCTTCACCATATCGGGTTCTGACTTTGTCGAAATGTTTGTCGGCGTGGGCGCAAGCCGGGTCCGCGACATGTTTGAACAGGCCAAGAAGAACGCGCCGTGCATCGTGTTTATCGATGAAATCGACGCGGTCGGCCGTCATCGCGGCAGTGGTCTGGGCAACTCGAACGACGAGCGCGAACAGACGTTGAACCAGTTGCTGGTCGAGATGGACGGGTTTGAAGCCAACGAGGGCATTATCATCATCGCGGCGACCAACCGCCCCGATGTGCTTGACCCTGCGCTGCTGCGTCCGGGCCGGTTCGATCGTCAGGTCGTGGTCCCGGTTCCCGATATCGAGGGCCGCGAGAAGATCCTGCAGGTTCACATGAAGAAGGTGCCGCTGGCGCCAGATGTCAACCCGCGCACCATTGCACGCGGAACGCCGGGCTTTTCGGGTGCTGATCTGGCCAACCTGGTCAATGAAGCGGCGTTGCTCGCAGCACGGCGCGGCAAGCGTCTGGTTGCGATGAGCGAGTTCGAGGCCGCCAAGGACAAGGTCATGATGGGCGCAGAGCGCAAGTCGATGGTCATGACCGACGACGAAAAGCGTATGACCGCCTATCATGAGGCGGGCCATGCCATCGTCGCCGTCCACGAAGACGCATCAGATCCGATCCACAAGGCGACGATCATTCCGCGCGGGCGGGCATTGGGGATGGTGATGCGTTTGCCCGAACGCGATGTGTACAGCTATCACCGCGACAAGATGTACGCCAATCTTGCTGTCTCGATGGGTGGCCGCGTCGCCGAAGAGGTGATCTTCGGCTATGACAAGGTCTCTTCGGGCGCCAGCGGTGACATCCAGTATGCCACCAAACTGGCGCGTGACATGGTCACCAAATGGGGCATGTCCGATGAACTTGGGCCACTGCAATATGAAGAGCAGAGCGAAGGCTATCTGGGTTATGGCCAGAACCAGCGCATGATGATGTCGGATGAGACAGCGCGCAAGATCGATGGCGAGATCCGCCGGATCGTCGATCAGGGTTATGATCGTGCCAAGGCGGTGCTCAGCGAGCATGTCGACCAACTCCACGTGCTTGCCAACGCTTTGCTCGAATATGAAACGCTAAGCGGTGATGATATCCAGCAACTGGTGGAAACCGGCAAGCTTGATCGGCCAGATGGCAAATCGCTAAAGCCCGATGTTGCGCCTGGCATCGGTGCGGTTATTCCGCGCGCTGGCAAGCGTAAAGGGCCGTTTCACGATCCCAAGCCGCAGGGCGCTTAAAGCTGCGATCTGCACCTGATGGTCGCCTGGGTCATGATGGCGCTTGCCACCTCCCAGGCGGCTGCATTCTCCGGCCCGGCGACGCCGCCGCTTGAAACGATCGCCGAGTTTCTGGTCGAGGCCGACGCGTTGATTGCGCTGGACGATCGCGCGTCTGTCTCGCCCGGGGCCGATGCCCTCCACGCCGCGATCCAGCAGCCAGCTTCAGCCTATCGCGCAGCGCTCGCTGAGGCGCAGGCGAGGGGCGACCTCCTTTCAGTTGCCGACCGCCTGCGGGTCAGGCACAGCTATCGCACCGGTGATGACGCTGCGCTTTGCG
>Ga0105046_10010630_pt1 | contig 14326 bp, 8 predicted proteins | sample MAT03_FD_78385 | JGI IMG/M metagenome (GOLD analysis project Ga0105046, IMG submission 78385) | Freshwater microbial communities from Lake Fryxell liftoff mats and glacier meltwater in Antarctica - MAT-03 (megahit assembly) | ecosystem: Environmental > Aquatic > Freshwater > Ice > Liftoff... | reverse complement strand
CAACGTCGGTGCCCCAGGAGGCGAGTGCGTGGTAGCGCTCGATCGCGTCAGCGGCGCGACGGTGTGGACCACGCAGGACGAGTGGGGTCCGAGTTATGCGTCGCCGGTACCGGCGACGATCCATGGCAAACGCCGCATCTTCGTCTTCGCTGGTGGCGAGAGTCGCCCGGCCATCGGCGGGTTGTTGTGCATCGATCCGGCGACCGGCGTGAAGGACTTCCGCTTTCCCTGGCGTTCGCAGTCCTACGAATCGGTGAACGCGTCATGTCCGTTGGTGATCGGCAACCAGGTGTTGGTGACGACGAGTTATCAGACCGGTAGCGCGCTGCTGACCATCGGCGCGGACATGCAGCCGACCACCGCGTGGATCAACGCGGAGTTCGGCTGCCACTTTATGACGCCGGTCCGTGTCGATGGCCACCTCTACGGTTTCCCAGGTCGCAACCATCCGGATGTGGAGATGGGCTGCATCGACCTTGCGACCGGCACCATGAAATGGCACGAGCAGCCACGTTGGCAGGACGTGCTGACGGCGAAGGGCCGCGATCGGCAGATGGTGATGTCGCCGTTTCGAGGGCAGTTCCTTTACGCCGAAGGCAAGTTCGTGACGCTCGGCGAAGAAGGCCATCTGCTTTGTTACGACCTCTCGCCGATCGGTTTCAAGGAGCTCAGTCGCGCGTGGATGTTCCAGGCGAGTGAAAGCTGGACGCCGCCGGTCCTGTGGCACGGCCTGCTGTACCTCTGCCAAAACCAGAAGGGCGCTGACGGCACGCCAGCGCGGCTGCTCTGCTACGACCTGCGCGGCAAGTGAACCTCTCGTGGCCCGGGCGTCTCGCCCGTGACGCCCGTGCCACGGGAAAGCAGGTCGGTTCTGCTTCACCAACGTCGCGCCGTGCTTGGCATTATAATTTCCCCGCCGTGGACGGTCCGGTCACACGGCACTCAACAGCCGCTCAGGTGACGGGGTATCCTTACACCATGCTGCGTCGCGCCTCCTTTTTGTCGTTTTTGCTCAGCGCCGTGCTGGCGACCGCCACGACGATTTCCGCGGAGGACAAGGACGGCATCGACTTCTTCGAAACCAAGATTCGCCCGGTGCTCTCGGAAAAGTGCTACGCCTGCCATTCGGTCGCAGCCGAAGCGAAGAAGAAGCTCAAGGGCGCACTCTACCTCGATAGTAAAGAAGGCGTCCTCAAAGGTGGCGACACCGGTACCGCGCTCGTCCCAGGCGATCCGGACAAGAGCCTGATGATCAAGGCCATCCGCTACCACGACGACGACACCGCCATGCCGCCGAAGGAGAAGATGCCCGATCCGGTCATCGCTGACTTCGAGCACTGGGTGCGTATGGGCGCGCCAGATCCGCGCACGGGTACCGCCGCGCCCAAGGCTGGCCAGGCAATCGCTGAACAAACCAAGACCCACTGGTCGTTCCAACCGGTGGCGGCGGTGAAGCCGCCGGCGGTGAAACAGGCGAAGTGGATCCAGACCGAGATCGATCACTTCATCCTCGCCAAGCTCGAAGCCGCTAAGATCCCACCCGCGCCGACGGTGGACAAACGCACGCTGGTGCGCCGCGCGACGCACGATCTGACGGGCCTGCCGCCGACGGCGGAAGAAGTCGCCGCGTTTGAAGCCGACAAATCTCCCGAAGCCTTCGCCCGCGTCATCGACCGCCTGCTCGCCTCGCCGGCGTACGGCGAACGCTGGGGCCGTCACTGGCTCGACGTTGCGCGGTACGCCGACAGCAAGGGCTACGTCTTCCAGGAAGACCGCGCGTATCCGTACGCCTACGCCTACCGCGATTGGGTGGTGCAGTCGTTCAATGACGACCTGCCGTACGATCGCTTCTTACAGATGCAGATCGCCGCGGATCGCCTAGTCGACATGAAAGGAGATAAGAACACCGACGATAAACGCCACCTCGCCGCGCTCGGCTTCATGACTGTCGGCCGGCGTTTCATCAACAACCCCCACGACATCATCGACGACCGCATCGACGTGCTCAGCCGCGGCACCATGGGGCTCACCATTTCGTGTTCGCGCTGCCACGATCACAAGTTCGACCCCATCTCGACTAAGGAATACTACGGTTTCTACGGCATGTTCGCGTCGAGCGAGGAACCCAGCGATCCGCCGATCATCGGCAATGCCAGCGATCCGAAACAGACCGAGGCATATGAGCAGGAAAAAGCCAAGCGTAAAAAAGAGCGCGAGGATTTCCGCGCCAAGACCTACGCCGAACGGCTGAAGGAATTGCGCAGCGGCGAGATGCTGGCGAAGTACCTGCTCGCGGCGCAGGATGCGCTGGGACAGGACGACGACAAACGCAACGAGATCGTCAGCACGCGGCAACTCGAACGCTCGGTGTTCAACCGTTGGCGCGGCTGGTTGGAAAAGATCGCTGCCAAACATCCGGTGCTCGGTCCGTGGAAGCTGATGGTCGCGTTCCCCGACGGCGAGTTCGCCCAGAAGGCCAAGGAGCTGCTCGCCAGCAACGATCACGGCTGGGTCAATCCGGTGGCAGTCGCAGCGCTCAAAGGCAAGGAACCGAAGAACCGCGAAGAACTGTCCAAACTCTATGGCGCATTGCTGGCGGCAAACGATGGCGAACAGAAACACGAAGACGGCAGTCAGGAAGCCATCCGCCAACTGGTGCGCGGCGACGGCACACCGACCGCAGTGGCGTACGACCAGGCCAACGAGGTCCTGAACGGCAAGGACGAGGACAAGCTGCGCGAACTGCAGAAGAAGGTCGACGAACTCGCCAGCCAGCACGCCGGCGCCCCGCCGCGCGCGATGGTCCTGGTCGACCGCGCGAAGCCTCACAACGTCAAGGTCTTCGTCCGCGGCCAGCCCGGCAACAACGGTGACGAGGCCCCGCGCGGATTCCTCAGTTTCATCGCGGGCAAGGACGCCAAACCGTTCAGCGACGGCAGCGGCCGGCTCGAACTCGCGCGCGCCATCGCCAACAAGGACAACCCGCTCACCGCCCGCGTGATGGCGAATCGCGTGTGGGCCTGGCATTTCGGCACCGGCCTGGTGCGTACGCCCTCCGACTTCGGTCTGCGCACGGAAGCGCCGGTACACCGGGAGCTGCTCGACTGGCTGGCGGCGCGTTTCGTCGCTGATGGCTGGTCGGTGAAGAAGCTCCACCGCCTGATCATGTTGTCGTCGACGTATCAGCAGTCGTCCAACGGCACGCCCGCGGCAGTCAAACTCGATCCGGAGAACGCCCTGGTCTCACGTTTCAACCGTCAGCGCATGAGCATCGAAGCGATGCGCGACGCGCTGCTGTTCGCCAGCGGCAAGCTTGACCGCACCGTCGGCGGCAAGTCGGTGGACATCATCAAGGAACCCTTCACCGGCCGGCGCACGCTCTATGGCTCGATCGATCGGCAGAATCTTCCTGGGATGTTCCGCAGCTTCGACTTCGCCAGCCCCGACGCGCACACGCCACAGCGGTTCTTCACCACCGTGCCGCAGCAGGCGCTGTACCTGATGAACAGTCCGTTCGCGGTGGAGCAGGCCCGCGCCCTGGCGAAACGCAGCGACGGTGCGGGCACACCAGATGCGCGTGTGCAACAGCTCTATCGCCTGGCCTTCGCGCGCTCAGCGAGCAAGGACGAGGTCAAGCTCGGCACCGACTTCATCAAAACCCAGGATGGTGCTTCGGCGGAAACCGAAGCCACACCAGTGTGGTTGTACGGGTACGGGGTGTTCGATCCGCAGGCGCGCACGCTCAGTGGCTTCACCAAGTTGCCAAAGTTCAAAGACAATGCCTGGCGCGGTGGCGACAACATGCCGGACGAAAAACTCGGCTACGTCAACCTCACTGCCAACGGCGGTCATCCCGGCAACAGCCACGCCCATGCGGCGGTGCGGCGTTTCACCGCGCCCCACGACGGCCTGTTCACCATCAGTGGCACGCTTAAACGTCCGGCCAAAGAAGGCGACGGCGTCCGCGCACTCGCCATCCTTGAAGGCAAACCGCCACTCGGCGATTGGGAGGTCACCACCGGTGAGGTCGCCACCAGCGTCGGTCGCGTCCAGCTGAAGGCCGGTCAGACACTCGACTTCGTGGTCGACGGCAAGAGCGGCCCAGGCTGGGACGGCTTCGAGTGGTCACCGCAAGTCGCCGGCATCGACGGCACCAACGGCACGTGGAATGCAGCCGATGGCTTCAGTGGACCGAAGTCCGCTAAGCCCACGCTCAGCGCCTGGGAGCGTTACGCCCAGGCACTGTTGATGACCAACGAATTCGTCTTTGTCGATTGAGGTCCCCCATGCTGCCGAACCTGCCACTCTCTCGCCGCCAACTCTTGCAACGCTCCGGCATGGGCTTCGGTGCGCTCGCGCTTGGCGCCCTGTCCGGTGGCAACGGTCTGTTCGCCGATGAAGGCGCGCCGCCGGTGTTCGGGAACATGCTGCCGCGTCAGCCGCATTTCCCGGTCAAAGCCAAGCACATCATTCACATCTTCGCCAATGGCGGAGCCAGCCAGGTCGACACCTTCGACCCCAAGCCGCTGCTGAACGAATTCCACGGCAAAGCGCTGCCCATCAAGCTCTCCACCGAACGCCCCACCGGCGCGGCCCTGGGCTCGCCGTTCAAGTTCCAGAAGTACGGCAAAAGCGGCATCGAAGTCAGTGAGATCTTCAAGAACGTCGGCGAGTGCGTCGACGACATGTGCATCATCCGGTCGATGTACGCCGACGTACCGAACCACGAGCCCTCGTTGTTGCTGCTCAACTGCGGCGATGCCCGTCAGGTGCGCCCGAGCATGGGCTCGTGGATGACCTACGGCCTGGGTACGCTCAACCAGAACCTGCCTGGGTTCGTGGTGATGTGCCCCAACGGCTATCCCATTCAGGAATCGCAAAATTGGCAGGCGGGTTTTCTTCCGGGGGTATTCCAAGGCACGTACCTCGACACCAAACACAGCGATGTCGAAAAACTCGTCGAGCACGTGAAGCACAATTTCAGCTCGCCGAAACAGCAGCGCTCGCAACTCGACCTGCTGTTGCAGCTCAACGAACAACACGCCAAGACCCGTCAGCAGGACGCTCAACTCGAATCACGCATTCAGTCCTTCGAACTGGCCTACCGCATGCAGATGGAAGCGAGCGACGTTTTCGACTTGTCGAAAGAACCCAAGCACATCCGCGAGATGTACGGCGAAGGCACGCAGGCGCGCCAGATGATGTACGCGCGCCGGATGATCGAGAAGGGTGTGCGCTTCGTGCAGATCTGGCACGGCGAAGGCCAGCCGTGGGACAACCACGACGATCTGGAAGAAGGCCACCGCCGCTTGGCCGGCGAATGCGACAAACCGATCGCCGCGCTGATCAAGGACCTCAAGCAGCGTGGTCTGCTCGACGAGACGCTGATCATCTGGAGCGGCGAATTCGGCCGCACGCCGGTGGTGGAGATGCCCAAGCCCGGCTCCAACGCCGGCAAGATCAACGGCCGCGACCACAACCACTACGGATTCACCACCTGGTTGTGCGGCGGCGGCGTGAAGGGCGGCCACGTCCACGGCGCCACTGACGAGTTTGGCTTCAAGGCAGTGGTCGACCCCGTGCACGTCCACGACCTGCAGGCGACTATCATGCGTCTGATGGGCTTCGACCACGAACGTTTCACCTTCCGCTACGCCGGCCGCGACTTCCGCCTGACCGACGTGCACGGCAAGGTGGTCAAATCGCTGATCGCGTAAAAGGGGCCGGTGGCTCCTGTGATCAGACGGCCTCTGTGATTGAACCGCCACGACGCCACGACCCTACGATGAGCAAGCGTGGGATGGCGACAGGCAGTAGCGTTGCCGCCAGATGAGCAGCGGCCACGTCTTCACCTTTCTTCTGCTCGTGGCGTCGTGGCGTCGTGGCGGCTCAATCCTGTTGGTTCTGATGATCCTCAGCGCGCCAGCGGTCGAACCCCTCACCAGCATCGCCGTCATCCGTTCGCTGCCGCGCAGTGAATCAGGGAAACGTCCGCCGGTGCTGGTGCGCGGTGTCATCACCTTCCGCTGGCCGGTGCCGTGGAATTCGTTCTGCATCCAGAGTGACGAAGGGGGGCTGTGGATCTCCACCTCCATCGCGCGGCGAGAGCAGCTGCTGGCGGAGGACGACACCTCGTTCGATACGTTGCGCGAAGGTGATGAGGTCGAAGTCACCGGATTACTCGACGCGGGTGGTTATGCGCCCGACGTGTTGCCCACCGCCGTGCGTGTGATCAGCCATCGCGGCATGCCGCAGGCGCGCACCGTGCCGTACACGCGCCTGCTTACCGGGGCTGAGGATCCCATCCGCGTCGAAGTCGCTGGGGTGGTGCAGCGGGTATCCGGGCCGACCGGCGCGCGCTGGTTGGTGGAATTGGAAACCGGCGTTGGGCGCGTGCTTGCCCATGTTCCTGATGGCCCGGGATTCGATCCGCGCACGTTGACTGATGCGGAAGTCCGTCTGCGTGGGGTCGCCGCCTCGTCACGCAACTGGCGTGCGGAGTTCATCCGTCCGCGCGTGTTGGTGGCGAGAGTGGTGGATGTGCTGATCGACCGCTCCGCGCCACCGGATGCGTTCGCTGCACCGCAGACAACCATTGCAGAGCTGGCGTCTTATGCGCCGGGTGGCCGCTCATTGCATCGCCGTCGGGTCAGCGGCGTGGTCACCTGGGCGGACGCGATTGATGGGATCGTGTTGCAGGACGGCATGCGGGCGATTCGTGTCGACATCATCGATCGTGAGCACGGTCTGGTGCCGGGCGATCGTGTTGACGCCAGCGGCTTCATTGACGCCAACGCGGCAGTCGCCGGTTTGCGTGGTGCGGTGGTGCGTCGACTCGATCACCCAGGGGAACCGCTGCCGTTGCCCGCCACGTTGGCCGACGTGCGCCGTGCCTTTGAGCCGGTGCGAAATGGACGACCGGCGGGACCGCACGACTTCGATCATCTGCTGATTCGCGTCGAGGGCCGTTTGTTGGCCGTCCAACGCGATGCCAGTGATCACGGCCGCCGACTGGTGCTCGATTGCGCTGGTCAGGCGACCATGGCGGATCTTGGCGGAGACGCGACCACGCTTGATGCGCTCACCATCGGTTCGCGGGTTGCCGTCACGGGTGTCGCGGTGATGCACTACGACCGTGGAGACCTGATCGCGGATTACATCGCCCCGCTGCGCATCGATCTGCGCCTGCGTTCGCCGCAGGACGTGCGCGTGGTGCAGGCTGCGCCGTGGTGGACGCCGGTGCGCCTTGCCATCGCCATCGGCGTGTTGGGCGCGGTACTGTGCGCGGCGGTGGCGTGGATCCTGAGCCTGCGGCGTTCTTTGCGGCTGCGCACCGTGAGGCTTGAAGAAGTCATGCGTCTGCACCGCAACGCAGAGTTGGAGTACCAGGCGGTGCATCAAGAACGCCGGCGTTTGGCCGCCGACATGCACGATGGTCTGCAACAACTGCTCGCCGGCGCGGCCTTCCGCCTGGAAGCGGCCAATGCTCGGCTGAGCGGTGCTGATCCCGCGGTGGCCGAACAACTCAGCGCCGCGCGTGTCGCCTTGCTGCGCACGCAGGATAGTTTACGCGATTGCTTGTGGGGTCTGCGCCACGTCGACCAGGCGGAGGACGGTCCCCGTCAGTTCGCCGGTCTGCTCGAACAGGCCGCCGCGGCGATGGACCATTGGCCGCGCGGTGCGGTGACGGTGAACGTCGCGGGCGAGCCCTATGCGTTGTCGCGTCACGTCATGGGCAGCCTGCTGCTGCTGATGCAGGAGGCGGTCGGCAATGCCCTGAAACACGGCGCCGCCAAGCGCGTATCCATTGACCTACGCTACACGCCGGAGGAGTTCGTCATGGAATTGGTGGATGACGGCACTGGCTTCGATCCCGCTGTCGCGCCGCGCACCGCCGACGGCCATTACGGCCTGGAATCGATGCGCCACCGCATGCAGTGGCTCGGCGGCGACGCAGCGATCACCAGTCGTCCAGGTTCCGGTGCCACTGTAAGCGTCCATCTGCCGCGTACGCGGGCGCAGAGCGGTGATGAGCGCGACAGCCAAGCGCAAAAGTCGGATTAACGAAAGACCACAGACCACAGAAGACTGAACAGGAGGCGCGGAGGCGCGGAGATCGGATGAGGCACAGCAGACGGGCAATCGGCCGCGCACCATCTTCTCTGGTCTTCCCTCCTCTTATCTCCGCGTCTCTACGCCTCCTGTTCGATCGGTTTGTGAGTGGTTCCGCTGCGAACCGGCGCACCGCACACCTTGGATATCCGCAGCAAGCACGCGACCACGCTGGCCAACGTCGTCCGTACCACCGCAGCAGGAGCACGGGCATGAACGATCAGCGTCGACCGTCACGCCGCATATCCCAGGTCAGGGATAGCCGTGGAGTTGCTGATGTGGCAGAAAGATCCTCTGCTGAGTCCATGCCGAGCACCGGGATCCGCCTGCTGATCGTCGATGACCACGCGGTCGTGCGTGAAGGCCTGGAGGCGATGCTCGTCGTCGATCCCGGCATCACCCGCATCACCACCGCCGCGAGCGGTGCCGACGCCATCCGCGCCTGCACGGCGGAGACCCCCGATGTGGTGCTGCTCGATCTACGCATGCCCGGCGGCGACGGCCTGGGCGTGCTCGACATCATCCGCGCGCGTTGGCCGAGCGTGCGCGTGCTGTTATTGTCCGCCAACGCCAGCACTACGGAAGTGCTGCGCGCCCGTCACGCCGGCGCTGCCGGCCACCTCACCAAGACCACCGATCGCGCGTCCCTACTCGCCGCCATCCGCCTGGTGATGTGCGGCGGCACCTGTTTTACCGATACCGCTGCACCGATGGTCGACACCCACGGCCTGAGCGCGCGCGAGCTAGAGGTGCTGAGCCACCTCGGTCGCGGCCTGTCCAACGACGACCTGGGGCGCGTGCTCGGCGTCAGTGCCGAAACCATCAAGAGCCATCTGAAATCGGTGTTCGCCAAACTCGGCGTCACCGGACGGACCGAGGCGGTGGCGCGGGCGTTTGAGTTGGGGTTGGTGACGCGCTGACGTTTCTTACGCCCTATGAGCGCCGGCTCACTGTCATTGAATGAAGTTCCCGTAGGTCACGGTGAGCCCTGGAAGGGCACCCAACCTCCAGCCCAGCGCATGAGCGCTGGGAATACGGGCGAAAATCACCAACCAGTCCTGGAAGGACGATCGTTCCGGCGGTGGTGCGTCAGCGCCATCGCTTCCCATCCGGCGCTCACGCACCGGATATCAGCGGTCGTCCTTCCAGGACTGGCTGTTGTACACATCGGTACCCAGCGCTCACGCGCTGGGCTGGAAGTTGGGCGTCCCTATCGGGACTCAGGAAACAATGTTTGGTCACCGCCCGCCTGCCCCAGATCGGTTGATGCGCGGCGGGCACACCAGTCACGGTGTCAGCATCAACGAGACGAAATACCGGCACATTCGCTGACTCCGCTCATCGCGTCAGGTGGTTCACCGTAGCACCGCTCCAGATGGCCGGCCACTCATCCCCCACCCGGGGGATGGAGTCCCGTTCCGGTGCCCTACGCTGAACCCCACTCCCATGGCCACCACACCCCGCTTCCTCCTCCGTACCGTCCTGCCGCTGGTGTCGTTGCTGGCTGCGCCGGTTGGCATCAGCGCGGCGGACACCGCTGCCTTCGACCACGTGGTCAAACCTTTCCTCGCCACCCACTGCACTGCGTGCCATGGCGAGAAGAAGCAGAGGGGTGACCTGCGGTTCGACACCACCGCCAGTAATTTCCAACGCTACATCAGCGGATCACCGGATCGAAGTGACGGAGCGCATCTATGAGGGACGTGAGCAGAGCGACTCCGTGGCTGTTGCTGTCAGTGCTGCTGAGTTCCCGCGCACTGGCAGGTGACGTCCTCACCACCTACTGCGTGTCCTGTCACGGGCCGGAGAAGGCCAAGTCCGGTCTGCGCGTCGACACGCTGCTGAAGACGCGCGTGGACGAGGCCACTCTTCCCATGTGGAAGGAGATCCTCTCGCGATTGGAAACCCGCGACATGCCGCCCAAGGACAAGAAACGTCCGAGCGAGAGCGAATACGGCACCACCATTGCCAGGATCTCTGCTGATGTGGTGAAGGTAGAAACGGTGCTGGAAGCCAAGCGCCCACGGGCGATGCGTCGGCTCAACCGCAGCGAGTATGCCAACACCATTCGCGATCTCTTCGCCATCGACTATGTCCCAGGAAGTGATTTCCCCGCGGACGACGCCTTGCACGGTTTCGACAATGTGGCTGAAGGTCTCAATCTGTCGCCCACTCTGGTGGGAAAGTACTTGGCGACGGCAACCCAGGTGGTCGAGCGCGCCATTCGTATCGGCGACAAACCGAGTCTGCGCACGCAGGTCTACGCATTCGATGATGAAAAATATCGCTATGCGGACAACGCCAAGCCCGCTGGTCTGGCTGTTTATAACGGCAATGCCCATCTGTCCTTCAAACCGGCCAACGGGATGGCGCGCGTCATCTATATCGGTGGTCCCGCGCTTTTCGCGCGTCAGCACCAACACTTGCTGCATCGTCAGAGTGGACAGAATGAGGGCGTCTGGCGCCTGAGCGTGCGCATGACCCCACGCAATTTCCCGGCAGTCGAAGTCGCCTCATTCACGCTCCTGGGCGGCGATGGTCGATTGGTGGCTGAGCGGGACGTACGCATCGACGCCGGTACTAAAGAGGTGGTGCTGAACGTCGAGGCCTACCACGATCGCAGTGCGGAGGAGATCGGCTTCGAACTGCAATGGACCAACGGCTATTACCAGAATTGGCCCAACCGCCGCAATCCACCCAGCAAAGATCATTACCAATCAAACCATTGGTTTTTGTACAATCACCGTCTGGTCGACGGCAAGTGGCAGGAATGGAAGCCGAGCGTTCCAGAAGAGTCACCCTTTCCCTATTTCGAAAATGTCGAGTTCACCATCAGCGGTCCGCATCACGACCTCTGGCCGCCAGCGTCGACGCAATCGCTGCTCGGTAGCTACCTAAGCGACGGCGATGCCACCAAAGTGTTTGCGCGATTCCTGCCGCGCGCCTTCCGCCGAGCCGTGACCGCGACCGAGATCGAGCGGCTTGCCACGTTGGTTGCCGCGCAGCGCGCTGCTGGGCTAGATGCCGTAGCAGCGATGAAAGTTGGGCTGACTGCAGCGCTGTGTTCGCCACACTTCCTCTTTCTGGTCGAAGCGCCGCCAGTGGCCGCGGCACGGGGTACGTATCAGCTGAGCGGATTTGAACTGGCGACACGTCTCAGCTATTTCCTGTGGTCGAGTATGCCTGATGACGAACTGCGGGCGTTGGCGGTCGCAGGAACGCTGGGCGATCCGGCGGTACTGACGAAACAGGTGGCACGCATGCTCGCAGACGGCAAGTCTGCAGCGCTCACCGCCAACTTCGCTCGTCAATGGCTCGGTCTCGATAAGTTGGCTTCGGTGATGCCGGAACCAAAGCTGTTTCCAAATTACAGCGAAAGCCTGCGCGATGCGACGCGTGATGAGACCTTGGCATTTTTCCGCGAGGTGGTGGCGAAGAACCTGCCCATCACCGATTTCCTCGACGCGCGCTGGACGTTCCTCAATGAAGCGCTCGCGGAGCACTACGGTCTGCCGGCAGTGCCAGGGCGCCTGCTTCAGAAAGTTGATCTGAGCGATGCCCGTCGCGGTGGACTGTTGACCCAGGCGTCGGTGCTGACGCTTACCAGCGAAGCCACACGCACGGCGCCGGTTAAACGCGGGACGTACTTGCTGGATCACATCTTCAATCGCCCGCCACCGCCACCACCGCCGAACGTCGGCAGTCTTATTCCCGATGCCAGTCAGGCGAAGAGCGTGCGCGAGCATCTGGCCATTCACCGTGCTGACATCGCCTGCTCGGGCTGCCATGCCCGCATCGATCCCTATGGTTTGGTGTTGGAGAACTTCGATGCCGTCGGGGCGTGGCGTACCAGCGAGGCAGCACACTCCGATCCCACCAAGGCGACAAACCATGATGGGGTAAAAAGCCAGACTTTCCTCATCGATGCCACGGCAGAGCTGAAAGACGGTAGCCATCTGGATGGTATCGCCGATCTGAAGCAGCACCTGCTAGCACGGAAATTGGATTTCACTCGCGGCTTGGCCGAGCGCATGTCCGTGTATGCATTGGGTCGCGGACTGTTGATAAGTGATCGCGGTGATCTGGATGTAATGGTGAAGACCACTGCCACTGACAGCTTCCGCATGCAGTCACTCATTCATGCCGTCGTCATGAGCAAGTCCTTCCGTACCCGTTGAGTGAACACTGGAGCATGATCATGAATTCGCGCCCACATTCATCGCGCCCACATTCACCGCGCCCACTGTCTCGCCGCTCCGTCCTGCGCGGGGCCGCTGGAGCGTTGATCTCTTTGCCGTTCCTGGAAGCACTGACGAGTCGCTCGTTGGTGGCGGCTGAACCAGCAGGAGGAACACGCCCGATCCGGTTGCTGTGGCTGCACAGCGAGAGCGGGATCTGGATGCCCGAGTGGAAACCCACGACCACCGGCACGAACTTTGCGCTGACTCCGATTCTCGAACCGCTCGCGCCTTATCGCGAAGAAATCTCGGTCTTGAGCGGCCTTTTCCATGCCAATGCATTCAAGCGCAATGCGCAGGCCGGGCGGCATGTGCAAGACGGCATGTGCCATCTTACCGCTACTGACCTGGGCGGAACGCCAGGTGTGGCGGTGAAGAACGGGATCTCAGTCGATCAATTGGCCGCCGAGACCATCGGCGAAAAGACCCGCGTTCCGGTGCTCAATCTGTCGATCGATCGCAATGCGACCATGAGCTTCTCCGCTGGCGGAACGCCGGTTCCGGTTGACTGGGATCCGCGCGAGATCTTTTCCCGCCTGTTCGCCGACAATTCTCCCGACGCAAAAAAGCTGGCTGAGGCGCGTTATCTGCAGCAACGCAGTGTGCTGGATGATGTGATGGAGACGACTCGAGATCTGTCCACGAAGCTGGGCACCACCGATCGTCAGAAGTTGGACGAGTACCTGTCCACCGTCCGGGAGGTTGAACGGCGGGCGACGGTCACGCGGACGTGGGCCGATCGACCGGCCGTATCCGCGCCGGAAGGAACCAAGCCGCCCGGTCCGCCGCCGGATAAGGACCGCACCGCCTACGTGCGCCTGCTCATGGATCTGATGGTCTTGGCCTTGCAGACCGACCAGACCCGCTTGGCGACGCTGCGTCTGGGATTCATGGGCTGCATGTATCCGGACATCGGCTGCCCGGACAGCTACCACAACTACACCCATCACGACTTCAAAGCGGACAAGCAGGCCGCAATGGCCAAGGTCGATCAGCACCGCATCGCCCACCTCGCTTACTTCCTTGGCAAGCTCAAGGCGGTGAAAGAAGGCGAACACGACCTGCTGCACCATTGCGTCATCCACTACGGCACTGGCATGGGCGCTGATCATGAAACCACCGACTTGGCCAATCTGGTCATCGGTCGGGGCGGCGGCGCGCTGAAACCGGGTCAGCACCTCGATTGCAAAGGTAAGCCGTTGGCGGACCTCTATGTGCGCATGATGGCCACGGCAGGGATGCCAATAAAGGCGTTCGCTGACAGTAGTGGGGCGCTCAACGGACTATGAGTGTGCGGTCATTTTTTAGTGCATGACCGTGGGTGGCGTGGTGAGGTCAGCCGGCGAGCGTACTGCCACGACGGGTAGACTCAGTGCTTCGCGAAACAGCAGAGTCATCTGAACGTCCAACAGACCACCACGTACTCCATCCCCCATCCGGGGGATGGGACCCCACCCTGGCACGGTAGATTGAACCCACCTCACATGGCCACCGTTCTCCGTCCCCTTTTCCGTGCCGTCCTGCCCTGCATGGCGCTGTTGGTGTCGCCTAGGGCAGCAGCGGCGGACACCGCCGCCTTCGACCAGGTGGTCAAACCTTTCCTCGCCACCCACTGCACGTCGTGCCATGGCGAAAAGAAACAGAAGGGCGATCTGCGGCTCGACACTATCGCCAGCGACTTCGCCAGTCCGGCGACCGCGGGGCACTGGATGGAGGTGATGGAGCGCATCAATTCTGGGGACATGCCGCCGAAGAAGGAGGCGCGTCCGCCCGCTGGCGACATCGCCAAGGTCGCGGATTGGATCACCGGGCAGCTCACCGAGGCCGATCGTGCGCGGCAGCGCAATGACCACGCATCGGTGACCTACAGTCGGCTGACGCGTGAGGAGTATCGCAACTCCATCCGCGATCTGCTGGGCGTGACGGTCGACGTGTTCGATCCCACCGGTCTGCCGGAGGATCCGGCGTGGCACGGT
>Ga0105046_10010626_pt1 | contig 14327 bp, 11 predicted proteins | sample MAT03_FD_78385 | JGI IMG/M metagenome (GOLD analysis project Ga0105046, IMG submission 78385) | Freshwater microbial communities from Lake Fryxell liftoff mats and glacier meltwater in Antarctica - MAT-03 (megahit assembly) | ecosystem: Environmental > Aquatic > Freshwater > Ice > Liftoff... | reverse complement strand
TGACCGACGGACCATCATCCTCGAACCGTAAGTTCTGGCCGATATTGATCGAGATGCTTGCCGTGTCGCCATCGCGATCCGTGGCGACGATGCTCAGGGTCACCAGGCTATCAGACGACAGCGTCGCAGCGCTGGCACCGGTTTCAATCGGGTCGGCCAGGTCATTATGCTGGACCGCGCGCAGTTGGTCCAAGGTCACATTTCCTGAACCATCGACCGAAACCGTGAATACCAGCTGATTGGTCGTGGCGGTGCGGCCTTCGACCACCCCGCCGTTCAAGACAAGATTGACTTGCTCGCCAGTCGCAACGTCGATGATCCCGGAGGGACCGGCCGTGGCGCCCAGCACATACGTTATCGAATTGGAGGCCGCAGGGCCGTCCGCGCCGAAGCTTGCAGTGAACGCGCCACTGAAGCTCTCAGTATCGTTCACCCCCAGCGTGCTATCATCGACGACCAGATTCGGCTCACCGATGCGCCCGCTGAGTGTCGGGGAATCGTCCTCGATGGTGACGGTGATGGCTCCGCCGGCGGTGATATCCTCGCCGTCGCTGACGGAGACAGGAACCACGAAACTGGTGCCCTGTTCGCCGCCACCGTTGGGGTGATCGACCGGCCGGAGCAGGTTCACCGTATAGGCTCCGACATCATTGATGACGACCGTGATGATCGTGTTGGCACCGGCCGAGCCGGTCAAGGTATGCCCGTCCGGGCTCACCGACCAGGTGATGGCGACACCACCGGACGTTAGCGCATTGCTAGGCGTCCCGAGGATAACGGACAACGAATCGCCGTCGGGATCGGAAACTGGAATGACCCCGCCATTGGTGGGCGAATTGGTTGTATCGGGCGAACCGGTCGAATCCGGATTCGGGGCACTCACCGACACCACGCCCTCTTCTGAAACGTTAACCGAAGACGTGCCGATGAACGGCGGATCATTGTCCTCGAGAATATCGAAGAGTTCCTCGACTTCTGGCGGCGTATAATCAAGCTCGGTCGGCGGCAGCAGATCGCCCAGCGGAACGCCCGGATCGAGCGGCGCAACCGGCACTTCGAAATTGCCGCCGCTGCTCTGTTGAGTCGATGTCAGGTCGCCAGCCGCCGGACGAGGCTCCGACCCGATCAGCAAGGCGGCAAGGTTGGTGGCGGGAACTTCGACGCCGCCGAGCACCAATTGCGGCACGAAGATTGCGCCGTCCACAATGATCATCGTCGAGCCGTCGGGCAGGGTGACAACGAGATCACGGCCGACAACACGGATGTCCGACAACTCAACGCCGGCGGGGAGAATTACGACGCCGTCGCTGCCCGGGACGACACGGGTGGCATCGGTCGCGAGCTTCGGTAGATCGCCAATGTTGATCACCAGTCGCGCACTATCGGTTGCGCCGGCTTTGGTGGTCAGGGTGTAATGAAAGGTGTCAAACACACCGGCGGGCGTCCCGGGATCGCGCTCATAGCTGTAATTGCCGCGGGCATCGATGGTGAGCGTGCCATATTGGCCGTCGACCGAAAGCTTGCCCGCCGTGAAGCTGGTATCGCTTCCGCCGGCGCCGTCGATCGCGGTTACCCGGCCTTGGCCTGCGCCGACGATGTCGAGCCCGGCCGAACCGGTGATGGTGCCAGTACCGGAAATGACATTACCGGTCGCAGGGCCATAATCCCGCGCCGCAAGATGATCTGCGTCATTGCGCGCATCGACTTGGCCCGAACCCGTCTGGGAAGCATCTTCGTATCGCATAACCCACCTTCGCCCCTGCGGTCCCTAACCGGGATGGCCGGCACCGCTGATTGTGATCTCATGCGAATGGAGAGGCCCCAAGATTAACCAAAGAAGGTTAACGCCAGAATCATCCACCCGCTGTCAGTGAGCTACAAAGCACATGGCTCAAGACAAATTGCAAGCTACCTATCATGCGAACCGTGACTCGGAGGCGGAAAATGAGTGTGTGACCAAAAGTATAAATCGTTAATCGCGCGCAGTTTTAGTAGATATTACGATGATATTTTGACGGACAACCGACCGGTATTACTTGGCCGAGTAAGTATACATGTAGGAGTTTATGGATATCCGGTGTCGAAAAATCCGCCCGTTGTTGACATTGTTAATTTCTGTTAATTTTTTGATCATCCCTTTCAGATCATTAACGATCGCTGCGGGCAAGATTCATCGCAGACTCGAATGATGTTTTAGTGGCCTGCGGAATGACTCGAAAATCGCCATCCATAGTCTCGATTCGGGACGAAATCCGGGGCTGGAATGCTGCTCGAATGCCCGAATCGGGGTGAGTGTCGGTCCCGAACGAAGCGATTCGCGGCGTCTAAATAGAGCGCGTTGCCAGTCACATCGACTGAGTCTTTAACCGGATTCGCGTGGCAGGGATTGAGTGTCGGGGCCTGCGGAGGCTAGGCCTTCGCCATGAGCATTGCCTGCATCGGCGGGGGACCGGCCGGACTCTATTTCGCTATCTCGATGAAGTTGCGCGACCCGCGCCGCGAGGTGCACCTGTTCGAGCGCAATCCGCGGGGCGTGACCTTCGGATGGGGCGTGGTATTTTCCGACCAGACGGTTGAAAATCTGATGGCCAACGACCCGGTCTCGGGCGCCGCGATCGCCCGGAGCTTCGCCCATTGGGACGATATCGACGTCCATATCGGGGGGCAGTGTGTACGCTCGTCGGGCCACGGCTTCATCGGCATCGGCCGCAAGCAATTGCTCGACCTGTTGTCGGCCCGCGCCGAGGAGCTGGGCGTCGAACTCCATTACGAGGCCGAGTGCGACCCCGATCCGGCCACGTGGACCGATTATGCGCTGGTCATCGCCGCCGACGGGGTCAACAGCCGGATTCGCGACGCGCGGCCGGACGTCTTCGGGGTCGAGGTGGAGGAGCGCGCCAACAAGTTCATCTGGCTCGGAACCGCCAAGACGTTCGATGCCTTCACCTTCGCGTTCGAGCAGACCGAGGCCGGGTGGATCTGGGCCCATGCCTATCGATTCGCCCCCGATTGTTCGACCTTCATTGTCGAATGCAGCGTGGCAACGTGGCACGGGCTGGGGTTCGAGACGATGGACTCGGATGCGGTTATCGCGCGCTGCGAACAGATCTTTGCCAGCCATCTCGACGGTGAGCATTTGCTGAGCAATGCCACGCACCTGCAGGGCCCTGCTGCCTGGCTCAATTTCCGCCGGATCAAGTGCGAACGGTGGAGCGACGGCAACACCATCCTGATCGGCGATGCCGCCCATAGCGCGCATTTCTCGATCGGATCGGGAACCAAGCTGGCCCTGGAAGACGCAATCAAGCTGGCCGAGGTGCTCAATCGCCCCGGCCTGCCGACGGCGCAAGCGCTCGACGAATATCAGGCAGAGCGCAGCCTCGAGGTGCTCAAGCTACAGAATAGCGCGCGCAATTCGACCGAATGGTTCGAAACGCTCGACCGCTATCTCGACTTCGCGCCGTGGCAATTCGCCTATTCGCTGCTCACCAGAAGCCAGCGGATCAGTCATGAAAATCTGCGCCTGCGCGATCCCGCGTGGCTGGAGAGCGTGGAGCGCAATTTCTGGCAGCGGGCGACCGGCGAAGCGAACAGCGCACCGCCGATGTTCGCGCCATTCGCCTTGCGCGAAATGACGCTGGAGAATCGCATCGTGGTCTCGCCAATGGCCACATATTCGGCCACCGACGGCACCCCGAACGACTTTCACCTGGTCCATTATGGCGCCCGCGCTGTGGGCGGGGCGGGGCTGATATTCACCGAAATGACCTGCGTTTCGCCGACCGCGAGGATCACCCCGGGCTGCACCGGAATGTGGTCGCCCGATCATGTCGCGGCGTGGCGGCGAATCATCGATTTTGCCCACGCCAATGGCAAGGCAAAAATGTGCCTCCAACTCGGCCATTCGGGCGCCAAGGGTTCGACCCAGGTTGGTTGGGAAGAAATGGATGCGCCGCTGCCCGAGGGCAATTGGCCCCTGGTCGCGGCGAGCGACGTGGCCTGGAGCGATGGCAACGCGCGTCCGGCCGCGCTGACCCGGCCAGAGATGGACGAGATACGCGATCAGTTCGTCGCCGCGACCAGAATGGCAATCGACGCCGGGTTCGATATGATCGAGCTCCACGCCGCCCATGGCTATTTATTGTCGAGCTTCATCACTCCGCTGCAGAACCGCCGGGACGATGAATATGGCGGGAGCTTGGGCAATCGGCTGCGCTATCCCCTCGAGATCTTCGCCGCGATGCGCGAGGCGTGGCCGGCAGAGCGCCCGATGTCGGTCCGCATTTCGGCCACCGACTGGGCTGGCGAGGAGGGCGTCACGCCCGACGAAGCGGTCGAGATCGCGCGCGCCTTCGCCGAAGCTGGGGCCGACTTGATCGACGTCAGTACAGGCCAGACCTGGGCCGAGGCCAAGCCGGTTTACGGACGAATGTTCCAGACCCCGTTTTCCGACAAGATCCGCAACGAGGCGCATATCGCGACCATGGCGGTCGGCAATATCTTCGAGCCCGACCAAGCCAATGCGATCCTCGCCTCGGGCCGCGCCGACCTGATCGCGCTGGCCCGGCCACATTTAGTCGATCCGTCGTGGACCTTGCGGGCTGCGGCGGCGGCGGATTATCGCGATGTCTTCGTGCCCCCGCCCTATCTCAACGGCATGGCCCAGCTGGCGCGCAATTTGAAGCGCGAGGCGGAGATGCAGGCGGCGGCGCTCAAGGCGTAGCAACCGGTCGTGCGGGACGTGCGTTTGCTTCAATGAAATGGCTAGCAACATCTTTAAGTCGGACTCGCGCGACCGCGCCAAATCGGCGGTAGCCACCGGAGCAATCCATTTGGCGCTAAGTGCCGTCTTCCTGACGGGGCTAGCGATCCAGCCGGAGCGAAGGCCAGATGACGGCCTCAAGACTTTCGACGTCGAGGAGCCTCCGCCGCCACTGCCGCTGGTTTCCAAACCAAGCCCCACCGCCAAGAACGAGTCGGCGCCGCCCGGGGAGAAGGCCGATCCCAGCCCGATCGTCGCCCCGCCGGCCAAGCTCCCGACCCCGCAGACTGTCGCCGCCGCACCGGTGGCGGGGACCGGCACTTCGTCGAAAGTCGGAGCCGCAGCGAGCGGGAGCGGGACCGGCGCGGGCGAGTCTGGTACGGGGCGCGGCGGCGGCGGTAACGGCATCGGGACGGAGGCGCGGTTGCTGTCGGGCAACCGGTCGCGATTGCCGCGGGGCTTACTCCGACCGTTCGCCGCCGACCGGGGCTATGCCCATTTGTTGCTGACGGTGGCCGAGAGCGGCAGCGTGGTGGGTTGCGAGGTGATGCAGGGGACCGGAAACCCGGCGGTGGATGACGCTTTGTGCCAGGTGATGATTCGGCAAAGCCGATGGAGCGCCGCGCGCGACACGATCGGACGCCCGATCACTGTCCAGGTCCGCTACACCGCAACCTGGCGAAAGGATTGATGCTTACCGACTGGCCAACGTCCGCCCGCCATCAAGCAGCGCGAGCGCGGCGCGGTCGCGACTATAGACGTCGGGCAAATAAGCGACATCGCCTCCGCTCGGCATTGCGGTGAGATAGGTCAGGAATACCGGCACCATTTGGGGCAGATCAACCCTTTGCTCGGGCCGCGCCGACCTGGTGGTCAGGGTCTTGCCGCCATACAGCCACTTGGCCAGCCGCGGCGCATCCTCGAGCCGCACGCAGCCGCCGCTGAACATCCGCGATTCCTCCCCGAGCAGCGTTTTGTCGGGGGTGTCATGCAGGTAAATGCCCTGCGCATTGGGAAACATGAATTTCATCTTGCCCATCGAATTGGCTGGACCGGGCAACTGGCGCAGGCGCACTTGGGTGCGACCTGCGGCTACTGCTTGCCAATCGACCGTGTCGGGGCTGATCACCTTGGCATCGGCATCCCAATTCGCCAGCAATTGATATCCCTTGGCCTTAAGGTATGCGCGACCTTCCTTGACGACATGCGGCGCAACTCGCTCTGCCGCGAGATCAGCGGGCACGTTCCAATAGGGGTTGAGCGAAGTGAAGCGGATCAACGCCGCCATCATCGGGGTGGGGTTCACCGGCTTTCCGACTACCACTCGCATCGAATCGACGATTCGGCCGTCCTCATACATCGTCAATTGGGCTGCGGTGGCGTTGACGATGACATACTTGCCGGACGCCGCTGGAAGCGCGCGGGCGCGTTCGAGGTTGAGACGCAGTAGGTCGCGCTCAGCGCGGTTCGAATCGGCGCCATTGACAAGCGCCTGCCGAAGCCCGGCGTAGATCGGGTTCATCCACGGCATGTCGAGCAGATAGGTTTCGAGCGAGGACGCGGCGGCGGCGCTTTCGAGCAGGCGGCGCGGCGTTGGCGCGGACGGGCGAAGCTGTGCATCAACCCAGATCATCTCGACCTTCGGCGTGCGCTTCAAGTCGCGGACATAGGCAGCGAACGCCTCACTCAGCATCCGGTCAGCGCGGTTAATATCAGCGCGATTGCCCGAGCGGGCCGCGCGGACCGCGCGCTCCAGGTTGCGCGGTCGATAGGCGTCGGGATCGAGACCATCGACGCGGGTGCCGCGCAACAGGTCGATCAGCAGAAGTGGCGCGTCGTCAGACCGGCCATAATCGTCGAACCATAACGGGCGATCCCCACGCGCGGCGTAGAAATTGTCGAACGATTCGCCCCGAATCGCCGTCGTGGTAGAAGACGGCGCGACAACCGCCGACGCCGCTTGCGGCACGGCAATGGTCAGCGCCATTGTGATCCCCAACGAGAGGCGCGCCGGACAGCATAACCGTCCGACGCGCCAGTCGTTCGAGGCAATTCGCCCGGCGATGTTAGCCGCGCTCGCCCGAATTCATCGGGGCGGCCATCGGCGCGGGCGCCTGACCGGTCGGGGCGCCCTGATAATATTGGCCGTTGTACATATAGCCGTCGACTCGTCCGTCGCGGTCTTGGTCGGCCCAGATCGCGCCGGCCAGTCCACCGATCACCGCACCGGCAATCGCACCTTCGAGCAGGCTGACGCCCGGGATCAACGCACCAGCAGCCACACCCAGCGCGGCGCCGCCAACGACACCGGTTCCGACGCGGCCAAGGGTCGAATCCCAACCCGATGGGCGACCCTGATAGTAAGTGCCGTTCTGGCTGTAGCCATCGACATAGCCGTCATTATTGCTGTCCGACCAAACCGCGCCGGCAAGACCGCCGATTGCGGCACCGACCAGAGCGCCTTCGATCGGCGAAATTCCACCAACCACGGCGCCGATTCCGGCACCGCCAGCGGCGCCGATCACGGCACCGGTACCGACATCCGACATGCGGGCGTCGTCAACCGTCGAGCAGGCCGAAACGGCCAATGATCCGGCCAGAAGAGCAGCCATCAAAGAATTACGCATTATAATCTCCTTTATTTTTGAGCGGCCTCAGCCCCGGGCCCTCGGCCCCGCCATCGGCGCATGAAGTCAACGACGAGGAAACGACGATCCCGCAGGATCGTTCCCGACCCGATTCTATCGGCGAAATCGGCTAATCGGCCAACCCATTCAAAAACCTAGAGAAGATACTTCATCTTGAGCGGCTCGAGCGACCGGCCGTTCGTCTCGAACGATGCTTCGTTGAAACGCGGCGCGCGCATCCGCATCTTGGGATTGCGCGAGAAAGCGAAACCCTCGGTAGGCATGCCGAACGAGGTGTTGAGCTTGCCGTCGTTGTTGGCGTCGTGGAATGCCGACACCGCGTAGGTGCCGGCAGGGACCGATCGGAACTCGTAATGAAGCGGCGCAACCGAGGCGCGGATCGCGGCGCGGAGGTTGCCGGTCTCCTTACAGTCGGGGAAGCCTTTGGGTTCGTGGGTCAGGCAGAGGTGGACCACTCCGCGGGCATCACGCAGCCCAACGATCTCCACCGATATGGTCGTCGTCACTGGCGACTGTGCTGGTGCGGGGGCGGGCACGGCGAGGCTCGAAGCTGCCAAGACCGCCATCGGTAGCGCAAAGGCGATCCCAAAATCGGAAATAGAGGCCATAATTGCATTTGTTCCGCTGGTGATGAAGCTGGTGATGGCTCGCTGTTATCAGCCAATTCCCTGCCGGACCATGAACGAGCGTCTTGGGAAACATCTCCCACCCCATGTGATTGGTGACGCCCATCACCGTCATGATCGTCAGGACGACGCCAAGCGCGGCGATATGGATCGGGATGGTCAGGATCAGCGCCGGGATGACCACCGCACCGGTGAGTGTCTCCCACGGATGGAAACTCATTGCCGCCCAGGCGGTCGGCGGGTGGCTGGCATGATGCACTGCATGGACCCGGCGATAGATGGCGGGACGATGCATCCAGCGGTGGGTCCAGTAGAACCACGTATCGTGGAGCGCGAGATAGACGATCACCGAGCCGGGCAACCACCACCAGGCGTAAGCCGCCGGGTCGGTGTACAGCCTGGTCCAGCCCAAGCGGTCCCATCCCCATAACAAGATGCCAGCCGGCAATCCGTAGAGTAAGGCGCTGGCCATCGACCAGCCGATCTCCGAGCGGATCTGGCGGTCGAGGCCGGCGTAGAGCTGCGGATGACGAAGACGCGTCAGCCAAGCGAAACCCCCGCTGGTGAGCATATAGCGCACCGCGACGATTCCCGACATTGCCACCGCACTGGCCAGCGCCGGCCAGATCAGGCTGTTTGACCACTCCATCATGGCGATGGCCTTACCAGCGCGATGACTCTAAGGCGAGCGGCGATGAGTTCGAACAAGCCCCTGATCATCGTCGGTGGAGGACTTGCCGGATCGCTCGCCGCGCTGGCGCTCGCCGAGCGACGACCCGACGTGCCGCTGCTGCTGATCGAGGCAGGCGACTGCTTCGGCGGCAATCATGTCTGGTCCTACTTCGATGGCGATGTCGCTGGTGACGAGTTGGCGCTGGTCGAAGCGATGAAACCGATCCACTGGCCGAGCCACACAGTCCGCTTCCCGGGACGCAACCGGGCGCTCGGCTTCGGCTATAACAGCGTCCATTCGACCGGACTCGACGCGCTGGTTCGCGAGCGATTGGCGCCGACCCAATGGAAGCTCGGCACGGCGGTCACCGCCATTGCGGCCGACGGAATCACTCTCGCCGACGGAATCAGTATCGCGGCCTCGGCCGTGATTGATGCGCGCGGGCCGGATGGGCCGATGCCTGGTATCGAGCTGGCGTGGCAGAAATTCGTCGGGGTCGAATATGACGCGCCCGGCCACGGCCTCGCTGTGCCGATCATCATGGATGCGACGGTCGATCAGGCCCAGGGCTATCGCTTCGTCTACAGCCTGCCGTTCAGCGCCAACCGGCTATTGGTCGAAGATACTTACTATACCGACGGTGCCGCGCTCGATGACGCAGCGCTGGGGGCACGGATCGCGGATTATGTCGCGGCTCAGGGGTGGACGGGAACGCCCATCCGCCAGGAGACCGGAGTCTTGCCGATCCTGCTCGGCGGCGACCCCGAGCTATTCTGGCCTGCCGCCGACCCGGTCGCGCGGCTCGGACTGAAGGGCGGCTTCTTTCACCCCACCACCGGCTATTCGCTGCCGCAGGCCGCGGCCAACGCCATCGCGCTATCCCGGCTGCCCGATCTTGGCGGTCCGTCAATTTCGGCATGGACACGCACGCGTTTTCTCGACCATTGGCGTGGCGGCGGTTTCTATCGGTTGCTCAACCGCCTGCTGTTTCGGGCCGCAGAGCCTGAACAGCGCGTCAAGGTCTTCACCCATTTCTACCGTCTCAAAGAGGTATTGGTGTCGCGGTTCTACGCTGGCAAACTGACCATTCGCGACAAATTGCGCATCCTGACGGGCAAGCCGCCCGTACCTCTGATAAAGGCCCTGAAAGCGATGATTTCGTGAGCGACATGCCGACCAAAGTACCCAAGAGTGCAATCGTCATCGGCGCCGGTTTCGGCGGGCTGTCGCTCGCCATTCGCCTGCAATCGGCGGGCATTGCAACGACCTTGATCGAAGCCCGCGACCGGCCCGGCGGCCGCGCTTATGTGTGGCACAAGGACGGCTATACGTTCGACGCCGGCCCGACGGTCATCACCGACCCGCCGTGCCTCGAGGAATTATGGGAGCTGTCGGGGCAGAAAATGGCTGATGACGTGACGCTCGCCCCGGTCACCCCTTTCTATCGGCTGATGTGGAACGATGGCGTCGCGTTCGATTATTCGAACGACGACGTGGCACTGGAAAAAGCCATCGCGGCGCTCAATCCGGACGATGTCGCAGGCTACCACCGCTTCCTGAAATATGCCGAAGGCGTCTATCAGGAAGGCTATGTGAAGCTTGGCGCGGTGCCGTTCCTCGACTTCGCGTCGATGCTCAAGGCCGCCCCCGCGATGCTTAAATATCAAGCATGGCGTTCGGTCTATTCGATGGTCGCCAAGTTCGTGAAGAGCGACAAGTTGCGCCAGGCATTGTCGTTCCACACGCTGCTGGTCGGGGGCAATCCGATGAACACCAGCGCGCTCTATGCCTTGATCCACAAGCTCGAGCGCGACGGCGGGGTGTGGTTCGCGATGGGTGGGACTAGCGCGCTGATCGACGGCATGGTGCGATTGTTCGAGCGGCTTGGCGGAACGGTCCGGCTGGACGAGCCGGTCGAGCGGATTACTACTGCGGGCGATCGCGTCACCGGGGTCATCACCGCCAAGGGCGAGCTCAAGGCCGATATGATCGCGACCAATGGCGACGTGGTCCACAGCTATGGCCTGATCAAGGATCATCCGCGTGGGAAGCAGGCCGAGGCGAAATTGAAGCGCCGCAGCTTCTCGCCGAGCCTGTTCGTGGTCCACTTCGGGCTCAAGGGCACGTTCCCCGCCATCCCGCATCACTCGATCCTGTTCTCGGATCGTTACGGGCCGCTGCTCAAGGACATCTACAAAAACGGCGTGCTGGCCGAGGATCCGTCGCTCTATCTGCATCATCCGACGATCACCGATCCGTCGATGGCGCCACCGGGTTGCTCTGCCTTTTATGCGCTCGCTCCGGTCCCGCATCGCGGCAAGATGGACGTCGATTGGGAGGTCGAGGGCGCGCGCTATCGCGAGGTGGTGATCGACCGGATCGAGAAATTGCTGATCCCCGACATCCGCGAGCGGATCGAGACGATCTTCCATTACACCCCGGCCGATTTCACCGAGGATCTCGGCGCTCATCTGGGTTCCGCGTTCAGCCTTGAGCCGGTGTTGACCCAAAGCGCCTACTTCCGCGTCCACAACCGCGACGATGTGCTCGAAAATCTGTACTTCGTCGGTGCCGGAACGCATCCCGGCGCAGGAATCCCGGGGGTGGTCGGAAGCGCCAAGGCGACCGCCGGGCTGATTGTCGGATGATTGCAGCGGTGCCAGACCGCCCGACGCTGGTCGCGGCGTCGGGCGCGATCATTGCCAAGGGATCGAAGAGTTTCCGAAGCGCGAGCCGCCTGTTCGATACGATCACGCGCGAGCGATCGTGGTTGCTCTACGCCTGGTGCCGCGCCTGCGACGATCTGACCGACGGCCAGACGCTTGGGCACGACGCCCGGGCCCCTGACGACCCCGCCGCCGGACAGGCGCGGATCGAAGCGCTGACCAAAGCGGCGCTGGCCGGGCAGCCGACTGGCGAGACCCCGTTCGACGCGCTCGGGCTGGTGGCCGCCGAAGTGGCGATTCCGACGCGGACGATCGACGATCATCTCACCGGATTCGCGCTCGACGCCAAAGGCTGGGCCCCCGCCAACGAACAGGAAATGCTGGCCTATTGTTATTATGTCGCTGGAGCGGTCGGGTCGATGATGGCGGCGGTGATGGGGGTCGACTCCAAGGATCGCGACACGCTCGACCGCGCGAGCGACCTCGGGATCGCGTTCCAGCTCGCCAATATCGCGCGCGATATCGTACCAGACGCGAGCCAGGGCCGACTATACCTCCCGCGCGACTGGCTGCTCGAAGCGGGATTGAACCCCGACGACCCCGCCAGTATCGCCGCTCCCGCGGCGCGCGAGCAGGTCGCGGCCCTGGCGAAGCGACTGGTCGACCTGTCGCGCGATTATCGCCGATCGGCGCGCACCGGCGCGGCGCGACTCCCGTTCCGCGCGCGGCTGGCGGTGCTTGCCGCGGCCAATGTCTATGGCGCGATCGGCGAGAAAGTGGTGCGGCGCGGCGCGCAGGCGTGGGACAGCCGGACAATCGTGTCGAAGGGCGAGAAACTGCTCCATTTCAGTAGCGCGCTAGGCCAAGCGATGGCCCCTGCCCCGGCGACGCCGCGCACCAATTTGTGGACGGCTCCGGCCTAAGCCGGGGTTTCCCGGCCGGTCGGAGAGCGCAGTTTGGCGCGGCTCGAATCAAGTTGGACCATCAATTTATCGACCGGCGGCGCAACGAGGAAGCCGAAGCTGAGCCCGTGGCGCTTGCTCTCGACCGCATGGTGCAGCCGATGCGCTTGGACGATGCGTTTCATATAGGCCGATTTGGGGATGTAGCGGTGCGGCATCCGGCGATGGACGATGACGTCGTGAAAGCCGAAATAGATCATTCCGTAGGTAGCGACGCCGACCCCGACGGCAATCGCCCACGGGCCGAGACCGCCCATGATTCCGCGATTGATCAGGACGATCGAGGGAAGCGCGAAGATCAACGCATAAAGATCGTTAAGCTCGAACCGGCCGTCGCGCGGACGATGATGACTCTTATGCAGGAACCAGCCCGGCCCGTGCATCACCCAGCGGTGCATTACATAGGCAAAGCCCTCCATCGCGAGGACAGTCACCACCCAGATGAGGATGAGGTTCATCATAGATCCCTATATAGGCGGCGGAGGGGCATGAATTCCAGTGGCCAGTTGGCGAACCCCATTGCCGACGTCCGCCTGCGCCGCGATAAGGCGGTTCATCGTCGATCGGAATGCCTCCATGCCTGAGTCCGAACCTAGCACGATGCTTGAAAGCAGTCCCGGCCCCGGCGACCTGGTCAAGCGGCATCGCCTGTCGACCCGCCTGTGGCACTGGCTCAATGTCGTCACGCTGGCGGTCATGATGATGAGCGGGCTGATGATCTTCAATGCCCATCCGCGCCTCTATTGGGGGCACTATGGCGCCAATGCCGACCCCGCCTGGTTCGAGATCGGGTCGACCGAAAATACCGGCTTCGTCCAGGCCGGACCGCTGCGGGTCGAGACGACCGGGGTGCTTGGTCACTCGATCCACCAGGACGGCCAGATCCAGCGCCGCGCCTTCCCCTATTGGATCACGATTCCATCGCGCTACAATCTGGCCGATGCGCGGCTGTGGCACCTCGCTTTTGCCTGGGTGCTGGGGGTCAGCCTGCTCGCTTATATGGCAATCAGCCTGGTCAATCGGCATTTCAAGCGCGATCTCACCATTTCGCGCGCCGAGATCCGGACGGCGCATGTGTGGGCGGAAATAAAGGACCATGCTCGCCTCCGCTTCCCGACCGGTGCCGCGGCAATGCGCTACAATATTCTCCAGAAACTGGCTTATGCATCGGTGCTGTTCGTGATGCTCCCGCTGATCATCTTCACCGGCCTCGCCATGTCGCCGGCGATAGGTTCGGGGTGGCCGTGGCTGCTCGACATTTTCGGCGGGCGGCAGTCGGCGCGGTCGTTGCATTTCATCGCCATGGTGGCGCTGGTCGGTTTCTTCTTTGTCCATATCGCGATGGTCGTGCTGGCCGGTCCGATCAACGAGTTGCGGTCGATGATCAGCGGCTATTACCGGCTTCCGGGCAAGCGGCCCGAGCCGGTCATCGAGGAGGGTGTTCGATGAACCGGCGCGACTTGATCAGCGGCCTGTCGCTTGGCGCAGGCGGCCTGCTGCTGGGCGGATGCGACCGGCTAAATGCCGATCCGAACGTTCGCAAGATTCTGGCCGGCGCCGAGGGCTTGCACATGCGCAGCCAGCGGCTGCTCGCCAGCGGCCTGGCCCGCGAATATCGCCGCGACCAGATGTCGCCGGTGTTCCGCACCAACGGCAACACCCGGCCCGCGTCGGCCGACTGGCAGGCGCATGCCGCGACCAATTTCGCCGACTGGCGGCTGGTGGTCGACGGGCTGGTCGCCAAGCCGCTCAATCTATCGCTCCGTGATCTCGGCGCTTTCCCGCAGCGCGCCCAGATCACCCGCCACGATTGCGTCGAGGGGTGGAGCGCGATCGGCAAATGGCAGGGGCCGCTGCTGGGCGATATCCTCAAGGCCGCCGACCTCAGCGACCGCGCCCGCTACATCGTGTTCCATTGCGCCGACGCGTTCGGCAGCCGACCCTATTACGAATCGATCGATCTGTACGATGCCTTCCATCCGCAAACGAT
>Ga0105046_10010625_pt1 | contig 14327 bp, 6 predicted proteins | sample MAT03_FD_78385 | JGI IMG/M metagenome (GOLD analysis project Ga0105046, IMG submission 78385) | Freshwater microbial communities from Lake Fryxell liftoff mats and glacier meltwater in Antarctica - MAT-03 (megahit assembly) | ecosystem: Environmental > Aquatic > Freshwater > Ice > Liftoff... | reverse complement strand
CTGCTGCCGTTCTCACGCAGGAATCGTCTGCTGTCGCCACGCAGGACGCTGCTACTGATGTTACCCAAGAAGCCGCTGCCGTGATCACGCAGGAATCGTCTGCTGTCGTCACGCAAGAAGCTTCTGCTGTCGTCACACAGGAATCCTGACCCATACCTGTATCAATTGCTATGCTGCTATCCGGAATCGGGACTCTTATGGCCCCGATTTTTGATTCTCAGTGATATGCCAGATTCTCATATTAAATTTTACGCTCAGCGTTACGCTTCTGTAGCATTCCCCACATATCCTGATAGTGAAACAGGACGAAGGAGACAGCAGTATGCGTTTATTCTGGCAGTGGTGTGTGCTTGGCCTGCTCATTCTGGGCGGGGTCAGTCTGGTGGGAGCACAGGATGAAAAAGCGGCGTTTGAAGGCCAGTATCCTGCGCCTGAATTTCCCGCCGATGTTGAATGGGTGAATACCAATCGCCCTCTATCGCTCGAAGCCCTGCGCGGCAAAATCGTCGTGCTTGACTTCTGGACGTATGGCTGCATCAATTGCATTCATATGATCCCTATTTTGCGCCAGCTTGAGGAAAAATATCCGAACGAACTTATGGTAATCGGCGTGCATTCGGCCAAATTTGGCCCCTCAGAAGGCGAGACCGAGAATATTCGGCAGATCGTGGCCCGCTATGACATTCAGCATCCTGTCATCAACGACAGCGATTTTGTGGTGTGGGGTAGCTATGGCGTGCGGGCGTGGCCGAGCTTTGCCGTGATTGATCCGCGTGGGTATATCGTGGCGCTGCAAGGGGGCGAAATCCCGTTCGAAGCGTTCGACGAATACATTAGCGGTATGATTCGTTATTATGACGGACTTGGCAGCACCATTGATCGCACTCCGCTGCCCACCGTGATTGAGAATGCGGGCGATGCGGCGGGCCCGTTCCTGTTCCCTGGCAAAGTCATGCTGGATGCGCCGACCAACCGCCTCTTTATTGCCGATAGCAATCATCAACGCATTGTCGTTGTCGATATGGCAACGAGCATGGTCACAAGCGTCATTGGCAGCGGTCAGCGCGGCTTCCAGGATGGCGATTTTGCCAGCGCCCAATTTGATACGCCGCAGGGCATGGCGCTGTACAACGAGATTCTCTATATCGCGGATACCAACAATCACGCCATCCGCGCTGTTGATCTGAAGACCCAGACAGTGACAACCATTGCCGGAACGGGCGCAATGGGGCAGGGCCTCATGCCATTTGATATGGTCGTGAGTGATCTGCGTATGTTCGATCTGCGCAGCCCGTGGGATCTCGCCTTTAATGAGGCCGGCCTGCTCTATATCGCGATGGCTGGAACGCATCAGGTGTGGCAGTACGATCTTGAGTCGAACACGATGCAGGCGGCTGTGGGCAGTGGCCGTGAGGGACAAAAGAACGGTAATTTTGCCCGTGCCGAATTGGCACAGCCCAGCGGCCTGTTCTACGCGGATAACATGCTCTATATTGCCGACCCTGAATCGAGCACGATTCGCGCCGCCGCTCTTGAGACGGGTGAACTGAATGTCATTGCCGGGACACCTGAGAATGATTTGTTCGATTTTGGGGATGTCGATGGTGCGTTCGGGACAAATCGCTTGCAGCATGCCATCGCTGTCACGGGCGATGAGGCAGGCATCTTGTATTTTGCCGACACCTACAATAACAAAATCAAGCGCTATGATCCTGAGACGATGGATGTGACAACGCTGGTCGGTCTGGGAGACAATGGCGGCTATCGCGATGGCGCAGACGATATTGCCCAGTTCGATGAGCCGGGCGGCCTCGCCTATGCCGATGGCAAACTGTATGTGGCAGATACCAATAATCACGCCATTCGCATCATTGATATTGAGACGCAAACAGTCAGCACGCTGCAAATCGCGAATCCGACGGCGCTGCAACAGGATACTTCAAGCGTGACAGTTGTGGGCGGGAATGCAGGCAAGGGTGATTCGCTGAGCCTTCCGTCCAGCCCGGTGAAAGCGGGCGCGGGTGAGTTGGTGCTGACATACGCGATTCCGAAGGGCTTTAAGCTCAATCCGCTGGCTGTCTCGACAGTGGAGGTGAAAGATGTAGAGGGCACTGTGGCAACCTTCAGCCGCGACACCTTCACGGTTGATGGCCTGGAAACGCGCATTCCCGTGACGTTTACAACGGGCACAGGCCCCCTCACGCTGGAAGCGACTTTGTTCTACTGCGAGGCTGAACTGGAGGCGTATTGTCTGGTGGATGTGGTGACTCTCTCCGGTGATGTCACGGTCACGGATGATGCCGCCTCAAATACTCTGACGCTGACACGCATCGTTCTGCCGCCTGCCGAGTATCAAACGGGTGGTCTGGGCGTGCCTGTGGGGGATTAATAAGCATCAATCGCTTTTGTCTCCCGTCAATTATAGGGTTCGTAGGGGCGATCCGCTGGATCGCCCCTACGATATGGATTTGAAAATGTCCTTTAAATCGACAATCTATGTAACCAATGGTGCATTTCTCAGGATCAATCAAACAGGCAGAGCGTAAATCCGCCCTTGTAGGGACGCGCTTCTGCGCGTCCGTGCTTGCGGACACCCAGAAGGGTGTCCCTACACATCCATCAGAACACGGGAATTGATCTTAAAATCCCTCAAATTTGTGACTTGCAGCATTGGTTATGTATTCTCCTCGAACGTAAACACCGCCTTCATCCCCAGAAACTGCCCATAACGATCTGCTGCCACATGAATGAAGGATCACATACATATCGCGTGTAAATCAATTGACGATGATAAAGCGGCGCATCCAAATGGACAGCTTTGGACTGTTGACGCGTTGCCATGTTCGATTAAGATGAGACGATATTGTCCGATTGACCCAAAGTGAGCGATATTCCCGTGACTCCCCCCATACGCGGCGCACATTATGACAGCACGCGCCAGACCTGGGAAACCATCTGGGACGGTGCTTCAATGGATGTTGAGATGGAGGCGGTGCAGTCGCGCCGTGCCCAGGAAACGCTCCGCGCCTATCTGCCATATCTCGATCAAAACAGTGTCGTTCTTGAAGCAGGCAGCGGCCTGAGTGCCGTTGTCATCACGCTGCGCCGCATGGGCTACCGTGTGGTGGGACTGGATTACGCCGAGAATGCCCTGCATTTTTCGCGCCAATACGATCCTGATCTTGCCTTGGTCGCAGGCGATGTGCATGCGCTGCCCTATGCTGAAAACAGTATCGGAGCCTATCTCTCGTTTGGCGTGCTGGAGCACTTTGAGCATGGCATGCAGCCCGCGCTGCAAGAAGCCTATCGTATTTTGCAGCCGGGCGGCACGCTCGTCCTGACGATCCCTTATCCCAATGTGATATGGCGTCTCGCACAGTGGAAACGTCGTCTTGCGGGCCAGACGCGCATCAAAGAAGATTTTTACGAGAGCACTTATACGCGCAGCGCCCTGGAAGCCGAAGCGAAGCAGGCTGGTTTTACTATCCTTACCTCTCAGCCCACCAGCCACTCATTTACGCTGTGGGGTATGGGGCCGCTGTTTCGCGCCGAGGGCTACTATCGCACCAATGCGCTGGCGGAAGGTCTGGGTGATATGCTGCGCTTGCTGCTGCCCTGGCCGTTCAATTTCATGACGCTGTTGGTGGGACAAAAGCCAAAATAACAGACCATAATTGCGTGGTATCTGGGCGCAGAGTGATGGTCGGGGTGTAGGGACAGGGCCTGCCCTGTCCCTGGACTTTGGCTCGGACAGGGCCTGCCCTGTCCGCAAAGGGCCATTTCAGCCCGGACGAGGCAGGCCTCGTCCCTACACACCAATCATTTTACGGGTCAAGAAGGCCCATCACGTTATCATACACACCGACCAGCGTGCCATGCCCCTACAAGACCTGTTTTGGAATCTATGGAAACAGAATCGAGACACCCTATCATGACCTTCGATGCTTCTAACGGACTCATCGGCCCACAGCGTGATTTCTGGCAGAATTTGCGCGATCTCCCTGGCACGCTCACGCTTCCTGCGATCATTGCAGGCTTTCTTGTCACCTTTGTGGGCTATACAGGCCCGATGGCGATAGTGATTCAGGCCGGGAAAAGTGGCGGCTTCACACCGGATCAAATCGCCGCCTGGATCTGGGCAGTGGCAGTGGGCAACGGTATCGTGACGATGTTCCTATGCTTGCGCTATCGCCAGCCTCTGACCTCGCCCTATCCGACAGCTGGGGCCGCGCTGCTGGTTACGGGCCTGACGCTGTATACCCTGCCGGAAGCCGTTGGCGCGTATATCGTGTGCGCCATTTTTGTGATTCTGCTCGGCATCACGGGCCTGTTTGAGCGGGCGATGCGGCTTGTGCCGCGCGGCGTTGTGCCGGGGGTGCTGGCTGGAATTTTGCTGCCGTTTGGCGTGGGCATCTATAAAGCGATCCCCGACAGCCCGATCATGATTGTATCGATGGTGGTGGCCTTTTATGTGGCGAAACGCTGGGGATCACGCGCCCCGACGCCCTGGGCGCTGCTGGCGGGATTTATCGCGGTGGTGATGACAGGTCAGCTTCATCTGGTTAATTTCCATATCGAGGTGACACAGCCGATGCTTGTCGCGCCTGTTTTCCGCTTCGACGCCGTGATCAATCTGGCGCTGCCGCTGCTGCTGCTGTCCCTCACATCGCAATATGCCACCGGACAGGCGGTCCAGATCTCCTCCGGCTATGAACCACCCATGAATGGCATTCTCACCACGACAGGTATTGCCTCGGTGATTCTGGCCTTCTTTGGCGGTCATGGGCTAACACTGGGAGCACTCACGGCGGCCATCGTCACCAGCCCGGAGGCACACCCTGACCCGACCAAACGGTATGGGGCAGCGTTCATGTCGGGTGTATTCTACGTGGTTTTTGGCATCTTTGGCGCGACGATCAGTCAGGTCTTTGCGGCGCTGCCTGCCTCATTTGTGACTACGGCGGCGGGCCTTGCTCTGACAGGTGCAATCCTGAACGGGCTTGTCAATGCGCTTCAGCATCCCGCCGAACGTGACAGCGCGATTGTGGCGTTTTTGTGTACGGCGTCAGGCGCTGTGATCGGTGGGATTGCTGCACCGTTCTGGGGCTTGCTCGGCGGCACGCTGATCGAGGCGCTGATGAGCTTTGGAGAGAAAAAGAAGAATGAGGAATTGGCCCCGGCCGTGGTTGTATCGCCGCCTGCAACGCCTCTTGTGGAGCCGAGATCGTAGTGATTCTATTCATGGTGTAACGTAGTGACGCGCTTCAACGGCACATGTTCTATATCTCTGTGCCAATTGGCCTTGTCTTTCTCAACCATCCTTTACAGCCTCTGCATGCGTTTTTTCTGCGCATCATCGATCAGGTGCTTGATGCGGATTGCATCTTCCACATCCGGCCACATGGGAAATAACGCGCCAAAGCTGAATGTGCCCTTTGTGCCATCGCCCAGGAACAGCGATATGGACGGCAGTTTTTCCAGCGGGATACTCGATACATCCTTCTTGTTGCGATAGAGCAGGCGCTCATTGGTGATCGCATAGGCGCGTTCGGGTGGGCGATTGCGTGTGAACAGCTTAATTACACCTCGGATCAGCAGATAAAGCACCGCAAGTGCAAGGCTGCCACCGCCTAAAACCGCCACAATCTTCACTCTGTCATCGGTATTGAGGTCGTTATCGGTCATCACGCCAATCCCGACAGACACGGCCACAACCGCTATGATGCCACCAAGTATCAGGAGTTGATTCCATGCCCCTGGTTGCGCAGGCGATGAGAGCCACAAGACCTCTTCTGCTGGGCGCAGATGGCCTGCAAATGGATGCGTTTTGCCTTTAGATTTTTCTTCACTCATGTGTCATAGTCCCTTTGGAAAGATCGTCTTCTATTTGTTAAGTCGTGTGCTGCATGTCGTCGTTAGGTTGAGATTTTTGTGCGTCTTCAATGATGGATTTGATGTGTTCCACATCCTTAAGCTCTTTCTCTTATCAACCCTATTGAACCATGAAAATGCGTTCGCAAAGTCAAGAAACCTTGCTTTTGTCCACAGCGGAGGGCAAGCGTTCGCGAGGTGCGTTGACCATAACCGTTTCGTTGCATATAATGCGGAGCGCAATTCTGGTAATTAGTGTGTGGAGTCTCCCTTATGCATCGTTTCCGGCGCGTTCTGCCCGTTCTGCTTCTGCTCGTCCTGTTGCAGATCGGCTTTCCGGCTCAGGCCCAGGATAATCTACTCAAAAACGCCAACTTCGAGAACCCCTATGGGGGCATTGGTACGGCGGATGGTTGGGATGGCGGCTTTGTGGCAAGTCCTCGTACCGAAGTATGGATGAATGCCGACACAATTTTTACGGCCCATCGTGGTGATAAAACCTATGAAGGCACTTCCACGCAGCAAATGGGGCGTGGTGGTTCCACGTTCACGGCGGCTGTCTGGCAGAAAGTCGATAATATCCAGGCGGGGACACGCCTGCGCTTTTCCGTCTGGGTCTACGTTGAGAATGAAGCGGGGTCGAATGCACGGGCACGCATCGGGATAGACAGCAATAATACCGCCAGCCCACTGGATGATATGGCGTGGTCGCCTTATATGACGACCTATGGCGCGTGGCAGGAGATGTCCGTTGAGGCGACAGTGCCGGCAGGCTACGTGACGGTCTATATCTTTGGCACACAGGATTGGCCCAAATTAAACAATTCAGTCTATATGGATCAAGCGTCGCTGAGAGTGGTTGGCACAGGTCAGGTCGTTGCACCACCGACAGCGGCAGCAGGTGGTACAGCAGCCCCGGTTATTCCAGTGGTGCCCACGACCAGACCACAGGTCTATGCGCCCTCGGTTTCGCGTCAGGATGAAGATACCAGCGATGGCATTATTCATACGGTGCAGTCCGGCGATACGCTGGCGGCAATTGCTGTCGCCTATCGCACGACCGTGACGAATATCCTTGAACTCAATGGCCTTGAGCGGGGGGCGATGCTGGCCCTGGGTCAAAAAATCATCATCGAGAAGCCCGGTGCATCGGCTCCCGCCAGCGAGAACACCAGCCCGACCACAGCGCCTGTGGAATCCACTGTGATAAGCCAGTCTCGTGCCGAGCCGACCACAGCGTCCGCAGCAACCACGCCCGGCAATCCGCTGGCCGCGATCCTGGGCCAGAAAACGGACGTGCCGCCGACACAAGAGGCTCAGGCCGAAGAACCGACAGAAGCGGCCCCGTCTGCGACATTGGCCCCTGAGAACACGGCTGTCCCAACCGATCTGCCTGCGCCAACAGCCACCGAAATGGTTGCGCTGCCAACGAGCACCGTTGAGGGAACATCAGTCGCGGATGCTGTTACCTCCTTAGAGGCTGGTGTGTGCGTGACGCTGTTTAATGACGCGAATCAAGATCGCAACCAGGGCGAAGGCGAAGCTGTGCTGCCCGGTGGCCTGATCGCGCTGCAAGATTTGCAGGGCAAAGAGGTCGCCAGCCACATGACAACCGCTGACACGGCTCCCTTCTGCTTTATCGATGTCGCACCTACCACTTACAATCTGATCACAACACCGCCCACAGGCTACGGCCTGACCACCACCAGCGCCCTCACTGTGAATGTACAGGTTGGCGTAAAGTTCCAGGTGAGTATTGGCGCGGCCCAGGGTGTGACGCCGCTGGCGACCCCGACCCTTGATACCGCCGTGATTCAGTCGGTTCCTGATGCAGATGTCGCAGCGCCCTCAAGTGGGGCCCTGGTTTTGCTCTTCGTCGGCCTGATTGCCGTCGTGGCGATTGGCGCAGGCATCCTGCTCTATGTCATCCGCCGCCTGTAGTTGAGAGGATCAACCTATGAAAACACGAATTTTTGTGAGTCTCGGCGTTGGATTGGCCCTCGCTGTGGGGGTTGTCAACGCCCAGAATAACGGCCAGCTGTGTCTGAGTGCCTTTGAAGATACCAATGGCAGTCAATTAAAAGATCAGGGCGAGGCCCCGATCACCCAGGATATTGTGGTGACGCTGGCTGATGCTCAGAATATTATCGTCGATAGCAAACTGCTGGATGACTCGCCGCTCGCCTCGAATGGGGTGGTGTGCTTTCAGGGATTGGCGGCGGGGCAGTATACGCTCACGGCGGCCAGCGCCAACTATGATGCCACGACAACCACCTCATTTCTCACGGCGGTGGATGCCAGCGGCAATGTCCAGCAGTTTAATTACGGTGGCAAATTGGCGATTAGCAAGCCCACTGTGCTGACCACAAATGCAGATGGCACGCCTGTTCTGACCCCGGAACGGCAGGCCGCCATTCTTGAGCGCCTGCTGCGCAGCAGTCTGGGGGCGCTGGTGGCTGTTTCGGTGCTGGGTCTGCTCGGTGTGATCGTGTATTGGACGGGCTTTCGTATGCCGTCCCGTTCGCGTGTGGTGCGTGCCACAGGCCAGTATCCGGCGGTGGGTTATGCGACGCCTGTACCGGGCCAATACACACCCAATACACCTATGCGTCCGGTTGATCCGTCGACAGGCCAGCTTTACGGGTCTGCTCCTGCTCTGGCTGTTCCGCCGCCCAGCTTCGATGACACTGGTCCTATCAAGACTGTGAGAACAGTGACAGACTTGAGCGGCTCGGGCGCAGTCCAACCTGAGCCCATCCCCTTTGAGACCAACGAGCCGCTGCCGCCTGCTTCCGATGACGATACAGGTCGCTATCGCCCGCCGCGTGAGTAAATCTTGGCCGTAGGATGCCAGAGCCTCTTTTGTAGGGTCGCCCAAGCAAGCGGCATAGTAAAACGGGGGCGACCCAGCGGGTCGCCCCTACACGCCCACGATTGTGAATCCACAAGAGCATCATGGGTGGACGCGCAGAAGCACATCCCTACACTCCATTTTTAAAGAGTCTTCATCGACCGGCCATCTGTACCCGCAGTGATCATTTTGAAACGAACCACAATCTCCCTTTAAACCCATCGAAAATCGTATTTCCCCGTATAATAACCAAAGTATATTATCCCCATCATCCTATTTCTCAGGTTGATGCCATATGCTATAAATAGTCAATAATGTTTTTAATGCTGAAAGATTGATACACACCCAGAGCGCGTATATAATACAATGAGTTCATCAGCCATCTGCCTGTCTCACAAGTAAAGTGCATATTCCGGTTATGGAAAATCTTGTTGGCAAAATAATACGCGGCTACGAGATGCACGAACTCATCGGAGAAGGTGGGTTCGGTGCTGTTTATCGTGCAACACAAACAGCTGTTGACCGTGAGGTCGCGATCAAAGTCATTCTTCCGCAGTACGCCAGCCGCCCTGAATTTATTCGTAAATTTGAGGCGGAAGCGAAACTTGTTGCGCGTCTCGACTCTCTGCATATTGTGAACCTCATCGACTATTGGCGCGATCCTGAAGGCGCGTTCCTGGTCCTGCGCTGGCTCAAAGGCGGGACTTTGCGTGATTCACTGCGCGAAGAAGGCCCCTGGGACCCGCGTGCGGCGGCCAAGCTCTTTACACAGATTGCGGCAGCTTTAGCTGTCGCCCATCGTAACAATGTGGTTCATCGCGATGTAAAGCCCGCTAATATTCTCCTGGATGAAGAAGGCAATGGCTATCTCTCCGATTTCGGTATCGCCCACGATACGATGGAAGATGTCAAAGTGCCGAGTGCCAGCAGCAGCAGCAGCTCATCGTCATCATCAGGCGTGACGGGCTCTGCGGGCTATATCTCACCAGAACAGGTGAATATGCAGCCTGTCAGTTCGCGCAGTGATATTTACAGTATGACTGTTGTGCTGTACGAAATGATCGCGGGCCACCATCCCTTTCCTGATGCTCGTTCAGCCATTGCGCTGTTCATCAAGCACACCAGCGAAGCGCTGCCGATCCTGGAAGACTTCCCGGATGCGGTGAATCGGGTGCTGCAAAAAGGCGCGGCCAAAAACCCTGACGAACGCTATCCCGATATTCTGGAAATGGCGCGCGAATTTAAAATCGCTGTGGCAGAAGCCGCCATACCCGTTGGGGATCGCGGCAGCGGTCTTTACATTGAAGATTTTGATACGACCTCAGTGCAATCGCCGCTGAGTGATGCCGAAGCCATCGTCAATCCCTATAAAGGCTTACGGGCCTTCCAGGAAGGCGATGCCAGCGACTTTTATGGACGTGAGCAGCTCATTCAGCAGCTTCTCAACCGTATGATGGATGAGCATGCCCTGTATCGCTTTCTGGCTGTGGTGGGGCCTTCCGGGTCCGGTAAATCGAGCGTGGTCAAAGCAGGTTTGATCCCGGCCTTGCGCAAGGGGGCCATCCCCGGCTCGCAAAACTGGTTCTATATCGAGATGGTGCCAGGGGCAAGCCCGATCACCGAACTCGTCAATGGGTTGTTGAGCATTACGGCCAATCCGCTGCCCAATCTGGCGCTGCGTCTGCGGGCCAGTCCACAAGCGCTGCATGATGCGGTGTGGGAAGCGCTGCCTGATGACGACAGCGAACTGGTCATTATGATCGATCAGTTTGAAGAGGCATTTACACAGGGCACGGATGAAGAGCGCATTGCCTTTCTGGATAACATTCAGGAAGCAATCACCGCGCCGGACAGCCGCCTGCGCGTGTTTGTCACGCTCCGCGCTGACTTTTATGATCGCCCGTTGATGGTGGCGAAATTCAGTACATTGATGCAGCAGCGCACCGAAGTCGTTGTGCCGCTGACGATTGAAGAACTCGAACGCGCGATTACGGCCCCAGCCCGCCGTGTGAAAGTCTTCTTTCAGCAAGGTCTCTCAGCAGCGATTGTCTCCGAAGTGAGCGAACAGCCCGGCGTGCTGCCCATGATGCAGTATGCCCTGACAGAGCTTTTTGAACGGCGCGAGGGCCAGATTCTAACGCTCTCAGCCTATCAGGAATTGGGCGGGGTGTTAGGAGCGCTGGCCCGCCGCGCCGATGAAATTTATGCCGAACTCGATGAGGCGCATCAGGAAGCGACTCGTCAGTTGTTTCTACGTCTTGTCACGCTCGGTGAAGGCACGGAGGACACACGTCGCCGCGTCTTGATGAGCGAACTTATGGAAGCCTCGGCAGATCAAAAGGTCATGCAAGATGTGGTCGATTCGTTCGGCTCGTTCCGCCTGCTGACGTTTGATCGTGATCCGGTGACCCGTACACCCACAGTTGAGGTTGCGCACGAAGCGCTTATCCGTGAGTGGAAACTGCTGCGTCAATGGCTGGATGAAGGTCGCTCCGATGTGCGCTTGCAGCGTATGCTGTCTGCCGCTGCTGCCGATTGGCAAAATGCCAATCGCGAACCGAGCTTTCTGTTGCGCGGTGGCCGTCTGGTGCAGTTTGAGGAGTGGATTCTACGCTCAACGGTTGGCCTGACCAAGAATGACCGCGAATACTTTGAAGCGAGTGTTGTCGAACGGGATCGTTTTGAGGCCGAGGAAACGCGGCGGCGTGATCGTGAATTGCGCAATGAACGGCGTCTGCGCACTCTGTTTTTCATCGGTGCGGTGGGTGGCGTTGTCTTTTCAATCGTGATGGGTATCCTGGGTTTTGCGGCTGTTCAACAGGGCAATGAAGCACAGGCCGCCCGTGCGACCAGCGACATCAATGCGGCGGCGGCGGTACAAGCCAACAGCACCTCTGTGGCACAGGCGGGTACGGCGGTGGCCGCGCAAGAAATTGCGATTACGGCTGCGGCACGCGCTACCCTGGCCCAGGGTGAATCGATCTTTCAGGCGGGTACAGCGGTTGCCGCACAAGAAATCGCGAATATGCAGGCTGCGCGTGCAGAAACGGCCCAGGGTCAATCTGAGATTGATGCGAACAATGCCATCGTTCAGGCCAATAATGCGGGTACAGCACAAGCCGACGCCCTCATTCAGGCTGATGCCGCCGGGACAGCTCGCGCTGAGGCCCTTATTCAGGCTGATGCTGCCGGGACAGCCCGCGCCGATGCTATTCAGCAGGCCGATGTGGCAGGCACCGCGCAGAACGAGGCGGTTATTCAAGCTGCGACGGCTGTACAAGCCCAGGAATTTGCTGCTCAGGAAGCCGAGGTTTCGCAGAGTTTGCTGCTCTCTGCCAGTGCAGGGCAGCTTGCCTCGTCCAACAGCCCGCTGGCGCTTCGGCTGGCGCTTGAGGCCAATAACGTGCCAGACCCCTCCTTGCAAGCCCAGCGTGTCTTGATTTCGATTGTGTATAACGCGCCGCGCCGCCGCTATGTGAGCGATCATGGGTCAATCAACTGTATTGCGCCACTTGATAATGAGCGTGCCGCGACCTGTAATGGCGATGGTTCCATCACGATCTGGGATCTTGTCACGGGTGAAGTGACCAACACACTGTTGGGGCATACGGGCGCTGTGAATGCTATCTCAATCAGCTCGGATGGACGCCGTATGGCCTCGGCATCGCAAGATGGTCTCGTCATTCTGTGGGATTTGAGGACTGATGAGCCGTTGTTCAACCTCGTCGGACATGAAAGCCCTGTCAATACAGTGGCGTTTAATCAGACAGGCTCACAGATTGTCAGCGGCTCGGACAATGGCCGAATCATTGTCTGGAGTGTGTTCAATGGCAGCCGCACGCGGGATGTGACTGTCACGGACAATCCTATCTCACAGGTGAGTTACGATCAATCGGGACGCTATTTGCTGATTGCAGCGAATGATGCCACCCGTCTATGGGATATTGCAGCGCAGCAGCAGCTTGTCTTCGATCCGCCGCAGACTCTTAAAATTAGTGCGGCGATCTACACCCCTGACAACTTGCTGATCCTCACCAGTGGTATTAATGCCAGCGGTGTCCCCGAGATCTGGGATGCCAAAACGCGCAAACTGCGGAACACTCTGCCCGCGCATAACGGGCCTGTCAATAGTTTGGCCGCTGATGCCAATTCACGTCTGGTGGTTACAGCCTCTGATGACTTCTCCGTGATTCTGTCTGATCTGTTCACGGGTACGGAAGTGCGGCGCTTCAATGGTCATACAAGCCGTGTGAATGCCGCTGTGTTTACACCGGATGGAAATTCTGTCCTGTCAGGCGCGGGCGATGGTGTGATGTATCTGTGGGACACCACGCCTTCGGCCAACCCGCTGCAACCTCTGGCAAGCGTCAATACGAGTATCAGTGCCGCCTTTTTTGTCCCTGGGGACAATCTTATGGCGACCACCGACGATGGACAAATCACGCTCTGGGACGGCGAAACAGATCGTTTGATCGTCAGCCGCAATCTGGGCCGCTCAGAGTTGGGCGCGACAACGTTAACTCTCAGTCCGCTCAGCACAGCGTCGGATCTCATCATTGCACGCGGCACAACCGATTTGCTGATCTATAATTTCTCCAGAGGGGAAACGCTCCAGCGCTTTACCGTGCCAGAGGAGAGGGCCTATGTGGGTGATATTGCCTTCACATCAGATGGTAAATATGTGGCCTGGGGCGGGGCTTATTTCTACCGCGAGCAGCTCGTCGATTTCACACGCATTGGACTTTTGCGCGTTTGGAATGTCGAGACGGGCGAAATGGTGAAAGACTTTCCCAATATCGTCCCCCGTGCCCAGCGGGTCAACGAGCTTGGGACACCGGAGGCTGTGATCAACGAGGGTGTCAATGCCGCCGTGAGTTCAGTGGCGTTTAACCCGGATGGTACGCGTCTGGTCGCTGGCTTTGAGACGGGTCGTATTCTGATGTGGGATATGACTCGCGGCGATACTGGACCACCGCTTGAGTTCACGGGGCACAGCGGCGAGGTGACGGCCATTATCTTCAATGCTGATGGTACGCGCATGCTCACAGGCGGGAAAGATCGTGCGGTTCTGCTCTGGGACACAGTGTCTGGCAGTCTGATGCGCCGCTTTACCGGACATACAGGCAACATCAATGCGATTGCCTTCGGGGTTGATGTTGATGCCAATGGCATCCCAACCGAAATTATCTCGGCCAGTGAAGATCGCAGCTTGCGCCTGTGGGACACTCAGACGGGCGAGTCGATCCAGAAATTCGGTGAGCAGGACACCCCGATCACCGCCATGGGCTTGAATCCTCAAACCAATGACATCCTCATCGGCACGCTGGCCGGAGAGCTGTTTCTGCGCCGCCTGGATAAGGCGAGTGAACTGCGAAGCTGGGCGACGGACAATCGTTTCCTTCCAACGCTCTCCTGTGCCCAGCGTGACCAGTATCGTGTGCAGCCGTTCTGTACGGATGAGGAACGCCTGTCCGAGAAGGGCCTCGATATTTTTGCGAATCAAGCAACATCAACACCAATGCCGCCTCTGGTGAACGCCAATGACCTGAATAGCACGCCTCGCGTGCCATCGGTCACACAGACCGCGAACGACAACAGCGCGTCG
>Ga0105046_10010623_pt1 | contig 14330 bp, 10 predicted proteins | sample MAT03_FD_78385 | JGI IMG/M metagenome (GOLD analysis project Ga0105046, IMG submission 78385) | Freshwater microbial communities from Lake Fryxell liftoff mats and glacier meltwater in Antarctica - MAT-03 (megahit assembly) | ecosystem: Environmental > Aquatic > Freshwater > Ice > Liftoff... | reverse complement strand
TTGCTCGGCTTGGGATGCACTTGGATTTCAGCGGTATTATCCTGCGAAACCCTTTGGAACGGCTTGGAAGCGTGAGTGCTCCGAGCTGGGCGGAACACTAAGCCCGGCTCAGACGGACTCTGCGACCCCCGGCCGCAGAGCCAACGCCAAAAATCCCTCGCAAAAACCGACTTCACGCGAGCGCCCGACCGGTTACACCCATTTGATTTGGGTGCAGCCCGTTTGCGTGCGCGTCACTGATTTGCCGCAACATAATACAAACAAAGCGTTTACAGGATTTTGACCCGATTTGCGGTGTCGAGTTTATTGTCGAACCGGGGCATTAATCCGTAATTCGGGTCGAAACCAGCTGCGAAAACTCGCGTAATCGCCTTGAAAATGAGGCGCACGCAAACGGGCTGCACCCATTTGATTTCATCGTTCCGTTTAGCGAAGTCCCCAATGGGGACGACTTGTAATCGCCCGTCCCCGTTGGGTGACTCCGCTAAACAGAACGACGTTAAGCAAAGTACACATCGGTTATGTTCTCAGAGCACAAAATCCGCTCCGTGTGGAAAAATCTTGTAGTTCAGGCCGACCGCGAATCAGAGGGTGAGCTATAGAACTGTTAACCTGCGACTTCCCCTCACGAACCCGATAGCCGGAAAGATTGAAGTAACCGGACGCTTGGGGTCGAAACTTACAGCGGGGAAGCAGAGTCGGTACACGGCATAAGTCGGGTTAATCCGCTAAGGTTGGAAAGGCCGGTTGCTTCCCACCCAGAAACCTGGCCTTGCTGTGTATCGAGTCTGGTGAGTTCGGAGAGTTGGTGAGAAGGTTTCCGGGTCGCCACCCCCTGTCCGGGCGGCCCTTCCTGCTGGTCGCGGGACCAACAGGCAGCCTCGCCGGAACGCCGACGTGGGCGAGTTCCCGATTGTCTCAACTCCTCATTTGAAGCGTACTTCGAGGCGTACACCGCTGCGGCCCTGCCGTCGGCATGAGAAACTTTTTGTCTTGAGGGATCTACACCATGAAACAGAAGAACCTGGTCCTGATGGTTGTTGCGGTGGGTTGCGGTCTTGTTGCCGCGTTCCTGACCACGCAGATGAACGCGAAGCCGAAGGTTGAGATGGTCGAGGTGTTCGTCGCCCTTGACGAGCTACCGGTTGGGACGATCATCACCTCGGCGAACCTGGAAAAAACTGTCCTCAAGAAGCCGGTTGCCAAGGACGCCCTGCCGCCGGACCTCCTGGGTGTGGTCATCGACGTGAACGACCTGCTCGGGAAGAACCTGAAGCGGCCGCTCCACAAGCACGAGGTGTTTACCAAGGCCGACCTGGGCAAAGGCTCCAGTATCACCTTCGTGCACGGCAAGCACATGGTCTCGCTCCCGATGAGCGCCGCCCAGGCCGCCGCCGGGCACATTGTCCCCGGCTCCAAGGTGGATGTCCTCGCCACGCTCAAGTTGCCCAAGAAACTCGCATCGTTCCCGCTGCTCGTGGATATGCATGTTCTGACCGTCAACAGCGACCTGGACCAGTCCAAATCCCAGGTGTTCCAGAACATGACGATGGTGTCGCTGGCCGTGACGCAAGAACAAGCCCTGTTGCTCTCGATGGCCAAGACCCGCGGTTGCAACCTTGAGTTGATGCTCCAGAATCCCGAGAAGGAACTCGACACCACCTACGACTTCAAGAAGATCAAGAAGTTGCTTGAAGATGACCAGACCGGCATCGAGATCGTCCCCGGCGACCCCGGTGAAATCAAGAAGCCGCTGCCGAGCACCACGACTGAGCCGATCGCGCCGCCCGTGGCCAAGGCCGAGACCGTGAAGGTTCTGGTGGCCAACGAAGACATCAGCGCGGGCACCGACATCAACAAAGAACTGATCGAAACGAAGTTCACCGTGAAGGATTACCCCAAGGATCTGATCGAAGGGACCGTTGGCGACATCACTCCGTACCTGGGTGGCAAGGTCTTCACCAAGGGTATCTCCAAGGGCCAGCCAATTGTCGAGTCGAGCATCGGCCTGCCCGGCTCGAAGCCGTCGCCGCAAGACGACAAGATCACCGGCTTGCCCAAGCCCCGCCCGGACCCGGAAGTCGCGATCGTGCCGCCGACCGTGGCGGTTCCGGAGAAGAAGGTCGAGCCGAAGCCGGCTGCCAAGGAATTCCACGACGTGGCGGTCCACACTGCGAGTGGCACGCTCGTCTACCGGTACCTGAAGAACGACAAGGGCGAGTTGAAGTTGATCGCAACGCTCTCGCCGGAAGAAGCCGCGAAGCCCAAGGAAGCCGCCTCGGGTGATGCCAAGAAGTTCGAGTGATCGTAGTTCGAGTCGATTGTTTCGTGGAGTGCGGCTTGCCGTTCTCCACCGAAGCGAGAAGTTCCCAATCCTTGCGTGGTGGTGAGGCCACGCAAGGACGACCCCGCCAGCCGAGGCAGGATGCCCGGCAGGCAAGATCGCCCGGCTCGTGGGTTCCGTGACCCCGGCCGCGAATGTCTGAGTGCCGCAGGGCGGATTATCCCGCCCTTCCCGTGAGGAGAGGTGAACGGATGCACCCGAAACGTATTGCCAAGCGCCCCATGTTCTGGGGCCTGATTCTGGTCGCCGGACTGACCGCTGCGGTCACCCAGGGCCGTCAACCCGGGCCAGCGCAGCCCGTTCCAGTTACCCCGCCGACTGCGGGCGAAGTCACGGTCGATAAGACCGGGGCACTTCTTGTCCCACTCGGCGGACTCGTGTCCTTCGACCCCAAACTACCCCCCGGCACGTTGTTGAGTGAAGTCGTCGTGGCGCAGGAGGCGTTCCTCCAGGTCCGGCTCGACCCCAACAACCCCGGCAAACTGCTGATGACCGGGCGTGCCCCCGGCCTGACCCAACTGACCCTGATCGTGAAAGATAAGCCCAAGATCGTGTTCGACGTGATCGTGCAGCCCGACCTGGCGTTGCTCCGGTCGCTGATCCGCCGAACCGTTCCCACGGGTGCCGTCGATGTCCAGGCCGGCATCGGGAATGTGATCGTCCTGAGCGGGTATGTGACCTCGCCCCAGGACGCGGACATCATCACCCGGTTGGCCATCAGCGCGACAGGCAACGCAAACAACGTCATCAACGCGGTGCAAGTCGGCGGCGGACAACAGGTTCAGATCGACGTGGTTGTCGCCTCGGTCAACCGGAACCTCCTCCGCGAACGCGGGTTCGACTTCGCCATCAACGGGTCCAACAGCGGATTCGCCAGCATCGTCAGCGGCTTGATCGGCGGGCAGATTGTCCCGACGGGCGCGGTTGGCACCATCCTTATGCCGATTGTGAGCGGAGGCGCGAACCTGCAACTCGGCGTTCTGAACGGCCGGGGCGATAGCTTCCTGGGTGCCCTGCGTGCCCTGCGAACCGAAGGCGTCGCCAAGTTTATCGCCGAACCGCGCGTCGTGACTCAGACAGGCCGCCCCGCGTTCTTCCGGGCCGGTGGTCAACAGGCGGTCATCAGCGGGGCGTCCGGCATCACCGGCCCCGGCGTGGTCCTAGTGCCGTTCGGGACGGAACTCGAGGTTCTCCCCATCGTGTACGGCAACGGCACGATCTGGCTGGAAATCAACCCCCGCATCTCGGCCGTGAGCGCCGGCCTGGGGCTGACCATTGGTGGCACCACGACGCCCGGCTTCACCGAGCAACAGGTGCGAACCGCCGTGATGCTGGAGTCGGGCCAGACCTTCGCCATCGGCGGGCTAATCCAAACCAGCGTCCAAGCGACCGCGAGCAAGGTGCCGGTTCTGGGCGAACTGCCGTTCATCGGAACCGCATTCAGCCGCGTCAGCCACCAGACCATCGAGAACGAGTTGGTCATCCTGGTGACCCCGCGGTTGGTCGGGCCGATGAACTGCGACCAGGTGCCGAAGCGGTTGCCGGGCATGGAATCGCGCAACCCCGACGATTATGAGCTATTCTTGGAAAACATTCTGGAAGCCCCACGCGGCCAACGGAAAGTGTGGAACGGTCGGTGCTACAACGCCCCGTACAAGTGCGACCCGACGGCGGCCATCTTCCCATGCGTTGGCAGCGTCTGCAACGGAACCCCCGGTTGCGGGGCGAATGGCCCGCTCGTGAACGGTGCGGGCAACGTGAACATCGGGCCTCGCCCACCCGTGGCGCTGCCCCCTGTCGGTCTCCCCGGTCTCCCTGGTGGTATCCCGGCGATCCCTGGTGGTATCCCGGCGATTCCCGCAGTTCTCCCGCCAGCGAATGCCCCGACGGCCCCGGCGATTCCGATGGCTCCGCCGGCCTTGCCCAGTGCCGTGAACCGAACCGAGCGAACGGGTGTGGAACCGGCACCCATCAATCTGCCGGGCTTGCCGCCCGTGGTCTCACTGCCTGAGCTTCCCCGAAACTGACCCAACGTGAAGGTTACCGGCCCTTGAGCAATCGAGGGCCGGGAGCCGCGACCCGAGCCGCGTAACACGACACGCGACATAACAACGACCCGGTGATGGCCATGCTTCGCGTCGCGATCGTAGACCCGAGTGAATCGACCCGCGAGTCCCTCCGCACTCTGCTGTTGGGCGTGGACTTCGTTTGGCTCGACAACGAGTGTGCCCGTTACGAGTACTTCTCGGATGTCATCCAAGCAGCCCTGCCCGATGTCACCATCGTTGCCCTCGATGGGGACAAGGCTCGCGCCTTGCAACTCGTCGGCCAACTGTCGGTCGAACACCCCAAGCTCCCGATCATCACCATCAGCCACGATCATCAAGCGTTGCTCCAGTCGCTCCAGAAGGGGGCGAAGTACTTCCTGACTCACCCAGTCGGGTTGCAGGACATGCTGGCCGCCCTCCACCGCGTTCGAGGCGAGTACGGCACGTCCGACGACAAAACACCAGGGGTTCCGCAGAAGCAGAACAAGGTGTCGTCGGTCACGGCAATTCTCGGCTCGCGTGGCGGTGTCGGCACCACGACGCTGGCGGTGAACCTCGCCGCGACCCTGGCCGCCGACCCCACGCACGTCGCCGCGCTCCTCGACCTCGATTTGACGCTCGGCGACGCGGATATCGCCCTCGAAATCAGCGGCTTCGACAACATCAGCATCGCCGACCTCGCCGTGAACATCGAACGCCTCGACATGAACTTCCTTCGCCGTGCGCTTGCCAAGCACGAGCCGACGGGCCTGTCGATCTTGCGGCACCCCATCGAGATATCCCAGGTGGGCACGGTTCACGAACAGCACGTCGAGCGCATCGTGAACTTGCTGAAGATCAGCTACACGCACCTAGTTCTCGACCTGAGCAAAGGGTTGCTGCCGACCGACCTGATGGGCCTCCGCATGGCGGACAACATCCTGCTCGTCGCCCAACTGGAACTGGCCAGCCTGCGGAACGTGGTGCGGCTCATCCACTACCTCGGCGGCGAAGAGAACCTCGCGGACAAGATTCGCGTGGTGATTAACCGCCAGGGTGCGGACACGGTGGAGGAAGGCATCAGCCTCAAGAAGGCCGAGGAAGTCATCGGGAAGCCGATCTTCTGGCAGATTCCGAACGAGCCGAAGGCCGTCATTGGGGCACGCGTGGCGGGGCATCCGCTGGTCAAGCACTCGCCCAAGAGCCGCGTGCAGCTAAGCATCGTGGGGTTGGTCGAAGCCCTGTTCGGCAAGCCGCCCGTGGCCGACACCAAGGGCAGCGGCAGTAAGGGTTGGTTTGGGCGGCGCTAAGGTCGGCGGAAGCCCCCAGGGTCTCACGACACCTGGCTACCGACTACCGCCCTTCCAGGGCTTTAAGAGGGTGGTTGGTGTTGGTTTTCAGCCCCGGATGGGGCGGCAGTCGGTAGCCAGGTGTCGTGAGACCCTGGCCCGCTTGCCGGGGGTCTGATTTCGCGGGAAGAACCGATTAAGCATCACAATTCATGCGACACATTCAACCCGCCCTGGTTTTGTGAACTATGTAATCATGTCGAAGGACTCGGGGCTTGAGACTGAACCACCAGGAGTAACGAACGATGTCGCGGTTGCAGCAAGGTATCTCGAAACTGAACAGCTTGAGCAATCACGGCGGTGCGAGCAGCATCTCCCGGCTATCTAGCCCGAGCATGGGTGGTAGCACGGGCAACGGGAAGAACTACGACGAGTTGAAGCGGCAGATCCACTCGAAACTCGTGGAACGCCTCGACTTCACTCGCGTCAAGGATTTGTCCAGCGAAGCCATGCGGCGGGACATTCGCCGGGTCATCGAGCACCTGTGCGACACCGAAAACCCGCTCCTGAACCGGATCGAACGCGAGAAGCTCATCGAGGAAGTGCTCGACGAGACCCTTGGCTTCGGCCCGCTCGAAATTCTCCTGAAGGATCCGACGATCTCGGACATCCTGGTGAATGGGCCGAACAAGGTGTACGTCGAACGCCGCGGCAAGCTCGAAAAGACCGACGTGAAGTTCCGGGACAATGACCACCTGCTCCAGATCATCGACCGCATCGTGTCGAAGGTTGGTCGCCGGGTGGACGAAACCAGCCCGATGGTGGACGCCCGCTTGCCCGACGGTTCCCGTGTGAACGCGGTGATCCCGCCGATCTCGCTCGATGGCCCCGCGCTGAGCATTCGGCGGTTCGGGGCGAACCCGCTGAAGCTCGAAGACCTACTGAACTACAAGGCATTCACCCCCGAGATGGCAATGCTCATGGAGGCGTGCATCAAGGCACGGCTCAACGTGCTAATCTCAGGCGGTACGGGTTGCGGTAAGACGACGCTCTTGAACACGCTCTCCAGCTTCATCCCAAGTGATGAACGTGTGGTGACCATCGAAGATGCGGCCGAGTTGCAACTGCAACAGGATCACGTGGTGCGGATGGAAACCCGCCCGCCGAACATCGAAGGCAAGGGGATGGTAACGACCCGCGATTGTGTGCGAAACGCACTGCGTATGCGGCCGGAACGCATCATCATCGGTGAGGTTCGCGGTTCCGAAGCGCTCGACATGCTGCAAGCCATGAACACGGGCCACGGCGGGTCGCTGGCCACGCTCCACGCGAACACGCCCCGCGAAGCACTGACGCGACTGGAGACCATGATTATGATGGGCGGCTTCGAGCTACCGGTGAAGGCGATGCGGCAGCAGATTAGCTCCGCCATCGACATCATCATCCAGGCGAACCGCCTGCAAGGCGGCCCCCGGAAAATCACGCACATCACGGAAGTGATGAACATGGAACAAGACATCATCATCATGCAGGAAGTGTTCCGCTACAAGCAACTTGGGATCGACCAGAACGGCCGGGCTTACGGACAGTTCGAGGCAACCGGCGTTCGCCCATCGTTCGTTAACCGTCTGGAAACGAAGGGCGTCAAACTTCCGTCAAACATGTTCGCCGAGCGAGTCCTCATGCGGGACTGACCGCAGGCGACCCATTTAACCCGGCGCGAACGCTGGGTTCCGACGCGATCAAAAACCCCCGGCAAGCCGGGGGCTAAATGTCTGAAAAGATTCCGAAGACACTCCCAGGGATGGGAAGCGCGGCCAGGATGGCGGGACTCGAACACGACGCGGGGCGTTTGGCTCCGCAGGCACCCCGCGGCAGGTAAATTCGTATGGAATCGTTGTTTCCACTCTTGATTGGTGCCCTGGTCATCGCGGCTGTCGTCCTGGTGTACTTGGCCCTGAACAAGGGTGCCGAGGACGCGGCGGCCGACCGGCTCGATGCCCTTGTTGGGCGGAACACTCGCAAGGATTCGTCCGCCGACTTGCTTCTTACAAAAGCCATCCAGGAGTCGGACAAGCAGACCCTGCTGGACCGCCTCACTCCAGGGTTCTTTAACCTCACGAGCATGTTCGAGCAGGCCGATTGTAACATCAAGCCCAGCGCGCTGTTCGGCGTTTCAATCGGGCTTGCGGTGGTCGGGGCGGCGCTCTCGATCTGGTTGGTAAACCTCTATGTGATTCCGATCACCGCCATCATGTTCTTCCTGCTGCCCTGGATTTGGCTGTACCAGAAGCGCGCCAGTCGGCTCAAAAAGTTCGCTAGCCAACTGCCTGATGCGATGGAACTTGTTGCCCGTGCGTTGCGGGCCGGTCACTCGCTCGCCGCCGGGATGCACTGTGTCGCCGAAGAAATGCCCGCGCCGATCTGCAAGGAATTCGCCCGGGTGTACGACGAGCAAAACCTCGGTGTCGCCCTCGAAGATGCACTCAAGGGAATGTGCGACCGCGTTCCGAACCTGGACTTGCGATTCTTCGTCACCAGCGTGGCCATCCAACGCCAAACGGGTGGTGACCTGGCCGAAATCCTCGACCGAATCGGGCATGTGATCCGCGAACGCTTCAAGATCCTCGGTCAAGTCAAATCCCTGACCGCGGAAGGCCGCCTCTCGGGTATCGTGCTGATCGCCATGCCCATCGGCCTGTTCCTGATGATGCTGTGGATGAAGCCCGACTACATCAGCCTGCTATGGACTGATGAACTCGGCCAACAGATGTCGATTGGAGCCATCGTGCTTGTCCTGATCGGTGCCTACGCCATCAAGAAGATCATCGATATTAAGGTCTGATCGGGAAGCTGTTTGATTTCGCCGCTTGCGGTTTCGCAACCAACCGACTGTAAGTTTAAGACCCCCGGCAAGCCGGGGGCTAAATGAGAAAACACCCCCGGAGAAACGCCGTGAACCTGTTCGCGTTCCTGTCGGCCGAAGATTTGATGCCGGTGATGGTGTTCGTCGCCATCGTGGCCGGCGCGTTCTGGCTGTTGTCCATGATTTCGTCCCGGAACAGCCAGGCCGAGGAACGTCTGGACCGAATCGGTCGGCCGAAATCACTCGTTGAGATTGAGATGGCCCAGGGTGAATCGCGTGGGCGGTTCGCCGGGTTGAAGGAGGCGTTCTCGAACCTTGGCAAGGGAGTGGATAACGGGAGCGAGTTGGATAAGAACTCGCTCAAGATCAAGATGGCGAATGCCGGGTTCCGCAGCGAGGGCGCGGCCGCCGTCTACCAAGGAATCTGCGTAGTTTCCCTGGTCGGGTTCCTTCTTCCTGCTCTTTTCTTCTTCTTGCTCAAAGATGGCTTCACCATGAAGTCGATTCAATGGACAGTGTTCCTCGGGGGCATCGGCTTCTACCTCCCGAAGATCGTGCTGTGGCACATGCGTACCACGCGGCAGAAAGAGATTTTCCTCTCGCTGCCGGACGCGCTGGACTTGTTGGTGGTGTGTGTCGAGTCTGGCCTGGGCCTTGATGCCGCCCTGCGGAAAGTGACCGAAGAGATGAAGGGCCACGCGAAGATCATCTCCGAGGAGTTCTCCCTGGCCAACCTGCAACTGCAGATGGGCCGGCCGCGGCGGGAAGTTCTCCACGACCTGGGTGTGCGAACGGGCGTGGACGACGTGCGAAGCCTCGCGGCGATTCTGATTCAGGCCGACCGATTCGGTTCGAGCATCGCACAGGCACTCCGGGTGCAGTCCGACTCGATGCGAGTGCGGCGTCGGCAACTGGCCGAGGAGAAGGCGGCGAAGACGGCCGTGCAACTGATCTTCCCGCTCGTGCTGTTTATCTTCCCGGCGATCTTCGTGGTTCTGGTTGGCCCGGCCGCCATCCAGATTTCACGGAACCTGTTGGACAAAGAGTGATCGAGTTTGAACACGAGTAAGGAGGGGCAGGACGCCCTTCCGGTCTCAAGCCTATCTCATGGAGGAGAGTCCGATGAACCGAATGATGCGTGCGGCCACGGCCGCGATTCTGGTGGCGAGTACGGTTGGCTCCACGGGTTGCTACCCCCGAACCGGGGTTACCCACGAGGACCGCTACCGCAACGCGGTCGATACGGCGTACCCGGAACGTTACAACTACGCCGCCCGGCAATCCGTCGTCGCCCCGTTCGCCCAACAAGTGGCCAACGGGGAACAGATCAACCAGACCATCGCAACCTGGTACTTCGACGACGGCAAGGACGCGCTCAACGGGGCCGGCAAGGCGAAGCTCGATTCGATTGCCCGCTCGACGCCCCGCCCGAACACCAAGTTATACCTCCAGGCCGCCCGCGATGCCCGAGTAACCGAAGGCAGTGGCGACACGATTAACGCAATCCGCGATGAACTAGACGCCAAGCGAGCCGCCGCCATCCAGAACTACATGGCGACCCAGCCGGGCAACACGGTTGTGTACGAGATCGCAATGGTGGATTCCCCGACCTCGGGCATCTACTCGCCGTTTGCCATCACCGCTTTCCGCGGCCAAGCTGCCGGCTACCAGGGCACCCTCCAGGGTGGCGGCCCAGGTTCGCAGGCGACCCTCAGCAGCGGTAGCAGCCTCGGCACCGGGGTGAACACCGCAGGCACCGGGGCCGGAACCGGGCAGGGCACCGGCACCGGCACTGGCGCTGGAACCGGCACTGGCACTGGCCCCGGCACCACGCCGCGCTAGTTTGGGAACGGGTATGGCGGGTATCGGGGGTCGGGAACGTCAAACCGATACCCAGCCCGCCACCCACAACAACCAACCCACGATACCGATGAACACCCGGTTCCGCTTGTTTGCTCTGGCACTTTGCTTCCTGACCCTGGCGACCTCACCGGCGCTGGCCGGCGACACTGGGGCTAGCGCGGCAAGCGTGCCGTTGTTCGCCAGCTACTGGGAGAACTTCTTCGACTATTGGAAGGGTGCGTTCAAGAAGCAGAATGGTATCGTGATGGCCGTCCTCGCCGTGGGTGTGGTCGCCTTGTTCATCATCACCCGCGGGAAGTGGCAGAAGTAGTTAGAAGTGATGATTGATGATTGATGAGTGATGAGTGAGTTAAGCGGCGTCTCCATTGGGGACGCTTTTTGCACATCAGTCCCCAACAGGGACTATGCTAAATGAGATCACGCACCACGAATTCCCCAGGACTACCATGACGATGACCCGCAACGCGATGGCCGACTGGGACGGCAACCCGGCTCCGGAAGCGCCGCTGTCGCCTGAGTCGCTCAAGGAATCTGGCTTGCCTGCCGGGTTCGTCTGCGACATGTTGTTGCGAACGATCTACTCCCGCGGGTCAATGATCGGCCGCGACCTGAGCAAGCTGCTTTGCCTGCCTTTCAAGGTCATTCGCGACGAACTGAAGTTCCTCAAGGAAGAGAAAAGCATCCAGGTGGATGGCGGCGACCTCGTCGGCGAAGTGAGCTACAAGTTCAGCCTCACCGATCTCGGCCGAAAGCGAGCACAAGATGCGATGCTCCAGTGTGCCTACGTTGGGCCCGCACCCGTCCCGCTCGAAGACTATGTGGAACAGTGCTACCGCCAAACTGTCACCGGGTTGCAATGTTTCCCGGAAGCGCTGAAGGCTCCGTTCTCGCACCTCATCCTCAAAGAGGATATGTTCAACGCCATCGGGCCGGCGATTATCAGTGGCCGCAGTGTGTTCGTGTATGGCCCCCCGGGCAACGGTAAGACGGCCATGGCGCGGGGCATCGGCGACTTCATGAACACGGCCGGCGGCTCCATCTACATTCCCTATGCGTTCGTGGCGGATGGCAACATCATCACCGTGTACGATCCGTCGCTGCATGTGATTGATGATGTGGCCACCGAGTACGACGACGAGGCCGACGCGACCGTCCGGAAGTTACTGAACACCGGCATGACGGATCAGCGTTGGGTGCGCATCCGCCGGCCCGTGATCGTCACCGGAGGCGAGTTGAACCTGGCCATGCTCGACTTGCGATTCAACTCCGATTCCAACTTCTACCAGGCCCCGATTCACTTCAAGGCGAACGGCGGCGTGTTCCTCATCGACGACTTCGGCCGGCAGCAGTGCAGCCCCAAGGAGTTGTTGAACCGCTGGATTCTGCCACTCGAAGACCGGCACGACTTCCTCACCGTGGCAAGTGGTAAGAAGTTCCAGGTGCCGTTCGAGCAGCTCATCATCTTCAGCACGAACCTCGACCCCAAAGACCTCGTGGACGACGCCTTCTTGCGACGGATTCGGCACAAAGTGTGTGTGACCGCACCGGATCGCGGCGTGTACGAGAAGATCTTCGCCGCGAACTGCAAACGCCTGGGAATGAACAACGAACCCAGTGCCGTGGACTACCTCTACGAGCGCTATTACACCCGTGGCCGTTCCACTCGTGCCAGCGACTGTCGCGATTTGCTCGAAACGGTCCAGTCGATCTGCCGATACAGACGGCAGCCCGTGCATCTGACACGCGACTTGATGATCGAAGCCTCGGCCAGTTTCATCGCCGAGTTCGCATGAGCCGGATGCCGCATAACCCCCGAGGTGGCCATGGACGGCCGACTATTTCGCAAGTGGTGGCTTTCCGGTTGCCTCGCCATCGGAGCGCTCGGCTGTAACCGGAACGCGGTTCATTCCCCGTGGGACCCTGTCGGCCCCGGCAGCCCGGTTCCGGGTCCGACGGCCAAGAAGTCGTTCTGGCCCAGCAGCACGCCGGTTGCCCCCATTGAGGTGACCGAGACGGCCACCAAGGGGCCGCCCAAGCCCGAAACGGAAGTCGCCATCGCCGATGTGCGGCTTGCCGCCGCCTTCGACGAATTGACGGTGCCGAGCAGCCGTCAGGGCTTGCTCGATCAGGCCCGCCAGGGTTATCAAAAAGCGATTCAACAGGACTCGAAGAATAAGGCCGCGCAACTGGGTTTGGCTCGCTACTATGTCCGTGTCAACGAGCGGGACAAGGCCGTGGAGATGTACAAGAAGTACCTCGCGGCGAACCCGACGGACCGCGAAGTCGCACACGAAGTCGCTTACGCTCACGCACAGTGGCGAGACTGGGCCGGGGCCGTGTCGTGGTGCGAATTCACGCTGAAGATCGACCCGGAGAACCTCAGCGTCCGCAAGACGATGGCGTTCTGTTTGGCTCGCAACGGCGAGTGGGAACGTGGCTTCAAGGTGATGTGCAAGGTGATGCCCGAGGCGCAAGCCCGCTATCTGATGGCTCGCGCACTCGAACACCAGAACCACCCGGACGCCTGCCGTCAGCAACTGCAACTGGCGCTGAAGGCCGACGCTGGCTACACCGAAGCACGCGAATTCCTCGCCGAACTCGACGGCATCGCGCTTCCCGTGGCCCCATCCGACCCGAATACGTTGCGGCAAGCCGGCTTCACGCAACAACCGTGATGGTGGAAGTGGAAATAGACCCGGCAAGCCGGGGTCATATCGGTTGGTCCCGGCACTTCCGCCCTGTGCTATGCAAGACGGCCCCTCCGGGGCGAAGACAGATGAGGGTTTTCGCCCCGGATAGGGGCCGGCGTTTGTAGCACAGGGCGGAAGCCCTGTGCTACAAACCCGGTCATTTCAATTTCAACATTTCAACGACCCCGATTGACACGCTTCGCTCAAGTGTGTTAGCACATCTCGCCCGTGTTTCGCTACACCGTAGGAATCCGCAATGTCCCAGGTTGTCGCCTCCCGGCCTGCGGTCCCGCCGTGTGTCGCACGACTGTTTACGCTCGACGTTTCCGTTTGCATCGCCAACTGGAACTGCGTCGGGTTGTTGCGATCGTGCTTATTTTCACTTCTCGATAACCCGCAAGGTGTTACGTTTGAAGTGATCGTCGTGGATAACGCGAGCACCGACGGCGCGGCTGACATGGTCGCGGCGGAGTTTCCCCATGTCGAAGTCGTGCGAAACACGACGAACCGTGGCTACGCGGTTGCTTGCAATCAAGCGGCCTCGCTCGCTTCGGGCGGATACCTGTTCTTCCTGAACAACGATACGGAAGTTCCCGTACACACCCTGAGTCAACTGCTCGAACACGCCAAGGCGAACCCCGCCGCTGGGATGTTCGGGCCACGCCTCCGCGAACCCACTGGCGCGATTCAGATTTCATACCGCCGCCGGCCGACGATGTCCGCACTTCTTCACAAACTCAGCATCCTCCGCTGGACCGGGCTGTTCCGCCGGTCCTACGCCGCGTACCGTCGGCACTCGTTCGAGCCGAACGGCGTCCGGCCCGTGGAAATCCTCATGGGGCCGGCACTGTTCCTTTCGCGCGAAGTGTACGACGACGTAGGCCGCTGGGATGAACGCTTTCGGTTCGGCGTCGAGGACATCGACCTTTCCACGCAGGTGAACCGCACTCGCCAGGTGATTTTCGTGGGCGATGTCGAAGTGATCCATCACGGCCGGGCGTCGAGCAAGTCGAACGTGGGGTACGTCGCGCCGAGCGTGGTGACGGGTTATGTGCAGTATTTCCGGAAGTGCGGGGCCGGGCGCATCCCGCTGTTCTGGTACAAACTCGCGGTGACACTCGACGCCCCAATTCAGCTAATCGCAAAGAGCATCGAAGCACTCGCGCGCCGAGTCGCGGGCCAGCGCAACGACGCCCGGCGAAGTTGGGTGGCCGCCGCAGGCGTCTGGGCCTTCCTGCGGCACGAACTGAT
>Ga0105046_10010622_pt1 | contig 14331 bp, 11 predicted proteins | sample MAT03_FD_78385 | JGI IMG/M metagenome (GOLD analysis project Ga0105046, IMG submission 78385) | Freshwater microbial communities from Lake Fryxell liftoff mats and glacier meltwater in Antarctica - MAT-03 (megahit assembly) | ecosystem: Environmental > Aquatic > Freshwater > Ice > Liftoff... | reverse complement strand
TATTTTCATTCAAAAAGTCTTCGATCATGGGATGCTCTCTGGCGAGGACTCGGACAGGAATGTCCAGGCTACAGTTCTTAACTCGATTCAAGTCGTGCGGGTTCGCTTCGGGTTTCCGCTTCGGATGTGTCGGCGAAAATACTCTCGGCGATCACCTTGTCGGTGATCTCTGTCAGGTATTCCTGGAGCAATTTGCTGAGTTCCAGAAACTCCGGCCACAGTGTTTCATCGACAAAACGTGGCGAAACACTCACCACGACTGTCGTGTGCCGCTGTCTTGGATAACGGTATGGCGCGAGTCCGTACCGCCGCAGCAAAGCGACAAACAGTTTGCGGGACCACATGTCATTCATGGAAAATTTGTATTGAATCGGCGGATCAACAACCTCGATCGATTTCAGTTTTTCGCGGATCTTGTCGATCGCGACAGACGCTGCCGTGCGTTCGCCTTCGTAGTTCGTCCCCGAAAAAACCGCTTCGAGCTTGCGAAGTTTGTCGATCAGTTTTTCATAGTCGGTCATCGACGTGTTGCCTGCCGCTTTTCTCAGTATGGGTTGCCAATGTTGGATTCCGAGCTTTAACCTGCGGCTCGGGGCTCGACTCACCAATCTCCGAGAGTCCAAACTAGCACACTTTGGTTTGGTAAGCCATTCAACCATTGAGTTCTGTAGACTGTCGAACACGAAAAAAAGGGCCATCACGGCAGGGCGACGCGGATCGGCTGCCGCCTGTCTCATTCAACGGTAACATCAACGTGAACGTGTGCAGTGTATTTGGGTCGCAGCGAGCCGGGTCGATCCTGCCCGGCAGGACCGACTTGAATTGACGCTTCGACTTGCCCAATGGACGTTGCGTGAGTAGACAACATCGGTGCGGACTGTTAGAAGAATTCGTCCGGAGGCATCACGCACAGAGTCTGATGTATCGATAGGCTCACGGACGAAACCCGCACGAACGATAAGGGCGAATTGATGACACTGGAACCAGAAGGCTCACCGAAGTATTGGCCACCTCTCGGGCTTCCCGTGGGAAGTGTGCGAGCGATTTTGACGTTGTTTGTCGTGTCCATCGTAACTCTCAGCGTCGCACGAGGTCATGATCTGGATCTCCTCTGGACTGAGACACTTCTGATCGCATTGGCTCACTATTTTACGTCACGCCGGTTCGTATCGCTGCCTCCGGAAGTGCTCGCCCGGATTCAGACGGAAGGTATTTTGGAACAGGAAAGGAATCCGCTCTTCCTGCCTCGTCACAGCATCCGCCTTCTGATCATTGGATCATTCATTGCACTTGGAGTCTTCCTGTATCGTCAACAGCGGCTGTGGGAACCTCGCGCGGTCTCCCTGCTCGGAATAGTCGCTGCCTATGCGCTCGGTGCCATCGCGCGGAGCATCAGTTCGTGGTTTAGCAGCCGGACGGGTCGTCGAACCTCAGCGGGATGGGGAGATCTAAAGGCGATTATCGTGCTGCTGGCGATGGCAGTGGCAGGTGTCCCCGAATTAATGTCGATGCCCGATTTGCTGCCGCCGATGACACATAAAATCTCGCTGGCATTGATGCTGTTTTACTTCGGCTCACGATGATGCGGATTGTCGAGCCCAACGGAAGGACCTCGCAGTCCGTCGCCGCCAATCGCACGAGATTACCTCAATCTGGATCAACGAAGAAAAGAAGGTGAAACGTCCGAATGCCCTGACGTTCAACGCGAGGCCGCAATCAAAAAAGCTCGTCGTCCACAGACAACGAGCCGTTTCGGAGACCTTTTTCATGCACCAGAACTACTCTTCAACCGGCACTACTGTTTCGGTGCCGTCAGATTCCAACTGCAGGTTGCAAGTATTTGAGCCAGCCTTCACTTCAAACGTGTATTGCTCTGCGCCGCTGTACCTGGCAGGAATTCCGACCGCATTCTGAGCCCCAGGTGGCCAATCAAAGCTGATCGAATTTGGCCCAAGCTTGCAGCCTTTCTCTCCAGCCAGATACTCCAGCGTATACTTCCCTTCCTGATCCGTATTGCCCGCTGCAGCACGTCCGATGTCTGGCTTGAAAACGACGTTTACGCCTATCACCGGGTTGCCATCCAAAGTTACAATCCCCGTAACATCTCCAAGTTCCGGCTGATCGCTGCTGCCACCACATCCTGCCAGCGGTGTGACAGAAAAACAAGCCGCCAGCAGTAAGAAACTCTTCACACAGTTAGTCATGACTCGAAATGTCCTTCACCAGAATTTGCACTTGCCGCCCTCGCGTGTTCGCCACTTTCCAGACACCATAGCCATTCACGGAGGCCACCGTCAGAAAAGGAAAGCCCCGAACCGACAACGATAACGGGCGGACGATCGAAACACCAACGAAAATCAGAATTCACCGACCACCTGACCGTCCGCACGACACACCAGTCGAGCGAATGTCGATGTGACCCAAAGAGTAAGATCTGCGTTTGGGCTTGTGGCGGTGTAATCGATGTTCTCGCTGATGAATCGGACGGAACCGTCACACAGTGCAAACTGTGCCCCGCCGACATGCACACTGCTGAAACCGCGTGGCTGATGGTCAGCGTTGGTGGACGACCAGTTAATACCATTGTAAGCAATTCCGATGACCCCCAAACCGGCGGTCTTCACACCATTGTTATCGTCCTGAAGATTAACGGAAGCGCTGAAACCTACAGCCGTCGCTGCTCCGCCCATGATCTGACCGTATTTCCACGCACGTTCTCCGACCAGCAACGTGTTACTTGTACCGTCGGTAATATCACGGAAGTTAATCCTGGAGTTCGAGAAACCCACGCCCTGTGGCGGAGTTGCTGTTGTTCCAGGCGTTGCTGGAGGAGTCGTGCTGAATCCGGTGCCTGCAACCATCACATAGTTTGAAGTTGCAATCGGGATTTCGTTGGTTCCGTTCGAAGTTGCATTGCGGTTGTACCAATTTGGAGCCGCTGCCAAAGTTGATTTGAAGTTGTTGAGAACAGGACCAACATCTGATGGACAACGGAAATTCGGCTGCCCCGTCTGCAGAGCAGCAAGACCGGCGGCTGTTGCCAGATTCTGATTCAGCAGGACATTACCGACATTCAGTGTCGCATAGAGATTGGCCTGTTCCACCTGTGGCAGAATAAAGGCACCCCAGCTGTAGAGGCCCGGCTCACCAGAAACAATCGTGTTTGGAAAGCGTGTGATGTAGGCAGGAGGAAGAGTGTTAAATATGTCGTGATAGTTGTGCATCGCCAGAGCAATCTGCTTGAGATTGTTTTTGCACTGTGTTCGGCGAGCGGCTTCACGAGCTTGCTGCACCGCAGGCAACAGCAATGCAATCAAAATTGCAATGATTGCAATCACTACCAACAACTCGATGAGGGTAAAGCCCACGGGGCGTCGGGCACGAGGACCACTATTTTTGAGCATTGCCAACTCCAGAACATGTCCAAAGAAAGTTCAAACAGGAAAGCAGCAGATCGCAAAAAACACTTCACGACCGCCAAGCTGCATGCTAGACGTGCAGCCAATTAGGACGTTCTTCATTTTCTTGAATTCCTGGCGCTTTGCAAAAAAATGCCATTGCAGCGAACTGCGTCCGATGAAACTGCCAGATTTTGCGGCAGTATGTCGTTTTAGGTGGGCAGTCGATGGGCTCTGATGGGTGGTTGTGCATCACGTACTCGTTCCCGAGAGCTCTGCTGCTGCGGTTGATGACATTGGCGGATTTCTGAAAACAGCGATTACCATATTACTGCTTCGCCGAGAACTCGATCTCCAGCGAATTCGGTAGCAGCTTGTCGCTTCCCGGTGCAGGAGGAACAAGTGATTGCTTCACAGCCAACCGCCCTGTGATATGAATCGGGGAATCGAACCAGAGACTCAGCGATTCAAGGACTTCGGCGGGGACCGGTTGACTGTCCGGTCTTGAACGGTGGCGGGAAATCACGGTCATGGTGAGGGCAACGTTGGACGGCACGAGCGCGGTCCAGGTGCCGGAGGAGTCAGCCTGACGCACAGAACCGCCAAGTGTTTCTAATGCCGCTTCAATCGCCTGGCGGGCTTTCGAGTCTGCGAACTCCCGCAACGGTCGGGCGTCAAGCCGCAGCTTCGACGTGTTTTCGGTTGGCAGCAGGAGTACAATGGCTCCTGCATCTGCGGCAGAGATTCCGGAATCGTTGACGAAGCGCACGACGCCTTTCAATTGACGCTCACTGGCAGCTGGTGGCGGAATCGCGGCTGCGGGCGCGACTGTGAATTTCGGATCGGCTTTGGGTGCGTCGGGATGATCGCTGGATTTCCAAAGCGTCCCCAGAAGTAGTCCCGCCGCAAACGCTGGCAACACGAGCATCAGCGGTAACCACGAATTGCGGCCAATCGCTGATTGCCCCGCCGCAGTTGGTTGCGCGTAGTTCACTGCCGACCGCAGTGCGACAGGTGCGACTGCCGCAAGTTCCCGAAGGGCCGAAGTCAGATCGGGGTCCGGCAGATCCGGAAGGATGAGCGGTGCGGAATCATCGGCATCTGGTGAATCAAGTGCTGACAACTCCTGCAGCGCGTTGACCAGGTCCGGATGGTCGCCAGATCTCGCTGCCTGTTTCGCTCCATTCGCAGCGCCGCCGTGGTCGGGGACAACGACGGATCGACCACACGCCGGGCAATCGACAAGCGTCCCGGCTTTCGTGGTTGAGATTCCCAGTAGCTGCCGACAGTGCGGGCAACGAAACTTAATAGCCATCCAGACCTGCTCTGCGAAATTCAATCGGTCAACGGTTTCGGAACATGATAACGTTTGAGTTTTCGGTCAAGCGTTGAGCGTTCAATCCCAAGGATCTGCGAAGTTTTGGACTTGTTCCAGCCCGTATGTTCCAGCGTTGCGAGGATATGTTCCTGTTCGACATCGGCCATGGACAATTCGCGATATTCGCCTGGCTCGGACCGATCCGCAACAGGTGCTGAGGCGCGGCTTCCGAGACTTGAAAGCTGGATATCACTGGCACGGACGAGTTCGTTGCGACACAGAATCACGGTGCGTTCGATCGTATTCTGCAATTCACGCACGTTGCCCGGCCAGCTGTAGTCGATGAGCAGTTCCATGGCGTCTTCGGTGAACCCTTTAATCACGCGGCCGGTTTTCCTCACGAATTTCTGCAGAAAGGAATTCGCCAGTAATTGAATGTCGTCGCGCCGTTCACGCAGCGGGCTGGCCGTGATTTCTGCCACCTGCAGTCGGAAATAAAGATCCTTGCGGAAGTCACCGTCTTCCACTGCTTCTTCAAGATCACGATTGGTCGCCGCCACGATTCGCACATTCACCTGAATCGGTTTGCGACCACCAATGCGTTCAAAAGCCGACCCTTCCAGCACGCGCAGAAACTTGGCCTGGACCGATGGACTCATTTCACCGACTTCATCGAGAAACAGAGTGCCCCCATCCGCCTGTTCAAAACGTCCGATCTTGCGATCAATCGCGCCCGTGAACGCGCCTTTTTCGTGACCGAAGAGTTCACTCTCCAGCAGGCTTTCATTCAACGCGGCACAGTTGACGCAGACGAACGGACCATTGCAGCGCGGACTTTGTTGGTGAATGCTGCGGGCGATTAATTCCTTACCGCAACCGCTCTCTCCCCGGATCAGGACGCTGGCATCCGTCTCCGCAATCAAAGCCATTCGTTCACGCAGATCGATGATACTGGATGTCTCGCCGATCAACGCCTGCTCTTCAGTCAACTGGGCACGCAGTGTGCGGTTTTCATTGCGGGCCTGCGCAAGTCCGGTTTGAAGTGAATCACGTTCCTGCAGCTGCATCAGCGACACCGCCAGTTGATTCGAGACGGCCAGCGTGAATTCCAGATCGTGTTTGTCGAGCGGATTATCGGGATTGGTGGAATACAAATGAATGAGTCCAAGGACTCGATCCGGAGAAAAAATTGGCGCGCAGATAACACTGAACGCTTTCATTTCACCCAGGCTGTCGAAGAATGATAACTGATTGTGAACGCCCACGTCGCGCGCCAGAATGGCTTCGCGTTTCGAAAGCACAATGCGCGACAGATTGTCGGACACTCGACGGTACGGCAGATCTTTGCGGCTCTCCCAGGCGACAACCTGTAAGTCTGCCGGACCCGGTTGAGTTGATGCATCCGGCCCGGCAAGCAGGATGGCAGAGATGCTGGCAACGGTTTCCCGTGCAAGATTTGCGAGCACAACTTCGGTTAACTGCTGGCGCGTCCGGGCGGTGCCCATTTCCAGACCCAGTCGATACAGCTTGGCAAGTTCCGAAGCGTAGTTGGCGTCCGGACGTTGACCGTGGCCAGCTGTCAGAAACTCCGGCATCGCCGTGCGGTGCAGGATGCTGGGTTCCTGCACAGTGCCGACAGCCGTCGCGGTCGCAGAAGTCACACGATCTCCGGGTGTTGCGACATCTGGCGGGGAAAACTGGGTCGATTCCAGACTGGTGGTAAATGCCAGGCGACAGTCTCCGATACCGATCACGTCTCCGGATTCAATCGCCGTATCGCCACTCACACGGTGTTCGTTGATGTTCGTTCCATTGCGACTTCCCAGATCGCGCACGCGCCATTCGCCGCCGGAGTGAAATACTTCACAGTGGTTCCGGCTGCACGCATCATCCTGGAGGACAATTCGATTCGTGGCTGACCTGCCGATTGTGGTCACCTGACCGTGTCGCAGGCGAACCACGTCGCGCCAGATCGCACCGTCCCATGTGAGCAGAAAGGCAATTTCGTCGGCGGACGACACAGGGACTTTGGAGTCTGGCATGGTGCGCAAATCTCAGGATGTTGGCTCGAATAAAGGCGATCACTGCCTGGCAGTGTGGACAACCGGAGGAAGATTTTCCACCGACTTCCCTGATACGGCACGGCAGAATGCACACACGGTCGTCGGAAAGTTGCATCCGAACTGCAGAAGACGTACTGTGCTGCGGAATGATCGGGTTCCGGAGATTTTTTTGAGGCGATTCTATGCGTCAGTTGTCAGTATTACTCATTGCCAGCGTTCTCGGCAGCCTGTTCGCTGCTCAGTTACGCGCTCAGAATTGGTCGCGTTTTCGAGGCGACAACGGGACCGGCGTCAGTGATTTGCAGGGCATTCCATCCACATGGAAGGACAGTGATTATGCCTGGAAAATCGAACTGCCGCACATCGGACATTCATCGCCGATTATCTGGGAGAAAACTCTGTTTTTGACGTCCGCCACAGAAGGTGGCGGTGAACGGTTCGTACATTGTCTGGATGCCGATTCCGGGCAGGAACGCTGGCAGGCGTCGATCAAACTGCATGAGAGTAAGAAACATCAGAAAAACAGCTGGGCATCCAGCACGCCTGCCACGGACGGCACACGAGTCTACGTCCTGTTTGCAGACGATGCGCGGTTCCTGGTCGTGGCGTGGAATTTCGACGGTAAAGAAGCATGGCGGCGCGAACTTGGAGCGTACACCAGCGAACACGGACTCGGGGCGTCGCCGATTCTCCACGATGGCCTGTTGATTATTCCGAACGATCAGGTCGGCCCCAGTTCTCTGATCGCGCTGCATGCAGAGACGGGAGAACCTGTCTGGCAATCGGAACGCCTGCCCGGCAAGACATCGTATTCCACTCCTTTGATTGTTTCGAACGGCGCTGGTGGATACCAGATTATCTGTCTCAGCGAATCGAATGGCGTCACGGGCGTGGATTTACTCACGGGGAAAGTCAACTGGCAAACACCAAAACTCCCGCATCGCACTGTCGCGTCACCTGTTGCATCGGACGGTTTGATTTTCATGGTATGTGGAGAAGGCGGGAGTGGAAAGTATTTTGCGGCGGTGCAGACGGATCCGGCAGTGAGCGCTGATTCGCGGATCGTCTTTGAACGCAAAACGACTTTGCCGTATGTCCCCTGCCCTGTCGTCCGGAGCGGGATGCTGTTTCTGTGGGGCGACAAGGGAATTCTCGTGTGTCTGGAACTTCCGACGGGCAAAGAAATCTGGTCGCAAAGAATCGACGGCGGCTTCAGCGGATCACCGATCTGCATACGTGATCGAATCTATTGTGTGGCCGAAAATGGAGAGGTCGTCGTCGTACGTGCCGGTGTTCATTTCGAAGAACTCGGACGCACCGCACTGGGGGAGGAAAGCCATTCGACGCCGGCAGTTGCGAATGGACATCTTTATCTGCGAACTTTTCGGCACTTAATGGCGATCAAAGCCCGCCCCGACAGCAATGAGTGAGCGGAATGACGCGAGTGCTTTGTCACTGATGGATTGAGGGTTGGCCGGGGTCGGCGGGCGCCAGCCCGAAACCCCAGGGCTTCCTTCGCTCCGCTCAGTCCAGCCCCGACCACCCGATCCATCAAAGCAAGAGTGACAAAAGCACCTGTCGTGTGTTAAGATGCGTTGGGTCAAATTCAGGGTCGGGTTTTAGCCGCCCGCAAACGGCGAATTCTAGTCAAAGGCAGTTTCGATGAATGGTGAATGGCCAGGAGGTCCCTGTCCTCAGTGTGGCGATCACATGCCGCCACGAGTTGTGCATTGCCGATCCTGTCGCGCACTGTTAAATTCGGAACTCACGGAAGACAGTGTCGAAATTCCTCTGTTCATTCCCTTGCCGGAGCTTGCCGTGATCGCCGCCGCATCGCCAAAAGGTCATTATGTCAGTTGCCCCGGCTGTAATGAAGAGCTGCGGATTCATACGAAGTACCGCAACCTGAAGGTACAGTGCAAACACTGCAACAAGCCGTTTACGTACTCCCCCCTGGTCGTCATCAAAGCATTTTACGCTCAGTGTCCGCACTGCAAGAATGAACTGCGTGCCGCCATGAAGTACATTGGCAACAAAGTCGTATGCAAACACTGCGATGGCCATATTCAACTGCTGCCGGAACCGCCGTAGTGAGGAACGACCAAAACTTTTCTGCGGCAAACCGCCCTGCCCTCTCTGTCGTGGTGCCGGTCTACAATGAACAGGAAAGTCTGGTTCAGCTCATTGATGAACTGAACGCCGGTATCGGCAGCACCGTAGCGACGTTCGAAGTGATCCTTGTGGACGACGGATCTACGGACGAATCATGGCGTGTCATCACGCAGTTGTCTCAGGCGTCCGAGTCGAATGCTGCACCCGTTTCCGGTATTCGTCTGCGACGCAATTTTGGCAAAGCCGCTGCGTTGACAGCCGGGATGAAGATCGCGACCGGGGAACTCATCCTGATGCTCGATGCCGATCTGCAGGATGACCCTGCGGAATTTCCGGCACTGCTCAGGCAGATCAACGCGGGCTCTGATGTCGTGAACGGATGGAAGGAACGTCGGCTTGATCCATGGCACAAAGTGTATCCCAGCAAGGTCTTCAACTGGATGGTCGGCACGATGACCGGCCTGAAACTGCACGATCACAATTGCGGTTTGAAGTTATTTCGAACCGAAGTCGCCCGTGAAGTTCAGATTTATGGGGAACTGCATCGCTTCATCCCCGTGCTGGCCCATGCACGCGGATTCAAAGTCGCCGAAGTCGCCGTGAACCATCGTCCTCGGCAGCATGGTCATTCGAAATACGGCGTGCGGCGATTCATTCGCGGTCTGCTTGACCTGCTGACAGTCACGTTTCTGACCGGTTTTGGTCGCCGCCCGTCGCACGCCCTTGGAACCATCGGGTTGGGATTTCTCGTGCTGGGGATGTCAGGACTTGGATATCTGAGCCTGCTCTGGCTGGCCATGCAGACGGGCCTGATTCAACCTGCCGTGCCAATCGGCAATCGTCCGCTTCTGGCCTATTCGATTGCGGCCTCACTCCTCGGCGGCCAGGCTCTGTCCCTCGGTCTGCTCGCTGAACTCATCGTCGCCAACAACTCCCACACCGCCGACAGCTACAGTGTGAGCGAAACGACAGCGGGAAAAGAGTTGACCTGGCTTTGAGCCAGGCTACACGAACGAATGGGCCTTTGGGGCCAGCAACAAAGTAGCCGTCTCGCTCCGCCGAGACGATGCCTTGTTCTATCACATACGCCACCGGAAACCGTGATTCCACGCAAACCATTGCAAAGTTGAATACGGCTCCGGGCCAACGGCCCATCCATTCAAATCGCCTGAGGCAGAGCGATCGCGATGCTTGCGGCTTTTCCTCGTAGAACTACAATGACATGACTTTCGCGGATGCACGTCACGGCCATTTGGATCAGAACTGCACGAACATGCCGGGCGATCATTACCAGGTCTTCCTGTCGCACGCGAGTCGCGACAAACCGTTTGTCCGCCAAGTGGCGGCGCGATTGCAGCGCGATGGCATTTCGTTTTTTCTGGACGAAGCCAACCTTGTCCCCGGCATGCCGTGGCAGGTGGCACTGGAGAAAGCGCTTGGCGGCAGCGATTCGTGCGCGGTGTTTATCGGCGACGAAGGGATGGGCCCGTATCACAATCTGGAAATGCGCGTAGCGCTCAGCGAACAGGCCGAGGCGAATCGCGGGTTCCGGCTCATCCCGGTGCTGCTGCCGGGAAAGACTCGGCCCAGCGAGCGAGAATTGCCCGCGTTCCTCAGACTACTGACGTGGGTCGAGTTCACCTCCGATCCCGAACAGGACGACACGGCGTATCGTCGATTGAAGTCGGGCATTGAAGGGAAGGAGCCGGGCTTTGTGCCTCCCACGGTCAAGGCGGCCCCGGTCGATCTGGCAGCGATGAAAATCGTGCCGCGCGGGCTGCGATCGTTCGAGCCGGAAGACCACACATTCTTTCTGAAGCTGGTGCCTGGTTCGCGCGATCAGCGGGGCTTGCCGACAGTGCTCCGCGACTGGAAGCGGCTGGTCGAGCAGATCGATCCGGATCGCACGTTTCGGGTCGCGTATTGGTACGGGCCCAGTGGCTGCGGCAAGTCGTCGCTGGTCAAAGCCGGCTTGATTCCGTGCTTGGCCGAATATGTCGCCACAGCGTACGTGCAGGCGTCAGTCGGCGAGACCGAGGGGCCAGTGTTGCATGAACTCCGCAAGTTGGCGGCGACTTTGCCAGCGGACCTGGGATTGGCGGACTCGATGGCATGGCTTGCAGCGCACCCCGAAGCAATGGGTGGGCGAAAGCTGCTGCTCGTCATCGACCAGTTCGAGCAATGGCTGCATGCGGCGCGTGGACAGCTGGATGGTGAATTGGCGACGGCTCTACGCTGCTGCGACGGTCGGCACATGCAATGTCTGCTGCTGGTGCGGGACGAATTCACGGTGGCCGTGCATCGGTTCATGAAAAGCCTGGGGTGCGAAGTTCGCGAGAACCTGAACTACCAGTTGATCGACCTGTTTGACGCCGACTTTGCCCGCGAGGTTTTGTTCGAGTACGGTCGGGGCGACGGGCGGTTACCGGACAAATTGGCGGAGTTAACCAACGCACAACGGACATTCCTGGACCGCGTCATTGCCGACCTGCGCGACGAAGACGGCAAGGTGGTTACGGTGCAACTGGCGCTGCTGGCTCAGATGCTGGAAGGCCAGCCCTGGACGCCTGCCGCGCTCGATCAGATCGGCGGTGCTGCAGGGATCGGGCGGGCGTTTCTCGAAGAAAAATTCGACAAGCGATCGGCCAGCGCCGAGTGCCAGCTGCATCGTGCAGCGGCGATCAAGCTGTTCGAGGCGTTATTGCCGGAAGTCGGCACAGCGATCAAGGGCCGCAGTCGTTCGCGCAAGAATCTGCTGGAATCCTCGGGCTATGCACAGCGTCCCGATGATTTCGCGGAACTCGTGCAACTGCTGGACGGGCAGCTGCGCATCATCACTCCGGTGGAAACGGACGACGGCCCGGGTTATCAGCTCACTCACGATTACCTGGTCCCGTCGCTGCGCGACTGGCTCACAGCCAAGCAGAAAGCCACGGCCGGGCCAAGCTGCGGCTGGTGGAACGTGCTTCCGCCTGGAACGCTGTGCATGCGGAAATCTACGCTCCAACCATGTTCCGCACAGTATCTATGGCTGCGGACGTGTTCTCCGTACAATATCCACAGAACCGCTTCCTGCCCGCATGGTGGGAGTACCTCCGGTATCTCAGACTTACAAATCGACATGATCGCACCGAAACGCAGCAACGGATGATGCAAACGGCTGGGCGGATTCATGGCGTGCGACTCAGCCTGGTGTCACTGATCCTGCTCGGCCTTCTCTTTGGATTGAATCAGTATGTTGTCGGCCAGCGTCGGCTGCGGGCAGAGTCATATGTCAATGCAGCGATTAACGCACCGCCGGACGCGCTCCCGTATGCGATCAGGGACGTCATCAAACTTCCCGACTATGCAGGCACAGTTTTGCACCGGCGGTTTGGAGACGGTCCGGTGGGGATCGCGAACGACGAATTCACTTCCATGCAGCAACTGCACGGTCTGTGTGCCCTGGCGGCGCTGGGGCAGGTGCGAGTCGACGAATTGGTTGGGCTCGTAACTCGTGAACCGTTCTATCCGCCCGCCGAGTGCGCGAATCTGGTTGCGGCACTGGCGATGTCGCCCGAGGCGGCATTGCAGGAGATCCACAGACTGGCGGATGCTGAGTCGAGCGCGGAACTCAAAGGTCGGCTTGCCATTGTGGCGTTGTCTCTGGGCGATGCAAAGCTGGCCAGAGGCATGTGTCAACTCGGCCCGGAACCCACGCAGCGGACAGCATTCATCGCGACGTTTCCCGGCTGGCATGGAGATTTGGTCCAATTGGCAAAAGACGTCGAAGGCCTGAAATTGGTGAACGATCCTGCGTTGCTGTCCGCGCTCTGCCTGGGGGTGGGCAGCGTGGCGGCGGCGGACCGTCAGATGGTCGATGTTGCTGCATGGAAGCAGTTGCTTGAGGGATGGTTTCAGACGCACAGAAATTCGGGCGTCCACAGCGCGGCTGGTTGGGCACTTCGTCAATGGCACCTCGACGAACCGGCAATCGTAGCAATTGACTGGCCGCCGGAGGGAGCCGATTGGCTCGTGACCAACGAATCGGCGTTGACGATGATCCGCGTTCCGACCGGAGAGTTCGTTCGAATGGATGAAGACCAACCTGAGGCAAAACCGCAGACTGTCAAACTGAAACACGATCTGTGGCTGAGCGATCGGGAGGTCTCTGTGAAACAGTTTCGTGAGTTCTCTGAGGATCAGGAATATGAGGAGCAGTATCCGCACGAGGCGATCACGGGATGGGAAGGTGAAAATCGGTTTGGGGATTCCGAACCCCAGCTGGACCATCCGGTGCAGCAGGTGAATTGGGAGGACGCCGTAAAATTCTGCAACTGGCTCAGTCGCCGGGAAGATCTCCCCGTTTGTTACCAGTGGGTGCAAGAGGGAGAGGGATCTGAGAATTCAGCGGACACGTGGAAATTGGATCCGGCGGCAGGGGGTTACCGACTTCCGTCGGAAGCGGAGTGGGAATACGCGTGCCGGTCGGGGACGAAAACGAAGTTCTGCTTTGGAGATTCAGAGGAGTTGCTCGCCGACTACGGGTGGAATGATTCGAACAGCGGTCATCGAACGCACCCGATTGGTTCGCAGAAGCCGAACGCCTGGGGATTGCACGACATGCATGGCAATGTGTCCGAATGGTGCCATGATTGGTACGACGAGTATTCGCCGGGTCCGAACGTTGATCCAATGGGTCCAGCAACCGGAATTAGCCGCGTGTTGCGTGGCGGTTCCTGGAGCCATCCTGCAGACCTCTGCCGTTCCTCGATTCGCTTCCACTTTCTACCCGTCGTCCGTTACGACTTCATTGGTTTTCGTGTGGCGAGAACTTAAAACTTGGCGGCGTTACGGCTTTGCCGCTTGTCCGCTTCACCTCTAATTCTTCGCCGCGAAGCGGCGCGCGAATTTTTTTTGCGTATGAAGCGGAGACAAGACTGGTGTTACGGCTGGCCAGTTTGTGAATTTGTAGGGTGTGACAAGCGCCAGCGCAGGCACACCATGTCAAGGATTCGGTGTGCCTGCGCGTTGCTTGTCACACCCTACAGCTTGTGCATGGTCAATATCGGATCGACCGTGAGGCTGCTATGTTGAAATTCAGTGCTGGAACAGAAATTCTTTGCTGTTGATCACGGCCCAGGCGATGTCTTCGAGGGCTCGAGTGCGGTCTTCGTTGGCTTTGATGTGAGCCTGAGAAGTTTGTTGCTCTTCTGCCAGCGGAGTCCGACTGAGGGCCGTCAGATACAGCAGGTCGATGATCTCGGCATCCGTTTTTCCGCCTGCGATCCATTGATGGACGCTGCCCGCCTCGGACCGCAGCTTGTTGTGAACGGTCGGCCCGTTGATCAACTGCAGCGCCTGAGACAAATTGCTGTCCGTGGAACGTTCGCACTCGCACGGGAGTTCCCGTTGCGGCTGTCCGAAGACCTGCAGAAACTTGTGACCTTCCGGAGGATCG
>Ga0105046_10010620_pt1 | contig 14332 bp, 17 predicted proteins | sample MAT03_FD_78385 | JGI IMG/M metagenome (GOLD analysis project Ga0105046, IMG submission 78385) | Freshwater microbial communities from Lake Fryxell liftoff mats and glacier meltwater in Antarctica - MAT-03 (megahit assembly) | ecosystem: Environmental > Aquatic > Freshwater > Ice > Liftoff... | reverse complement strand
CCGGCGGCATTTTGACCGCCAAGCATACTCTTACAGGCCGGCTGGCGGCCGGCAAAGCCTAGAGCGGGACGCCCGTCGCGGCCTCCACGATAGCCAGCCCCCACACGATCAGCGCGATCATCACGGAGATCAGCACTGCCAGCGACCCACAGTCCTTGGCGAGCTGGATGTCGATGTCGAACTCGCGCGAGACCGCATCGCAGGCAGCCTCGATGCCGGTGTTCAGCACCTCGACCATGATCAGCATCAGGAGCACGCCGACCAGCAGCCAGTAGCCGCGCCAGGTGGTCGACAGAAACCATGCCATCGGCACGGCGACCGCAAGCAGCGCCAGTTCTTGTTGAAAAGCTTTCTCCGATACAGACAGGCGCCGAAATGCGCGCACCGAATTCTGCCAGGCCTTGATAAGCCGTTCCATGATCGTCCCCGGATGTGGAAGGCGACGCTTTACAGCAACTCATCCCCAAATGGGAACGGCATTTTGCCGCCCCAAGCGGCCGATCCGGCCTCGCCGTCAGTCGCCGGCAACCTTGATGGCCGGGGTCGAGCGGTCGAACTGCGGCAGGCCGTCGGTGATTTCGTAGTAGTCACCCTTGTCGGCGACGAAGATGTGCATCTCCGCCTTCAGGTCAGACGGCTGCTCGAAAGCGCCCGCCATGACCGATATCTCGTCGGCTTCATTGTGCTTCCAGAACAGCGCCGAGCCGCAAACCGCGCAGAACCCCCGCTTCGCATGGGGCGAGGCCGCATACCAGGTGATCGTTTCGCTGCTTTCGATCGTCAGCGTGTCATTCGCCACGTTGGTTGCCGCGAAGTAGTGCCCGGTTTGTTTGCGGCATTGCGAGCAATGGCAATAGACCACGCCTCTGAGCGGGCCTGAAGCCGAAAAGCGCACCGCACCGCAAAGGCAGGATCCCCTATGCTGTTCTGTCATGGCTCGCTCCGTTCAACTCATCCGCCATTTCACAAATCTTGCGGGTTGGTCACGAGATTTGCGACAGCCGGCGCAATTTGTGCGCTGAATGCGTGGTGAGCTCGATCCGACCCAAGTTGGCATAGCATCGTCGCAAACCGTTTCAAATTAAGGAAAATTTAGCGCGAAGTTCCCTATAGTCATCCAGCGTGAGGGTCGCCGTGGGGGCGCTTGGCCTTCGCGGCTTGGACGGCCTACCGTTTGGCGCTCCCGAGTAGCCTGATCCGTCTACTGCGTCCGCGAGACGGCGGTGGCGCGACAACGATGCAAGGTATCATGAGTATGCAGCCTGCGAACGCCCCGGCCGAGAAGACCACCGATCTGGCCGCCGACGTCCTGACCACGATGCGCCAATTGGGGGTTGTTGGGCTGCCGCGCAACTACGAGATATTCTACGAGGCGCTGTCCGGCTCCAACAAGGATCTGAGCATGGCCGTCGTATCGCTGAGCAAGCGGCCAACCCAGAACGAACTGGACAAGATCGGCCGCGAGTTCTTCGCGCCCAATCACACAACCGGCATTGTCGAGCATGCCCGGGAAACGATCGCCAAGGAGCTGGAGGAGATCGCCTCCATCCTGCGGAACGAGTTCAAGCATGTCGAGAAATACGGCCGCATGCTCGGCCAGACGGCCGAGGGCCTGAACAGCCGTCTTGTCAGCAAGGACCTCCTGCAGAAGATCGTCGAGGTCATGTCGGTGGCTACGACATCGACCATCGACCATGGCAGGCAGGTCGCCAGCGCGCTCAGCGAAAAGTCGACCGAACTCGAAAGCGTCAAGTCCAAGCTCGAGGAATACAAGCGCCTCGCCAATACCGATCCGCTCACCCAGATGTGGAACCGGCGCGCCTTCGACCGCGAACTCGCCGACATCTACAACAGCAACCGCGGCATCCTGTTCAAGGCTCTGATCCTGGCTGACATCGACCGCTTCAAGGACATCAACGACCGTTTCGGCCATCCGGTCGGAGACCGCATCCTGCAGAGCGTGTCCGACATCTTCCGCTCCTCGATCCGGGCAGACATGTTCGCCGCGCGTACCGGCGGCGAGGAATTTGCGCTCGTCGTCGAGGGCGCAAGCGAAGACGCCACGTTCGGGATCGCCGACCGCATCCGCGTGCTGATCGAGCAGACGCCTTTCGTGAACCCGCAGACCAAGGCGCATTATGGCTCGGTCACCATTTCCATGGGCATCTGCATGGCCTCGGAAGCGGAGGGGCCAGAGGACCTCTATTCCAAATGCGACCAGGCGCTTTACCGCTCCAAGATGGCAGGCCGCAACCGCGTCACGCGCTTCTCGTCTCTCACGGAACGTACCGGCAAGGGCTGGATGCTCTACCAGAAGGACTAGTTCTGCCTTTTCCGGCCACCCCTTCCCATATGAATATTTCTGCTCTATATTTTCTCCAGAAATGGAGATCCTCATGCTTCGCTCCAGAATCGAAGCGCGCCCGGCACAGGAAGCGGCCGTCCTCACCAAGGCGGTGATCGGCGCCGCCGACCAGCTTGGCGTCAGCGCCCGCTCGCTGTCGGCCATTCTCGGCGTATCCGAGGCAACCGTGTCCAGGATGCGCCGCAGCGACTTTCTGCTCGAACGCGGCTCGAAGCCTTTCGAACTCGGCGTCCTGTTCGTGCGTCTGTTCCGCTCGCTCGACGCTATTGTCGGCGGCGACCAATCCGTCGCCAAGGCATGGATCAGGAACGCCAATGTCGCGCTCGATGGCCGCCCTCTCGAAAAGATCGCAACCATCACCGGACTGATCGATGTCATCGCATATCTGGACAGCCGCCGCGCTCTCGTCTGACGCCGTCCGGCTCGAACGCAAGGTATGGCGTCTGGTCGAGGCCCAGCACCGCGTCTCGACGCTCAAGCTCGTCGATACGCTGGACGAGCAGGCGGTGCTCGAAGACCTGATCGAGGAGACCAAGCCCGCGATCCCCGCGGAATGCCGCCACCTCGACTACCTGTTGGCGACGCCTTTCCGCTACGGCGCCGTCTATCCGCACGGCTCCCGCTTCCGCCGCGCCGGCCGCACGTCAGGGGTCTTCTACGCATCGGAAGGCGTCGCCACGGCCGTCGCCGAAATGGCTTTCTGGCGGCTGCTCTTCTTCGCCGACTCGCCCGACACGCCATGGCCCAGCGACGCCGCCGAATACACGGCGTTCTCGGCTGCCCTGCGCACCGACCGGACCATCGATCTTACCCGTCCGCCGCTGTCGAAGGAGGCCGCGCAGTGGACCGCGTGGTCCGACTACGAGGCCTGCCAGGCGCTGGCCGAAACGGCGCGGAAAGCCGAATTCCATGCCATTCGCTACCAGTCGGTGCGTGACCCCGCGAAACGCGCGAACGTCGCCGTTCTTTCCTGCCTTGCCTTCGCCAGCCCGAAGCCGGCGGACCGCCAGACATGGCGCATCCGGCTGTCGTCTTCAGGCATACAGGCGCTCTGCGAATTTCCCGAACAACGCGTCGGCTTTGGCCGCTCGGAACTGTTGGGCGATCCGAGGCTTGCAAACCTGGCTTGGGACAGAAAGGCCTGACGCGTAGCCAGAGGGATGCCCCAAAGAAAAAGGCGCCGTTCCCGGCGCCTTCCTCAAAGCCTGTGAGCGAAAACTACTCCGCCGCGACGGTCTGCGCCGGACGCGCCGACTTCTTCAGCAACTCCGACACCAGGAAAGCCAGCTCGATCGCCTGGTCTGCGTTGAGGCGCGGATCGCAATGCGTGTGGTAGCGGTCCTGCAGCTCGTCGTCGCGGATGGCACGCGCGCCGCCCGTGCATTCGGTGACGTTCTTGCCGGTCATCTCGATGTGGATGCCGCCCGGATGCGTGCCCTCGGCGTGATGCACCTCGAAGAAGGTCTGCACCTCCTTCAGGATGCGGTCGAAGGGCCGCGTCTTGTAGCCCGCCGCCGTGATCGTGTTGCCGTGCATCGGGTCGGACGACCAGACGACCTGGCGACCTTCCTTCTTCACTGCACGGATCAGCTTGGGCAGGTGCTCGGCGACCTTGTCGGAGCCGAAGCGCGCGATCAGCGTCAGCCGGCCGGGCTCGTTTTCAGGGTTCAGCATGTCGATGAGTTGCAGCAGGCCGTCGGGCGTCAGCGACGGACCGCATTTCAGCCCAAGGGGGTTCTTTATGCCGCGGCAGTATTCGAGATGCGCATGGTCAGGCTGGCGCGTACGGTCGCCTATCCAGATCATGTGGCCGGAGGTGGCGTACCAGTCGCCGCTCGTGGAATCGACGCGCGTCAGCGCCTCCTCGTAGCCGAGCAGCAGCGCCTCGTGACTGGTGTAGAAATCCGTCTCGCGCAGCGCATGGTTGCTCTCCGAGGTGATGCCGACGGCCTTCATGAAGTCCATCGTCTCGGTGATGCGGTTGGCCAGCGCCTCATAACGCTCGCCCTGCGGGCTGTCGGACACGAAGCCCAGCATCCAGCGGTGAACGTTCTCCAGGCTCGCATAGCCGCCCTGCGCGAAGGCGCGCAGCAGGTTCAGCGTCGCCGCCGACTGGCGATAGGCCATTTCCAGACGCGCCGGATCGGGAATGCGGGACTTCGCGTCGAACTCGATGCCGTTGATGATGTCGCCGCGATAGGACGGCAGCGTCACGCCATCCTTGGTCTCGTTGTCGGACGAGCGCGGCTTGGCGAACTGGCCGGCCACGCGGCCGACCTTCACCACCGGCTGCGCGCCGGCATAGGTCAGCACCACCGCCATCTGCAGGAACACGCGGAAGAAGTCGCGGATGTTGTCCGCGCCATGCTCGGCGAAGCTTTCCGCGCAATCGCCGCCCTGCAGCAGGAAGGCGTTTCCGGCCGCGACCTGCGCGAGTTGCTTCTTCAGCTTGCGGGCTTCACCTGCAAAAACCAGCGGCGGAAAAGTCGCGAGGCGAGCCTCGACATCCTTCAGCGCGGCGGCGTCCGGATAGGACGGAACCTGCTGGATGGGTTTTGCTCTCCACGAATTCGGCGACCATTTCGTCATTGTCTTGATCCAGAACTTGGCCGGCTTCTTGGCGTGCCGGCTGCTTTTTCGCCCCCGACATGGGGATCGCGGCTCCTAACATGAAGCCCGGTTGCTATTCTAGCCCGGAATCCCCGCGAAATCGAATGGGTGCCGCTTGAGCGACGGGCGGTCGAGATTTGGGTCAGGTCGAGTCGAAAATGGCGGATTTCGATAACCGGAGCGGAGCGTACTTTTGGGTATGTGAGCACCGGAAGCGCGGAAAACCGCTGTTTGCAGACCGACCTCACCCGAATATCGGTCGCCCGTCAGTGCTTCTTGGCCTGCACCAGATAGGCATTGATCTCGGCCTCGCCGAGCCATTTCACGGCTTCGAGCCGGTGCAGCCCCTCGACGAGGATGTACCGCTTGCCGTCATTCCGCACCTGGATCGGCGTTTTCATGCCGTTTTCGACGATGTCCTCGGCCAGCGCCCTGACCGTCTCGGGATGCAGCGTCTTGCGGCGCGCCGTCGGCACATAGATGCCTTCGACCGGGACTTTTATCACCCTCAGCATGCCGTCTCCTGCTTCCGTCCCGCAAAGCCATAGGGCTTTCGCTTGCGAAGGCCAAGCGGCGCCTCGCTCAGGGGCAGGGATTGCCAGTGCGCTGGTGAACGGCGTCGACCGCCTTCTGCATCTCGTCTGTCCACTTCACGTCAGCGGCGGCGAGCGCCATGTCGAGCTGCCACATCTTCGTCGCGCCTATGATGTTCGACGCGACGAAATTCTGGTTGAGCACGAAGGCGTTGGCGAAAAGCGCCGGCTCCATGTCGAAACTCCGCGCAAGCGCGCCGTATTCCGCAATCGCCTCGGCGGCGTTCGGCGTCTCCATGCGCTGGCCCCGGTTGAACAGGGTCGTGCGTGCCCGTTCCGGCCGCGCGCCATGGTCGTATTTGCCGCTGAGGTAGCCCTGCCCGAGCGGCGAATAGGCGAGCAGACTGACATCCTCGCGCTCGCTGACTTCCGCTAGATTCACCTCGAAGGTGCGGTTGACGAGGTTGTAACCATTCTGGATCGACACGACGCGCGGACCGACGCCCTTGTCGGCCTCGGCGATGAAGCGCATGACGCCCCACGAACTCTCGTTCGACACGCCGAAATGGCGGACCTTGCCGGCTTTTACCAGTTCGTCCAGCACCGCCAGCGTCTCGGCGATCGGCGTCTCGTCCTCATAACGATCCGCCGGCCACTTGCCATACCGTGTTGGGTTCGAGCCCCACTGGATCTTCCGTTCCGGAAAATGCAGCTGGTAGAGATCGACATAGTCGGTCCGCAGCCGCTTCAGCGATTTGTCGATGGCGTCGAAAATGTCCGCCCGCACCAGCTTCGAGGGCCGCCCGCCCCGGAACCAGTCCATCTGCGTGCGGCCGATCACCTTGGTCGCCAGGATCACGCGATCGCGGTTGCCGCGCGCCTTCATCCAGCTTCCGACGATCCGCTCGGTGCTGCCCTGCGTGTCCGGCTTGGGCGGGATCGAATAGAGCTCGGCGGTGTCGAGAAAGTTCACGCCACGCTCGAAGGCGCGGTCCATCTGCTCGTGACCTTCGGCCTCGCTGTTCTGCTGCCCCCAGGTCATCGTTCCCAGGCAGATTCGCGATACCAGAAGGTCGGTGCGGCCAAGGCGGCGCATTTCCATGACTGGTCTCCGGGCATATTCGCTGAAGGAGTTGGCGGGACGGTACCGCTACCTAGTCCGGTCGCACCCAAAAGGGAAGGCTGCGGGCTATCGCCTTGCCTTGTCCAGCGCGCGGCGCTTGGCCTCGTCGATCAGCACGTTCGCAATCTGCATGCGCTTCAGCGCGTTCTGCCGGAGGTGCGCAGGCACACGGTCAGGGTGGTTCTTCAGCGCAAAGACGCGGCGCAGCCGCCCTAGATCGGCCGGCTTGGCCTCGTTGAGCCCAAGCTCGACGGCGATTGTCGCGGGCTCCACGGGCAGTTCCACCACGATCTCCGCTGGCGGTTCCGCGGCATTCTCTTCAACGCCGACTTCGCCAAGCAGCGCTTCGAGTTCTGCCTCGACCCCCTCGGCGGCCTCGCGATATTCAGCCGCCGCCTCGCCGCTTGAGACCTTGATGCGGCCCGAATGGAGTTCCTCGGCGACCGCAAGGTAGTCGAACGGTATCGTCGCGCGCGGGGCCGGTTCCGCCGGCTCCTCGGCCGCCACGAACAGGTCGTCGAGCAACGATGCGAAATCGCGGTTCGTGCCCGTGACAGCCTCCCTTTACGCAAAACGCGGTCTTCGTCCGTCCGGCGACCCTATCCGTCCGCGGTTAAAAATCACTGCGCGGGATACAAGGCAATTTAGCTTTGGCGCGGTCAGCCCGAAACGACCCCGGCTAAGCGAGCCTGACCGACCGCGCATGGCTGCCATGCCTTTGCTGCACTGCACAATAACCTGCGAATCGATTAGATAAACGTCGGGAGGATCAACTGGAGTTGGCAAGATGGCTTTCAGAACCGAAATGTTCTCCCGCCCGCGCCCCAACGAGCAGGCGCACTACAATGCGCATCTCGCGTTGATCCATGTCATGTGCAAGGCCGACCGCAGCGATCCCGCGATGCGCTCCGCCGACTTCCCCCGGCTTGCGCGCGAGCTTGCCAGATAAACGCCGTCCCGAAGCCGCAAGCGGCCTCGGGATTGACGGACGAAAGCCTCAGCCGCGACCGAGAAAGACAGCCTTGCCGAGCGGCACGCCATAGTGGCGCAGGATCGCGTAGGCGGTCGTCACGTGGAAGTAGAAGTTCGGCATCGCCACGTCGAGTAGGTACTTTTGCCCCTTGAATTCCATGTCGGTGCCGCCAAGCTTCAGCGTCACCGTCCGGGCTTCCGAGCCTTCCAACTCTTCCGGCTTGAATGTCGCCAGATAGTCACGGGTCTTTGCGACGCGCGCCTGCAGGTCGGCGAAGCTCGCCTCATCATCCTCGTAGCGGGGCACCTCGCGCCCGGCGAGACGCGACGGCGCGCCCTTGGCGTGGTCGGTCGCGATCTGCACCTGCTTGGTCAACGGCAGCATGTCGGGCGACAGCCGCCCATTGAGGAACACCTGCGGATCGATCTTTCGCTCGGTCGCGTTCGCTTCAGCCTTGGTCAGCACGAGCGCCAGCGCCCTCAGCCGCTCCGAAAAAACCGGAACGGAAACGTCATACATCGAAATCACGGGGAACCCTCCAGGATGCGGAAATCGCACGGCACACATAGGGACGTTGCCCACCCGCTTTCAAGCCGTCATCGGCCTGCCGCATTCGATGCTATGCTGCGCAAAAGCAGTGGAGATTCTCGTCATGCGCCTCATGCATCTGGCGATTCCTGCGGCGGCGGTCCTCGCCGGTTCTGTCGCGGTCCAATCTTTCGCGCAGGAAACGCGCTACATCGACGACCGTTCCAGTCCCGCGACCCTCATCCAGTCCTTCTACAACGCGGTCACCCGCAAGGAATACGCCCGCGCCTGGGATTACTTCGGCGACGAAAAACCCGCGTATGACCTGGCAACCTTCGCCAAGGGTTTTGAGACCACCGCGCAGGTCAACGCCATCACAGGCGCCGTCGCCATGGAGGGCGCGGCCGGCAGCACCTTCTACTACCTGCCTGTTTCCATCATTTCCTTCGCATCCGACGGCAACGATCAAGTCTATTCCGGCTGCTACACGTTCCGGCTCGCCGATCCGTCGATCCAGGAGCCGCCCTTCCGCCCGCTGCATATCGAAAAGGGCAGCCTCAAGCCCTCGAATGTCAGCTACGAGGAGGCGCTTCCGGCCAGCTGCCCCGACGCGCCGCCGCCGGAAGCCACCGACGCCGTTCTCGATCAGGCGAAAGCATTGTTCGCCGCCGCCCAGGGCGACTGCGACCGCCAACTGCCCGGCGCTGACCCCGCGCGGACCGACGTCGAGGACTACAGGTTGCCGTTCCGCTACTCGTCTGATGGCGATGAACAGCCTGAACGGCAGGCTCGGCTGTTCCGCTTCTACTGCGGCACCGGCGCCTACAACGAGACCCATGTGTACTATCTGTATGATGACGACGGGGGCCTGAGCGAAGTGCAGTTCGCCACGCCCGAACTCGACATCCGCTACGAGAACGACGACACCGACGGCAGGGTCGAGAGCGTGGCGATCATCGGCTACACCGCCGACGGCAAGCTGGTGAATTCCGCCTATGACGAGGCCAGCCAGACCATCACCTCCGCCCCCAAATGGCGCGGCGTCGGCGACGCCTCTTCAAACGGCACATGGATTTTCCGCAACGGCCGTTTCACGCTGGTCCGGTACGACGTCGATGCGTCCTATGACGGCCAGATCAACCCCGAGAGCGTGCTCGACTTCCACACCGCGCCTTAACGCCTGATGAAGGCAGGGCCGGCTGAGTCACAGGCTACACGGGAGCACCAGCGAGTTCAAATCCGCTTCGCGATGACGGCGAGGGCGGCGCGCGGCCTGAAACGCCGTCGGGTCTGTTTCGGCGGCGCCAGCGCGAACACCGCGTCCTTCAGTCTGTCGAGCAGCGCCTTGCGGTCGCGCAGCGGCTCAAGTTCGTTCCACGCAAGCGTCCGCCCGATACGCACGTCCATCGTCTTGCCCGACAGCCTTGCGAATTCGCGCACCAGCAGCGAAAGCCTGAGGGTCAGCGAAACCCTGCCGACCATTTTCGCCAGCCGCCCTTCCCGCTCCATCATGTTCATCGGCCCGCTGACGATGTGGAATAGCCGCCCGTTCTGGCCGGAGAAATGCATCGGCACGACCGATGCCTTCGCCTCCTGGATCAGCTTTGCGGGGAACATCTTCCACGGCAGGTCCTCGGCCGCCCCGAACCCTTTCGGCGCCGTCGCCACGCCGCCCGCCGGGAAGATCACGATCGTCGTGCCAGACTTCAGCAGCCGCACTGCCTCATGTCGGATCTCGAGATTGTTTTTCAGCGCCGCCTTGGTGCCTGAAAAATCGACCGGCAGCGAATAGGGCTCCATTTCCTTGATCTTCAGCAATTCCGCCGCGATCATGACGCGGAACGGCCTGCCGAGTTGCTCGGCCAGCGAAAGGATGGCGATCCCGTCACCGATGCCGAACGGATGGTTGGCAACGATCACCAACGGCGTATCGGGCAACATTGTGGGTGGCCAGTGGCCGCTCGTGCGCACGCCGATACCAGTCAGCGCCAGCATCTGACCGAAGATCCGGTCGCCGGTCGGCGCAATGTTGCTGCGCCAAAGCTCATAGATTGCGGCGTAGCGGTCCCTGCCGGAAAGGCCCTCCACCGAGCGGATGAACCAGCGCTTGAGGCGCGGATCGGACGGACGCGCGTAAGACAGCTCGGTGAAAGAAGAATCGCTCTTGCGAAGTGCCAGCATTCAAGCTGCATAGCTGCGCCGCGTGACATCCGGATGAAGCATCCCGTGCGACCGTCCAGCCAAGCAGAACAAGATGTCGGCTATGCTCCCTACCGATTTGAACTCCGCATGCGGACGTCGCACGCGAACCGGTGCTCACCGAACAAGACGTTTTGCAGACGGCTGCCGCCGAAGAGCAGCGCTCATCGGCGGCGGGAAAGCAACGAATGCTACCCGCACCCGGACTAAGATGTATCGCCCGATCCAGCTTGTTCCAGATCAAAGTGGGAATCGCTGCGGCCTGCTACCTGTCGGTATGCTGGCGTTCGTGCCGATTTCGTGCCGATTTGGTCTCTCAAGACATCGGGCATGACAACCCGGAGGATTTCGCATGAATGCCACTCGTCTCGGTCTCGCTCTGCTTGCCTCCATTCCCGCATTTGACGCCGCGCTGGCGCTGTCACCATCCGAGCAGCGCGGCCTCGTATTTGCCAGGACCAACTGCTCGCAGTGCCACTCCATAGACCCGGTCGGCCCCAGTCCGCTGGCGCTGGCGCCGCCTTTTCGCGAATTGCACAAGCGCTACCCGGTCGAGGATCTGGAAGAGTCGCTTGCCGAAGGCATTCGCACCGGCCATCCTGGCATGCCGGAATTCCACCTCGAGCCCGACCAGATCACGGATTTCATAGCCTTCCTGAAATCGCTCGAATGAGCCGACTCTGAAATCGCTTGCCCTGCCCGGCTGCATGGCCGATTTTCCCGTGAGCCGACCAGCGACGGTCGCTCGCTCACAGGACAAAACTGATGAAAGCCGTTGTATTTGAAGCGTTTGGCGAGGCACCGAGCATTCGCGCCGTGCCCGATCCTGTCCCCTCGCCCGATGGTGTCGTCGTGAAGGTCTTGGCGACCGGCCTCTGCCGCAGCGACTGGCACGGCTGGATGGGCCACGACCCCGACATCCGCCTGCCCCACGTTCCCGGTCACGAACTCGCCGGAACCGTCGCCGCCATCGGCGATCGCGCCACCAGATGGAAGGAAGGCGACCGCGTAACCGTGCCTTTCGTCGCCGGCTGCGGGCGCTGCTTCGAATGCCATTCCGGAAACCATCAGGTCTGCGAAAACCAATACCAGCCCGGCTTCTCAGCCTGGGGCTCCTATGCCGAATACGTCGCGCTCGACTTCGCCGACACCAACCTCGTCGCCCTGCCCGAAAGCATGGACTTCGCCACGGCGGCGAGCCTCGGCTGCCGCTTCGTCACCGCCTTCCGCGCGGTGGTGGATCAGGGCCGCGTGACTCCGGGAGAATGGGTTGCCGTGCATGGCTGCGGCGGCGTCGGCCTGTCGGCCATCATGATCGCAAGCGCCATGGGTGCCAATGTCGTGGCGGTCGACCTCACCGACGAAAAGCTGGATTTCGCGCGAAAAATCGGTGCGGTCGCGACAGTGAACGCGACGCTAGATCCGAAGGTCGCGGCAGCCGTCAGGGAGATCACCAACGGCGGAGCGCACATGTCCATCGACGCGCTCGGCCATCCGACCACTTGCTACAATTCGATTTCGAACCTTCGGCGGCGCGGTCGCCATGTGCAGGTCGGCCTGATGCTCGGCGACCACGCGAAACCGCAGGTCCCGATGGCCAGGGTCATTGCCCACGAACTGGAAATCCTGGGCACCCACGGCATGCAGGCGTTCCGCTATCAGGCGATGATGGAGATGATCCGAACCGGAAAACTCAGGCCGGACCTGCTGTTGGGAAAACACATATCGCTCGAGGAAGCGCCCGCCGCCCTCATGGCAATGGACAATTTCGAGGCGATCGGCATAGGCGTCATCGATCGCTTCTGAGAGCCTCAGACGTTGCGCTTCCTGCGCCTTTCGTAAAGCATCACCAGCACCTCGGCGGTCAGCGCCGGACGCACGTCGCCCTCCACCTCGACCGTATTGGCGGTCCGTATCAGATATTGGCCGGGCCCGACATCTTCCATCGTCAGCAGCGTGGAGCGCATCCGCACCCGCCCGCCCGATATGACCGGGGCGATGAACCGCACCGCCTCGAGACCGTGGATAAATGCGGCCTGGGTGTTTTCCGGCACCGCATCGATATCGATCGCCATTGCGGTCACTAGCGAAAGCGTCAGGTAGCCATGCGCGATCGGCTTGCGGAAAGGGCTCTCCTTCCGCGTTCGCTCGACGTCGACGTGGATCCATTGCCGGTCGCCGGTGCATTCGGCGAACTGGTCGATCTTCTCCTGGTCGACCGTGATCCAGCCGGACACGCCAAGCTCTTGACCGGCCGCCGCTTTCAGACCTTCGAAAGTCAGTCCTTGTCTCGACATTCCGCCTGCCTATCCCTGCGAACCCGGCGTCGAGACCACGAACGCCACCGCCTGTCAACCGAACGCCGCCCGGTCAGGACCCCAGGAAAGTCCGCTCGAACACGTGCAGCGCCAGCCCGGCCAGTCCACCGATTAGCATGCCGTTGAAGCGTATGTATTGCAGGTCGCGACCGATGTTTATCTCGATCAGCCGGGTCAGGTCGCCAAGGTTCCAACGCTTCACCTGATCGGCGATGAAGGTTGAAACGCCGCTCTTCTGGCTTTCCACGAAAGACGCCAGCGCCACCACGAAACCCTCGTTCATGTCAGCGCGAATGCGGGGATCGGTCGCCAGATGCCGGCCCACATCCACGAACATCGACGTGAGATGCCGCCGCACCAGCGAATCCTCCGCGTCGACATCCTGCTCGATGAAAGCGCGCATGCTCCGCCACAGGCCATCGGCAAACTTGGCGACCTCGGGGCGTGCAAGCAACCGGTGCTTCAACTCTTCCGCACGCCGGTCATAAGCCTTGGAATCGCGCAGCCGTTCGATGAACTGCTTCACGAAACGATCGAACTCCTGGCGCATCGGGTGGTCGGGGTCGGCCCTCACCTCCGCAAGCAGCGAGCCCGCCGACGCGACGATCTTCTTCAGGAGATAGGCGTCGGCGCGGAACAGGTTGAAGACCGACGGCAGCTCCTCGCGGATTCGCTCGCGCATCGTCGCGAGAGCCTGCTCGTCGCTGAGGAACCTATCGACCACCTTCGTAATTGCGTCGAACAGGCGCTGGTGCTGCCGATCGTCAGTGAAGGCCGACAGCAGATCGGCAGCCAGCGGCGCGACCTTCACCTTCTCGACTTCGCCCAGCATGCGCTGCTTTACGAAGTCGCTAAGCCCCGACTCGCCGATCGCCGAAAGCGTCTGCGGTGCCAGCCGCGCGACAAACCGCGAGAGCCCCGCAGCCCGCTCAGGTCCGGACAGCCAGTCGGCCACCAATGCCGCGAAATCGACCTCCTTGAGTTTTTCGCGCACTGGCCCCGGCGCCAGGAAATTGACCTCGATGAAGCGGCCGAGATTGTCGGCGATGCGGTCCTGGTTCGCCGGAATGATCGCGGTATGCGGGATGGGCAGGCCGAGCGGGCGGCGAAACAGCGCGACCACCGCATACCAGTCGGCGATGCCGCCGATGACCGCCGCTTCGGCAAAGGCCGCGACATAGGACAGCCACGGCCAATGCGCTTCCTGCAGCTTCGCTGTCGCGAACACCGCGACACAAAGACAGAGCGCCAGCGCAGCTACCGCCTTGGTTCGCCTGAGCGCGGCCAGTTTCTCGCTGTCCATGCCTGTTGGTGAAGGGTATCCCGTCGCTGAAGCCATGAACGGCGCACTCCCAAGGCGATGATTTCGATCGGAAGATAAGGTCTAAACGCGGCGTACCCAGATTTTCCCTGTTTTGCATCAGCCCGGCCCGGTTTCGGCCATCTAGCTTCAATAAGATGAGCCTCAACGTCAGGTTTATTGGCTTCTTGTCTGGAATTGTTCTAACGAGTAGGCCATATTCCGGCCTGACCCACCCAAGGACTTTGCCCGATGCGGCTGACGCGACAGACCAACTATGCGATGCGGATACTGATGTATTGCGCCGCCAATGACGGACGGCTGAGCCGGATTCCGGAAATCGCCAGCGCCTATTCGGTTTCCGAGCTCTTCCTGTTCAAGAT
>Ga0105046_10010616_pt1 | contig 14333 bp, 13 predicted proteins | sample MAT03_FD_78385 | JGI IMG/M metagenome (GOLD analysis project Ga0105046, IMG submission 78385) | Freshwater microbial communities from Lake Fryxell liftoff mats and glacier meltwater in Antarctica - MAT-03 (megahit assembly) | ecosystem: Environmental > Aquatic > Freshwater > Ice > Liftoff... | reverse complement strand
TTCGTACAACAGATGTCTGTCTTCGTGACCTTCGCATCATTGACCATCACGTTGCCGTCCACAACCTTGATTTTCACGTCTGTCCCCTGAACCGTTTTGGCGTTCGTCATTTTGATGACGTCAGCCGCCATGACTTTTCCAGCCGCCACGTGATAAGTCAAAATGCCCGCCAACTTCTTTTTGTTTTCGGGCTTCAACAGATCTTCCAGCGTTCCCTTCGGAAGCTTTTCGAATGCTTCGTCGGTAGGCGCGAACACCGTGAATGGACCTGTTCCTTTCAATGTTTGGACCAAGTCGGCGGCTTTCAAGGCCGCGGCCAGGGTCTTGAAGTTTCCTGCCGCAACCGCCGTATCGACAATGTCAATTTTGGTGTTGTTCATTGTAATTTACCTGAAAAATATGACTCGTGACTCAGAAAAGACCGGGAAGACGAAATTAAAAGTCTGCCGGGCCGAACAATTATAGACTCCGCGAATCCCCGACGGCTGTCGCGGCAGTCTCCTTCATCAACACGGTGACCAGTGGCGGTCCTGGTCACCGTAACTCAAATTAACAACCAGAGTGGTTGAGCAATTATTTTGGTATGATGACGGTATCGATGACGTGAATCACGCCGTTCGTACAAGCGATGTCAGTCTTTATGACCTCTGCGTCATTGACCATCACCTTGCCATCAACGACCTTGATTTTCACATCCGTCCCCTGAACTGTTTTAGCTTTCTTCATCTTTGTGACTTCGGCAGCCATGACTTTTCCAGACACCACGTGGTAAGTCAGAATCCCTGCCAACTTCTTTTTGTTTTCGGGCTTCAACAGATCTTCCAGTGTTCCCTTAGGAAGCTTCTCGAACGCTTCGTCGGTGGGCGCGAACACCGTAAACGGACCTTTGCCTTTCAATGTTTCGACCAGATCGGCCGCCTCCAGAGCAGCAGCCAGGGTCTTGAAGTCGCCTGCCCCGACCGCCGTATCAACAATGTCTCTTTCTTTGTCTTTGTCTTTGTCCGCCGCAAAGCCATTCATCCACGTCAGTCCCAGGACTGCAGCAACCGACATTACAAACGCAAATCTCTTCATTTCTCGAACTCCTCAGAATGTCCTCGCAGGAAAGTAGGAACCAAATTGGCCTCGAACCAGAACGGACGATGTGGCGACGCTTTAACTGCGGGCACCACGCCGACCTCACACCAGTCGCGTATTCCGATGAATCTCCGGCACGCGCGATCGGTAGTCCATCGACGACCACGAAATAGAGTCCGACGTCACGGCCCTGCGAGATGACCTTGGGCCAACCATCTATCTCCTGCAATCGTGATGCAGATCGCGTTCCAAAATACGATTAATGACAAAGAAATCAGTTGTAACGTTCTCCAGCCTGGTCCGATTCAGTTGAGATTCACGCACAAGGAAACGTCTTAGCGGCAAACTTCTTGACATCTTCGCGCCGATACCTTGTCGTGTGCAAACAGGCCGATCGCGATCTTTTCCTGATTGTCGAGTGACATGCAAGTGGGCGGTATCTGTTTTTCGACGTACAAGTGTCAAGGGTCCGGTCTCCTTTCATCCACTGTGAGCGTTGAACGGCCTGATCAGGACAGGCTTGTTTGTCATTCAGCAGCGAAACCATGTGGCAATCTTTACGACGTCTCCAGCCTGTCGCCCGCAGAATGACAGTTGGTTCAGGATCCACGCATCACATTCAGCACCATCTCCACTCAAGTTTTCTGATCAATGCCGAGTCAGGTGAATTCGCAAAGCGACTTCAATAACTTCCAACTCATGCCGCGGCCGTACTGACTATTGACGAATCTAAGTCCCTCGTACGTTTGCAAAACCTTACGTTTACTTGACGACATCCTCGCGCGTATTGGAATTCGAGAGTTCTCGACCTTCCAAATAGAACTTCCAAAGCATCCGCGTCGCTACGCTTCGCCATGGACGCCAATGCTCGGTCATCGCCTGGAGCTCTTCATGTGTGGGTCTGGAATCAAGGCCGTTCAAATCGCGAAACGCCTCGTGGACTCCAATATCGCCCATTGGCAAAATATCACAGCGCAGCAGACATTCGGAAAGATAGATATCGGCCGTCCAGTTCCCGATCCCTTTATGCTTTGTCAACGCCGAGCGAACGAGTTCGTCTGGTAAAGAAGTCAATGAATCGAACAAAAACGCCCCTGAGGCAACTTGTTCTGCAAGGAGTCGAATATAAAGGCTTTTCTGGCGCGTAATGCCCACCTCCTTGAGGTCCGATCCCTTCAGTGTCAGTAGTCCCTCCGGAGTCACGGTCCCGCCCAGCTTGACTTTCAATCGATAAAAGGTTGCGTTGGCCGAAGCGAGTGAAACTTGTTGCCCCAGGATAATGTGAACGGTCGTGGAGAATCCAGGCGGACGAGCCCACATGTCCGGATAACCATTTTCATCGAGAACTTGTTTAAGTGCAGCATCTCGCTCGGCAAGCCATCTGCTGGCAGATCGCAATCGAGTCGGCGTAAGCGACAAAATTCCCTTTGCGGCAGCCATGAAGTTTCATTCATCAAAGGTTAGTCGAAATTCTTAGGTTATGATCGTGAAAACACGATTGAATCATGCCTTTTTGACACGTTCGGTTTGTTCAGGCCTCATTTTGTTTTAAGTCTACAACTGCCCTTTGTACCAGGCGTTTTCCCAGGTACAGGCTCGTATCCGTCCCAACAGGGGTTGGGTTTTGTTGTTTTGGACTTCGTCTTTTTCACAGTTTTTTTCTTAACCATTCGTGACCTCAAATCTGAAGAAATGCCCAGTGATACCCGTTTTATATCCGCGTTTCGGATAACTTCTTCTTCAATTATTGTTTCGGAGATTTATAGGGCTACGACTGCGGCCGTAAGTAAAGCTACTGCTTCGATTATCTTTTGCGCTGCGGCTTGGGTTAGCCCTCCAAGAATCGCTTCTCGGCCCTTGTTTAACGCGATTCCCAATAGAACGATGGCGGCAGCGGCGAATAGCAACGCCATCAATCCGTGAACTACTCGGATGAATTGACCAACTATTTTCATAGGACCTCGTGCTGCGCTGCCTGATCGCTTCGACGGCGAATCCACTCCACTATTGCTCCCCTTCCCGCGGACGATTAAGCTTCAGGAAGCGTTTCGAGTTGCGTGTCACGATTCATCCTCGATTGTACCAGGATTAGCGACTGAGCATTTTTGCCCGGCTGGGGGCGAATCTCTGTTTTTCAAATCAAAAAAGCCGATGCCACTGCAGACCTGTGGGTTTGCAACGGCATCGGCTTACTATTTGACGCGTCCCTCAATCAACATTGAACTACGCTTCGTCGAGTTTTCCGAAATTGTCGAACGCAGTGCTTCTCTACGATCTCCGCAGGGAGGTTAGACCTGTCCAGCGTGAAGGGCAAGTCGCATTGGAACAATCGGCGGAAATAGTATGATCCTTGTATCTTTGGTGATTAAGCCTGTCATCACCGAGCAACGTTATGACTGGTGACTCAAATTCCGTCGCCACGATTTAACGTTGCAACGGCTGACTTTACAGAGGGTCGCCCTGATGAATGTCAGGGAGATCAGCAATTGAGTAAGCCGGCTTCTTAAAACACTTTGGTGATTTGAGAAGCCGGCTTTTTTTGTTTCCCAAAGCGAACTGACGTGCAGATGAGCGAGCCGATCATTGAACTTAAATCACTTTCGCGCTGCTTTGGCAAACTGATGGCTGTGGATGCAATTTCTTTCAGCGTCCAGGAGCGAGAAGTCTTTGGGCTCCTGGGGTCCAACGGTGCTGGCAAGACGACCACGATCAAGATGCTGACGACATTGCTGCCACCGACTTCAGGTGATGCAATGATTGCTGGCTTATCCATCACGACCAACTCAGTCGGCGTTCGCAGAGCGATCGGCTATGTGCCGCAGGCTGTTTCCATTGATAACATGCAACACACAATCATCGACAATATCATAGGCTACTTTTACAAATCGTTTGTGATCGCCGAATTTGAACTTCGCAAGCTGCGGCATGACTTTACTGAGTTGATTACCCGCGCTCTCCCGCCGCGTTGTGGCTGTTGATTTTCGGACAGGTGTTTGCAAAGAGTGGAGCCATTCATACGGGTAACCTGCCATATCTCGATTTCATCGCACCGGGTATTCTCGCTCAGAGCGTTCTGTTCGTTTCCATATTTTTCGGCATCAATGTCATTTGGGAACGAGACGTGGGAATCGTCCAGAAATTTCTCGCCAGTCCGACTCCGCGCGGCACCCTGGTGCTTGGAAAAGGTCTATCCGCTGGCATCCGCAGTCTATCGCAGGCGATCGTCGTTTTCGCCATTGCGGCCCTCCTGGGAGTTCGAATCAATTGGCATCCGATCGCTATCCTGAACGTCATCGCGATCGTAATTCTCGCCGCAACTTTGTTGGCCACCGTTTCACTGATCATCGCGTGTATCGTGAAAACTCGCGAGCGATTTATGGGCGTCGAGCAGGTTCTTACGATGCCGCTGTTCTTTGCGAGCAATGCAATTTATCCGAACGCAATGATACCGAACTGGTTGAAAGTCATCTCGCATTGCCATTCGTTGACTTACGTCGTCGATGCTCTAAGAACGTCTATGGTGATTGGCAGCACAGGCACGTTCGGCCTGACCACAGACTACGCCGTGCTGTTTCTGAGTACGCTCGTGCTGGTGTCCGTCGCTGCAGCTGCACGACTCTACCCACGATTGGGGGTTTAAGATTGGTTGACAGTGATTCAGAACCCGAAACGTGCGCGAGGGATGGAATCAATCGTTTAACCCGTGGCCGACAGGCCAGGCTGAGTGAAAAACCTTGTCTGTCGACCACGGGTTAAACGCAATGCCGTTCAATTGTTCAAAGTAGCAGGCACATTCCATGTGCCGCAGCAAGAAGAAAAGCGACACTTTTCGCGGCGTGGCGGACGGCACACGGAGTGTGCCTGCTACTTTTTCAACGGTATTGGGGCTAAACGAAGATGATCTATGTCAGCATTAAATCAACAACCCGCATGCTCCGGATTAATTGGAAGACGCATGTTTGTTGCCGTATGCAATGAGTCAACGCACGATGGGCGATTCGCCTTGCCTGGCCACTCAACATCTTCTCAGATCAATAATTTACGCAGCAGAAAAATTTTCACCGTCTGAGTCAATACGATGTAGCCAAGTAGAGGCCAAAACAGTGCTGGAAGGTGCGTGAAGCCGAGATAGTCTCCCAGAACGGTGAACGGAATCGCGATGCCGATGGCCATGATGGTCATGGACATGACAAGCAGCGGCCATGATGGCCAGCTTTGGAGAAATGGGATTCTGTTTGTGCGGATAATGTGAATGATCACAGCCTTGCTTGTGTTGCTAAACCATCTCACGACGTCATAAGAAATCGCCACCAGCCTGCGGCAAAACAAAGCGTTGAGAAACCAAGCAGTACACCGCAGCTTGATGCCACCACCCCTGCGTCGATATGAGGCTGATTCAGAACCTCGTCGAATGCTCTCAACGACCAGGCATGGGGAGTGAATAAACTGATTTGCTTCATCATTTCGGGAAACAGTTCCCGAGGCAGAAAGCAGCCACTGAGAGCACTCAGCACAAGAATCAGCGCTGTTCCATAAGAGGAGATCTGCTGATCGGTGCGAACCATTGTCGATAACAGCAAACCCAGCGCTGCGGCCGACGCAGACGTGCAGCGGATCACCGGGATCAGGTAAACAGGTTGAGATCCCCATGGCATTCCGAACAGGATTCGACCGCAGAGAAACAACAAGGCACATTGCAGGACCGAAGTCAGATAAAACGGGATCGTCTTGCCAACCAATAGCGGCAGCGTTCTGACGGGGGCCAGCAGCAGGCGGCGCAGCGTTCCCTGGTCGCGTTCAATCATGAACGATCGAGCCATGATGTTGATCAGAAAGAACGCAAACATCACCGTGAATCCAGGCACAACCCACTGGAGCGTCATACTGACCGCCGGTTTCGAAACGGCTGCAGACGCGTTGACCTTCTCTGCTTTTTCTGCTGCGAGTTCCTGTTCCGGTGAACGCACCCATTTTCTTGCCACCGCGTTTGTGCTCGCTGCGATCGGTGTTATGAATTTGACCGTGAGAGCAAACAGGGCGGCTTCGAGCAGTTCTCCGGCGACTCCCGAATTGGGCTTCGTCACCAGGCCAACATCCAGTGCGGCGAGTCCATTGAGTGGATGTTTTTCGTACATCATATTGAAGATTTCGTGCATACGGACAGCATCAACTCGCTCTGCAAACTTCGTCCCGATGACCATCACCTGCATGGCATCACCGCGTCGCAGTGTGTCGAGCGCCTTGACTTTCTCATCAGCGAGTGTGATCAGCAGTTCGGGCCTTTTTGTCAGATCTGCAATGAAGCTCTTTGATGTTTCGTCTTTGCTCTGATCCACAATCACCAGCTTGAGACGTTCAATATCGGCGTCCGTTGTCAGGAATTGCCCGGTCGACATACCAATGATAGAAATCAGCAGCAGTGGAAGGACCAGCAAAAGCACCAGCGCCTGTTTGTCGTAGGTCAGCAGCAGCAGGTCTTTCAGAGTGATGTACCATGTTGACACGATGTGGGGGATCCTGTTTCTTATTTTAAGGCAATTGTCGTCCTCATCGAAGATCAATCGCGCAAGGGCTTTCCCGTGAGATTCAGGAACACGTGTTCCAGATTTGATTGCTGCGTTTCTACACTCAAGACATGAATCTTCAGTTCCTGAAGCTTTGCTAACGTTGTCTGAAGCCGCCATGCAAACTCAGTAGTGATCGGTGCATCTATAGTCGCTGGCCCTGCCCCGGGGAAATTCGTGTTCTTTGACGAGGTTCCAGCGTCGTCGGTCAGATTTTGTATGTCCCCTGAGACAACAACCGCAGGTTTCTGCCCGGCCTCGGTCACAATACGAGCGAGACCAGTCAGCGTGTCGTTGATTCCCGCCGTTCGATCGACACACAGGTAAACGTCGGCCGCAAGTCCGGCCAGCAGGTTGTGGATCGAATCGTTGGCAATGACTTCACCATGATCAAGGATCACGACTCGATGGCAAATGGACTGAGCTTCTTCCATATAGTGACTTGCGTAAAGCACGCTGCCACCTTCAGCCGTTTGCCGATTGATGCATTCCATCAGGTGAATTCGAGATTGCGGATCAACGCCAAGTGTTGGTTCATCAAGAATCAGAATCTGCGGTTTGTGGATTAGCGCGATACCGAAATTGAGTCGTCGCTTCATACCGCCGGAATAGGTCGCAGACTGGCGGTTCGCGTTTCCTGTCAGGCCGATTTGATCGAGCACTTCGTCGCAACGAGCTTTCAGAATCTTGCCTCGTAACCCGTAAAGTCGACCGAAGAAGGTCAGGTTACTGAGGGCGCTCAGGTCCTGATAGATAGCGTATTCCTGTGGAACGATTCCAAAGAGTCTTCGCTGTGCAAGGTGACGGCCGTCGTATTTCTCTCCATCGACGATGACATCGCCGGATGTTGGGGCGAGCAGTCCCGTGATCATCATCATCACGGTACTCTTACCCGCGCCGTTGGGACCCAGAAGCCCAAGAACTTCTCCCCCCGCGAAACGAGAAGCTGACGTCTTTGACCGCCAACTGGTGACCATAGCTCTTGCTCAGGTTGCGAACTTCAACCACGACCGAGCTCTTTTGCGAAATGTTGCCTTTGCGGCTGTCGATCTGTATGGCTGTTTCGATGGGCTTCACTTTTAGCATTTTTGATTCTGTTGACGTCTGAGGTGACATGTGTTGAAGTCGCTTGACCCACCACGGGTTCTCACGGAAAAACATATTGCGAGCAGTACGAGCGACTTGAAGCTGTGTCCCGACATCGACCCTAATCGTTGCGCCGAGTGACTCAGATATTCCGTCTGATACGGAATCAGGAGCAGACCGAAGGGGATCGCCGGGCGAATCGCTGTTGATATCACCCGGAAGTCTAATAAGTGAATTGCTGATATCGCCATCAGGGCTTTGAGTCAAATCGTCAAAGATTTCGTACATTATGTTAGCCTCCACGAAGTACACGAGTTGCGATAGATGGCCAGTAGATCCATCACTACGCCCCACAACAACGGGGCTGGCAAGCCGAGCCACCAGAACATCAGGCCACCCGGAAATCCCTGAACTGACGCCGTTAGTTCGACCGTGTTTGAAGTTCCCGTTGTTCCCGCATCGGCAGCGTTTGCGGCGAGCTCAACGAAAGTGCCACTATCCGATGGCGGCGATGGAACGGCGAAACAGCGCGAGGCTGCCGAAGAAGGCAGCCAGTCCAAGGCCGACCATGGCGACAAACTCTGGCCAAACGTTCTCGAAGCCGACGCCTCGAAACGCGATCGCCTGAGCGAAAGTCATGTATTGCCGTGATGGCAAGAACCAGGTAATTCGCTGTAACCAATCCGGCTGGCTTTCCAGCGGACTCATGCCACCGGAGAGCATCATCATCGGGATGATGGTGATCTGGCACAGCAGACCGAATTGGGCCATGCTGCGTGCAATGGTCGCCAGCAAAATCCCGACAGCCGCGGCAGCGAACAGATAAACCACCGTTCCGCCGAGCAGCAGAAGTCGCGAACCGGCGAAGGGCACTTCAAGGGCTCCTTCCACCACAAAGATCATCGACAACGTGAAGAACACTAAAATCACCAGCCCAGTGGCCCAGACTTTAGAGATCGCGATATCAAACGCCGTCAGCGGCATCACCAGCAAATGTTCGAGCGTGCCATGTTCGCGTTCCCGCAGAATCGCTGCGCCGGTCAGGATGATGGTCAACATCGACAACTGATCCAGCAAACCAGTGACGGCACGATTCCATTTGTTTGTGCCGTTCGGATTGAACGCTTTACGCTTAACCAACGTGATCGGTTGCTGAGCAACTGCGTCGGTACGCCGGATGAAACGGCTGATCTCCTTTGTCAAAATCGCCCGAATGTATCCCGCCCCCAACGCGGCCTGGCGAACGGCGGTCGCATCGATATTGACTTGAATTTGTGGCGATCGCCCTTCGCGAACATCCGACTCGAAGTGCGGCGGGATGACGACCACAAACAGGAACCGCCCCGCGTCCATCGATTTGTCGATCTCGTCGGCAGTGATCTCTTCGGGGACTTTGAAGAAAGGCGGGTATAGCGCATCTCGCATGTTTCGCGACAGCGTCGATTGGTCTTCGTCTACAAACGCTACGGAGGCTCGATTGACGTCTTCCGGAACTCCTTGACTTTGTTGGTAGACGCTGAACGTGAATGAGTAAACCAAAAATCCCATTAAGGCGACGCTACCGAGCAGCGTCCGGAGTTCTTTCGTCCCAAGCCAAAAGATGTTGTGGAAACCTCGCATCGCTACTTCTCCTGCTTCTTAAGAAGTAGAACACACAGCAGCCAGAAGACTGGCGAGAACATAGCCAGCTTGACCAGGTCAGGGATCAACGCAACGGCACTGAGCCCCTTCGTAAATGTCCCGACGCTGAGGTGAAGATAATACGCAGCCGGCCACATTGTTCCCATCACACGCGCAGCGCCTTCGAGCGTCGATACGGGTTGGAACATGCCTGAGAATTGCATCGTCGGCATCATGGACAAGATCGATGCCAGTAACACCGCGGTAACTTGACTCGAGGCGAGATTCGAGACCAGCAGACCGTAGCCCGTGGTGGCGGTGACGTAGAGCAACGCACCGAACGTGAGCGTTAACAGACTTCCCTTCATAGGAACCTGCAACAGGAAGACGACGACCAGCGTCAGGATGGCGAAGTTGGCCATTCCAATGCCGATGTAGGGTAGCTGTTTACCGATCAGGAATTCGATGCGTCGCGTAGGCGTGACGTAGAAATTGGTGATCGTGCCTATTTCTTTTTCTCGCGCGACACTGACTGCCATCAAGATTGCCGGAAACAGCAGTAGCATCATGGTTGGTATGGTGGGTCCAATCGCATAGATACTCTCGAATGTCGGGTTGTACAGATAACGCAGTTCAAACGACGCAAGTTCGCTTTGCACTTGGGGCGAAGTACTCTCGCGAGCGAATCGTTCGATGAGTTTACCGTGAGCTCCTTCGACATAACCTTCAATGGTCGCCGCACGGGACGTTTCAGCTCCGTCAATCCACACGGAAACTTCAGGAGCATGACCGCGTTTCAAATCGCGACCGAACGACGGCGGAATCTCAATCGCCATCGTGATCTGGCGAGTTGAGAGCCTCGTTTCAAGATCGTCTTTGTTGAGCAACTCAGGTTTCTCGGTGAAGTATCGCGAGCTCGAATACTCTTGCAGGTAGGCACGGCTTTCTGGAGTTCGATCTTCGTCGAGAGCGGCATAGGCCAGATTCTCAACATCCGAGGAGAGTCCATAAGCGATTACCAAAAGTAGAAGCAGGCTACCGCCGAAAGCAAAGGTCAGCCGAACGGGATCACGCAACACTTCCATCGTTTCGCGATAGCTGAAGGCAAGCATGCGAGTTAGTCCCGCGAAAGAAGGTTTCTTCGCTTGTGCCGACGACGTTAGCTGTACATTCTCTTCTGCAACTACAGAATCGCTCGCTGGGGCCGTCGATTTTTCGCTGGCGCCTTCAATGCACTCGATGAAAGCCTCTTCAAGTCCGCGGACGCCGCCCCCGTGGGAACTTGCGATCGTTTGCGGATTATCCTGCACCAACACTTTGCCCGCATGCATCAGCGAGATGCGATCACAGCGCATGGCTTCGTTCATGAAATGCGTTGAAATAAAGATGGTGACGTTCTGGTTTCGAGACAAATCGATCAAGAACTCCCAGAATTGGTCGCGAGCCACTGGATCAACGCCGGATGTTGGCTCGTCCAGGATCAACATTTCAGGTTCGTGAATGACAGCCACGGCGAGTGAAAGACGCTGACGAAGTCCCAGTGGTAACGAATCCGCCTTTTGATTCCGATACTGTGTCAACCCAAAACGAGCAACGAGTTCTTCGATCCTTTCCCGCGTCCTGGTCGTCGATAGGTGATAGAGACGAGCATGCAGTTGCAGGTTCTGCTGGACGGTCAATCCTCCGTAGAGCGAGAATCCCTGGGACATGAAGCCAACGCGGTAGCGAGTCGCCATGTCGTTGGCATCCACCTCCTTGCCCCACAGCCATGCCTTGCCCTCCGTCGGTGACAACAAGCCGGTCAGCATCTTCATCGTGGTGGTCTTGCCACAGCCGTTCGAGCCCAGGAAGCCGAAGATTTCGCCGGACTCGATTCTAAAACTCACATGATCGACTGCCGTAAAGTCGCCGAATCGCTGCGTCAATCCTTCGGCTACGATTGCCACCTTGCCATCCGTTTCGGTTCTCGGTGGAATCGTCAGCACATGGTGGTTGCCTTGCTTCTCGGGCGGTAACAATGCAACAAACGCTTGCTCCAAATTGTCTGTTTTAGTGTTCGCTTTTATTTCTTCGGGTGTACCGGTCGCCAAAACCTTTCCCGCGTCCATCGCAATCAGCGAATCGAACCGTTCCGCTTCGTCCATGTAGGCCGTCGATACCAACACACTCATTCCCTGCCGCTCGGCGCGGATCGACTCGATCAACTCCCAGAACTGGCGACGCGACAGAGGATCAACACCGGTTGTCGGTTCATCAAGAATCAAGAAATCGGGTTCATGAATCAAGGCACAGCACAAACCAAGCTTTTGCTTCATGCCGCCGGAGAGTTTTCCCGCCGGGCGATCCAGGAACGCTGTAAGTCCCGTTGCTTCGGTGAGTCGCTCAATGCGTACTTTGCGTTCGCTGCGTGACTGGCCGAACAGATTGCCGAAGAAGTCAAGGTTCTCGTGAACGCTCAGCTCCTGGTAAAGATTTTTGCCCAGCCCTTGTGGCATGTAGGCAATGCGACTGCAGACGGCATTGCAGTGCTTTGTATTCGCCATGCTTCCGTCGAAAACATTGACGGAACCGGTTTGCAGTTTGCGAGCACCGGAAAGCAACCCCAGCAGCGTCGATTTGCCAACTCCATCGGGGCCGATCAACCCCAAAATTTTTCCCGCAGGAAACAGCAACGTCACATCGTCCAGCGCCACCGTCTTACCATAGGCGTGCGTCAGGCCAGCAACTTCGGCAACGTTGCCAGCATGCGGACTCGGATCATCGCGAACGGGATCGTTCATCGTTCGTACTTCATCTGCGACAGGTCGTCGGGAAACAGGCGATTGAGTTCTGGCGGCCAGTCGACGGAGTCGTCGATCTTCACATAAGCCACTCCGCGAATGCCCGATTTGATTTTCTCAATGTGCTTGACGACTTGTTCGTGCGGAACTTGAACCTTGATACGAAACATCAGTTTGTCACGCTCTTCCTGAGTCTCCACTTGTTTCGGCGTGAACTGAGCTTCCGGCGATACGAACGTAACCTTTGCGACGCCCGCATAACCTGGTGCAACATCAAGCACGATGCGAGCGTCGGCACCAATGGAAAGCCGGGTTGCGTCCTTCGCCGGCAGGAAAATTTCCATATAGATATCGCTCAAGTCCATCAACGTCATCACCTTGCCACCACCAGCGAGAACTTCACCTTCCTCAGCCAGTCGATACAGGACTCGACCGATGGTGGGTGCTTTCAGTTGAGCGTCGGCGATTTGGACTTCGGTTTGTTTGACGGCAGCCTTCGCTGCATCTGCCGAACGCTTGGCGGTGTTCACTGAAGCTTCAGCAGCCGCAACGGACGCTTTGGCAACTTCCCGCGTACTTCTCTTCTGGTCATATTCCTCCTGAGAAACCGCTCGTTGAGTCAGCAGTTTTTCGGCGCGATCAAGAGTGCTTTCGGCGAGATTAAGTTCGCTACCGCGTTCGAGCAGGATCGCCTCCGATTGGGCGATCCCTTGTTGTGCTTCAGCCAGGTGAGCTTGTGCCTGCGCCAACGCTGCACCCAACTCCAGCGTGTCCATCTGCACCAGCAATTGATCTTTCTTAACCAGATCGCCTTCGTGAGCAAACACGCTTTTCACTCGCCCGGCATACTTGGTCGCAATATCAACTTGCACCGCTTCGATCCGGCCGTTACCAAAAGCGATTCCCTCAGGCAGCGGTGCCGATTGCTGAGCGAGCCACCATTGCCAACCGAAGTAGCCTCCGACTGCAACAGCGGCCACCAGTGCAACTCGCACAATTAGTCGATTAGGATTCTTCATGTAGTTTGCGACTTTGGCACGTAGAAAGCACTGAGGCAACGAACGTCTGCAACTCTTCTCATTTGACAGATGCCGTCCCCTCTTTACAAGTGTTGCCATTTCAGCGCGGCTGCTACTTCGTGAAGCGCACCTTTGACACCCTCAATATCCACGGCAATCCACTTACGATCAATAAACTTTGTGTCTTCTACAGGCTTGCCCATGCCAAAGACATGGGGGATTGACGACCTCGTAGTTTGGCAGTTTTTCTGGTCGTGGAGATTCTTAATGATCGATCACCAGGTATGCGGCAAAGCGCCAGTCGCCGGAGTTGGCCAGCTTCTTTTATCGCGAATCACCGGCGGCTGACGCCTTGCCGCTCACTAAGTCCACGCCATTAGGGTGCTTTGTCGGTTGGGAAATCGGCACCACGAGAGACGCTTTCCCATGCAGCAAATTCTTCTCGCAATTCATCGAGGTTGGCGATCACACCTTCATACGCATCGTTGCCAAGTAGCAGACGATGGGGTGAATGAGAAGATTCGACAGCTTCGACGATCGCCTGGGCAGCGCGAACTGGATCGCCACTTTGCTTGCCCGCGCTATCGCGTACGTGTTTGCGAACTGCACCTGCTGTTTCGGCCTAGTCATCAATGTTCAAATCACTTTTTTGCATGGTGACGCGAACCTTGGTTCCGGGCTTCAAATCGGCAAGCTTATAATCCGGGCCATCGCAGGTGACCGTGGCACCCCTGGCCAAAATGTGATGGTGCATTTTGCCTTCGGTACACTTCGAAGTGAACTTGTCTCCGTCTACGCTCACGACATTGCCTTCCTGCGTTTCGGCTTCTGTGTTTTTCATAATGATTTCCCTGTTTGGTGGAAAACAACTGTTCATCGATCGCGAAGTGCGACCGCATTTCAAACTTCATTTAGTCCGCATTGAGCCTGACTCTCTGGTCCCTCGCCGCATTTCGGTTGCCAAACGAAAAAAGCCGATGCTGCTGAAGACCTGTCGGTCCTCAACGGCATCGGCTTACTGTTAGACTCGTCTCTCAATCTGCATTGAGCTACGCTTAATCGAGTTCTCCGAAAAAGACGGACGCAGTGCAGCACCACGTTCGCCGCCAGCAGGTTAGACATCTATTGGGTGGAGGGCAATGGGCAATGAAACAATTGTCAGAAATAGTTTAAACGTTGTATCTTTG
>Ga0105046_10010615_pt1 | contig 14335 bp, 12 predicted proteins | sample MAT03_FD_78385 | JGI IMG/M metagenome (GOLD analysis project Ga0105046, IMG submission 78385) | Freshwater microbial communities from Lake Fryxell liftoff mats and glacier meltwater in Antarctica - MAT-03 (megahit assembly) | ecosystem: Environmental > Aquatic > Freshwater > Ice > Liftoff... | reverse complement strand
GTGAGGAACCCGTCTGGGGTAAGCCGCTGAATTCCAACAACCAACAATCATCTCCCAACCATCACCTTCCTTTCTAGGTTTATGCCTGTTTTTACATCAGGTCGGTATGAGTTAGATCCAGCGCATTTCGCCATTTTCCGGTTACTGGAAAAAGCGTTCGATGACGGTTTGTTCTTTGGGCGGGAGATTTTCACGTCCGACGATGTCTCCGCCCTGACCCTGACTGGCGATGGCACCGCCTGACGCGTTTTGGGTTCCGGCGGATTCATCCATGTCGTGTTTGCCTGAGGAAAGGGCGAGGGCATCGCCCAAGGTGGCACGGGAATCGTCGCCTGCAGCGAGTTCTTCCGTGGTTTTGGTGCCGAGTTCCGTGGGTTGTTCCTTGTGCTGTAGCGCGGCTGGACCGCCACCGCCGCCGGGTCCGTAACCTTGGCTGCCCAGCGTTTGTTTTTGGCCGAGTATATCGGTGATTTGGGATTTCTTGCCCAGGCCGCTACCGTCTTTATTGCCGTCGTTTCCGTCTCCACCGGTACAGTTTGAGCACGTCTGGGCATTCTTTTTAAGTTGGTCTGCAAGCTCGGCGAGCTTTTTCGGGTCCATGGATTTTAGCGCGTTCGGGTTAAGGCCCTTGAGTTTATCCATGGTTTTTTTATCCAGAGCGAACTTCCCGTTTTCCAACCCTTTGAGCGCATCGGAGAGCGCCTGGGCGAGTTGCTGCACTTGTTCCTGCGAGAGGCCGTCACCGAATTTTTCCATGGCAGCAAGTGCGTCGGCGGCTGTCTCCAAGTGCTTTTGCATTTCGCCGAGTGAGGTCATGGTTTCCTCGCGTAAATTGTCGCCCGCTTCGAGGCTGCTGTGGCTGAACCAGTCCTTGGGATCCTGTCCGGCGAGTTGGTTGAGCTGGTCCCGGAGTTTTTCGAGCGACTGTTCCTCGACGGTCTGGGTTTCCGAAAGCTGCTTCGCGATTTCCTCCAACTGCGTCCAGGCGAGTGGCTTTTCGGTCGCGGCAGCCTTATCGGGCGCGGACGGCGGGGGCAGGGGAATCCACGCGGCGAGAAGCACGATGAGTGCGGCGGCGCAGAAAGGCATAAGGATGCGGCGCGGATTCCAATTCAGCCCGGTGTAAAGTTGCGCGGGCGGCGCGGGCCAAGGTGTGACGCCCGCCTCGGCGCTGGTGAGACGGTTGTGCAAATGCATCGCGACATCGAGTTGCACCAACGCGTCTTTTCGATTGAAAAAGCGACGTCGAGCCATCCAGCCCGCGAGCAGAGCGCCGAGCAAAAGCACCGCGCCGTAAGCGAGCCATGCCGGTTCGGGTGAGAGGCGTTGCTGACGAAGGACAAGAAGTGCGATCCCGAGCAGCAGGGTGCTGGTGATGAGCACCGGAAAAAACGCGGACAGCCATGCGCCGAAATTTGCCTTCAACGCGGTTTGCTTCGCTGCTTTTTGCCAATATTTTTCGTTCATGAATCCGACTCCGCTCGGAGGGAGCGCGAGAGAAGTTGCATCATGGCCTCCTTCGGCGCAACTCCGTCGAACAACAGCGCCTGCATTCCGTCGATGATCGGAGTGCTGAGTTCGAAGCGCCGCGCCTGTTCGAAAGCGCTGAGCGTGGCGGGAACCCCCTCGGCAACCATCGGGGTGCTCGCGGCGATGGCCTCCAGCGTTTCGCCGCGGCCGAGGCGTTCGCCGACGGCGCGGTTGCGTCCGTGCCGGCTGAAACAGGTCACCATGAGATCGCCGATGCCGCTGAGGCCCATGAACGTTTCGCGGTTTCCGCCCATGCAAGTGCCGAGGCGGATCATTTCCACCATCGACCTCGTGACGAGTGCGGCCTTGGAATTGTCACCGAGGCCGAGGCCGTCGCCGACACCTGCCGCGATGGCGAACACATTTTTCAAAGCGCCCCCGAGTTCGATCCCGGCTACGTCCGTACTGGAATACGCGCGGAACGTGGGTGAGGAAAAGCGCCGCTGCAACCGTCCGGTGACCAATGCGTTTTCGCAGCCAATCACCACGGCGGTCGGGGCGAAACGTGCGACCTCCTCCGCGTGACTCGGCCCGGAAAGCACCGCCACGGGATGAGTCGGCAGGTTTTCTGCAAGGATTTGCGACATGCGCAGACCAGTGTGAAATTCGATGCCTTTCGTGCAGGAAAGCAGCGGAATGGCAGGCGGGAGATCGAGCGCCACCAGGCGTGAAGCGACGTCGCGCATGGCTTTCGATGGCGGGACGACGATCAGCGCTTCGGCTTCGCGCAATTGCGCCGGATCGAACACGGGTTCGACATTGTCCGGCAGGGGAACGCCGGGGAGATACTTGGTGTTGGTGCGATCGCGCGCCATCTGCTCGAGGTGCGGGAGGTCGTTGCCCCACAGGCGGATGTGCGAGCCGCAGTTGGCGAGGTGAACGGCCAGCGCTGTGCCCCAGCTACCGGCTCCGATAACTCCAAGAAAAGGTGCGTTCATGATTTTTCAGTGCCGAAACGATGTTCCGTGCCGGCGATCAGTCTTTTGATGTTCGGGATGTGCCGCAAGATGATCAGGGCGGCGCAGACGGCGGAGAAAATGACAAGCGTGGCGCGTTGATTCGGTGCTGTGGTGAAGCAGGCCACGATCGGAACGCACAACGCGCCTAATATGGAAGCCAGCGAAACGTAACGTGTGGTGAACGTTACGATCAGCCACACGACAAAGCCCGCAGCAGCAGCGAGCGGGACCAGGCCGAACACCACGCCGAGCGCGGTGGCAACGCCTTTTCCGCCCTTGAACCGGAGCCAGAAGGTGAAGCTGTGTCCGAGAATGCAGGCGATGCCCGCAATGATCGCCGCGTAGACTGGTGAGACGGGGCAGTGCTCCGGAAAACGCGATGCGGCTGAAAGTCCGCCGAGCGTGCAAAGAAGGCCCTTCGCGAGGTCCACGACGAAAACGAAAATGCCCCACGGTTTGCCCAGGATGCGGAAAACGTTGGTCGCCCCGATGTTGCCGCTGCCGTGTTGGCGGATGTCCACGCCTTTGGCGCGTGCGATGACATAACCCGTCGGCGTCGAGCCAATCACATAAGCTGCAAGAACGAGGAGGAGGAGAAAAAGCATGGGGTTAATTTGGGCGACATCATGGTTGTGGCGTCCGGTGTTTCGCAAGCGGGATTCATGGGGGCATCTTCAATGGGGCGATGTTGCGGTCGTGGTCACGGAAACGCAAAGCCTGGGGCATGTTAAAATGCCCGGTTGTGCTATTTCGCGCAGACAACCTCCGTGGCAATGCGCCCTTGATTTATTGTGTTTATCCTGCACCTTGAGATCGCCGTTCGCCACGCGTTCGGATTTTCCCGCGTTTTACTGAACCATGAAACCACTACTGCACCGCCCGATGAGCCTTATCGCGCTCTTTGCGTTGCTTTTTGTTTTCACGATTCCCGCTGAAGCGGCACCTCGCAAGAAGTACATCAAGGCGCGGATGGTGCAAAAGCAGCCCCCGGTGAAGATGGCGATCACAGGCAAACCGCAACCCCGGCAAACCTATTACGAGAATAGATCGGGCTTCATAAACTCCCGGACAGTGAACACCCGGCGCAAGATTGTTGAAAGTGATCGTTACATCGCGGGGCCCCGTCGCCATACCAAAACGTTTAACGGCGGCAGAGGTGGTTCGCCTGATTACGCCGGCGCTTCGCATCGCTGGCATTTCTAGGAAGACGCTGCGAATTTATCCTACTGAGGCGCTGGGGCGCTGAGGAGAAGCAGGGGATTTGCAAGGACAAGGGCAGATGGCGTTTTGGATATCTGGACTTTTTCGGTCATGGCAAAATGGTGTCCCTAAATGGTCTCCCCAATTCCCGCATCCTTTGCTGGGCTTTTTCTCTGCGCCCCTGCCGCCTCAGCGGGAGATTGTTATTTTTTGCCAGCAATTATCCGATTGTCCATTTGCACAGACTTGAGCATGGAGGGGAGAAAATCCGGCAGTGCCGCCTCGACCCGGTTCCAGTTCGGAATCATGGGGTCGCCCAGCGGATCGAGCAGGTACTCGCGAGCAGCGGTGCGAATGGAGCGCACGAAGGTTGTTACTGCGAGTTCCTCCTGATGTCGGTCGTATTTCAGGCCATTGATTTCCGCATCGGCGGCGTAGAATCGCATGGTGTCCTCCGCCTTGCGCATGTAGGCGGTGAGCAGGGTGTCGAAGATGCCGCGATCCAGTTTGACGCCGTGCCCGGCGAGCGTGCGGAACAGGCATTTCACAATGTCGCAGGCCATTTTGTTCAGGCCCCTGGCCGCATCGCGTGTGGATAACTCCTGATGTTTGTGGTCGTAACATTCCGCGATGTCCACCTGGCAGATGCTTTTTGGCGATGAAACCCTGAACACCTCGGCGATGGTTCCGATTTCCACGCCCCAATCAGACGGCACGCGCGCACGGCGGATGATGTCCAGATCGAGGCTGACCTCGCCGCTGAGCGGGTAGCGGAAGGTGTCAAGGTAGCTCAAAAAGTCATGCGGCCCGAGAATCGACTGGAGCGAACGCACGAGTGGCGTGAAAAGCAGCCGCATCGCGCGTCCGTTGAGCCGGTCGGTGAAACGCGCGCTGTAGCCTTTACAAAAATCGAAACCGAGGTTCGGATGCGCGACCGGGTAGCACAGCCGTGCCAACATCTCGCGGCTGTACGTAATGATGTCGCAATCATGCACGGCGACCATGCGGGCCTGCGCGCTGGCGAGGACGTATCCGAAGCAGAGCCAGAGGTTGCGGCCTTTGCCGGTGGGGCCTGGATCAAGGTCCGATTCGGTCAGCCGTTCGATGAGGTTTTTCATCCGGGGACCGTCGTTCCAGAGCAGCACGGTTTTCTGTGGGAGAGACGAAAAGATTTTTCGAGCCTGCGTCCATGCCTTGGCGTTGGCACCGTCGATGCCCACGACGATCTGACGGATGTAGCGCACATGTTTGAGTTCGCGGATGATTTTGCGAAGTGCAGACGTTCCCAGTTCCTTGACGTGACACGGCAGCACCAGGGAGATCGGGGTTTCGACGGAAAACTCGAGAAGTTCCTGTTCCAGCCGTTCGAGATTTGGTGTTCCCAGCCGGTGCAAAGTGGCCATGGCGCCGTCTTGAAAGAAATCGGACATGATTCACTTTTTCCCACGCGTCAAAGTTGAGCAACCCTCTATTTGCTGATAACCACTTCGTACAGATGCAAGGCACTAAAAAAAAACCGGGGCAGCTTGTGCTCATTCACTACCATCTGCGGCCCGGCGGCGTGCGGCGTGTAATGGAAATGTATCTTCCCGCGCTCGCGGCATCGGGGGTGTTCGAGGGCATCACGCTGCTCGCAGGTGAATGCGCTGAGCCGGTCTGGGAGCAAAATCTGCGGGCGACGATGCGCGGCGCGGAGTTTTCGATCTGTATTGATCCGGCGGTGAACTATCATTCCGGGCGGGAGCCGGATCCGGCGGGGTATCGGCGCAGGTTGCGCACGCTGATCTCCCATCACGCCGGAGAAGGGGCTGTGGTGTGGGCGCACAATCTCGGCCTGGGGCGCAATATTTTCCTCGCCGCAGAACTTGCCGCGTGGTCTGCCGAAACCGGCTCGACGTTGTTGAGCCATCATCATGATCTGTGGTTCGATAACCGCTGGGCGCGCTGGCCCGAGTTGGAGTTGAATGGGTTCGATTCCTTGGAAAAATTGGCGGACGCGGTTTTTGGCACGGGTGCCAGCGTTATGCACTGCGCGATCAACTCCGCCGACCAGAGTCTGGTGGCGAGCTCGATGCCCGGACGCTCGGTGTGGTTGCCGAATCCCATGGGCGAAGAGCGCCGTCCTCTGCCGGTGGAGATTGGCGCAGCACGGGTTTGGTTGCGCGAGGAACTCGGGCATGACGGCCCTGTGTGGATTTTTCCCACACGTTTTCTGCGGAGAAAAAATCTAGCCGAAGCCGTGTTGCTCGCGCGCTGGCTGCAGCCGGATGCCATGTTGGTGACGACGGCGGGCGTGAGTTCGCCGGAGGAAACAGTCTATGCACACCGGTTGGAAACCGCCGTCAGGGAGGGAAGCTGGCCGGTGCGTTTCAAGCTGCTTTCCGGGCGGGACGGTGCCACACCGTCTGTGCCAGCCTTGATGTGCGCGGCGGATAAGGTGTTGCTCACCTCGATTCAGGAAGGGTTCGGATTGCCTTTTATTGAGGCGGCAAGTCTTCAACGGCCCTTGCTCGCGAGGCGACTGGGCAATGTGGATCCGGACTTAAGCTCGCTGGGTTTTGAGATCCCCGGCCTATATGAAGAGGTCATGGTGCCGACGGACCTCTTTGATTTTTCGAAGGAAAGACGGCGTCAGGAAATGCTCTTTGAAAGTTGGAAAAACGGGTTGCCGACGGAGTGCCGCAGTTTGGCGGAAAAGCCGCTGTTGCTTGATGCCGAGGCGACGCGTCCGGTGCCTTTTAGTCGATTGACTCTGGACGCGCAGCTCGAAGTGCTGGCGCTTCCACCTGACGCAGCGTGGGCGGCAGCTTTGAAGTTTAATCCGGTTTTGTTGCATGCGTTTGAGCAATCGGCAAACCCGCCGACGCAATCTGCGGTGGCGCGAAACGCGCTTTCGCCTTCCGCCTGTGCAGCGCGGCTACTTGCTGCGATGGAATCCATTCCGCCGGAACCCGTTTCCCATCAACAGGCCGCCGCCGCGCAGAGGAATTTCATCACGGAGCGTTTGCGTGCGGAGTTCCTTTTTCCTTTATTGATGCAGCCATGAAGTTTTCCCTACGCGCAGTACTGTTTGATGTTTATCACACGTTGCTGGAAATCGGGCCCGCGCCTGCGGACGCGGCGGAACGGTGGGATGCGTTGTGCAAAGAGTTTTTCAGCGAACGGCCGGGTATGTCGCTTCCGGAGCTGAGCGAGGCCTGCCGCGTGGTGGTGAAAAAGGATCACGCATTGGCGCGACAGGCCGGGATTCAATTTCCGGAAGTCGATTGGCCGCATGTGTTACGACGCGCCCTGGAACCCGCCAGTCGGCTGGAGAGCGAGCAACTCTCGGAGTTCATCTTTCGACATGTGGCGTTGCTGCGGACTTCACATTTGATGCCCGGAGCGGCTGAAGTTTTGCGGCATTGTCGCGACTTGGGAATCCTCTGCGGCATCGTCTCCAACGCTCAGGCCTATACGCTTCGTGAGTTGTCGTCCGCGCTTGAAGCCGAAACCCTGGACTTCTCGCTGTTTGATCCAAACCTTGTTTTCTGGTCTTTCGAAAACGGATTCAGCAAACCCGATCCCCACGTCTTCCGGTTGCTCTCCGCACGAGTTGCCCAAGCGGGAATCGCGATCCAGGACACGCTGATTATTGGCGACCGTGAGGACAACGACATCGTCCCCGCAGCAGCGTGGGGTTTCCAGACTTACCGCTTTGTGCCGTTGCCCACGGGTGACAGTTGGCCAGAGATCGTTCCTAAAATCTGAACGTCCAGGCTGAAGTCCCGTATCGCGTTTCCACAAGGGCGCGGGCTTGTTCGACGAGAGGCTCGGGCAACTCAAACGGTTCCAGCGATTCCGCAAACCAAAGCCCGAAATCCATGGGAACGCTCACGCCCTGAATGCTCCCCTGATGAAGCACTGCGTCGCGTGTCCGGCGTTGTGCGGCACCCGCAATTTTTTTGCCATCGCGCATCACATCGGCGGTAACCGGTTTTGTAAAACACGCACCGCCTAGCCCTGCGTCGCCTGCGGTTGCCAGGGAAGCTCCGAAACCCGCTGTCATGGTCCGGTGAATCGCGCAATATGAATCCGCCGCGCTCATCCTTCCCAACTTCGAGTTGCGTGGAAAAATGAGCGAGTAGGTAAAGTCCTCGCCATGCAACACCGTGCCGCCGCCGGTCCACCGCCGAACGACCTCCCGGCCTGCACTCAGCGGTTCGATTTCTGCGTACGGCTGAAAACAACCAAACGAAAGCGCAGGACGCGACCAACCGTAGATACGAAGCAGAGGAACGTGCATGGAGCGAACCAGCGCTTCGTCCACAGCCATATTCCAGGCCGCGTCGTGGCCCGCAGAATCTTGGAATAAAAGCAGCCGCTCGAACAGCGATCCGCAACTTCCCAAATTGTGCCAGGCGGTGAGTCCCTGCGGCGTTCCGGTTTCTTTATGATATGCGTTCATCAAATTAGTTTCTTTTGTCGATTGGCAACGGCATCGGGGCAATGGTAAAAGTCTCGTTCCACATGGCAAAGGCAGCTCTCGGTAAAGGATTGGTCGCACTCATTAATGCACGAGTGGCATCCCCCACACCCGCGACCGAGGTCGGCGAACGTGTTCAGCAGGTTCCGCTCGACCAGATCATCGCCAGTCCGCTCCAACCGCGCTCCGAATTTCGCAGCGATGAACTTTCCGAACTCGTCGATAGCATACGGCAGCACGGGATCATTCAGCCGCTCATCACGCGCAAACGCGGCGATAAATACGAACTCATTGCCGGGGAACGCCGGTGGCGCGCCGCCCGCGAGGTGGGACTTAAGGAAGCGCCGGTCATCGTCCGCGAAGCCTCGGATCAGGAAGTCCTCGAACTCGCGCTCATTGAAAACCTCCAGCGTTCGGATCTGAACCCGATCGAAGAAGCGCTGGCATTTGCGCGGCTTGCGAAGGAATTTTCTCTCCGACAGGAAGACATCGCGACCAAGGTTGGAAAAAGCCGGGCCGCCGTCGCCAACAGCATGCGCCTGCTGGATTTGCATCCGCAGATTCAGAGCTGGCTTTCGCATGATCATCTCACCGTCGGGCACGCCAAGGTGTTGCTCAGTCTCAAGGCGCAGGATGAACAACTGCTGATCGCCGAGGCGATTCTCCGGCATAAACACACGGTGCGCGCCACGGAACGCCTCGTGCAGCAGCATCTCGCAGGAAACGGAGGGACGCGCAATGGGCGCTCCAAATCGTCTTCCTCCGCCACGACGCCCGCCGTTTTGAATCTTCAGAACCGTTTGCAACAGCATCTCGCAACGCACGTCATGGTGCAGCACGCGGACAAAAAAGGCCGGATTGAAATCGAGTACTACGGCCTCGACGACCTGAATCGACTGCTGGGCCTGCTTGGTCTGCCGCAGGACGAATAGCTGCGAATATTTCCCGCAAAGGGGCAAAGGGGCAAAGGGGCAAAGGGGCTACTAGTTGCAGGAACTTGGTCGTATTTTAAAAGTCACAACCGGTGACCGTGTGGGCATCGTTTTCGCTCGCTCTTTTCTCTGAGTCTTTGCGCCTGCGTTAGAAACTCACTCGATACTCACTCGATACTCACTCGATACTTGCTCCGGTGACGTTGCTCGTTATGTTTCGTCCCTATTCATTTTTCCGACGTGGCGGTTTCCAAACACATTCTTTTTGTCTGCACCGGCAACATCTGCCGCAGTCCGATGGCGGAGGGGCTTTTTCGTAAGCTGACAGAAAAACGTGCCGATTTTGAGATCAGTTCAGCCGGGGTGAGCACGACCTACGGTCAACCGCCGAGCGCACACGCCGTGGAAGCGATGCGTGCGATGCATGTCGATATTTCGGATCAACGCAGCCAGCCGATCACACTCGAACTGCTCCTGTCTGCGAGGCACGTCTTCGTCATGACGCGTGGCCATCTCGACATCGTGACGATGCAGTATCCCGAGGTTGCGGATAAAGTGTTCCTGCTGCGCGAGTTTGAAAAAACTCCCGGCGACATCCCGGACCCCATCGGCATGGGCCTGCACGCCTATTTTCACACACGCGACGCCATGAAGGCCGCGCTCCCGAGCGTTCTCCAATTTATTGATACACATTCACCCATGCAAACGACCACAGACTCCTCCACGCTTACGCAACGCATTGCCATTGGAACCGACCACGGCGGCGTAGAACTCAAACAGCGGCTCGCCGATCAGCTCCGCAAAAAGGGACATCCCGTGCTGGACGAAGGCGTCGATACGACGGAGTCGGTGGATTATGCGGATTACGCGGCCAAAGTGTGTCGCGACGTGATCGCGGGCAGGGCCGACATAGGCATTCTCATCTGCCGGAGCGGCATCGGCATGAGCATGGCGGCCAACCGTTTTTCGCAGATCCGTGCGGCATTGGTGGATTCCGTCGAGGACGCGGAACTCACCCGGCGGCACAACAATGCGAATGTGCTTTGTCTCGCGGCTGACGGCTTGGACGCAGCGCTTGCGGGCCGCATCACGGAGGCGTTTTTGACCACGGCTTTCGAGGGCGGACGGCATGAGCGCCGGTTGGAAAAACTGTGTGCGCTCGGCGGCGACAATCTCGCAGCGCTTTCCACCGTGGATCCGGAGGTTTTTGAGGCCATCCAGGCGGAGGAAAAACGTCAGCGGGACGGCATCGAGCTGATCGCCAGCGAAAACTTCGCCAGCCGGGCCGTGATGGAAGCGCAGGGCAGTTGCCTCACTAACAAATACGCCGAGGGCTATCCCGGACGTCGCTGGTATGGCGGTTGCGAGAACGTCGATGTCGTCGAACAACTCGCCATTGACCGTGTGAAAGCGCTTTTTCCGGGAGCTGAACACGTGAACGTTCAGCCGCATTCAGGCAGCCAGGCTAATACGGCGGTGTATTTTTCCGTGCTGCAACCGGGCGACAAGATTCTCACGATGGACCTCGCGCATGGCGGGCACCTGACGCACGGGCACAAGGCGAATTTCTCGGGCCGGTTTTACAATGTTACACACTACGGGGTGTCGCCGGAAAACGAGCTGATCGATTACGAAGTGCTGGCGAAACTGGCTCTGGAGGTTCAGCCAAAAATGATTACCGCCGGTGCGAGCGCCTATTCGCGGACCATTGATTTTGAGCGGATGCGCCAGATTGCCGACAGCGTCGGGGCGTATCTCTTTGTGGACATGGCGCACATCTCGGGGCTTGTTGCGGGCGGGGCGCATCCGAGCCCGATGGCCTTGGCGGATTTTGTCACGACGACCACGCACAAGAGCCTGCGCGGACCGCGCGGAGGTATCATCATTTGCAAAGAGCAGTTTGCCAAAGGCATCGATTCGCAGGTGTTCCCCGGCATCCAGGGCGGCCCGCTGGAGCATGTGATCGCCGCCAAGGCGGTGTGTTTTCATGAGGCGTTGCAACCGGAATTCAAGGCGTACGCGCATCAGGTGGTCACCAATGCGAAAGCGCTGGCGGCGCGTCTTGCGCACAACGGCTACCGCATCGTGAGCGGCGGCACGGATAATCATCTAATGCTGGTGGATCTGCGTCCGCGCGGATTGAACGGCAAGGTCGGATCCGACACACTCGATCACGCGGGAATCACGGTAAACAAAAACGGCATCCCGTTTGATACCGAACCGATCAGCAAGGGCGGGGGAATCCGCGTGGGAACGCCGGCCGTCACCACGCGTGGCATGCGCGAAGAGGAAATGATGGAAATCGCGGACTTCATCCACGAAGCGCTGGAGAACCGGGAGAACCCGGAAAAGCTCGAAGCAATCCGTGGACGGGTGCGGACATTTATGGCGCGTTTTCCATTGCCGTAAATCCGGACTGGATTCGCGACAGCGCGTAAAGTGCTCACCGAAGAAAGTGGCTGGTTGCTGGCTACACCTCGCCGTTAAGCCATTTGCCGAACCGCTCGTCCAAGCGGGTGAACATGGCGGCGTTGTCGTGAGCGAGATCGGAAAATTGCGACCAATTGGTCACATCATGGTTTTTGCCTGATCCTTCAATCTCGCGGATGTAATCCTCCACCAGAACCGCTTGCGCAGCGAACGTGGTTCGAAGGTGTTCCTTGCACGCCTCAGCGGTCTGCTGCAGGCGGTTTTTAGTTCCAAGTCCCATAAGGAACGCAGCCTATCCCGCTCGACCCGCGGTGTCCAGAAGCGAGGCCACCGGCTACGACCTGCGCAAAAATATTTCTTTGTACCGTCGATCTATGACCGTCGCAAATTTCGGCAATCATCGACCGACGGTCACAGACTGACGCTACAGCACGACCCCGACCCGGCGGCGGCCCGCAAGAGGCCGCCGCCTTTTTTGCAAGTTCACCAAGACGAAAGAACTTAATATTTCCAATGCACTTGCCATCGGTCGCTTCCCGCCATGGGGGTGTAAACGATTCTGGTAAAAGAACAAAGGGACTGGCGTGTAGTTCGTACGGTTAATGTGAAATGTCGACGCCTTCTTCGTTCCAATAACCTGCACGCTGGTAATGTCGATGAAGACCCGTCTCGTAATCCCGCGTCAGCAGAGATTCCTCCGTGTATTCGGGGGACTGTTTGACATCTTCACGGGAAAGATTGACGAAAACTTTCGATTCGCTCCAGCTCACGCTCTCGATCCAGTGAGGTGAAATTAGAACCTTTTTCCCTGGCCACCAGTTCCGCGTCGAGACGATCAGGTAACGAATCGCCCATGTCTCATCATCAATGATGAAATCCTCGACATGACCAATCTCACCGTCGGTGGCTTCGATTTCATAACCGCTCACAGCGTCCGTGCTGCGGAGATGGGGATCCCACGCCTTCTCACCCTGATTGAGAGTATTGTAGCTTTCCCGGTTTCGCACGATGGTGGGGAACACGCCCCACATGTAGGGGCCGGTCCAATACATCGGCCAGCCATAATACACGTAGTAGGAATCCTCGAACTGGCGAGAGATGGGCCTGTCACTGTTTAGCGAGGGACTGTCCTCGATCTGCTTTTTCGTTAAGTCAACGGCGATGTGCTCCTCGGCTCTGATCGCGGCGACCAGCGCATGGGGGGAAATCAGCACCTGCCGACCCGTGAGCCAGCTTCCGGTGTTGGCGATCAGATAGCGGATGGTCCAATAGCGGTCATCAAAGTAGAATTCTTTAACCTCCCCGAATTCCCCGTCGAGACTGTCAAGTTTGTAACCTTTAAGTGTTTTAGCTTTATTTAGCATGGCGATTCCTTTCTTTTTGGTGTGCGGTTTCTGCGTTGTCTGCGACCGGTCAACGGCTGGTTTGAAAACCAGTGGCACGCGTCGTTGTCGCTCGAGTTGGGGCTAGGTTATGTCCGCAACATCGGTTGCGCTATGGGGTCTTGACCCCACGGTGGATCCGGCATGGCGGATCACTGTGGCGCTGTTCATCGGGTGATGCTCATCGCGCCATTCCCCGGCGGTTGGGAGGAAAGGATTGCGGAGCGGGACATCGTGGCGTATGGACGGGGTTATGCGTTCCTGCTTTTCACCCCGCTGTCTTTCGCTCGTTGTTTCCCTGCTTTGCTCGGTCGGTCTGAGTCATGCGGAAAATATTCTCGTTGTTAAAAAGGGCGATGCTTTTCCTGCGGCGGGTGTGGATGCGGTGTTTGATGATTTTACGCCGATGGCCTTAGGTACGGGTGGGGCGGTGCTTTTTCATGCCTCACTCACAGGAACCAGCGTGGATGGTGCGGACGAGGTGATCGTGATTTTCCAATCGGGTTCGTATCAGATCGTGGCGCAAAAGGGGCAGGCGGCACCGGGGTTCGGTGCGGGCGAGGTGATTAGCGAACTTTCGGAGTACGGCAATTTGCGTGGCAATAATCTCATGGTGTTTGCCGGAGAGATCAGTGGCACGACGGTGGCGACGGGAACGAACAGTCAGGTGGTCTGGACGGGCACGGTGGGTGGGATCAGCGTGCTGGCGCGTCAGGGAACTTTTGTGAGTGGAACGGCGGGGGACGTTTATTCGGAGACGGATTTTGTGACGAACAGTCCGTTCGAGAATCTGGCATTGAGCAATTCGGGGTCGGTGATTTTTTACACGGCGTTGAAAGCGTCGGGCACGACGCCGCCCGCAGCGCAGCAGGATGACGCGCTGCTTTTGCGGTCCGGCACGGCGACGACGGTGATTTTGCAGGAGTTCTACAGTTCGCTGGGCGGGGGCGATATCGTGAGCGGCACTTCGGCGAGTAATCTGTTATTTTCGTCGCTCGGATTTACGGGCACGGCGTATTCATTTATCACGCAGACCTCGCCGGTGGCCCCGTTCAGCACGAATGAATCGACGTATTTGATTTCCAGCACGGGCGGGTTTTTCAGCGTCATTGCAAACACGGGGGACGGATCGTCCAAGACGGGCGACGGATCGATCATCCGGACGGTGAAAGGTGGTGCGGGCAATGCGCGGGGCGATTTCTTTTTCACCGCGAACATGGGAACTTCGAATGGAGATTCTGCGCTTAAGGAGAAGGCGTTGTGGTATTTCAAGACGGGCGCGGGGCAGCAGTTGCTTGCGCGTCGCGGTGACGCCGTGGCGGGGTTGGCTGCGGGCGTGAACTACAAGGATTTTGGCGATCCGCTGGTGGGCGAGGCTACGACGATAGCGGTGTACGCGGAGCTGAGCGGCACTGCGGTCACGGGTACGAATGACGC
>Ga0105046_10010613_pt1 | contig 14337 bp, 14 predicted proteins | sample MAT03_FD_78385 | JGI IMG/M metagenome (GOLD analysis project Ga0105046, IMG submission 78385) | Freshwater microbial communities from Lake Fryxell liftoff mats and glacier meltwater in Antarctica - MAT-03 (megahit assembly) | ecosystem: Environmental > Aquatic > Freshwater > Ice > Liftoff... | reverse complement strand
GACTCGCCGCTGACGATGATGCCGTCCACCGGAATACGTTCACCCGGCCTAACGACCACCACATCGCCAACAGTTAATTCGTCAGCGGGGATGACTTGTTCTTGCCCGTCACGGAGTAATGTCGCGGTGTTGGGCGCCAGACTCAGCAATTTTCGGATGGCCGCCCCCGTGCGCCCTTTGGCGCGGGCTTCCAGATATTTGCCCAATGTAATCAGGGTCAGGATGGCGGCGGACGCCTCGAAATATTCCGCCGTGCCGACGGCCTCGCTAAATTTGAACAGCATCCCGGCCAGAACCACCACACTCCAACCGTAGGCAGCGGTTGCGCCCATCGCAATCAGCGTATCCATATTGGTTGAGCGATTAAGCGCGGCTTTCCATGCGCCGGTCAGATATTGCCGTCCCAGCACGATATAAACTGGCGTCGCCAATCCACCGAACACGAACGGCCAATAATTTTCCATCAGCCACGGGAAGGCATCCATCAAGACCGGGATGTCGTGCATGAAATGGCGCGTCATGCTCACGATGACCAGCGGAATCGTGAAGAATGCGCCGAATACGACCATCCGCCATTGACGGCTGATTTCTTCCTCACGAGCGGCCAGTTCAGCATCGGCAGCATCGGCGGCTTTTGCAGACTCGTCAATCTCGAGGACGCCGTAGCCCGCACGTTCAACCGCGCTGACGAAATCGGCGCGGCGGGCTGTGCCGGGGGTGAAGGTGACAGCGGCGTGTTCGGTGGCGAGATTCACATTGACCTCGGTTACGCCGGGGACTTTTTTCAAGGTGCGCTCGATGGTTTTGACGCATGAGGCACAGGTCATGCCTGTGATGGGAAGGCTGATTTGAATCGATTCGGTGAGTGCTTGAGCCATGTTGCGATTCCTTTGGTGCTTATCCCCTTACGATACCCCTAAACGTCGGCTTTGTGGATGCGCTAATCGGCGTGTTCATTTTGATGCGTTTGGATGAATCGCTGCCACATCAACTCGAAATCGCCCCCTCGGATGACATCGGCGTCGGCGGGCGCGGGCAATTTCACGGGTTGGACTCGCTGGAAGTCTTCAAAAGTTTTTTGGATGAAATAAGTCATCTCGGCAGCGTCTACAGCGGCGCTGAAACGCATGGCCGCCCATGATAAGGCGAATAAACTGATCAGGATGAGCCAGATCACCACCCGCGGCCACGGATTGCTGCTGATGAGATAAATCATCCCAGACGGCATCCATAGCGCGTTAAACACCGAAAAAACCCGCAGATGAGCCGTTAGGGTGAGGGTGGTTTGTTCGGTTTCGGCGTCTGAATCGACCCGGACGTTCATGACACAGGCGGCATTGATGCGCTGGCGCGACTTCCACATGGACTTAACCGAGGTGGTTAGCCGGAAACCGTTGGAGTCGGGGAACAAATCATAGCGGCGACCATTGGTGAACACCTCGCGCATGTGCAGCCGCTTGACGCTGGGCTGAACGGCTTGCTCAATGGTCTTTAGGCATATTTTCGGTGGAGCTTGTACCCAAATGGCTACCGGGTCTTGCACAATCCATAAACGCCGCACCCAAGTCATAGAAACCTCAGTCCCCGCCCGATTTGCCTTTAGTATATCAGCGGCATGGCTTGGCGTGTTGCAAAGGTTTGCGTTGTGGGTTAGTGTGCGATGATAACTTAAATCACTGGAGGATGATCGCGTCGATGACACAACCGATGTTAGTAATGGGCGGTAGCGGGGCGCAGATAAACCTTGCATTGGCGAATGGGATTACGCCGGAAACCTATCTGCCGATGCTGAATCCGTTGATGAAGGCTTATCAAGTGGTGTGTCTGCCGCCGCGTGCGTTGTGGGAGGATGAACCCGTCCCCGTGGAGCTAGGCTCTTGGCATGAATTGGCGCACGATTTGTTGGCTGGCTTGGGCGAGCGGGGTCTAAGCGATGTGATTGGGATGGGACACTCTTTCGGCGCGGTGGCCTCAATGATTGCGGCAATTGAGCAACCCGAACGCTTTAAAGCATTGGTATTGCTTGATCCGACCCTGTTGCCGCCGCATGTGCTGGATGCGCTACACCAGATGCGCGAAAGCGGGACGATAGGCGAGGGATTTCACTTGGCGGCGCGGGCGGCCAAACGCCAGCGGACATTTGCATCGTATCAAGCCGCCTATGCTTATTTCAACGGGCGCGGCGCGTTCAGGGATTGGACGGATGAGGCGACTCGCGCTTATGTCTATCACGGTCTGCGCCAAAATGAGGAGGGTGTGACGCTGAGATGGTCACCAGAATGGGAGGCCTATTACTTCAAGACCGGTTATTTGCAGACATGGGAGATGATCCCCAAGTTGGCCGCGTTGAAGCTTCCCATCCTCATCTTGCGGGGTGGGACGAGCGACACCTACATGGCGGATGCTGCCGAACGAGTCCGTGAGTTATTACCGGACGCGACCCACCTCGAAATCCCCGGCCACGGCCATCTTTTCCCGCAATCTGCCCCGGCGGAGGCGGCAAGCGCCATCAGCGAATGGCTGGCGAGTATCCATTAGCGGCGCGCTGGGCGGATGACCGAATAATAGACCGCTCCCGCCAGCAGGGCGGCGGCGGCAATCGCCCAAATTAACGCCCAAACTGAGGCCGGAATCCACGGCGCGAATTGTTCTGAGAAGGCGGCGGCGTCATTAACGACCACGCCGCGCACGCCCGGGTTTTCGACGATATAAAACACATCTAACACTGCATTGAGGCCGGTAATCATGGCTAAGACATTCAGGATGAGCAGGTTAAAATCTTCAGAGCCGCGCCGGGCGAGCGAGACCAAAAGCCCGCCCATGACACAGCCAATCGTCAGCGCAAGCAAGCCGTTCAAGAGGTCTGAGAAGGTGAAAAAGATACTGAAGGCGATTAAGCCATAGCCTAAGATGGTGGTGATTAGGCGAGTACGCCCCCATGTGTTAGCGATGTAAAACAACGATGCACCGAACAGCGCTGTCCCGATATAGCCCGCCGGTAAGATAATGGCGCGGATGCCGCCGATGGTATAGGTCACGCCCGCGCCATTGGGATAGACGATAAACCCGCGCACCTCACCGCCGGTCAGGACAGATGCGACGACGTGACCGGCCTCGTGAATGAAGGTGACGAAAAGCCGCAGCGGATATAGCACGGTTGAAAACAGTGGCACATTCCACAAGATGATGACGACTAGCAGCGCCAGTCCTGAAACGGTCAAAGCTCTGCGGTGGACAGCGTGAGAGGTCGGGCTAAGTTGTGTCACAGGGAATGTCCTTTAGACGATGGGCGCACACATACGTTGACATCATGTAGACTTGAAATAGCGTTTCGTTTGAATCTTGATAAGGAATATACGCATGACGGATAAGCTACGTTTCGGCACAGTTGGCGCGCCGACCACCACGCCGGGGTCGGGAACAATCGCCGCGATAGAGCATACCAAAATGTTGGGATTACAGCATCTTGAAATTGCGTGGACTCACAGCGTAAGTGTGACCGATAAAACCTGTGAGGATATTCACGCTGCCGCCAAAGCCCACGGCATCAGCCTAAGCGTTCACGCGCCGTATTTCATCAACCTGAACAGCCAAACCCCAGAAAAAATGGTTGCGAGCGATGAGCGTTTGCTCAAGGCTGCGCGCAAAGGTTTTTTGGCCGGGGCGCGGGATATTATTTTTCACCCAGCCAGCTATCACGCCCAGAATCCGGCAGAAGTCTATTCACGGGTGCGCGACCAACTGGGGATGCTGGTCGATAAACTTCACTCAGAGGGCGTGACAGCCACTATCCGCCCAGAGACGATGGGCAAGTCGGCCATGTTCGGCAGCTTGGAGGAGTGCGTGCAGTTGAGCAAAGACATACCGGGCGTGTTGCCGTGTATCGACTGGGCGCATCTCCACGCCCGACCCGGCGACGGCACGTTTAATACCTATGCGGAATTTGCGGCGGCGCTGACGCATGTGCGCGATGTTCTGGGTGAGGATGCCTTGAAGCACGTCCATTTTCACCTGAGCGGCATCGAATACACCAGCAAGGGCGAAAAACTTCACTTACCGCTCAACGAGGCCGATTTGCGCTATCGAGATTTGTTGCAGGCATTCGTTGATTTTGGGGTTGAAGGGACGGCGGGCGTCGAAGCCCCTGACCCGTTTCATGTGGCCGACGCGCTGACTTTCCAAGCCACTTATCGTCGCTTGAGCGGCGTTGAACTGGCACGGGGCGAAAATGAGTAGCTAATCGCTTGACGGGGTGGGCTGGAGTTGGAAGTAGGGGAGGCTGTCGCGCATATCGTCTACTTTATCCATCTCCAGCACCATCAGTGGCTGGTTAGGGAGTGCGCGTAGGATGGGCAAAATCTTTTTGTAGTTCAGCGCCCCTTTGGGGTAATTGAAGCCGTGATGCTCATCAATCCGCCCATTGTTATTGTTGAGATGGACATGAATCAGCCACGGTTGGAGAGTTGTTACCCAATCGTTAAGGACGACCTTCTCATCGCTGAACAGGTAGGCATGGCCGACATCAAGGCAGCACGCAAATGAACTGTGATTAACCTCGGCCAGAAGCTGGGCGAGGATGCCCGGATCGAATTCCCACATATTTTCGAGGCAGATGGTCACGTTGAAAGTACGAGCGATCTGTGCGAAATCTGCCCAGAAGCGCACATTACGCTCGTGCCAACCGACACGGTAGAAATCGTTGCGGATCGAGGAGAGGAAATTGGCGTGGACGACCATCCGTTTTGCGCCCAATGCTGCCGCCGCCTCTAGTCCCTGTGTGAATCGATGGCGCACTAACGTGTTGATACGCTCATCAATACTGCCGGGACTCATGTCAAAGAAGGGGCCGTGTAGCGTGATGGGGCCGCGTATATCCTCAAGCAACGTTCGCAGTCGCGTAATTGTGCCTTTGAAATCGTTATCGAGGATATCTGGGTATGCGAAGGACATCAGTTCGACGCCGAGGCCGTTTTGAGCAGCAAGGGCGAGAACTTCTGTGAGGTTATGACGACCGGCACTAACAAGAACATTGTCTAACACGGACACCTCTGGGGTGTTTAAGAGCAGATGAACCATATTTTTTGATGATACATCGGTTTTTTGTTATCTGTGCAAGTCTAAAACAATTAAACCCGCTAATTCACACAATCCTCTGACGATATAAGGGAATTGGGCGACCAATAGATGGGCATATTTCCCTCTAAATCCTTAAAATAGGTCAAACTGCCGTCGGAGTCAACAATCCCGACCCGATACCCACTGCGTAAAGCCAGCCGCGTCCCATCGGGGCTGAAGGCCGGATAATCTGGATATGGGATGGTTTCTAGCGGGGCGTAAAGCGCGGCTGAGCCATCTGCGCCTTCTTGTGGCGGAAATGTCCACAGCGCAGCTGTGGGGGTGTCATTGACAGCGCGGGCGCTGGCAAGCAAGGCCGAGGAGTCGGGTAGCCATGTGTGATCCAGAGTCAGATTATAAGCGTAGGTGATTTGGACGGGTTTTGCACCCGCTTCTGGCCGAACGACCCAGAGCGTGTCATTGCTGGCTGACGGGGACATCACGAATGACAGCCGTTCGCCCGACGGACTCCAACGCGGGGCGCGAACGTTGCCGGTCTCAAAAAAGGTGGCGCGAAATTTGCCCGTCCCATCTGCGCCGACCACCCACAAATCCGCCTCTGAGAGCAGTTCTTCGGGTGGCGTGGCCGTCGCAATATCCGGTTCGGCGGTGGCGTCAAATCGTTGGCCGGGTGCGCGCTTCTCATAACTTACATAAGCCAATTGCGCCCCATCCGGCGACCAAACCGGCGTATGCTCCTGCCCAGTGACGCTGTAAAAAGTGGGCGCTCCTGCGTCTGGGCTGACCCATGCGACATGATAAGTGCGCTCTGGATTGCCCTCAAACCCGTCACGCAATAGCGTGAACGCAATTTTATCACCCGCTGGAGACCATGTTGGTTCCCAGATGCCCCATTGAGCGCGGGGCAGTTCGTCATACAAAACCAGTTCCCGCACATCTGACCCGTCATGACGGGTGCTGTAGGCGCGGGCGAGTCCGTCTCCACTCATGACGGTGAGTAGCACGCGACAGCCATCAGGCGAGAATCCCCACGCGGTATGAAGTCCAGCCCCTAGCGAGAAAGTTTGGGTTTGGCCGCTATCCGCGTGAATCAAGACGATGGAATCCTGTGTGCCGTTAGTCGTGAGCAACAGCGCCCCATCCGGTAAGGGATTGATCTGCGCCGCAAGCGGGGAAATGAGCAAAAGGATGAGCAGTAAGAATAGCGTTAGAGGGGACACAGCTTAACCGTCGAATTGTGAACATGCTTGGATTATACTCAATATTATTTGAGCGCGTGCTATGGCGCATAGCCACGCCCACGGGGGTGACGGTATGACACTAACGAACACAAAACTGGCATTTATCGGCTCAGGGGTGATGGGTGAGGCGATGATTAAGGCGTTGTTGGCGCGTCATTTGATGCAGCCCGCACAGATTATTGCGTCTGACCCGCACGTTGACCGATGTGAAGAACTACGCCAGCGTTATGGTGTGAAGGTCACAACCGATAACACAGCGGCGGTCAAAGACGCCGACATCGTTGTACTGTCCGTCAAACCACAAGTCATGGCAAAGGTGCTGCCAGAACTGAACCAAGCCGTCGAACGTTCCGCACTGATGGTCAGCATTGCGGCGGGCGTGACCATGCAGACGCTGGTCACCGGACTGGATAATCCGCATGTGGTGCGCGCCATGCCCAATACTCCTAGTCAGATTGGGATGGGGATGACGGTGTGGACGGCAGCGCCCAGCGTGACCGAGTCGCAGGTCGCACAGGCGCGGGTTTTGTTGGGCGCGTTTGGCGATGAGATGTATGCCGAGGACGAGCGTTTTCTCGATATGGCGACGGCGTTGAACGGCACGGGGCCGGCCTATGTGTTCATGTTTATGGAAGCTCTGATTGATGCGGGCGTTCACATGGGATTATCGCGCCGCGATGCCGAACGGTTGGTGCTTCAGACCATGCGCGGGTCGGTAGAATATGCTACCCAATCCAAACTGCACCCGGCAGAACTACGAAATCAAGTGACCAGTCCGGGTGGGACATCCGCCGCCGCCATTTATGAGCTAGAAAAGGGCGGGCTTCGCACCGTGATTGCCGATGGGGTGTGGGCGGCTTATCGTCGCTCCCGCGAGTTGGGGGAGGCAAATTCCAAGAAGTAGGGATAAGCCACGCCTTGTCTGCCAAGTCAAGATTTAAGCGCCTGACCAAGCATTTTTTGTGTTTGTGAAAAAGTGGACAAAACGCTGTGCATCCGGTACAATCTACCATCGAATGTTTATGACAAACGCACATTGTTGCAGCAGCAATTCCGGCGATTTTTTCATCGCCGCTTTGTGTACGGTTGAACGAAGGGAGTCCGAGGCATGGCGGAAGCCAATCTTTACGATGCGATCCTCAAGCAAATTGGGGATTATAAGCCCGAAGTAGAATCTGTTGAAGTCGGTTATGTCACTGAGGTTGGCGACGGCATCGCCCGTGTGGTCGGCCTCGACAACATCCGCTTGAGCGAATTGGTTCGTTTCGGGGCAGGGGCGGCGGGCATTGCTTTCAACTTGGAGAGCAATAGCGTCGGCGTCATCATCATGGGAGATCCGAACCAAATCCAAGAAGGCGACGAAGTGCGCCCGCTGGGTCGTATCGCGTCTGTGCCAGTCGGGATGGGCATGGTGGGTCGCGTTGTTGACGCGCTCGGTCAGCCGATTGACGGCAAAGGCCCAATCGCTTTCAGCGAATATTTCAACATTGAGCGCATCGCGCCGGGCGTGATTGACCGCAAGAACGTCGGACGTCCGGTGCAGACCGGCGTGGTCGCTATTGATGCGATGATCCCGGTTGGCCGTGGTCAGCGTCAGTTGATCATCGGTGATCGTCAGACCGGCAAGACCGCTGTCGCCATCGACACGATCCTGAACCAAAAAGGTCAAGGGATGTACTGCATCTACGTCGCCATCGGCAAGCGCCGTGGTGAAGTGGCGCGGTTGGTGAATGTGCTGGAAGAATATGGCGCGATGGAATACACCACCATCGTGGTCGCCTCGGCTTCGGATGCGGCGGCGATGCAGTATATCGCCCCCTATGCGGGTTGTGCGATTGGCGAATGGTTCATGGAAAACGGAAAAGACGCGCTGGTCGTTTATGACGACCTCAGCAAGCACGCTTGGGCTTATCGCCAAGTCTCGTTGCTGATGCGCCGTCCTCCGGGTCGTGAAGCCTATCCGGGCGACGTATTCTATCTGCACAGCCGTTTGTTGGAGCGCGCCGCGCAGTTGTCGGATGAAAAGGGCGGTGGTTCTTTGACCGCGCTACCGATCATCGAGACGTTGCTGGGCGATGTGTCGGCTTACGTTCCGACCAATGTCATCTCGATCACTGACGGCCAGATTTATCTTGAAGCTGAGTTGTTTTACGCCGGTCAGCGCCCCGCGCTGAACGTCGGTATCTCGGTCAGCCGCGTGGGTGGTGACGCCCAAACCAACGTTATGAAGAAGGTTTCGGGAGGTATGCGTCTCGACCTCGCGCAGTTCCGTTCGCTGGCCGCGTTCGCGCAGTTCGCCAGTGACCTCGACGCCGCGACCCAACGCCAGTTGGATCAGGGTATGCGCTTGACCGAACTGCTCAAGCAACCGCAATACGCGCCGTTGAAACTGAGCGAGCAAGTCGCCCTGATTCACGCGGGCAACAGCGGTCAGCTTCGCAGAGTCGCCAATGAGCGTGTGGGCGAGTGGAAAGATAAATTCCTGCGCTTCCTGAACACCCAACACGCCGATTTGGTCGCCAAAATTGATGGCGACAAGAAGTGGAATGACGAAATCAAAAGCGCGTTGGACGCCGCGATTAAGTCGTTCTTGGACAACTGGAGCTAACCTATGGCGAGCGCCCGCGATATTAAAAAGCGCATTCGCAGCGTCAAGAATATCGGCCAAATCACCAAAGCGTTGGAGGCGGTCTCCGCCTCCCGCGTCCGCAAGGCACAGGCGCGTGTTCTGGCGAGCCGCGCCTATGCTGAGAAGGCTTGGGAAATCCTGTTGAATGTGCAAGCGGCGACCCAAAGCAGCGGTGCGGTTCATCCGATGTTGACTGGGCGCGCCGAGGTGAAGGCTGTGATGATCGTGTTGGTCACGTCAGACCGTGGTTTGGCGGGCGCGTTCAACTCGAACATCATCAAGGCCGCTATCCGTTTCGCCAAGCGCCTCGACAAGCCGGTGCGTTGGGTGACGGTGGGTCGCAAAGGCCGCGATTCGTTGATCCGCGCAAAAGAAAAGGTGGTCGCACATTTCCAACTGTCGAATGAACCGACGGCTATGGAACTCACGCTAGTTGCGCGCATCGCGATTGAGGAATTTCTCAACGGCACAGTTGACGATGTGTATGTCGCCTATACCGACTTCGTGAACACGCTGACTCAGCGTCCTTCAGTGTTGGGTTGGCTGCCGCTGATCCCGCGTAATATGGAGGATGCCGTCGCCAGCGAGTTCATCAAGGATGTGCCGTCGGTAACGACTGGTAAGTTGGATTATGAGTTCGAGCCGAACGCGCAAGCCATTCTTGATGAGATTGTGCCGCGTTTCACCGAACTTCAATTGTATCAAGCGGTGTTGGAGAGCCAAGCCAGCGAGCACTCGGCGCGTATGGTGGCGATGCAAAACGCCAGCGGAAATGCCGCGACACTGGTGGACGGCCTGACGCTGATTTACAACAAGGCGCGTCAAGGCGCTATCACGAGCGAAATCCTCGACATCGTAGGCGGTGCAGAGGCGCTTCAGGCGACTTTGGACAAGGCTACCGACCAGATTTTGGCCGACTCAGCGGCGGCTTTGGCTGCGCGCTAATTAAGATATGACCTGCTGATTAGAGGCAGAGGGAGACAGAATACACATGGCAGAAGTTGAAGGACGTATTACACAGGTACTCGGCGCGGTGGTGGACGTAGAGTTTGCAGGTGGTGTGTTGCCGCAGCTTTATGACGCGATCCGTGTGCCGCGTGAAGGCCAGTTAGACCTGATTCTGGAAGTTGAATTACATGTCGGTCACAACACGGTACGGTGCGTCGGCATGGACGCCACCGATGGCCTCGCCCGTGGGGTCAAGGCGTTTTCCACTGGTTCACCGATCCGCGTCCCGGTGGGTGAGGCCGCGCTTGGGCGCGTCTTCAACGTGCTTGGGCATCCGATTGACGGCGGACCAGAAGTCCCCGCCGATTCACCGCGCCGCGCTATCCATGCGCTGGCTCCTGACTTTGAACAACAATCGACCAAGATTGAGGTTTTCGAGACCGGCATGAAGGTCATTGACCTCGTGGCTCCGATGACCCGTGGCGGTAAAGTCGGTATTTTCGGCGGTGCGGGCGTGGGCAAGACCGTGACCATCCAAGAACTGATTAACTCGATTGCAACCCAGCATAGCGGCCTTTCGGTGTTCGCTGGCGTGGGCGAGCGCACCCGTGAAGGCACGGCGCTCTACCACGAAATGGAAGAGGCCGGTGTGTTGGCGAAACTGGCGATGGTATTCGGCCAGATGAACGAACCCCCCGGCGTGCGTTTGCGCGTCGCGTTGAGTGGTCTGGCGATGGCCGAACACTTCCGCGACGAGGGTAAAGACGTCTTGTTGTTCATCGACAATATCTTCCGTTACTCACTGGCTGGCGCAGAAGTGTCGGCGCTGTTGGGGCGTATGCCCTCGGCAGTCGGCTATCAACCGACATTGGCGGACGAGATGGGCCAGCTTCAAGAGCGCATCACCTCGACCAAGACCGGCGCGATCACGTCGATGCAAGCCGTCTACGTCCCCGCCGATGATTACTCTGACCCCGCCCCAGTCGCGGTGTTCACGCACCTTGATGGGACGATTGCGTTGGAGCGTTCAATTGCGGCGCGTGGTCTGTTCCCGGCGGTTGATCCGTTGGCCTCGACCAGCAAGATTCTTGACCCGTTGGTCGTCGGTGATGAACATTACCGCACCGCCCGCGAAGTTCAAGAATATCTGCAACGCTACAAGAACCTCCAAGACATCATCAACATCTTGGGCGTCGATGAACTGAGCGACGACGACAAGTTGGTCGTTGCGCGTGCGCGCAAGATTGAGCAGTTCCTGACCCAGCCGATGGTGGTTGCTGAACAGTTTACGGGTCGTCCGGGGCGTTATGTCAAGGTCAAGGATACCGTTCACGGCTTCCGTATGATCCTCGACGGCGAAGTGGACTATATCCCTGAACAGCAATTCTATATGGCTGGCACGATTGATGAGGTCATCGAGCGATACGAGACCGCTGAGAAGGCCAACTAACGGAGGCCATCATGCCAATTGCTGTGGAAATTGTCAGTAAGGAACGTAAGGTTTTTGAAGAGCTTGAAGCGACGATGGTCATTATCCCCGCCACTGACGGCTTGATGGGCGTGTTACCGAACCACGCGCCGATCCTGACGACTTTAGGCTATGGTGAGCTGATTGTCAGAAAGGGTGAAGCGGAAGAACGCTTTGCCATCTACGGCGGGGTGGTAGACATTCGTCCGACCAAGGTCACAATTTTGGCCGAATTGGCCGAGTCGTCGTTCGACTTGGACATGGCCGCCATTGAAAAGGCTCGCGCTCAAGCGGCTGAGTTGATGGTAAAAGGCGCGGACGGCACATCGCAGGGGCATAATCAGGCCGCTACAATGGCATTGCGCCGCGCTGAGTTGGCCATCAAGATTGATGCCAAGATGCGTACCCGACCCGGCGGTTTACGGATTATCCAACAGGAAACCCGCGAGGCTAAATAGCCTTCAGAAGACCGAGGATTACAGCGTCCGGTGGGGAAAACCCCTCACCGGACGTTGTTTTTTGAAGGGTTGGGGTGTAAAGTACGGCTATCGTGCATATTGAGACAAGCACAAGCGGGGACGATGTTAGGGAAGAAACTGGGCGTCGATCTAGGGACGATTAACACGCTGATTTGGGAAGCGGGTCAGATCGTTTTGCAAGAACCTTCGCTTGTTGCGATTCAAGTTGAAGATGAAGCGCGTGGACTCATCAAAGCGATTGAAACGGGTCAACCCGTCCGTGAAATGCTGGGCAAGGTTGACTCTGAAGATATTCAGATCATCCGCCCGGTGCAAAACGGCGTGATCGCTGATTTTGAAGTCACCGTTAAGATGTTGGAATACTATCTGGGCAAGGTGACGGGGCGGATTCGGCTGTTTAAGCCGACAGCCATGATCAGCGTGCCGTATGGAGCCAATAGCGTCGAACGCCGTGCCGTCTATGAGGCGGCGGGCGTGGCAGGCGTGCGTGAGGTTTTGACCATCCCCGCGCCATTGGCAGCTGCGATAGGGGCTGGTTTGCCGATTGCGACCCCGGCGGGCGATATGATCGTCACCATCGGCGGCGGCATCACCGAGGCGGCGGTATTGAGCATGAGCGCCATTGTGAAGGCTGAATCTGGGCGGGTGGGCGGGTTGCGCTTGGACGAAGCCATCATCAGCTATGTGCGGCGCAAATATCAACTCAACATCGGCCAACCGACGGCGGAGTCGGTGAAAATTCAGGTCGGCGCAGCCATTCAAACGCCTAACCCGTTGGCAATGGATATTCAAGGGCGTGACGCCCGTACCGGTTTACCGCGTGCGGAACGCATCACGACCAATGAAGTTGTTGAGGCGTTGGCCGAGACGTTGGGGCAAATCGCACAGGTGGTCAAAAACGTCTTGTCCACCACTCCGCCGGAATTGGCGTCGGACATCATTGATCGTGGGATTGTACTGACCGGCGGCGGCGCGCTGCTGCGTGGGATTGACCAATATTTGACCATGCAAACCAGCGTCCCGGTTTATAGAGCCGAAAACCCACAGATTGCGGTGGCGACGGGCGCAGGGCGGGCATTAGAAGACAGTTCACTTCAGCGGCGCGTGGTACAAAATTAAATCGCGATACCACAGGTAAAAATAATGGGACGGCATTTTTGCCGTCCTCCCGTGGTCTGAACGAATGCCCAGAAAGGCGTCCCCACCCTAATCGTCATTCGTAGGGACGCCCAACGGGGCGTCCGCCGAAATTTGAGATTTGATGCGTTTGCCTTGGTCGTTAATACGATTAAATTTGCGTTAGCTGGAATGATGTGCCATACTCCGATCCTTGCAGAGGGTTTCACTAGCCTGACGGGGTAGTATGGCGAAAATTTTTATTAGTTACAGCCGAGTCGATACGCTTTTTATGAAGGCATTTGTCGCCGCCTTGCGGGAGATGTTCACGGATCATAGCGTTTGGGTTGATGAAGAATTGACCGGCGGGGATGATTGGTGGGCTGAAATTTGTACGGCGATTGGCGAGGCTGATATTTTTATTTACCTGCTCTCCAATGAGTCGGTCACGTCAGAGTATTGCCAAGCCGAGTTTGAGGAGGCGCAGCGGCTCAGAAAGCGCATCATCAGCGTGCAGGTGCGTGACCGAACGACTGTCCCCGAAAACCTGAATCATATCCAATATGTGGACATGAAAAATGGTGTGCAAGATGCCGATGCTCAACGGCGTTTGGTTCGGGCGATCAACAAACAGGTTAAGCTGATTCCGGCACGCCGCCCTAAAGCCGCATGGACGCCCATTACGCCCAAGCCCGCCATTAAAAAAGAGCCGGAGCGCCCCGTCAATACACCAGACAAGGATACCCCCGACCTTAAGCTTATTCCTGTCGAGCCACAGACCCCGACGGGGGCGTCCGCCAAATGGTCAAGCTGCCGCGTCAGCCGTGGATGTCTTGGCTATTGGTGATCATTGTCGCGCTAGTAGGGATAGGGGCGACAGGGTTGTTCATCAGCAGGGGAGGTACAGTCCTGACACCGACGCCGACGTCTGAGCCGACCACGGCGGTTGCGGTGGGGGATGTTGAATCACCGACGCCGACAACAAGCCATACACCGAGCCTCACCGAGACGCCCTCACAGACGCCGACCATAACCCTAAGCCCGCCCGTCACCGAAACGCCAGATTACGTGGCCGCCGCCAAAACCGTCGCGGCACAAGCGACGCTTGATTTCCAAAACGCCCGCGCCGGTGAGACTATCGCAGCGGCCACCTTGTATAGCGAACAAACTGCCACCCAAACCGCGCTGTATGAGCAGCAGACGGGTGCATTTCAAGTTAGTGCAAATGAGATAAACTATAAGGAAGGCGAAAAGAAGGGGGAGTAAAATGACGATTGAGCGTGACAAAATAGAGCAAGAATTCCTTGAGCAAGCCCAAAAATCGATCAAGAAATTACTTGATGAGTTGCCACAGACCGGTCGGATTAGTTTAAGTGACAT
>Ga0105046_10010612_pt1 | contig 14337 bp, 11 predicted proteins | sample MAT03_FD_78385 | JGI IMG/M metagenome (GOLD analysis project Ga0105046, IMG submission 78385) | Freshwater microbial communities from Lake Fryxell liftoff mats and glacier meltwater in Antarctica - MAT-03 (megahit assembly) | ecosystem: Environmental > Aquatic > Freshwater > Ice > Liftoff... | reverse complement strand
TTGCGAATTTCGGAATGGGGCGAAGCCCTTCCTGCCCCTGCCCTCGCCCGGCGGCGGGCAGCCGCCAGCCCGGCCAAGACAGAAGAATTTCCAACAGAACATTGGCCGCTCATTCTCGGTCGCAAGTTTCTCTGTCGGCACCCGGATACTGCGCCCAGGGAAAGCAAGTGCTCGCCCGATCTCGGGACTCGGGTCCAGGCGCGGTCGGGTTGCGAGGCGGGGGGAGCCGACGGTGGGAAGGCGGCTGGCTTTCATGGCATGGCGTGGGTGGTTGTGTGACCGGAACGCCCCTGGCCTGGTGATGGATCCGGCTGAACAGACGGAGATTCTCCAGCCCGACCCGCCGCCCGCCCACACAGGCGGGGAAAGTGCCCGGCCGGGGCTGCGTTCTACCCCGAACTGCCGGAACGGCGGGGAGGAGTTGCGGAAAAGTTCTGGAAATCGCGCGGGCGGCGCCAGGCGACTTACCGGGCGGCGAAGCGCGCGCAGGACGGCGGGCTTGCCGCGTCGAGTTCGGTCAGCGGCGGGCCACCCTGATGGGGCATGGTGCTCTCAAAAATGGACCAGGTGCCCTCCGTGTAATGGCCTGACACCTTGCAGTCATTCGGCGCGTCTCCGAGATGGATTTGCTCACTGAACCGGTCGTCGCCGGCCACCACGTGAATGGCGCGTTGCGGGCGCTGGGCGGGCGTAGGCGCCTCGGCGATCGGCGGCGGAACTGCGGCGAGGGTGGACAGCGGGGGCGCGGGGTGTTTCACGTGCGGAATGAGCTGCGATGTTGCAAGCGATGAGAGGTCTTCCAACCGCGCGCAGGTCAAGCGCTGGGTTGTAGTGTGGCGGATGAGTTAGGCCTGATTGAGTGCCGGGGGCGGTTGGTTGAGCCGGCCGCGGTTCGCGTTCAAGGGGCGGGCTTGGTCTGGGTCGCAGAGCCTGGGGCAGCCGGCCGGACGGCGGACTGGGTTTCCGCCCAGCGGGCCAGGAGCCAGAGGAGGTCGGCGAGGCGGTTCAGGAACACAATGATTTCCGGGTTCTTGAGCTGGCCGGCCTCCTGCAGCGCGCAGATGCGTCGCTCGGCCCGGCGGCAGACCGTACGCGCGACTTCCAGGGAGGAGGAGTCCAGCGTGTCGCCGGGCATCGCCCAGCCGTGGAAGCTGAGCTTGTGGCCCTCCACTTCCTTAACCAGGGCATCGAGCTTCGCGGTGAGCGCCGGTTCGACGAGTTGGAAGCCGTCGGTGACGTAGCGGGGCAAATCCTCCGGCGCGGTCGCCAGTTCGCCCATGAGGATAACCAGGTCGCGCTGGATCGGGCCAAGGCGGTCACGCAGGAAGGGGTGTTGGGCGGTGGCGCGGGCGAGGCCGAGGGCGGCATTTAGTTCGTCCACGCAGCCGTAGGCTTCGACGCGCGGGTGACACTTGGAGACGCGCCGGTTATACATCAGGCCGGTGGTGCCGAGGTCGCCCGTTTTGGTGACAATGCTCATTGGGAAAGGGCGCGCATGGTAGCGGAGCGCGGTGAAGACGCCAAAAGTTCTCTGGCCGTCCGCCGGATTGCCTCGCGCCGTGGCGTTTGTTACAAACTGGTCCCGCGCGGCACTCTTGCCGTCCGGATCCTCGCATGAACCCACCGCTCCAGCGCTCGAACGTCCTCGGCATCGGCATCAGCATCATCAACCTCGACACCGCGCTGGCGGCCATCGCCGAGGCGGTGCGGGCGCGGCGCAAGGGCTACATCTGCGTGACCGGCGTGCATGGTGTGACCGAGGCGCAGGACGACGCCGCGTTCCGGCGCATCCTCAACGGCGCTTTCTTGAACACGCCCGACGGGATGCCGATGGTCTGGATGAGCAAGCTGACAGGCTTCCGCGGGATTGACCGTGTCTATGGCCCGGACTTGATGCTGAAGGTTTTCGAGTGGAGCCAGGCGAGTGGTTGCCGGCACTTCTTCTACGGCGGCGCGCCGGGCGTGGCGGAGGAGTTGCAGGCTCGCCTGGCCGCGCGGTTTCCCGCCGTGCAGGTGGTGGGGACTTATTGCCCGCCCTTTCGCCCGCTGAACGCCGAGGAGCAGGCCGCGCTGACGGCGCAAGTCGCGGCGGTGAAGCCCGACATGCTCTGGGTCGGCCTGAGCACGCCCAAGCAGGAACGGTTCATGGCGGAATACCTGCCCCGGCTCGACGCGACGCTGATGGTAGGCGTCGGAGCGGCGTTTGATTTCCACGCCGGCCGGGTGAAGCAGGCCCCGCGCTGGATGCAACGCAGCGGCCTGGAATGGTTTTACCGGCTTTGCTCCGAACCGAAGCGGCTGTGGAAACGCTACCTGCGCAACAATCCGCTCTTCGTGGGGCGCGCGTTTTGCCAGCTCACCGGGTTGCGCCGCTACACGGTGGAAGGCTGAGCGACGTCGTTTCCGCGCCAGCGCCACCAGGCGGTGTGCAGCAGGCCGAGGAGGATGAGCAGCAGCCCATTGGCAACCGTCGCGCCGAGGATGGGGGTGCCGGCGAAGTTGCCAGCGGCAATGAGCAGGGCCAGGGCGAGGTTGCGATTGCTCGTGCCCAGCGCCAGGACGCGCCGCGCGCCGATCGTGCGGCCCCCGCATCCGTAGCCCAGCCACAGCGAAACCTCGAACAGCACCAGCATGACGAGCAGCGCGAGCCAACCGGTGGCGAGGATGCCGCGAAATTCCATCAGTGTGACGAACGCGAGTGAGCCGGCGCCAAGGGTTTCGGAGAGGATTTCCATCGGTCGCAGCATGCGGCGGCCCAGCGCCGGGCGCCAATGGCTCACCGCGAGGCCGGCCGCCAGCGGTACGGTGACGGTGAGCGCGAGCACGGCGAGGAGGGTGAAGAAGTTGAACTCCAGCGGCACATTCCCCGGCAGTGCCCGCAGGCATAACGCGCAGGTTAACGGCGTGAGAAAGGCGGCCAGAAAGGGGACTGCGCCCGTCAACCCGGCGGCCAGGGCGAGATCGCCGCGGCACATTTTCGTGAACACCGGCACGACGGGCGCGAACGGGGCAGCGGCGAGAATCAACATTCCCGCGGCAAGTTCCGCCGGCAGGCGCAGCGCAAGCACGGCCCCCAACGTGAGGGCGGGCACGGCGACGAAGTTTGCCAGCACCAGGAGCAGCAGCATCCGCCGGTCCCGCAGGGCCGCCCGCACCTCGGCGAACGTCAGCCGCAACCCGGTGGCCAGGAGCAGGCCGGTCAGGGACGCGGTGGTGAGGAGCTTGATACCGAGTTGAGCGGTCATGACGAGGCGGCCAGCCCCGGGATCGGGCGGTCGGGACCGGTGGCCTTAGCCGTGGCTATGTAGTGGGACAGGCGTCGCGCCTGTCTCCAACATCGTCTGAAGCGGATTCTCCCCTGAATTCCAAGGCCTAGGGCAGAATCATGCTTTAGGGATTTCAGGCAATGAATCTGGAGACAGGCGCGACGCCTGTCCCACGCGGCTGGCCGTGCCCTCGGCAATGGCTGCCATTGAATGGTCACGGCTTAGGCTGAGCCGGGTTTGGTTTGCTTCCCCGATGCGCCACGGCCCCCTTTGACGACCCGCGAGGCCAGGCCCACGCGGGCGAGCTTCTCCAATTCGATGGAGGGCCGCTTTGGGCTGGGGCCGGCGAAGAGGCCCTTGAGGTTCCGGAAGATTTGCACCGGCGTCATCAGCACGCCCCACGGAATATTCCACCAACCCAACAACATGCTGGTCCCAAGCCCGCGCCACTGGGCTTTGCGCGCGCAGCGCCGGCAGCAGAGCAGCGGGGTGCTGTCCCACTTGGAACGGAACAGCGCAGAGCGGATGCGGTGGGCGCGGTGCACGTCGGTGGGGCCGGGACCGCCGCATTGCGGACAGTTCCGGCGGTGCAGTTCGGCGGCCTTTTTCTGGACCTGGTCGGGATAGATCTTGCCCGACAGTTGCAGCAGCCGGGCGCTTTCCTGGCAGCGCTCGTCGCAATAGACATGGTCGCCCACCGTCAGTCCTCCGAAGAGGATGGTCGTCGAGCAGTAGCGGCAGACAGCCATCGGGTGGCGGGGGCGTCAGCCCTTGGAAACTTCCTTGGCCCAAGTGTCCCGCAGCGTGATGGTGCGGTTGAAGATCGGTCGGCCCGGCTGCGCGTCGGGGTCGAGTGCAAAGTAACCGAGCCGCTCGAATTGGTAGCGCAAGCCGGCCTGCGCCTCGCCGAGCGAGTGCTCCAGTTTCGCGGTCAGAACCTCCAGCGAATGCGGATTCAAGTGCGCCTTGAAGTCGCCGTCCGCATCTGGCTCGGGCACGGTGAACAAGCGGTCGTAGAGGCGCACCTGTGCCTCCACGGCGTGCGCGGCGCTGACCCAGTGAACGGTGCCTTTGACCTTGCGGTTGGAGGTTGGACCGCCGGTCTTGCTGCCGAGGTCGGCGGTGCAGCGCAGTTCGGTCACGTTGCCGGCAGCATCCTTGACGACCTCGTCGCACTTGATGATGTAGGCGTATTTCAAGCGGACTTCGCCGCCGGGGCGGAGACGGAAATATTTGGGCGGGGGCACTTCCTTGAAGTCGTCTTGCTCAACGTAGAGCTCGCGGCTGAAAGGCACTTTGCGCGTGCCGGCGCCGGGATCTTCGGGATTGTTCGTGGCGTCGAGTTCTTCGGCGTGGTCGGCGGGGAGATTGGTGAAGACGACCTTGAGGGGCCGCAGCACAGCGAGCCGGCGGAGGGCGTGGGCGTTGAGGTCTTCGCGGATGGCGTGCTCGAGAACGGCGACGTCGGTGAGGCCGTTGAACTTGGTAATGCCGAGGTGGTAGGCGAAGGCGCGCAGGGCGCTGGCGGTCACGCCGCGGCGGCGGAGGCCGGAGATGGTGGGCAGGCGCGGGTCGTCCCAGCCGGAGACGAGGTGCTCGTTGACGAGCTGCATGAGCTTGCGCTTGCTCATCACGGTGTAGCCAAGACTCAGGCGGGCGAACTCGTATTGGTGGGGCAGGGGACGCGGCAGGTCCAGGCTCGTGAGGATCCAATCGTAGAGCGGGCGGTGGACCTCGAATTCAAGCGTGCAGATCGAGTGGGTGATGCCTTCCAGGTAATCGCTGAGGCAATGGGCGAAGTCGTACAGCGGGTAGATGCACCAGCGATTGCCGGTATGGTGATGCTCCTCGTGACGGATGCGATAGAGAAGGGGGTCACGCAGCCAGACGTTGGGTGCCGACATGTCAATCTTCGCCCGCAACGTGCGGGTGCCGTCGGGAAACTCGCCGTTCCGCATCCGGGTGAAGAGGTCAAGATTCTCGGCCGGCGAGCGCTCGCGGAAGGGGCTTGCCTGGCCAGCGCGACGGTACTCGTCCGTCTGGTCCGCGCTCATGTCGCAGACGTAGGCCTTGCCCCTGGCGATGAGTTGGCAGGCGTAAGCGTAGAGCGGATCGAAGTAGTCCGAGGCGTAGAAGGGCTCGAACTTTTCCGATTTCCGATTTTCGATTTCCGATTTGGTTACGGGTGCAAGGTGGAAGTCAGCCTTGCCATTGCTGGTGAGGGCTTCGGGCGTGCTGCCTTTGGGTTTGAAACCGAGGCGCTCGTCGGCCCAACCGGCGATGAGCCAGTTCACGTCGGCGATGATGGACTCGACGTATTCCACGTCCTCCTTGGTCGGATTCGTGTCGTCCATGCGGAGGTTGCAGACGCCGCCAAACTCGCGGGCGATGCCGAAATTCAGGCAGATGCTCTTGGCGTGGCCGATGTGCAGGTAGCCGTTGGGCTCCGGCGGGAAGCGCGTGTGAATCTTCGTGTGCTTCGCGGACTGAAGATCCGCGGCCACGATGTCGCGGATGAAATCAGACGGTGCCGCCGGCGGGGCGGCGGGCGTGGGGTTGGGCGGGGGCGTGGTCATGGAATGGCGAGCGGGGAGGCTAACAAAGGGCGGCGCGAGTAGCCAGCGGGATTGGCCGGGGGCGGGCCCGAGCAGGGCATCTCCCGGTGGTCGGCAAGCATGGCGGGTTGGGCCGCGCGCAGCGTTTGGATTGCGGGGAGCTTGCTCCCGCTTTCGGGTGCGGTGCGGGGTCGAAAAGCGCCGGCCAGCGCGGCGTCGGCCGCGCGCCAGCCGTGCTCCGGGGCAGAAAAAAAACCGGCCCGGCAGAACGCAGTCCTGCCGGGCCGGCGAAAGGAAACCAATTTGGCGATCAGCCCTTGACCGGAGCCTTGCCAACCTCACTTGCGGTCGTGCGTGGCTCGTCCTGCTCGCTGGCTTCGCCGCTGCCACAGTAGGTGCTGACGTGTTCGTGGGCGTCGCCGTTCCCGCCGGTCTTGACCGCGGCGCGCGCCTCGGCGAGGTGGCCTTTGCCGACGGAGGCGCCGTTGAAGACACGCTTGGTCAGCTCCGGGCTGGCTTGAGCCGGCTGGGGGCGGGCACCGAAGTTGTAGCTAAAATTCTTCCAGTTGTCGCCGCGTTGATAATTCGTGCCGAGCGCGCCGCTGGGGTCGTAACCGCAATGCGTCATGCAATTCTCGCAGCGCGGGTCGCGGGCCTTGCCGTCCACCACGCCGTAGCGTTCCCAGTCCACCTGGTCGAGCATCTCCTGGTAAGTCGGGTAGTGACCCTTGGAGTGGATCGTGTCCGTCATCAGGTAGCACGGAGCTTTCCAGCCGCGGATGTTGTAGGTCGGGATGGCCCAGGCGGTGCAGGTGAGTTCGCGCATCCCGGCAAGGAATTCCTGATACACCGGCGTGCCGAAAATTGTGTACTGCTTCCCCCAGTCGAGAATCTTGGCGAACTTCTGCCGCGTCATCGCCCGCGTGAGGAAGAAATCCTCCGGCTGCTTGCCTAGGCGCTTGACCATGTCCTTCTTCGCCGCGTCGTAATCGTAGCCCGGCGTGATGGTGTGGCCGTCCACGCCCATCGCGGAAAAGAAGCGGAACATGTCCTCGATCTCGCTCATCTCGGTCTCGCGATAGATCGTGGTGTTGGTGGCCACCTGGTAGCCGAGGAGCTTGGCCATCTTGATGGCCTCGACACATTCCTTGAACACGCCCTCGCGCTCGACGATGAGGTCGTGGGTGAACTCCAGGCCGTCCACGTGGACGTTCCAATACATCCACTTGTTGGGCGAGATCACGGGGCGGTCGTCGGTCTTGCCCTTGCGGATGGCTTCGGCGTCCTTGTCGGAAATCAGCTTGCCGGCCAGCAATTGCGCCAGCAGCGGCTCCTGCGCGGCGGAGTAATTCGCGGCGAGGTAGTCGCGCATTTTCTTCCGCATGAACATGGCGTTCGTGCAGATGTAAACGACGCGCCCCTGGGCCAGGACGCCGTTCACCAACTCCTCGATCTTCGGGTAGATGAGCGGTTCGCCCCCGCAGATGGACACCATCGGGGCGTTGCACTCGGTGGCGGCAGCGAGGCATTGCTCCAGCGGGATCATGTCCTTGAGATTCGTGGAATACTCGCGGATACGGCCACAGCCGGTGCAGGTGAGGTTGCAGGTGTGGAGAGGCTCAAGCTGAAGCACCATCGCGAAACGCGGGGTACGCTTGAGTTTGTGCTTAATGATATGCCCGGCGATTTTCACCGACGGACCGAGGGGGAAACGCATACGAGAAGACTGGCAGAATCCGAAACAACTTAGCGGATGGAAACAACTTCGGGGGACGCCGGTGGGGCCGGGAGGGTGGGGTCAACGGCGGGTTTGGGTGGTTCGACTTTCAGGAAGCGGCCGGCGCCGGGCAGCAGAAAATCAATCGGCGAGACGCTATGCGTGTGGTTCACCCCGGAACAACCAACTCCGCCCACGGTCAGGGCCAGGAGCAGGCCGGGCAGAATAAGATGGCGAGACGAAAGGCACATGCGCGGAGCAGTATAAAGCCAACCCTCGCCGCCGCAAATGGTAAATCCCGGGACGGCAATCGCGCTCCGGCGCGGCCCTGTCCGCGGCAGCGCGTCGGCTCGCCTCAGGTGGCCGTCCGGTGCCGCCCGGAGGTTTCCGGCCCGGGCTCCGGTCAGAAGCACAGCCACAACGCCAGCAGCGCGCCGACTGCCAGCAGCAGAATGCCAGCGGGCACCGCGATGTCGCGCACCCAGTGGTCGCTCGGCCGCCGCCGGGAACGTGGGGGCGGCGGGAGCCGTTCCATCGGCAATTTGATGGTGGCTTTGTCGGCCAGCCGGGCGCCGCGGCCCTTCTGCCCCTCGCGCTTGATTTGCGAATGCAGCCAGACGGCCGTGAGGTCGGTCGAGCCATCCGCCGTCTCCGGATCGAACTCCAGGCGCGCTTCGACCGAGCCGAAACGCAGCACATCCCCGTGTTTGGCGGGCAACTGTCCTGTCACCTGCGTCGCGCCCACGAAGGTTCCGTTCGTTGAACCGCGCTCGCGCACAATGACCTCGGTGCCGAATACCAGAATCTCGCAGTGTTCGCCTGAGATCGTGGGGTCCGGGATGGGCAAGGTGTTCGTGTCCCGGCGACCGATGGTGGTGCGCTCCACGGTCAAATCCCAAGCGTGGCCCGCCAGTTCGCGGTTGAGGAAGAGGAGTCTGGGCATATAGAGGTGCGCGCTTGGTTCGCGCACGCAAGTCTTCACCCGGCACTGCCCCGAAGGCAAGGGCAGAGCGAAAGCGGGCCCGGGGGTCGCGCCTGCCGCAACCGTCGCAGCGATGCCGGCGCCGTGGCGGCCAGCCAGCTTGCTGCATTCGCGGCGGGTGCTGCTAGCTCCTCGTCACCTGCAAGCCCGCCTCCGACACCTGGAAATCCACGAAGCGTGCCCGTGGGTTGGGCGGATTCGTCGTCAACGTCTCGCGGATCTTCGCGGCCCCGGCATCGTCTTGGGCAAACATCAGCAGATAGCCGCCGCCGCCGGCGCCGAGCAATTTGGCCGCGGCGAGCGGGCCACGCACGGCGGCGAGAATCATCTGCACGCCAGGCGGGTTGGTGCCGGGATCGAGCCGCTGATTGAGCTGCCAGCTCCGGCGGATGGCTTCCAGGAGCAGATCGTAATCGCAGCGTTGCAGCGCCGCGGCAGCGAACTCGGCATTTTGCCCGATGTCCGAAATGATCCCCAGGTGCGACGGCGAGTTGAGAAAGATTCCCCGCACGATCTCCGCGAGGATATTCTTCGCCAGGCGGGTGATGCCGGTGTAGTAGAGCAGCACGCAGCGATTGGCGTAGTCGCGCTCCAGTAAATGTCCCGGCAGCCAGCGCACGTTGGGCTGCTGCGCGAGGCCGGCGACGGTTTCGATGAGTTTCACGCCGCGGAAAATGCCCCCCGCCTGGTCCTGCCAGCCGCCGCCCGTGGTGAGCAATTGCTCCAGCGCCAGCGTGCGCGTGAACAGCACCGAGCGATCCCACCCCAGTCCGCACAGGTCGCTGAGCGCCGCCAGCACGGTCGCGGCCAGAATGCTGCTGGTGCCCAGCCCGCTGCCCTTCGGCACCGCGGAGAGCAGCGAAAGCTCAATTCCCCCGCCGAACTCCCGGAGCTGCGCCGTCAGCGATTCCGCGCCGCCGCGCGTGTGGAAGCGCGGCAAGAATCCCGCCAGCGCGCACGCCGCCTTGGCCAGCGCGAACGAGCCGTCGGGCCGGTTGAAGGTGTCCAACTCCGCATACGTCCGCACGCGTTCCTCGACGCCGAGATCAATCGAGCGCAGCACGATTTCCGGCTGCTCCGACAGGCGCGCGAAGACCTGGATCGGCGGCTGGCCGTTGAGGTCCACGGCCACGTTGAGCACGCAGCCGCCGTGTTCCAGACAGTACGGCGGCGTGTCCGTCCAGCCGCCCGCGAGGTCCAGCCGCACGGGACTGCGCGCCCAGACGATTTGGTCCTCAATCACGTCGCAGCACGGCGCGGCGGGCGAAAGCTGGGCCTCGCGAACGATCGTCTCGCGGAGGTGCGCAAACGCGCTGGCCTCGTACGCGGGCCAGTCTGCGCGACCGCGGCGACGCTCGACCGCCGCGCGGAACATTTCGTCATGCACCACGCCCATGGGATCGTCGTGCGGGGCGAATTCCAGCGGCGGCAGGCCCGCGCCGCTGGCCGCGAACTCGCGGGCGGTCGAATCCAGGTCGAGCCGGTGAAACACGCTCCAGCGGAAGTTGCGCATCATGGGCAGCACGCACGCGCGGCGCAGTCGGGAGCGTTGCGCGTAGAGGCGCTCGAGGTTCACGCGCTCGCCCAGTTCGGCGGCGGAGAGGCGCGGGCGCGAACTCCAGCGCTGGGCGAAGGCGGCATTGAGCACGGGCTTTTCCGCCACCAGCCATTCCAGGAAGCGCGGTTCGAGTTCCGCCTCGGGCAGCACGACGAACAGCGGGCAGCGTTGAATGTCCACCGCCGCCGCCAACCGGCTGGGCGGCAATCGCAGGCCGCGCGCAGTGAACCATTCGCGCGCCGGACGGCCCAGCCACAGGGTCTCGTCATCCCCCAGACGACCGCTGAACCGGTCGCGGAAGCCATAGGCGCGCACCGCGAAATCGCTTTCGCCCACCGGCACGAAATCAAGGCATACGCCCGCCGGCAGGACTAGATCCCAGGTGTTGTCCGGCACGCCGGTCAGGACATGCTGACTGGCAATGCGCCAGGTGGCCGGCACGACGCTGTTCTCGATCCAGAGCGTGTGATTCTGCTCGCGGCGCAACGCCACGCCGAAGCGCGAGTTCTGGTTGATTTGATCCGGATGCTGGCGCGCGCCGGCCATGCCGAGGCGCGACTCGTCGAGGACCAGATTTTGCAATTCGCACACCGACTCGATCATCTGCTCGTTGGTGCCGAAGTGATAAAACTCCGCCTCCGGCAGCGGCAACACGGCACTCGTCAACCCGGCGAGATCAGGATCGGGCACGCTGGCAGCGCGGCCCAGGGCCAGGCCGAATTGCGCATAGAGCTCGTAAGCCGCCGCCCGCCCGCCGGTGAATTCCTCGTGCGCCGCATCCCAGCCGCACTTCGCCAGCAGGGCCGCCACAGCGCGTTCGCTCAGCAGCCACATGCCGGTGTCCACCAGGGCGAGATGATCCGCCGCCAGTTCGCGGATGCGCGCGGCGGAAGGCTTTTGCAGGAAGAAGGCCAGTTCGCCGGGCCGGCTGCGCGAGGAGAAAAAGACGCCGAAATCTTTCGCCCGCTCCGGCGTCACCCACATGCCGAGGCCCAGCACATCCACGGCAGGAAAAGGTGGCAGACTCGGCGCGAACCGCAGCAGCACGTCGCCGCTCGTGATCATGGCCGCGAAGTCCGTCCCGCCGTGCCGCGCCACGCGCTGATAATCCCCGATCTGCAAATCCAGCAGCGACTGATCCAGCCGCTGCCCGCGCGACCAGCGGAACACCGGAATCGGCATCAGGATTTTTCCCGTCGGCGCATAGGCGGGCAGGCGCCGGCTTTGGCCGCCCGCGTGGAGAATCAGCTTCGTGCCCTCCCGGAGCCAGGCTTGGAAGCTGCGTCCGCCGCCCGTGCTGCGCCAGGCTTCGACCAGCAAGTTTGCCGTGCCGCCGCCCGAGCCGAGCGGATTGCCGGCGGGGTCCGACGAGGCAAACCACTCCGGCGGATTTCGCCCTTCGAGGGCCGCAAATTGCGCCGCCATGCGCGGCGGAAGGGTGAGCAGGTGCTGGAGCGGATGGCGTTCGTCGGACATGCGAAATGGGCCGGCAAGATGCGCCAGCCGCAGCGGAGCGTCGAGCCGATAGGGATGGGCGGGCCAGGCAGCCTTGCCTAAGCCGCGGCTCGGTGGCGCGGCTACCACCGTGCCTGGGCAGCGCGTATGCATGAAGGCCCCGGAGCGCGGGCATCCTGCCCGCTCTGGACTGGCGAACTGGTGCTCAGTGCCCTGTGCAGGCTCGACGCACCGATCATCGGAAGTGCACAGCGGACAAAATGTCCGCGCGCCAGCCGCCAGTACCCCTTCATGCAGACGCGCTGGTGCCTGGGAGGCATGCCTTACCGAAGCTTGACTTCATCACTCTGCCCGGCAAAGTGCCACCCATGGAACCGCATCAAGCCGCTGAACACCTCCAGACCATCCGCACGTTGATGGAGCGTTCCGCGCTCTACCGCCGCGCCCTCGCGCCCATCGTTTTGTGGTGCGGCGTTCTCGGAATCCTCGCCGCTGGCCTCGGCGTCAGCCTCCGTGCGGAGAGCATGCTTCAGTTCGGCGGTCTGTGGCTGGGGGCGGCCGTGTTGGCCGTCGCCGGTTCCTTCCTGCTGGCCCGGCGGCAGGCGATGAAGGAGAGCGAGCCGTTCTGGTCGGCTCCCGCCCGGCGCGTTGCGCAGGCGCTGCTGCCGGCGCTGGTCTGCGGCTGTGTCCTCGATGTTCTGATCGTCCTCGCCGATGACGCGGAGTTCATGTGGCTGTTTGCGGTCCTAAGCGTGCTGTTTTACGGCTGTGCGCTGCACGCGGCGAGCTTCTTCATGGTGCGCGGCGTGAAACTCTTCGCCTGGCTGCTCATCGCCGGTGGCCTTGCCCTGCTGGTGTTTCTGGGCCTGGCCGAGCCGGACTTCAAAGCCCGCACTGCGCACATGTGCATGGGCGGTTTCTTCGGCGCGGCCCATCTCGCCTACGGGCTTTACCTGCACTTCACCCGTCCGCCTGCCGCCGCGTGAACCCGGAGCCTTTTCTCCAACTCGACCGCGTCATCCACGAGAAGGGGCGGCTGGCGATCATGTCGCTGCTCGCGGCGTCGCCCCAGCTCGCGTTCACCGACGTGCGCGACACCCTGAGCATGACCGATGGCAACGTCATGGCGCACATTCGCACCCTGCACGAAGCGGGCTATGTCGCCGTGACCAAGGCGTTCGAGTCGGGCCGGGCCGTCACGACCTACGCGCTCACGCCGAAGGGTCGCCAGGTGTTCACCGACTACATCAACCTGCTGGAACAAATCGTCCGCCAGTCCAAGCCAGAAAAATGAATCCTTGTTTGAACACTTTCACCGCTCCGCAGTCTTATACTTTGTCGTGCAAAGTGAACCGCCATCACCCGCCTGCCCTCCGGCATCGGGCATCCGGCATCCGGCGTCCGGCATCTGGCATCTGGCATCCGGCGTCCGGCATCTGGCATCCGGCGTCCGGCATCTGGCATCCGGCGTCCGGCATCCAGTTTCACGTTTCCCACATCCCGCATCACGTCCAATGAAACTCCTCCGCGCTTCCCACCTCGGCATGTGCTTCGGCGTCCGTGACGCCATTGACCTCGCCCTCCGCCAGCCCGAGCCGCTGACCGTGCTCGGCGACCTGGTCCACAACGAAACCGTCCTCCGCCAGCTTCGCGAGCGCGGTGTCCGCATCGAGCGGCAGCCGGACGCGGTCGCCACGGCCACCGTGATGATTACCGCCCACGGCGCGTCGCAGCGGCGCCTGGCCGAAGTCCGCGCCCGCGGGCTGAACGTCCTGGAGGCGACTTGTCCGCTCGTCCACGCGGCGCACCGGTCGTTGACGCGGCTGGTGCAAAGCGGATTTTATCCCGTCATCATTGGCCAGCGGGATCACGTCGAAATTCGCGGCATGACGGAGGATTTGGCCGAGTTTGACGTGATCCTGAGCGAGGCCGATGTGGCGCAACTCTCCGAGCATCCGCGTTTCGGTGTCGTGGCGCAGACCACGCAGCGGATCGAACACGTGCGCACCTTGGTGCGGCGGCTGCGCGAGCGATTCCCCGGCAGTGAAGTGGAGTTCAAGGACACCGTCTGCCAGCCCACGAAACTCCGTCAGCACGCCGCCGAGGAACTAGCCCGTCAGTGCGACGTGGTCATCGTGATCGGCGGCGCGAACAGCAACAACACCCGCGAACTCGCCGCCACCTGCGCCCGCCATTGCTCGCGCGTCCACCATGTCCAGACAGCGGACGATCTCCACGAAGACTGGCTGGCCGGCGCGGAAACCGTCGGCCTCACCGCGGGTACCTCCACGCCGGACGTGATGATTGACGCGGTGGAAGCGCGGCTGCGGGAACTGGCCCAGGCCCACACGAACACGGCGGAAACCTGGTCGCCCGAGCGCCACGCCCAGAGTGAGGTTCACGCATGAACGCCTGTACGCCAGCGACAACCTTTTGTTGCCTATGCAACAAAAGGTTGTCGCGCGGCGCTGGGTCGCTTTCGGGCTGCTTCACCCCATGATTCCCGCTGCCGTTCAGCACGCCAATCTCCTCCGCCGCATCCGTTGGTGGACCGCTTGCTTCATCGTCGGCCTGGTGCTCAGCGGCGCGACTGCGCTGCCCTTGGAAACCGAACTCGGCTGGCTCGCCCGCTTGTTCGGCGTGGCCACTGCAAGCGTGGCTGTCGGCGACACGAGCCTGCCGGGCTGGATTCACCGGGTCTGGACGGGCGTGCGCGAGACGAACCAGCACTACCCCTTCATGGCCTACGGCACCGACTGGCTGGCGTTCGCGCATTTTGTGATCGCCATCGCTTTCATCGGCGC
>Ga0105046_10010610_pt1 | contig 14340 bp, 14 predicted proteins | sample MAT03_FD_78385 | JGI IMG/M metagenome (GOLD analysis project Ga0105046, IMG submission 78385) | Freshwater microbial communities from Lake Fryxell liftoff mats and glacier meltwater in Antarctica - MAT-03 (megahit assembly) | ecosystem: Environmental > Aquatic > Freshwater > Ice > Liftoff... | reverse complement strand
TCATGGCATACAGCGAAAAAGTCATCGAGCACATGGAAAACCCGCGCAACGTCGGCAAGCTCGACGTGGACGACGAGCACGTCGGCACCGGCCTGGTTGGCGCCCCGGCGTGCGGCGACGTGATGCGCCTTCAGATCAAGGTCTCGGACGACGGCGTCATCCAGGACGCGAAGTTCAAGACCTTCGGCTGCGGCTCGGCCATTGCGTCCTCGTCGCTCGCCACCGAGTGGCTCAAGGGCAAGACGGTCGAAGAGGCCAGCACGATCAAGAACAGCATGATCGCCGAGGAGCTGAACCTGCCCCCGGTGAAGATCCATTGCTCGGTCCTCGCCGAGGACGCGATCAAGAGCGCCGTCGCAGACTTTCGGGCCAAGCAGGCCGCGAAGCGCGAGCTGTCCGAAAAAGCCTGAAGTCTCTTCCAAGCGACGTCGAAGAAGCGAGCAAGCATCATGGAACCTGGCGTGACCGAAAGCGAGATGTCCGAGGGTGAGAAGCGTGCGTTCCAACCGGTCGAGAAGATCGAGACGAACGTTCCGAAAAACACCATCGGCATCAGCGCGTCCGCGGTCGAAGCCGGGCGCGCGGCCCTCGCCAAGCGGGGCACGCCCAAGTCGGCGATCCGCGCGGGCATTCGTGGCGGCGGCTGCTCCGGCTTCAACTACGTCATCGAGTTCGACGACGATCCGCCGCGCGCCAATGATCGGGTCTACGAGCTGGGCGGCGGTGACAGCGCGCCGTCGGTGCGATTCGTCGTCGACAAGAAGAGCCTCATCTATCTCGGCGGCTCGGTCCTCGATTTTGAAAAGAAGCTGGTGAGCCAGGGCTTCAAGTTCCGCAACCCGCAAGAAGTCTCCAAATGCGGGTGTGGAGGCTCCTTCACCGTCTCCTAAACCGTGCCCACCTCGAAAACCGCAGCTTCCGCCATGCTCCGTTTTGGCCTGCGGTGCGTGCTCACGTACAGGAAGTACGCTCCGCGCGCTCCTCGGCCAAAGCCTTGCCTGACGAAATTGCGGTTCCCGATCTGGGGACGGTTGCCACGCGTCTGGGCCAATAACCTGCGATTTTCAACGTAGCCGCGGTTTAGTGGCTCCGCTTTCGAGCGAGCCGCGCGCTCCTTTCCGAGCCCCATTGCCATGGATGCGTTCGACACACTGGGTTTGGCGCCTGCGTTCGACCTCGATGAGGCCGAGCTCGCCAAGCGCCACCGCGATCTCGTCAAGGCGCTGCACCCCGATAAGTTCGTCGGGTGTCCTCCGGCCGAGCGGCGGATGGCGCTGGGCAAGACGATCGAGGTCAACGAGGCGGTACGCACGCTGCGCGATCCCATCCGTCGCGCTGAAGTTCTCGCGCGTCGTCGCGGCTTGCCGGTGGGCGAGACCAGCGAGCCCGCTCCACCAGCGGCTCTGCTGATGGAGATGATGGAGGAGCGCGAGGAGCTCGCCGAAGCGACGGGCGCGCGCGACGCTTTGCGGGTGGAGAAGATGGCCATACGCATGCGCACGCGGCAGGCCGCGGTGCAGAAGCGATTGGGCGAAGCGCTGGCGAGCGAAGCGCGAACGGGGGAAGTGCTCCCGATCCTGGGTGAGATGCGGTACGTGCGGCGGCTGCTCGACGACGTCCTCGCGTTCGAAGATTCACTGTTCTGATTTGACTGCCCCGATGCTCCTAGAGATTCACGACCCCAAAGCGCGACCCCGTCCGATCGGCATCGATCTCGGCACCACCAACTCGCTCGTGGCCCGCGTACGCGACGGTCGACCGGTGGTGATCGACGATTGCGGCGAGCCGGCGATGGTGCCCAGCGCGGTTGCGTACACCGACGGCGGCGAGGTCGTCGTAGGCAAGGCTGCGCTGCGGCTTTCGTCGGAGAATCCCGCCAACGCAGCGGTGAGCGTGAAGCGCCTGATGGGGCGCGGCGCCGACGACCCGGAGACGCGCCGGCTCGGCACCTACGACTTCGTGGCGCCGACCAACGAAAACGAAGCCAAGTCGGTGCGATTCCGCGTGGCCGGGCGCGTGCTGAGCCCAATCGAGGTCTCGGCCGAGATCCTCAAGGCGCTGCGTCAGATCGCCGAAGCGGAGCTGCGCAGCGTGGGCGGCGCGGTGATCACCGTGCCGGCGTACTTCGACGACGCGCAACGACAGGCGACGAAGGATGCGGCGAAGCTCGCCGGAATCGAGGTACTGCGCCTGCTCAACGAGCCGACCGCAGCGGCGCTCGCCTACGGGCTCGAGAAGAAGCAGAACGGCCTCTTCGCGGTGTACGATCTGGGCGGCGGCACGTTCGACATCACGATCCTGCGCCTCCACGACGGCGTGTTCGAGGTGAAGTCGACGGGCGGCGACAGCCAGCTCGGCGGCGACGACATGGACCGGGCGATCGCCGACGTGTTGCTGCGCGAGATGCGGGGCAGCGCCGACGTGGCGACAGCGCCGCGCAGCGTGGTGCGCCTCGCGCTCGATCTCGCGCGCCGCGCCAAGCACGGGCTCACCGACGCCGAGGCCGTCGATGTCGAGGTGCCGGGCAAAGGCGAAGGCGGCGAAGCTATCAACAAGTCGGTCACCATCACGCGGGCGCAGCTCGATGCGCTGATCCTGCCGATGGTGGAGCGCACCGGCTCGGCCTGCAAACGCGCCATGCGCGATGCCGGCGTGACGTCCGCCGAGATCGATGGGGTCATCCTGGTCGGCGGCTCGACCCGCGTGCCCATCGTCCGAACGTTCGTCGCGAAGGTCTTCGGCAAGGAGCCACTGGGCGACATCGATCCGGATCAGGTCGTAGCGCTGGGCGCCGCGGTGCAGGCCGATCTGTTGGCCGGCGAAGGCAACGCGGAGGACGTGTTGCTCCTCGACGTGCTGCCGCTGTCGCTCGGCATCGCGACCATGGGCGGCGTCGTGGAGAAGATCCTGCCGCGCAACACCACGATCCCCGCAGGCGCACGGCAGACGTTCACGACCTACGCCGACAACCAAACCGGCTTCGATCTGCACGTCGTCCAGGGCGAGCGCGAGCTGGCTGCCGATTGCCGATCGCTTGCGCAGTTCTTCCTCAAGGGCATCCCTCCCCTGCCCGCGGGCCTGGCGCGCCTCGAGGTCACGTTCCACGTCGACGCCGACGGCATGCTCAGCGTCAAAGCGCGCGAGACGACGACCGGCGTCGAGCAGACGATCGCGGTGCAGCCCAGCTACGGCCTCACCGACGAGCAGGTCGAAGAGATGCTCATGGCCGCGATCGACCACGGCGAGGAGGATCTTGCTGCCCGCCGTCTCCTCGAGGAGCGGGTCGAGGCCGAGCGCATCGTGGGCGCCACGATCAAGGCGATCACGGGTGATGCCGACCTGCTCGAAGACGGGGAGCGAGCCCGCATCGAGACGGCCATTCGCGAGCTGCGCGAGGCGATCGGTGGCGACAAGCCGGCGTTGATCCACGCCCGCAGCGAGATGCTCGATCAGGCCACCAAGGGTTGGGCCGAGCGACGAATGGACCGCGCCATCGCGCGCGCCATCGCCGGCAAGAATGTGGGCGATGTCGAAGGTGACGTCGAAGGCGCGCGCGGCGTCGATGCGCACGTCGCGGAGCACGCCGCACGTCGCGGCGGTGGAGAGATCTGATGGCGACGGTCCGCTTTCACGCACACGGAAGAACCTGGGATGCCGAGGCCGCCATCGGCGCCACGCTCCTGCAAGCCTCCAAGAGCGTCCACGCGCCCGAGGGAGACGCTTGCGGCGGCGTGTGTGGCTGCTCGACCTGCCACGTCTACGTGCGTGAAGGCGTCGGGCTCCTCTCCGAGGCGGAGGAGGAGGAGGAGGACATCATGGACAAGGCCTTCGATGTCCGCGCCAACAGTCGGCTCGGCTGCCAGGCAAAGATTCAGAGCGACGGCCACCTCGAGGTCGAGATCACCAGGGAGAGCCTGGATGCCTTCTACAACGAGCATCCGCAGGAGAAGGATCCGCGCAAGGGGTAGGCGCCGCGGGTGATGCTGGCCGGGTCGATCGGGCCCGCGTACACTGCTCGGCATGCTGCACGCGCTGCGCGGCGATGCGGTCGAGCACCTGCGGCCGCCCCGACCCATCCACTTCCCGGAATTCGAGCTCGTGGCGGAAGGCAAGCGTCACCTCACCCTGCGCACGTTCCTCTACCAGCTTCTCCTGCACAAGCTTGGCGCGGGACACAGTGTGGGCTCGGATCAGTTCGTCTACTGGAACGCGCGCGACCCGAAACGCAAGCTCGCCCCCGACGTCTTCGTCTGCCTCGATGTGCCCAACGAATCGTTCGGCAGCTGGAAGACCTGGGAGCGGCGCGTTCCGGAGCTCGGCATCGAGATCGTAAGCCCGAGCGAGGATGCCGGCGACGACTGGGAGGACAAGCTCGGTCGCTACCACGAGCTCGGGATCCGCGAGCTGGTGCGCTTCGATCCAGAAGCCGAAGTCGGCGCGCGGCTCCGCATCTGGGACCGGATCGACCACGACCTCGTCGAGCGTCGCGTCGCCGCAGACGCCACCACATGCCTCACGCTCGGCCTCACCTGGGTCGTGCGCGAGGTCGATGGCGAGCCCGTCGGCCTCCGCCTCACCGACGAAGCTGGCGGGCTCGTCCTCAACGCGCTCGAGTCTGCCAACGCGCGCATCCGCGAGCTGGAGGCCGAGCTCGCGAAGCGCCCGCGTTGAGGGTGGAGCCACGCGAAGGTGCGAACGTGAGATGGCGGGCGCCGGGCAGCCACCGCGCCCCGCCGGCGCGCTCACCCTCGACGGCGCCGAGATCCGGCGGGGCTCGACGGTGGCCCCAGCGTTGCTCCTTCGTCGAAGTCGACTGCTGGTGGCCATGTTGGTCGTTCACGGCCTTGAAGTGGTCGACGTCGATCAGACCGATGCACAGATCACCGCCATAGCGATCCAGACGCGCCAGCTCCCGCTCGCCCCATTGCAGGAAGGCCCGCCGGTTCATGATCCGCGTCAAGGGATCGATGGACGCGAGAAAGCGCGCCTCCTCGACCAGGATGGTCATTCGCAGGGCGCCGCCGAGCTCGCTCGCCAGGACCTCGAGGAGGGATCGCGTCGACTCCGCGCCGCCCTGCGCAGGCCCCATCGCAAGCTTGGCGATCTCTCGCCCGGCGAAGAGGACGCGACCAACGACCGCCGGAGGTCCAGCGTGCTCGCCCAGCGCGTCCTCGTCTTCCAGGAGGGACGGCTCGACCCCGGCGGTCCCGAGGGCTGCGCGCGCCTCCGCCACCGCCGCCTCGCCCATTGCAGCGAAGTGGTGGATGTAAAAGAATGGAGACGACGTACCGGCGAGCGCCAGCCACCGGTAGGCGTGGATCTGCGACAGGAACTGCGACAGCAGATCGAAGAGGTTCCTGATCGAGTCGGAGCTCGCCAGCGCACGAACCTCGGCCGCGATCACCGACTCGAACAGCGCCGCATCGAGGTGGCGAGCGATCCGGTCGTGAATGTCCGCCCCCCCAGCTGCATGAAGAAGCCGTCGGGGGGTGGCGCCGCCGCCACGGCCCGCGCCAGTACGCGAACCAACTCCCCGACGCGGCCCCTGCCGAGCAAGGCGAAGGCGCCGGCCCTCTCGGCCCAGAAGCGATTGCGCCGACTCTCCTCGTCGCAACGAAGGAGGATGGGAACACCGGCGGTGCCCGGCTCGGCCCGGAGGAGCCGGCACAGCAGGATGCCTGACAGCGCCGGGAGCCAGAGATCGGCGATGACGACTGTCGGCGGGTTGCGCAGCGCCGCCGCCGCGCCTTCGACGCCGTCGCACGCTGTCTCCACCGCAAAGCCGAGCGACTCGAGACGATCGGCGAGGCGAGTCCGAGTCGACGCCGTGGGGTCCACCAGGAGCACCCGCTGACGCGGCGCGCCGGTCGGAACTCGCGAATGCGTGAGGGCACACGGCAGGCTCACTTGCGCTCCTCTGCTGGTGCGACGGCGCCGCGCTGCAGGCACCTCACCAGCGGCTCCGCGGGGGCGCGGCGCGCTGCACGGCTGCGGTCGTCCACGTCGCGGGCGACGGGCGCTCGTTTGCCTGGAGGAAGTCGGCAAGCTCACGCTCGAGCTGCAAACCGTTCAGATGACCCAGCTGCACGAGGACCTGTCCAAGCTTGGGTCCGTGCCGCATCTGCTCGGTGTGAATCGTCTCCACGTCAGCCCGGGTGAGCAGCCCGAGCGAGACCGCTTGCATCTCGAAGGTCTTGCCGGTCGTGCGCTGTGCATCGAGTACGTCGAGCACCACCGCGGCGCTGAGGCGCCGCATCGACATGGCGACCTCGTGAAACGCCGGACGCTGCCGCTCCTGCTGCTCGAGCGCCGACAGAATGTGCGCGGCCGTCACTCGTCCGCGCTGAACCAACCACGCACCGAATAACGTCACGTCAGCTTCCTTCCGAGGTCGTACGCCTTCTGACGGCGCATCGACGTCTTCTCACAAGGGCCTCCGCAGTCCTCCGCAGTCCTCCGCGGCGTTGGCAAGGCGGCGCGCGACCGCCACGGCCTTGCTGCACCGTCAAGCGGCTGACGCCGCAGCGGGCGCGGCCGTGCTCGACCTCGCACCGAGAGCGCCTGCACCACCTACCACCTCGACGACGGCAAAGTGGAGCGGTTGGGTCAGCTTCCCGACCAGCAGGACCGCATTGCCAAGGCCAACGCTGCGACCCCTACCGATCAAGAAGCGGATGGCGCGAAGTCGGGCGCCGCACGCGCATGAGCGTCCGGAGGCGCTTCGGAGGCCGCTCGGGGCGGATCAGTCGCTGGATCCGTCGAGGAAAGGTGCGGGGGAACCCTCGGGGCGGCTCGGGGCCAGGTGCCGTAGGCGGGCTCGCGACAGGGGCGGCCGAGCAGATAGCCCTGGAAGTAGTCGCAACCGGCATCGAATGTGGTGTCCAGCTCCTCGATCCGTTCGACTCCCTCGGCGACCACGCGAATGCCGAGATCACGCGCGGCCTCGCAGACCGAACGAACGAGGCGCCGCTTCACGTAGGACTGGTCCACGTCCCGAATGAGCGTCATGTCGAGCTTCACGATGTCGGGCATGAGCTCGACGACGGCGTTCAGCCCGGCGTGACCCGCACCGAGGTCGTCGACTGCCACCATGAATCCGAGCTTCTTCAGCTCCAGGATCCGAGTCGCCATCTTTGCGGCGTCGCCCCTCGCGTCGCGCTCCGTGATCTCGAGGACGACGTGATGCGCATGGGGGAGCAGGGGGGCAAAGAGCTCGTCGCGCCACACGGACGGCGGATCGACGTTCACGAAGAGCAGCCTGTCGCGGAGCGCCTCCGCGACGGACGCCGCGCGTCTGCCGATGGAGCGATCGAGCTCGATTCCACGGTCGAGCACCTTCGCAAGCGCGATGACGTGCTCCGGGCTGCGAAACTCGGGGCAGGAGCTGCGCATGAGGAGCTCGAAGCCGACAACGCGCCCGTCGCGGCCGAAGATCGGCTGGTGGGCAAGCCAGAGCCGCTCGAGCGCGCCGTCGAACACACGGGCGTTTTCGAACCTGTCGCGGGTGTAGAGCGACTCGGCGCTCGCGAATGCCATATGCAGCGTCTCCACGAGGAGCGTCCGATCGTACGGCTTGAGGAGGAACCGGAATACGCCGGCCTCGTTCACGGCGCTGGCCGCGCGACGGATGTCGGTTTGCCCGGTCAGCAAGATGCGCACGATGTCCGGATGCGCGGCACGGACGCGCGCGAGCAGCTCGGAGCCGCTGATGTTTGGCATCTGGTCGTCCGAAACGATGACGTCGACAGTCTCGCACTCGACGATGCGCAATGCCTCCTCGGGCGAGCTCGTCGTCAGCGTTCGGAACCGCTCTCGTCGCAACGCGAGGGCGAGGCCGCGCGTGACGTCGTCGTCGTCGTCGACGAAGAGCACCGTTCGAACACGGCCAGCGCCGCTCACGGGGTGACCGGGATCGTGCACACTCGGGCGATGTCGTCGGCCTCGCGCTCGCTGAGGCTCTCGGTGATCGCGCGCGCGAGCTCGTCGGCGCCGCAGGGCTTGATGAGCAGGCGGCTGATGCCCCCTTCATTGACCGCGCGCGTCACGGCCTCGAAGGAGGCCTGACCGGTCAGCGCGATTCGGACGGTGCGTGGGAAGTTTCTGCGCACGAAGCCGAGGAAGCGACTGCCCGAGACCTCGGGCATCTGCTCGTCGGAGACGACGACGTCGATGGCGCGCTCCCGGAGCACGGCGGCCGCCTCGTCCGCCGAGCGGGCCGTCGCGACGTCGAAGGCGCCCTTCCGAAGCCCGAGCCTGATCCCGATCAGGAGATCCTCATCATCGTCCACCAGCAGGACCCGAACTCGCTGCGTCATCTCAATACCTCCGCTTTTCGTTGATCGCCCGTGACTCCTGGGGACCTCGAGGAATCTGCATCGCGCCCATGAAGGGCGCGCTCGCGTCCAGCCACGAGGCCGCCACCGCGGCGCCGTAACGTTCCTCGAAGGTGCCGTCCGTAAGCGCCGCAGCACCCATTCTGGCGACATGGTCGGCGGCCCATACGACCGCCGAGAGCGACGTCGCATCGCCAGGAGGATCGTGGTGCTCGCGGCTGGCGGTGACCACGTTCGGGGGAAAGCCCCACAGCGCGGCGAGGTAGCTCCCCAGCAGTGGGTGCCTGCCGCCTGGCCCGTCCGGCTCGTCGCAGATGAGGTGCCCCAAGTTGTGGAGGACGCCGGCCACGAAGCAGTCGCTGCTGCGGGGCAAGAGCGCGGTCGCGATCCGCCCGACGAGCATCGCGTGAGCACGCAGGTCGACCCCGCCGCGCCTCGGCGATGGCGCCAGCGCCTCTTCGAGCAACACGAGGTGCTCCAGCGCCGTCTGCCCCAGCACGACGACGGCTGAACGCACGCTCGAGACGGAACGACGCGGCCCAAGCGCGCTGGAGCTCGCCAGCTGCAGTACGCGGCTGGTGAGGCCGAGGTCCTGCTCGACGATCCGTGCGACCGACTCGATCTCATAGTTCGGTGAAACCAGCGCGGCGTGCAAGGTCGCGAAGACGCGCGGCGAGGGCGGCACGCCAACGCCGGAGGTCACGTTGACGATCTCGCTCAGCGACAATTCGCTGCGAGCTTGCAACGCGGTCTCCGCGCGCGCGAGCACGTCGTCCAGCTCGGCCGGTTTGGTAAAGACCTGGTGGGCATTGAACGCATCCTTTGCGAGCCAGCGGTCGGCACGCCCGGACAGGACCATCCGAATGGCCGACGGGCGCAACCCACGCGCTTGGCGGAGAACCTCGCCCCCGCCGACGTGCGGCATCGACAGATCGGTGAGCACGACGTCGAAGGACTCGCTCTCGAGGAGGCGGAGGGCTGCCTCGCCGCCGCTCGCCGCCTTGATTGTCCATCTCGCGCGATGGCGGCGAGCGCGCATCCGGATGGACGCGAGCATCTCCGGGTCATCGTCGACGAAGAGCGCGCGCAACATCAGGGCGCGCCGGGGTCACGGATCGGTATGCGCACGCAGAACGTTGTGCCCTCGTGAACCGCGGTGGCGAACGTGAGAGAGCCGTGGTGGTGGTCCTCGACGATCCGGTAGGCGAGCGCGAGGCCCTGACCGGTGCCCTTGCCGAGCGGTTTCGTCGTAAAAAAAGGCTCGAAGATTCGAGGCTGCACGGCCTCGGGGATGCCGGCGCCGTCGTCGGAGACGGTGACGCGAACGAAGTCTTTGCCCGCCGAGCTCGAGATCTTGATCGTGCCCATTCGTCCTGGCCCCATCTCTTCGATCGCGTGCGTCGCATTCAAGAGCAGGTTCAGAAAGACCTGGGTAAGCTCGTTCTGATTGCATGCGATGGGCGGCAGCTCTTCGAGCTCCAGGACGAGGCTCGCGACCCGCTTGTATTCGGACTTCCCTACGAGGGTGGCGTCGCGAATCGCCGCGTTGACATCGCCCGGGCTCATCGCGTCGCTGTCGGGATGCGCAAAGGCCCGTAATGCCCGGACGATCTCGGCAACTCGCACGACGCCGCGGAGCGTTCGCTCGGACGCGGCCGGCCCCTCGGTGAAGACGAACGTCGCGTCGGCGTCGCTCTCGATAGCGGCAATCTCCACCTCGTCCTCCGCGCTCAACGCGCCACGCTCCCGGAGGCGCGCGAAGAGAGCCTGGTGACGGGACCAGCCTCCCGCAAGGTCGCCCAGGCAATCCTGAAGGAATCGCACGCTGTCGCCGATGAACTGGATGGGGGTGTTGACCTCGTGCGCCACACCGGCGGCGAGCTGCCCGACGGCCTCCAGCTTCTGCGCCGTGCGGAGCCGATGTTCGAGCACCCTGCGATCCCGAAGGTCGTCGCAGTTCACGATGATCTGGGTCGATTGACCCGGTCCGGACGAGACGACACTGGCATTGAGCAGTACTGGCAGCCATGAGCCATCCGCCACGCGGAGGCGGGCCTCCCGGCGCACCCTCGCGCCGCGCTGCACGAGCTCGGGGAGCGCCAGCTCGGGGAAATAGTCGGCGAAGGTCGACTCGCGCGCCCGCTCGCGCGGCATGTTCGTGAGGTCGATCGCCGCGGCGTTCACGAGCTCGGTCCGGCCACTTTCGTCGAACACCCAAAGTCCGCTCGAAAGCGACTCGATCACTCGCGTGAGAAAGCAGCGGCCTTTTTCGCTCGCGCGCGCGGCATCGTCGAGCTCACGCGTCCTTCCCGCGAGGAGACGCTCGAGCAGCTCCACGCGCTCCGCGTCGGAGCGCTGGCAGCCTTCGACGAGCGGCGCTGCAGCGGGGCGGCTCGACGGCCCAGAGACGACGTCGCAGCCTGGGCGCCACGCGGCTGCCACTGCGCCTGCTCCATGCCCTGATTCCGTCATCCGTTCTCCTCCGCGCGGACCACGAAAGGCCGACGCGCTCTCGTGCGGTCGCGAGTCAAATGGTGAAGTCGGCACAATCGACGCGGGACTTGAGGCTGCGGGGCTCCACACCCGGACGGGTGATCGGCGACGGCTCGGTGCCTCTTATGCAGCGACGGGTTGTGCCGTCGGATGAGGGCGAGACGCCACGGCTCCGGATGCTCCGGGCCCCACCCTTGCTCCTTGGCCGAACTGCGTGAGCAACATGGACCCACTGCTTCCGACGCTCGATGAGCTCGCCCGAAGACTGGCCCAGATCTCGCCGGGCGATACCTCTGCGTTGACCGCGCTCCGCAACGAGTTGGCCTGCGCCGTCGCCCAGCCCCCTCTATGCAACAGCATGGCGCCTGCCGCGATCGCCGAGCGCGTGCTCGCCTCGATCGACAAGCTTGTCGCCGGCCGCGCGCGATCGCCAGCCCAGGCGCTGGCCCGAGCGTGCAAGCTCCTGCGCACCGCCGCGGTCGATGCGCGCCCCGGCGACATGACAGGACCGCTCGTCGGCGCATCGACGGCGGCCGCCGGAAGCCCGCGGCGCGAGATCCCTGCGCCACCCGCGAGCGCACCACGTTTGACCTCGGAACGACCGACGCAAGCGGATCCCGAGAACGTCTTCAGCCTCGAGTACATGGAGCTCAGCCCGCTGGCCGCCGTCGCGCCCGAGACGCCGGCGGCCGCGGGGCGCGACCAGCCCGCGCCTCCCCCCGCCGAGGCCGTGCCCGAAGAGGAGCCGGATTGGGAGCTCGCCGAGCAGTTCGTCGGCGAGGCCCATCAATACCTCGCCGACGCCGAGGCCGCGCTCTTGCACCTGGAGTCCACCCCCGGCGACCCCAATGCCATCGGCACGATCTTCCGCGCCTTTCACACGATCAAAGGCGTCTCGGCATTCATGGGTCTATCGACCGTCACCGCGGTCGCCCATTCCGCCGAAACCCTGCTCTCCCGGATGCGCGACGGCGAGATCCGCTGCTCGGGCGGCTATGCCAGCCTCGCCCTCTCCAGCATCGACGTGCTGAAGGGCCTTCTCGCCCAGGTGGCCAAGCGGGTGGCCCCCAAGATGACGCCGGCGCTCGATGCGCTGCGCGCGCGGCTCACCGAGCCCGAGGCACATGGAATCATGGCTGACGGCGTGGTGGGCCTTCTGCCATCGGGTGTCGAGGAAGCGGAGGCGGCCGCCGCGCCGCAGCCAGGCGCCGAGCCGGTCGTTCAGGACACCTGGATCCGCGTGCGCACCGATCGCCTCGATCGGCTCATCGACATGGTCGGCGAGCTGGTCATTGCGCAGTCGATCGTCTCCCAGGAGACGGCGGCCATGGTCGATGCCCGCAGCGGCCTGCACCGCAAGGTGACGCAGGCCGACAAGATCATCCGTGCTCTGCAGGACCTCTCGATGTCACTGCGAATGGTCCCCTTGCGGCAAACCTTCCAGAAAGTGGCGCGCGTCGTCCGCGACGTCGGTCAGAAGAGCGGTCGCTCGGTCCAGTTTCTCATCGAGGGCGATACGACCGAGATGGATCGCAACATGGTCGACGTCATCGCCGACCCACTCATCCACATGGCGCGCAACGCCGTCGACCACGGCCTCGAGCCCAACGCCGACGCCCGAAAGCTCGCTGGCAAGTCGACGCAGGGAACGGTCCGCCTGGCGGCGATCCGCTCCGGTGGCGAGGTGGTCCTGCAGCTCTCCGACGACGGCGCAGGCATCGATCCGGCCCGCATCGCCAAGAAGGCCATCGAACGTGGACTCATCGAGACCGCCGCCGGAATGGCGGAGGCCGACATCCTGGCGCTCATCTTCGAGCCTGGCTTCTCGACCCGTGACGAAGTGACTGACGTCTCCGGGCGCGGCGTGGGAATGGACGTCGTCAAGCGCGGCGTCGAGGCTCTCAAGGGTCGAATCGAGATATCCTCGAAGATTGGAGAGGGCACGACCTTTTCACTCCACCTGCCGCTCACGCTCGCCATCACCGACGGAATGCTCGTCCGGGTGGGCTCGCAGCGATATGTCATTCCTTCGGTCGCCATTCGCGTCAGCCTCCGCCCCGAGCCCAAGCAGCTCTCTACCATCTCCGAGCGGGGCGAGTTTTTGCAGCTACGGGGCGAGCTGGTGCCCATCTGCCGGCTGCATCACCTCTTCGGGATCTACGACGCGCAGGAAGACCCCGCGGCGGGACTCCTGGTCGTGGTCAACGACGGCAGCAAGCCCGTGGCCATCCTGGTCGACGAGGTCCTCGGCCAGCAGCAGGTCGTCACCAAAGCGCTGGGGGCCTTCTGGGGCGAGCTGCCAGGCGTGGCCGGCGGCGCCATTCTCGGGGACGGTCGGGTCGGCCTCATCCTCGATGTCATCGGCGTTGCGGGTCTCGCTCGGCAACGGTCCTCGCATACCCGCATGCGCGCCTACCCCACGAGCAGCTTCGAGCTGTCCTGACGGAGCCCCCAGAAGATGAGCCAACAGAGCGGTATCGACCCCAAGGCGACTTGGAGAGAGCTTGGCGGAAAGTACCTGACTTTCGTCCTGGGCTCGGAGGAGGAGTACGGCATTCCCATCCGTCACGTGCAGGAGATCATCGGGCTCCTTCCGATCACCACGGTGCCCGGCGCGCCCAGCGACGTTCTCGGCGTCATCAATCTACGCGGCAAGATTGTCCCCATCACCGATCTGCGACAGAAGTTTGGAATCGCCGCCGGCCCGGAGAGCAGCCAGGCCTGCATCATCGTGGTGAGCGCCCACGGGATGTCGACCGGCATCATCGCCGACCGCGTGCGCGAGGTGATCGAGATCAAGGGCGACACCATCGAGCCGCCACCCAGCTTCGGCGCCGACGTCGAGGTCGCACACATCCTCGGAATCGCCACCACCAGCACCCGGGCCCGAATCCTGCTCGATATCGAGCGCGCGCTGCCCGAATCGTCGCGCGCCGCCTGATGGCCGACACCCGCATTCCCAGCCCCCCCATCACCCGAGTAGCCATGATGACCCTCACGTTCTTCCAGAAGCAGATCGTGGTCGCCGCCACCGTCGCCGTCGGTGTCGCCGGCCTCAGCATCTACAACACCGTTGCCAGCAACGAGAGTCTCATCAATGGCCCGGTGTACACCGATCTCCAGATGGGCTCCGACCTCGTCGTGGCCTACGCTCCCAACAACGTGATGGACGGGCTCATCAAGGCCCAACAGGCGCAGGACGAGGCGTCTCCGGCCCGGGTCGCCCAGCTGATCAAGCAGATCGGGGAGGCGCGACGGTCTTTCGAGGAAGAGGTCGCCCGGCAGCGGTCGCACCCGCCCGCCGTACAGCAGCACACCGTGGCGCTGGAGAGGGTCTGGAAGGAGGGCGACACGTTCTTCGAATCGCTCGAGAGCAACGTGATTCCGCTGCTCGGCGAGGGTAGCCCCGAGACCCTGGACGCGGCCATGTCCGCGCTCGAGGCCGACTACGATCGCTATGACGAGGCGGTGCGGGCGTTCGTCGTTCCCCAGGCGCGCACAAACGATCTCCACG